>Ga0073934_10011389_pt1 | contig 10774 bp, 5 predicted proteins | sample LarsenN4metaG_FD_76834 | JGI IMG/M metagenome (GOLD analysis project Ga0073934, IMG submission 76834) | Hot spring sediment bacterial and archeal communities from British Columbia, Canada, to study Microbial Dark Matter (Phase II) - Larsen... ...
GATTCTATTTAATTCCCATCAAGCCGTCAACAAAGACCGCCGCCCTTACTTTTCACCACCGGAGTTCAGCGCCTCACTGAGGGCCTGCTCCACCTGATCGGCAGTCGGCGTTGCTGGCTCCGCAGCCACCGACCGGCGCCTGCGACGCTCCTGATGGTGCGCAAAACCAGTGCCGGCAGGGATCAGCCGGCCGACCACCACGTTTTCCTTCAGGCCACGAAGGTCATCTTCCTTGCCCGTGACCGAGGCTTCGGTGAGTACCCTTGTGGTTTCCTGGAAGGAGGCCGCGGAAATGAAGGAGTCTGTTGCCAGCGAGGCCTTGGTAATGCCCAGCAGAAGCCGCGCGAAACGAGCCTTCACCTTGCCATCACGGGACAACCTGTCGTTCTCCTCGCGCACCCGCGAGTACTCGACCTGCTCACCCTTGATGAATGTCGACTCACCCTGATCAAGCACCTCGGCCTTGCGGAGCATCTGGCGAATGATGACTTCGATGTGCTTGTCGTTGATCCGCACCCCTTGCAGGCGATAGACGTCCTGGACCTCGTTGACGATGTAACGCGCCAGTTCTGCTTCGCCGCGAAGCCGCAGGATGTCGTGCGGGTTAGGTTGCCCGTCAGAGATCACCTCACCGGCCTGAACCTTCTCGCCCTCAAAGACATTCAACTGGCGCCACTTCGGAATGAGCTCCTCATGGGCCTCGGACCCGTTATCTGGCGTGATGACAAGACGCACCTTCCCTTTGGTCTCCTTACCGAAGGAAATCGTGCCTGAGGTTTCCGCAAGGATCGCCGCCTCTTTAGGAGTCCTGGCCTCAAACAGATCCGCGACGCGCGGCAAGCCACCCGTGATATCCCGGGTCTTGGATGACTCCATCGGCAAGCGGGCAACAACATCGCCCACGTTGATCTGGCTGGCAGGCTGCAGCGTCGTCAGCGCGCCGGCCGGCAGGAAATACTGCACCGGCGCGTCAGTGCCCGGAACGCAAACGGGCTTGCCCTTCGCATCAACCAATCGGACTACAGGACGGAGATCCTTGCCCGACGCCGGCCGATCCTTGGCATCAAGAACTTCAATATTAGTCAGGCCAGTCAATTCATCGGTCTGGAAATTGACGGTAATCGTGTCCTCGATGTCACCGAACTGAACGATGCCACCAACCTCGGTAATGATCGGATGGGTGTGCGGATCCCAGGTGGCCACCATTTGGCCACCCTTGACTGCCTGCTTGTCCTTCACCGTCAACACGGCACCATAGGGAACCTTGTAGCGCTCCCTTTCACGCCCGAGAGTGTCTGCGATGGCGAGCTCGCCGGAGCGGGATACCGCAACAAGATTGCCACTAGGCTGAGTCACAAACTTCAGGTTGTGGAGGCGAACGACACCGTCGCTCTTTACCTGGATGCTCGAGACTGCTGACGCCCTCGACGCAGCACCGCCAATGTGGAACGTACGCATCGTGAGCTGGGTGCCCGGCTCGCCGATGGACTGCGCGGCAATGACGCCTACGGCCTCGCCAATGTTTACCTGATGCCCACGGGCAAGGTCACGGCCGTAGCACTTTGAACATACGCCGTATCGGGTTTCACACGTAATCGGCGAGCGCACCCGGATTTCATCTACACCGGCCCGCTCCAATTCGTCTACCCAACGCTCGTCGAGCAGAGTGCCCGCCGCGGCAAGCACATCTTCGCCGCCTGGCTTGATGACATCTTCGGCAACCACGCGGCCCAGTACGCGTTCACGCAAAGGCTCAACGACATCACCGCCTTCGATGAGCGGAGTCATCAACAGACCGTCACGGGTGCCGCAATCCTGCTCGGTAATGACCAGGTCCTGCGCCACGTCGACCAGCCTGCGTGTCAAGTAGCCGGAGTTTGCGGTCTTCAGCGCCGTGTCCGCCAGACCCTTGCGGGCACCGTGCGTAGAGATGAAGTACTGCAGTACCGTCAGACCTTCGCGGAAGTTTGCCTTGATGGGCGTCTCGATAATCGAGCCATCGGGCTTGGCCATCAGGCCGCGCATACCGGCCAACTGACGAATCTGCGCAGCGCTGCCCCGTGCTCCAGAGTCCGCCATCATGAAGATCGGATTGAACGAGGGCTGCTGAACTTCCTTGCCCTCCCGATCCTTGACTGGTTCCGTACGCAGGTTGTCCATCATCGCCTTGGCGATGAGGTCATTGTAACGAGACCAGATGTCCACGACCTTGTTGTAACGCTCCCCCTGGGTTACGAGTCCCGATGCAAACTGCTGCTCGATCTCGCGAACTTCCTTTTCAGCTTCCGCAATGTACTGCGCCTTCTGCTTGGGAATTTCCATGTCGACAATGCCGACAGAGGACCCTGAATAGGTCGCTTCCCGGAAACCCAGATACATCAGCTGGTCTGCAAAGATGACAGTCTCTTTCGTCCCCAGCACGCGATAGCAGTGGTTTATGAGGCGAGAAATCGCCTTCTTGGTCATCGGCTGGTTGATGAGGTCAAACGACACTCCCTTGGGAACAATCGCCCACAACTTGCAACGCCCCGGGGTCGTGTCGACAATGCGTACCCGAGCTTCTTCAACGACGGCGCCATTCTGATCGAGGACACGCTCGACAATGCGTACCTTGATGCGCGAGTGAACCTCAACATTGCCGGTTGCCAGCGCCCGATGAACTTCGTCGGGATCGGCAAAAACCTTGCCCTCTCCGCGGCCGTTCACCTTGTCACGCGTGATGTAATAGAGGCCGAGAACGACGTCCTGCGTCGGAACAATGATCGGGTCGCCGTTCGCCGGCGACAGAATGTTGTTCGTCGACATCATGAGCGCGCGAGCTTCCAGCTGCGCCTCGATGGTCAACGGCACATGCACAGCCATCTGGTCGCCGTCGAAGTCTGCGTTGAAGGCAGCGCATACCAGCGGATGCAACTGGATTGCCTTGCCCTCGATCAGAACGGGCTCGAATGCCTGGATACCAAGACGGTGCAACGTCGGAGCCCGGTTCAGAAGCACCGGGTGCTCGCGAATGACATCGGCCAGAATATCCCAGACCTCCGGCGTCTCGCGCTCCACCATCTTCTTGGCTGCCTTGATGGTGGTTGCAAGCCCCCTGGCCTCCAACTTCCCGAAGATAAATGGCTTGAACAGCTCAAGCGCCATCTTCTTTGGCAACCCGCATTGGTGCAGCTTCAGCGTAGGACCGACGACGATGACGGAGCGACCGGAATAGTCGACCCGCTTGCCCAGCAGGTTCTGGCGGAAACGCCCCTGCTTTCCCTTGATCATGTCGGCAAGCGACTTCAACGGGCGCTTGTTGGAGCCCGTAATCGCGCGACCACGGCGGCCATTGTCAAGCAACGCGTCGACCGCCTCCTGCAGCATGCGCTTCTCGTTGCGCACGATGATGTCGGGCGCGTTCAACTCGAGAAGCCGCTTGAGGCGGTTGTTCCTGTTGATGACACGACGGTAGAGGTCGTTGAGGTCCGACGTCGCGAACCGCCCGCCGTCCAGCGGAACCAGCGGGCGCAGATCAGGCGGCAGCACCGGAAGCACGGTCATGATCATCCACTCAGGACGAATCTCGCGCCGCTTCTCGGAGTCACCGAGGAAACCTTCCATCAACTTGAGACGCTTGGTCAGTTTTTTGAGCTTGGTCTCAGAGGTCGTATTGGGGATTTCCTCCCGCAGCGACTTGATCTCCTCGACAAGGTCAATATCGGCCAGCAACGCCTGGATGGCCTCAGCGCCCATCCGTGCGTCGAATTCGTCACCGAACTGCTCAAGCGCCTCGTAATACTGCTCATCCGAGAGCAACTGACCCTTCTCAAGCCGCGTGAAGCCGGGGTCGATAACAACGAAGCTCTCGAAATAGAGCACACGCTCGATATCCCGCAGCGTCATGTCGAGCATCAGGCCGATACGGCTTGGCAACGACTTCAGAAACCAGATGTGGGCAGTAGGGCTGGCCAGCTCGATGTGGCCCATGCGCTCCCTGCGAACCTTGGTCAGCGTGACCTCAACACCGCACTTCTCGCAAATGACGCCGCGATGCTTCAGACGCTTGTACTTCCCACACAGGCACTCGTAGTCCTTGATGGGGCCGAAGATCCTGGCACAGAAAAGACCATCGCGTTCCGGCTTGAAAGTACGGTAATTGATGGTCTCCGGCTTCTTGACCTCGCCGAAAGACCACGAGCGGATCAGTTCGGGAGATGCAAGCCCGATACGGATGCGATCAAACTCTTCGATGTTGCCCTGGTTCTTGATCAGATTCAGCAAGTCTTTCAAGGTCTGTCCTCCTCATGGAGTCTTAAGCAATCCCCGCCGACATGGCGGCGGGGTGACTGGGCAATCTCACCCTCGGGATCAGTCGCTCTCTAGCTCGATGTTGATCCCAAGTGAACGAATCTCCTTCAGCAACACGTTGAAGGACTCCGGCATGCCAGGATCCATCCGGTAGTCGCCGTCAACGATGTGCTTGTAGATCCGCGTTCTGCCAGTGACGTCATCCGACTTCACCGTCAACATCTCTTGCAGCGTATACGCAGCGCCATACGCCTCCAGAGCCCAGACCTCCATTTCCCCGAATCGCTGCCCACCAAACTGCGCTTTGCCGCCCAGCGGCTGCTGCGTGACCAGCGAATAGGAACCCGTCGAGCGCGCATGCATCTTGTCGTCGACAAGGTGATTCAGCTTCAGCATGTACATGTAGCCAACGGTCACCGGCCGATCGAACTGCTCCCCGGTACGACCATCGAACAAGCGCACCTGCCCGGTTTCGCCGAGCCCTGCCAGCGCCAACAATTCACGGATTTCCGCTTCGTGCGCTCCGTCAAACACCGGCGTTGCAACAGGGACGCCCTTGCGAAGATTCTCGGCAAGCTCAAGAACCTCACTGTCGGAGAACTGCGAAAGGTCTTCCTTTCGTGCACCGACCCCGCAGTAGATTTTTTCGAGGTATTCGCGAATCTCGGCAACCCTGCGCTGTTCATCCAGCAGCTTGCCGATCCGATCACCCAATCCCTTGGCCGCCCAGCCAAGATGGGTCTCGAGAATCTGGCCGACGTTCATCCGCGACGGTACGCCCAACGGGTTCAGGACGACATCAACCGGAACGCCGTTCGCGTCATAAGGCATGTCTTCCTCGGGCATGATTACCGAAATCACGCCCTTGTTGCCGTGCCGGCCAGCCATCTTGTCGCCCGGCTGCACGCGGCGCTTGATCGCCAGGTACACCTTGACGATTTTCAGTACGCCGTGGGCAAGGTCGTCACCGCTGGACAGCTTGCGCTTTTTGTCAGCAAGCCGCTCCTCGATGTCCTTCCGGTGCTCGTCAAGGTAGGCGCGCGCCTTCTCAACCTGATCGCCTATCGCGTCGTCCGACGGGCGAAGCTCGAACCACTGGTCCGCACTGAGCGCGTCAAGGAAGTCGCTCTCGATAACCTGCCCCTTCTTCAGGCCGGCACCACCATTGACCTTCTGCCCAACAAGAATCGGGCGAAGCCGCTTGAGTGTTGCTTCCGTGAAGATACGGTGCTCGTCGAGCAAGTCTTTCCGGTACTGCTCGATCTGCTGGCTTTCGATGTCCTTCGCGCGCTGATCCTTTTCAATACCGTCGCGGGTGAACACCTGAACGTCGATGACCGTCCCCTTCACGCTTGACGGAACCCTCAACGAGGTGTCCTTAACGTCAGAAGCCTTCTCGCCGAAGATCGCCCGAAGCAGTTTCTCTTCCGGTGTCAGTTGGGTTTCGCCCTTGGGCGTGACCTTACCGACCAGAATGTCCCCATCAGCCACCTCGGCGCCGATGTAGACGATGCCGCTCTCATCGAGCTTGCCAAGTGCGGCCTCACCAACGTTAGGGATATCGGCCGTGATCTCTTCAGCGCCCAGCTTTGTATCGCGGGCTACGCAGGTCAGCTCCTGAATGTGAATCGACGTGAACCTGTCTTCGCGGACGACCTTTTCCGATATCAGGATCGAGTCCTCGAAGTTGTAGCCGTTCCAGGGCATGAACGCGACCCGCATGTTCTGCCCAAGGGCCAGCTCGCCCAGGTCCGTCGATGGGCCATCTGCCAGAACGTCGTTGCGCTCAACCCGATCACCAATCTTCACCAGCGGCCGCTGGTTCATGCAGGTGTTCTGGTTAGAACGGGTGTACTTCGTGAGGTTGTAGATATCAACGCCGGCATCGTTACCGATCTCACTTTCCTTGACCCGCACGACAATACGCGCAGCATCCACGCTGTCGACAATGCCACCTCTTCGAGCAACCACGCACACGCCGGAATCGCGAGCCACGTTGCGCTCGATACCCGTTCCGACAAGCGGTTTCTCGGAGGTCAGGCAGGGGACGGCCTGACGCTGCATGTTCGATCCCATCAGCGCGCGGTTGGCATCGTTGTGCTCCAGAAACGGAATCAGCGATGCAGCAACCGAGACGACCTGTTGCGGCGACACATCCATGTAGTCGACCTTGTCGGGCGACATAACAGTGAATTCGTTCTTGTACCGCACTGCGACAAAATCGTCTGCGAGACGCCCCTTGGCGTCGAGGCGAGAATCAGCCTGCGCGACGACATGCTCCGCCTCCTCGATCGCGGAGAGATACTCGAACTCGTTGGTCACCACTCCGTTGACGATCTTGCGGTAAGGGCTCTCGAGGAACCCGAATCGGTTCGTCCGCGCGTAGGTGGCAAGCGAGTTTATAAGGCCGATGTTCGGGCCTTCAGGAGTCTCGATCGGGCAAACCCGGCCGTAATGGGTGGGGTGCACGTCGCGCACCTCGAACCCGGCGCGCTCGCGAGTCAACCCCCCCGGCCCCAACGCCGAAACACGACGCTTGTGGGTGATCTCGGACAGCGGGTTGTTCTGGTCCATGAACTGCGAAAGCTGCGATGAACCGAAGAACTCCTTGATGGCAGCAGCAACCGGTTTCGCATTAATCAGATCTTGTGGCATCAAGCCTTCGCTCTCGGCGAGGCTCAAGCGCTCCTTGACTGCCCTCTCGACGCGAACGAGGCCCACGCGGAACTGGTTCTCTGCCATTTCGCCGACAGAGCGGACACGGCGGTTGCCAAGATGGTCAATATCGTCGACATCGCCTTTGCCATTGCGAATGGCAATCAACATTCGCAAAACGTCAACGATATCGGCTTTCGAGAGAATGCCATCCCCCGGCTGCCCCTCGATAAATTCCCGACCGAGCCGCCGGTTGAATTTCATCCTGCCAACTGCTGACAGGTCATATCGCTCTGCGCTGAAGAAGAGATTCTTGAACAGGTTGTCGGCGGCGTCGGCCGTAGGCGGCTCGCCGGGACGCATCATCCTGTAGATCTCGAACAGCGCCTCTCGCTGACTCCTGGTTTGATCTACCCGCAACGTGTCCGAGACAAACGGGCCGTTGTCCAGATCATTGATGTAGAGCGTTTCAAAAGAAGCAAGGCCGCAATCCCTGATCTTCTTCAGCACATCATTCGTGATCTCCGCGTTGCACGGGCACAACTCTTCCCCGGTCTTCGGATGCACGATGCTTCGGGCGACGACCTTGCCAATCAGGTAGTCCGCGGGCACCTCAAGTGCGGTGATCTTTGCCTTTTCCAGCTCCCGAATGTGTCGGGCGGTCACGCGACGCCCTTTCTCTACAACAATCCGCTTGCCGTCAGAAATGTCAAAGCTGGCCGTTTCGCCGCGCAAGCGCTCCGGGATGAGGTGCAGGCGATACGCGTCCCCCTCCACGTCGATCTTGTTCGTCTCGAAGAACATTTCGAGGATCTGCTCGGACGTGAAACCGAGCGCGCGCAACAGCACTGTCGCCGGGAGTTTGCGGCGACGATCGATTCGTACGTACACCAGATCCTTGGCGTCGAACTCGAAGTCCAACCATGATCCGCGATAAGGGATGACCCTTGCCGAATGCAGGAGTTTGCCGGAGGAATGCGTTTTGCCTTTGTCGTGATCGAAGAACACACCAGGCGATCGATGCAACTGGGAAACAATGACTCGCTCGGTCCCGTTGACGACAAAGGTTCCGTTCTCGGTCATGAGCGGAATCTCGCCCATGAACACTTCTTGCTCACGGATGTCCTTGATGGCGCCGGCGGACTCACGATCGTAGATGATCAGTCGGATCTTGACTCGCAACGGTGCGGCATAGGTCACGCCCCGAAGCTGGCACTCCTTGACGTCAAACATCGGCTTGCCGAGGACGTACTCCACGAACTCAAGGGCAGCATTTCCGGAGTAACTGACGATCGGAAACACCGACTTAAACGCCGCCTGAAGGCCCTGATCCTTGCGCTTCGCCGGATCAAGCCCCTCCTGAAGAAAGCCGCTGTACGAATCGAGTTGTATGGCGAGCAAGTAAGGGACGTCCATCACTCTCGGCAACTTGCCGAAATCCTTTCGAATGCGCTTCTTCTCGGTAAATGAATACGCCATCGGTACACCTCAGCCTGTTGCTCGCAAACCTGAAACGGACTTCAACCGGAGGGCACCCCTGGAGGGCAGCACCACCTGACAGAACGAATACAACTGTCGTTAAAGATCCGAACGCCACCCATTCCACTCAAAAACGGCAAAAGGCCGACGGCAACGCCGCCAGCCCTAGCCTGTTATTGGTGGCCCGAACTATTACTTAAGTTCAGCGGTACCACCTGCCTCTTCGATCTTCTTCTTGAGCGCGTCGGCATCTGCCTTGGGCAGGCCTTCCTTGACGACCGCCGGGGCACCTTCAACAAGATCTTTCGCCTCTTTCAAACCGAGACCCGTTGCCTCACGAACCGCCTTAATTACACCAACCTTGTTGCTGCCGGCACCCGTCAGTACGACGTTGAACTCGGTCTTTTCTTCAACTACCGGCGCGGCAGCGCCCGGAGCGGCTGCTACAGCCATTGCCGCGGCAGACACACCAAACTTCTCCTCAAACGCAGAGATCAGTTCAACAAGTTCCAGTACGGTAAGTTCCGACACTGCATTCAGGATTTCTTCTTTGGACAAGGCCATGACTCAACTCCGATAATGAAATGATTTTAGACAATCGCAGATTATGCGGCCTGCTGCTCTTGCTTCTCTTTGAGAGCAGTAAGCAGTCGGCCAAACTTGGAAACCGGCGCCTGCAGAACAGACACGAGCATGGTCAGCGCCTGAGTGCGGTTCGGAAGATTCGCAAGCGCATTAATCTGCTGCCCAACAAACAATTTGCCGTCGTACGCCGCGACCTTGAGCTCAAGCTTCTGGTTGTCCTTGGCAAAATCCTTGAGCACCCTCGCTGCCGCGCCCATGTCGCTCTCCGACATGGACAAGCCGAGAATGGTGGGACCTACCAGAGAGTCACCAAGATTTTCGAACGCCGTACCCTGCAACGCCCGACGCGCCAAGGTGTTGCGAACGACGCGCAGGTAGACGTGCTGGCTACGCGCCTGCGAGCGCAGCTTGGTCAATTGATCGACGGTCAGTCCCCGATAGTCAGCAACGACGGCCGAGTACGCCGAAGATGCTGCTTGGTTCACTGCCGCCACAATCTCTTTCTTGTCTTCTAGTTTCAGCGTCACTGTTACCTCCTCGTGATGTAGGCCAGCCATTCGCTGGCTAGCCACCCTTACTTCGGATCACTTAATGATCCACGCGGGAATTCACAGCGCGAAGCCAGAACACACCGCGTCTACACAGGCAACCTGATTAAGCGTCGATCCAAACAACCCGCCGACGCGCCTGTGGTCTTTGACGCCCCCCGGCGACCGGGGTTACTTCAAAGTCCCCAACCGATCCGAGCGCAGCACACACACCCGGATCTAAACTCACACCGACAAGGTTGCTTGATCGATCAACAGGCCGGGTCCCATGGTTGACGAGAGGGTCACCTTCTTCAGGTACGCCCCTTTGGACGTGGACGGCTTTGCCCTCTTGAGGTCAGCGATCAGCGCCTCAACGTTTTCCTTGATCTGGTCGGGCGAGAATCCCACCTGCCCGACAGCGCAATGCACGATCCCACCCTTGTCTGCGCGGTACCGAACCTGCCCGGATTTGGCGTTCTTCACGGCCGCAGCAACATCTGCCGTAACCGTTCCAACCTTAGGGTTGGGCATCAGGCCGCGAGGGCCCAGAATCGTCCCGAGTTTACCGACGACACGCATCGCGTCCGGCGTTGCAATGACGACATCAAAGCCCAGTTCGCCACCCTGGATGCGCTCCGCAAGATCGTCAAAGCCAACGACATCGGCACCCGCAGATCGCGCCAGTTCAGCATTGGAACCCTGCGCAAAAACGGCCACGCGTACCGTCTTGCCGGTTCCATGCGGCAGGACGCTGGCGCCCCTGACGTTTTGGTCGGACTTCTTCGGGTCTACCCCCAAATTGATCGCAACCTCAATGGATTCCTTGAACTTGACCGAGGAAATCTCGTTGAGCAGCGCTGCGGCCTCCACAATGTCGTAAGCCTTGCCGCGCTGAACCTTGGCGTCGATGCTCTTCTGTCTCTTCGTGACTTTCATGATCAGCCCTCCACCACGACGCCCATGGAGCGCGCAGTCCCTTCAACGCAACGCATTGCCGCCTCTAGCGACGCGCAGTTGAGGTCGGGCATCTTGGTTTCTGCAATTTCGCGAACCTGAGCCTTGTTGATTTTTCCAACCTTGTTCTTAAGCGGATTGGAAGAACCGCTCTGCAAACCTGCCGCCTTCTTGACGAGGACCGAGGCAGGCGGGGTCTTGGTTACAAACGTAAAACTGCGATCACTGTAGACGGTAATAACAACCGGGGTCGGGAGCCCAACCTCAAGCTTCTGCGTGGC
>Ga0073934_10011391_pt1 | contig 10771 bp, 6 predicted proteins | sample LarsenN4metaG_FD_76834 | JGI IMG/M metagenome (GOLD analysis project Ga0073934, IMG submission 76834) | Hot spring sediment bacterial and archeal communities from British Columbia, Canada, to study Microbial Dark Matter (Phase II) - Larsen... ...
AATCTTGAAGCGGAGAAAATCATTGAAGCTCCCAAAAGCCCTCTTGCAAAGACAGAGAACATCTTTTCTGAAACCAGAATGTCTCCTTTTCCGCCGAAGGCCCGGAAAACCAGAATGTCCCCTTTCCCGGAAACTGAAAACCAGAATGTCCCCTTTCCCGGTTTGCCGGTCCGGAGGGCCGGAAAAGCAGAATGTCCCCTTTCCCCCGGAAAACCAGAATGTCCCCTTTCCCGGTGTCCCCTTTCCCGGAGGGCCGGAAAAGCAGAATGCCCCCTTTCCCGGAAAATCAGAATGTCCCCTTTCCCGCCCGGCCAGCCTCGGGAGGCTCGGTTTGCCGGTCCGGAGGGCCGGAAAAGCAGAATGTCCCCTTTCCTGTCCCCTTTCCCCAGAGGGCCGGAAAAGCAGAATGTCCCCTTTCCCAGAATGTCCCCTTTCCCCGGAAAACCAGAATGTGCCCTTTCCCTTTCCCAGACGGAAAACCAGAATGTCCCCTTTCCCGGCGGCTCGAACAGCCCGCCAGCCCCGACGTGCCGGGCCGGCGTCGACGCCGACCTGGACCTCGACAACGACGTGGACCTGGCGGACTTCGCCATCTTCCAGCAGAACTTCACGGGAAGCAGATAGGGAACGAGGTTTCACGGCCGAGGGCGGCCGTGCCAGACAGGCAAGACGCCGGGAACTGAACGTGTAGCCCGCCGCAGGCGGGTCGGTACGGCGACTCACGCGGCCACGGTTTGCAAACCTGTGCCACCGCTATGACATGGCCCGTCGGCGGCCCCGTTTCCGCAGAGCGTGGAGCGCACCTGGAACTCGACGGCAATGTTCCTCTGACCGGCCGTCTGATCGCCGAGCAAAACCTTACGGGCCGCCGGTGACCTTCACCTTGACCCGGTTGGCCGTCTGCTCCAGGACCTCGAAGCTCAGGCCCTCTACCTTCAGGTTCTCAAGGGTGTCGGCCAGCAGGTTCAGGTCGTACGCCCAGTCGATCTCCACGTCGGCCACGTCGTTGACCAGCTCGCGGAGTCGGACGCCCTCGCGGCCGCCCTGCACGCCGCGGACCTGGCCCAGGGCTTCCTGAAGCGCCTTAGACGTCTTCCGCGAGCAGGGGGAGAACTGCACGTGGCAGGTGCGCGTGACCACCTGTTGCCGCCGCCAGGCCTCGCCGATCTCGGCCAGCACCTTGGGGGCCGCCTCCTGGGCCAGCTCCTGGAGGGCCATGCTGCCCGCCCCGGTGGCCGTGGTGCGGAACGGCTTGGTCGGTCGGTGCACGTTGGACATCAGGATGCGTGCCGAGTCCGTCTGGATGGCGCGGATGGAAAGCTGCACGTCCCAGCGGTAGGCCTGGTGGCCGCCGATCTCCACCGCCCCGCCATGCCGGGCGCCGGCCTGGCCCAGGACCACCACGTCGGCCTTGAAGGCGGCGGCGGCGGCGGCCAGCTTGCTCACGTCGTCGTTGACCGCGGCCAGCTCCAGGTCCCGCTGGCGGACGGTGTCGGTCTGGCCCTTGTCCATCAGGCGGACGTCCTTGCCCAGGAAGAAGTTCTCCAGCACGCTCTGCACCACGCCGTGCGGCTGGCCGGGAACGGTGTCGTCCAGGTCGTCGTCCTCGATGACCACGATGACGCAGCGCGGATAGTCCTCGCGCTTCATGGTGTGGGCGAAGGCCGCCCACTGCTGCTCGAAGCGCTCGGTGGAGACGACGGCCCGCAGCTCGCAGTAGCTCAGCTCGGCGTCCATCCACTCGCGGAGCACCTCCGAGCTGACGATGAAGCCCACCGCCTGGCTCATGATGCGGTCGTAAACCGTCTGATAGTTGGCCACCTGCGTCTGGGCGTTGAGGAAGCTGCCGCAGGCCCGCTTGACCGCCTCGCGTTCGGCGTCGGCCTTGGCCTCATCGGCCGCCCGCAGGTCCGTGCCCGCCGCCTTGCCCACCACGGTGACTTCCCTGGTCGCCTCCGCCCGGCCAACCGAAGCGGATAGGAAAGCCGCCAACAGCCACACCACCACGAGCCGACTTCGCACCTTGTTCATGACCGCGATCTCCCGCACTCGGCGATCCACCCATAAGTCGGATGCCACCGACCTGCTCAGCGTATCGGCGAGCCGGGCGGCTGACAATCGGCGCGACCCGCGGCTCCGGCGGTCTCATAACCGGAAGTTGAAGGTGCCCGCCGAGAGGCCGGTTGGTCGAAAAGACGCAACAAACCATGCGCCACACGCCCGACGCCTTGCAACCGACCCGAATGAACCAGTTTCTCCTCAAAAGCTGCCAGTTGACCGAGGGCGGAAGTACCGATATTGTGCGTAGGGGGTAACCGTGGTTGGGGGGAGGCAGAGGGTCATGGGATGCTGGCGTTCAAGAAAACTACTGTCATGCTTGCCGCGTTAGCGGGTCTTCCCTTCGGATGCAGGGTACAGCGGACCGATCAAGGAAACGACTCCGGCGATTCTATCGTGTCGCAGGTGCTGGGGGCTGGCCCGAGCACGACGGCCAACGCGTTCGAGTTCGGCCCTGGCGTGCTGGTCGACCCGGATCGTCCCGCAGTGTACCTGATGAACCCGCAGGGCGGAATCGACGCGGTCGATCTATCCTCCGGGGCGCTGATCTGGAGCACCGTTGCGGCCGCCAAGCCCCTGTTGCTGCATGGCGACCTTCTGGTCGCCCAGGCGGAGGGAGGCGGGAACTTCGACATCGTCACGTTGGACACGAAGAACGCGGGGCGGTTGGTGCTTGTGGCCACCGTAGATCTCCCAGAGGGCGTGTCGGCATCTGTTGACGACGGGTTGGGCACATCGTTTCTCGTGAGCGCCCGCAGGGATGAAAGCGGTGTCTTTGTATTGTGGCGGTTCGCCACGCAACAGATCAGCGGTGCCGATCCTGGAGAGGACGCGGCCGTTCGCCAGGTTTCCGGGGCCGCTCGGATCGACCTGGAAACGGGGCGCGTCGACCCACTCGATCCACAGGCCGTGCCCGAGCCGGCCGAACCTCCACTCCCGGAGAACGTCGCCAGATTGATCGAAACCGGGGAGTTGACGGGCCCCGTCTGGCGGGCGGGGAGTGTGCTGGCGACAATCGTGCGAGCTCGCGACAGAACCGGAGAGCGAGTCACGCTCAGACGATGGGAAGCCGATTCCGGCGCGCCACTGCCCTCGGTCCTGCTTTTCGGGCCGGAGCTCACGCTCCGATACCCTTCCGTCGACAGCCGCCACCTTCTGGCAAGCAAGCTGATCGATGCCGCTACCTCAACCTGGGGCTGGTCAATCTACTCGCTGGAGACCGGTGAGCGCGTAGCCGAGGTTCCAGTCCCGTTGGCGGGAACCCCCTTTTTCATCTGGAAGTCACGCCTGATCCACCGATCACCTCCCCTGAGCAAACACGTTGAGGGGCAATGGATAAGCGAGCCGCTGAAGGTCCGGTCCATAGAAGCCGCGAGCGGTGTTGAAATCTGGGCACGGTCCATACGCGACACCGCGTATCGCGGGCCTCTTCCGCCCACGGTACCTGCAAGCGATTCGGGTACCTGAGCTACGGCTTCGCCGTCCCTTGCTTGCGGATTCTTCTATTCAGCCGCTCGTGAATCACCCCCCATCGCGCTCTGGGCTTGGCCCTCCGCCTGGAGCGGCTCGGGCTGCGGCTCAGGCGCGCTGCCAAAAGCAACGACTACCGTCGGATTGAAATCGCAGGTGCCGACGTCAAAGGCCACCGTCTGATGGGCAAAGCCGTTCTGGCCCGGAAGCTGGACGCTCACCGTCACCAGGTAGTTGCCGGGCAGCAACTGAATCGGATTGGACACCGTTCCGTACTCCCGGTGGTACTGGAAGGAAGCGCACGGGGGCGTCTGGGTTACCGTCTGGAGGGAGAGGTTTCTGGCGGTCTCCACCGTGTCCACGCGCGGCCGGTTCGTGTTCCCCACGACCCGTCGCAGCTTGATCTGCTTGACCAGATCAACGGGCGTGCCGTTGTTCGTGACCAGGACCCTGGCCCCGGTGCGGACGCCCTCGCCGCACAGAGATCGGGTCACCGTCGTTTCCGTACCCGCGATCGGGTCCGAGACATAGGTAACCGACACCTCGCCGGTGCGGTCCCTGCCCAGAACGTCAGGGGCGAAAACGATGTCCGCGCCCACCACGTGGCCGGGCTCCAGGATGATCGGAAACGATTGCAACCCCGAGAACGAGTATTCCTCGGAGTTGATCGTGATCGACAGGTCCGTAATCACCAGATTGCAGTCCCCCGTATTGGAAACGGGGAATGGGAGTCGCGAGTTGCAGGCACCCACTGTTTGGATGACCGTAGGCGGGAACGTCTGATCGGGTGGCACGTCGATCGAGGCGCACGGCGTGCTGGCCGTCAGCACCCGCGTAACGACCGGGGTGTCCGGATCGTCGCTGGTGATGACCAGGTCGCACATCTTCTGCTCCGGTGTGCAGGAGCTGGGGGTGAACCGGACGACCAGGTCCAGACAGGCGCCGGGCCTGACGGTCGCCGGGAAGGGATTGCTGACCAGCGTGAAATCGGCCTCCGGACAGGCGCTGATGGCCGCGCTGGTCACTTCCAGGCTGCAGTCGCCCACGTTACAAACTCGGACCGTCCGTTCGGCCGAGCCGAGGTCTTCGGCGCAGACCTGGCCGAAATCGGTCGACCCGGTCACCCGGATATCCGGCACGGTGCCGTTCCCGCTGGCCATGACCTCGACTTCGGAACGACAGGGGTCGTTGCTGGCCACCGTCAGGACGGCGGACTGAGGGCCCTGGCTGGTCGGCGCGAAGACCACCTGGAAGGGGAAGCAGAAGTCGGGGCTGATGACGACCGGGAATCCGGAGGACGGCTCGGTCACACTGAATTGCGGGTCGGAGGAGGTGATGGACTCGACGACCAGATTCTCCATTCCGGTGTTGCAGACGTTGAGCGTGCCGAAACTCAGGTCACCGACGCAGGTATCCCCGAAGACGACATTGCCCGGGATGGTGATCACCGGCACCCCAAGCAGGGAGACATCCGTAAGCGTCCACGCGCCGCGCCCGAGCGTACCCGCAACCAGCAGGTCGTCGACGGGATCGTAATCCAGATCGAACGCGATGGCGTTGGGCAGCGCGTCTCCCAGCTCGAACCAGCAGTCAAAGTGCGGTTCGACCGACGTGAAGACCCCGGTATTCGTACCCACCACCAGCTTATCGCTGGACGTGCCCTCGACGTATTCGATTGATTGGAGATTGCCGGCCACAGATGCCAGGTTCCCGGTAATGTCATTCCAGTTGCCACCGCCGTCGGGAGTGTGAAACACCTGGCTGTTGGAGTCGACGACGAAGGCCGTCATCCAGTCGTCCGGATCCAGCACGATGTCGCGGATCGTTCCGGCACCGGGCAGCCCCGAGGTGGCGTTTAGAGCTCCACCCGCCGTGGTCCGCACGAAAACCTGATTGCCGGAGCCGACGTATAAGACATCCGGATTCGGCACGCCACCCAGAGTGCCTCCATAGGACACGGCGTCCGGCCGATTGACGCCGATACCGGGGCCAGCTTCCGTGATTGTGTTGCCTTGGTCCAATGACTCATAGGTAGAGTTTCCTCCCCCGATAATGAGCCGTGTGGGATCGAGCGCGTTCAGTTCGACCGGCGTCACGAACTGGGGAACCAAGGCCGCACCGCCGCCGATCACCGTCAGGGGCGGCATCACTTCCAACAAGAAAACGTTAGCCGCGTCATAGACGCGTGCGCGAAAGCTACCCAGATTCTGGTTGCTCGAGTATCGGATGGACCAGCTTACCCCTGCAAGCGTTATGTTGTCCACGGCTACATCGCCGCCGTCGGCCGTGTCTACGCTGTCCCACGTCGTTCCGCCGGTGGTGATCTGCTGCGGCGTCCCGGTGTCCTGGGCGCCGCCGATGAGGATGTCGGAGTTGGTGTCGTAGGCAATATCGTGGAACTCCGTCACTTGCAGGTCCCCGATGACCGACTCCCAATCGCCGGCGCCGCTCGTGGGGGCGGTCCGACGATAGATGCCGCCGTCGTCGCCTTCGATGATGTCGCCGTTGGCGTCGAAGACCATCTCCCGCGAATCAGCATGCGGCGCCGAGTCGGAGGCGGTACCGCTGTGCGTCAGCGGCGTCCACTGCGGCGACGGACACGCGCCCGTGGGCGCAACGCTGGCATCGCCTCGAAACAGCCGTCCCGAGAAGTCGTTCGCCCCGATTGAATTCGGAAACGGGCCCTGCTGCCGGTCACCGCCCAGGTAGACGATATTGGCGTCAGCCGGGTCGGCGACGATGGACGTGTTGTTACCTCCTTGCCCGCCTGGGTGAATCCCGAAACAGGTGCCACCTTCGTTTGTCCCGGGCAGGTCCATGGCCGTCCACGTGCCGCCCTGGTTGGCCGAGCGGAGGATGCCGGCAAGCTGACCACCGTTCACGATCGCCACGTAGACCGCATTCGTTCCCGCACCGGCGTTGTTGTGCACGGCGAGCTCGATGTTGTTGGTTGTTCCGCCGACCAGCGCCCCGATGGCGGCATCGGTGACGTTGGTCCAGTTTGCCCCGGCGTCGTCGGTGCGGAAGACGCCGCCGCTAGCGCCCCCAACGCCCGCGTATAACCGATTCACGTTTCCCGGATCGCCCACCAGGTCAAAAACCGCCCCCGTGTTCAGACCGTTCAGCCCCGAAATGAACTGAAAGTTCGCCCCTCCGTCGGTGCTGCGGTACATCCCGGGGCTGGTGCCGGCGTTCACGGCCACGAGGATCGTGTTGCCGCGAGCACCGATGCCCGAGATGTTTCGCCCGGCCAGATCGACCTGCCCGAGTTGCGTCCAGGAGCTGCCGCCGTCGGTGGTGCGCAGCAAGCCGGCCTGCGGCCCGCCCCGGCCGCCGAAGTTGCTGTACAGACCGTTGCCCGCCACGAGGGTCTGATTGGTCGCGTCCGTGGGGTCCAGGTCCAGCGCCCCGATGGACAACGACGGAAACTGGTCGGTCATCGTCGTCCAGCTAGGACTCGCGTCGGTCGCGTTGGTCGTTTTCCAGACGCCGCCGTTCACCCCGCCGAGATACACGATGTCGGCATTAGTCGGGTGGGCGACGATCGTATGCACGCCCCCCACCACCGGATTGCCGCCGGGAATGTTCTCCACCTGTCCGTTGAGCGTAGGTCCTGGCCCCTGCGCCACCCACGTACCACCGGTGGACGCGGCATGACCACCGGGCACGGTCGTGACGCCCTCGCCCGGCAGCATGTCCCCTATGGGGGCGGCTTCGGGTGGAACGACAGCTACCTCGTTGGCGCCGCCGCCTCCGGCCGAGCCGGTCGGACCGAACAGCATGACCGCCAGTACGCTGCACCCCAAGGCCCACAGCACGGCCGGTCGGTTAGCTCTCGGACGGCCGCTCGTTGATGGAGATCGCCTGTGGTTCTGCATTGATTAGACCCTTTCGGTGTGGGGGACGAACGCGCCGGGTCGCCGGCAGCGGCGCACGGAACCGTTCCGCGTGCTGACGTCGCGCTGCCGCCTACCTACTTGCCGGGCGTATCCGTCGTGCCCTGACATGAGAGCCTCGTTCCCCTTCATCCGTCCCATATCCTACCACGCAAGGGCTTCTGCCCCAATAGGGGATATACCCTAAAACACACGATTCTTGGGGCTGGGTTTGGCCGTACCAGCACCTCAGAAACGCCCGGCTTGGAAAGGGCCCCGTTAGGCCACCGAGGGACGAGGGATCCATACGGACGATCAGGAAGGGTCTGAACGCCCGTGCCGTTTCCAAGGCACTATCTGCTACGCAGCGCGCTCGGCCGGTACGATAGGCCATTAAGCATGGACCACACGGGGACCGGACACTGGCACTTCCCTTGGCGATCGAACAAGGCGGCGGGAGCCGCCGGAACGCTCCTGTTGGTCAGTCACCTGGCCGGCTGCGGGCCGCAGCGGATCACCCTGGTGGACAAGCTGCAAACGGTCCGGCGAGTGGCCATCGTGGACGTGTCCCAGGACGTGGGCCTGGACGCCGGCGAGCCGTTCACCAACGAGTTCATCTCCCTGGGCTACGAGGTGCTGGAGCGGTCCAACCTGGACCAGATCATCCGCTAGGGATTCGCCGAGAACGACTACTTTGATCCTGAAACGCTGGCCCAGTGGGGCCGGGGACAAGCGGTCCAGGCGGTGGTGCTCTTCAAGCTGGTGGGCGCCGCCCTGCCCGCGGAGGACGAAAAACGCTCCTCGGTGCAGGTCAGCGGCTGGGTGCGGGCCGTGGACGTGGAGACGGGCATGATCCTGCTGGCCTGCAACGCGACCCTGGGCGTGCCCATCTCCTTCAACAAGGGACGCCGCTCGGAGGTGGAGCGGGTCCTGGCCGAGACGGGCGCGGGCGGCGACCGCGTGGCAGCGGATCGCTTCGTGCCCATCGGCCAGGCCATCGGAGAACGGGGCGGGGCGAACGGGCCGGCCGTCGTCGCCTGCCTGCCGCTGGCCAACCGCACCGGTCGGGCCGATCTGGATTCCTGGGCGGCGAGCCTGCCCGACGTGATCCACCAGGAGCCGCTGGCTCGTCCCGGGCAGCGCGTGGTGGAGCGCCGCGTGGTGGCTGACCTGCTGCAGGAATCGGACTAGGCGCGTGTGGTCTTCGCGGAGGAACCGGCCCGGCCTCCGTACCGCACCGGTGAGCAATCAGGTCATCAGGTTCGCCGGGTTGAGCGGTTGGAGCTCCGCCGGCACGAACAGGCCGTCCTTGCGGACCAGCCGATCGTCGAAGTAGAGCTCCCCGCCGCCCTTGTCGGGGGTCTGAATCAGCACCATGTCCCAGTGAATCTGGCTGCGGTTGCCGTTGAAGGCCTCCTCGTAGGCGTTGCCCGGCGTCAGGTGGATGCTCCCGGCGATCTTCTCGTCAAAGAGGATGTCCTTCATCGGCCGGTTGATGTAGGGGTTGAAGCCGATGGCGAACTCGCCCACGTAGCGGGCCCCCTCGTCGGCATCGAGCACCTTGTTGAGCTGCTCGCTGTCGCTGCTTGTGGCCTGGACCACGCGACCCTCCTTGAACTCCAGCCGGATGTTCTCGTGCGTCACCCCGCGGTAGATGGTGGGGGCGTTGAACTGGATGCGGCCGCTGATGCTGTCGCGCACCGGGGCCGTGAACACCTCCCCGTCGGGGATGTTCAGCTTGCCGTCGCAGGGGACGGCCGGGATGCCCTTGATGGAAAAGCGCAGGTCCGTGCCCGGCCCGACGATCCGCACCCGGTCCGTCCGCTCCATCAGCTCCTTCAGCGGCTTCATGGCCGCGGCCATCTTGGCGTAGTCCATGGTGCACACGTCGAAGTAGAAGTTCTCGAAGGCCTGGGTGGACATCTGGGCCATCTGGGCCATGGACGGGCTGGGCCAGCGCAGCACCACCCAGCGCGTCTTCTTGATGCGGATGTCCAGGTGCACCTTCTTCCACACGTGGGCCTCGTACACCTTCATCCGCTCGGCCAGCACGTCCGACCACTCGGAGACGTTGGGGTTGCCGCGGACGCCGATGTAAGCCTGGACGTTGGACATGCGCAGGGCCTCGGCCTGGGCGATCAGCCCCATCTGCTCGTCGCTGGCCGCCAGCATGAGCTGACGCCACACGGCGTTGCTCTTGAGGGTGACCAGCGGGTGGGCCCCGGCCGCCGCGGCCACGCGGATCAGTTCGCAGGTGAACTCGTGGGGGATGTCGATGGCCTCGATGAGCACCTTCTCGCCGGCCTTCAGGCCGCAGGAGTAGTGGATCAGCGTGTTGGCCAATTTCGTCAGCCGCGGGTCGGTCATGGTTCATCCTTTCCGGCGCCGGAGGCGCCGTTGTGCATGGTACCCGGAGTCGACACCGAGTTCCTTCGAAGTCTACGGGTCAAACAGCGAATTATCCCGCGGGCCGAACCAGCCGACCGGCCAGCGGCGGTTGTCCCCGCCGTAGAGATTGCGCGGCTTGGTGAAGCTGAGGCGCTCAGCGGAGCCGTGGCCGTCGCACCAGGCCGCCGACGCCCGGCCGCGGTGGCGGAAATGGATCGACGGGTCGGCCAGACCGGTGCGGTTCTCGTACGGTCCGAAACGGCCGGGCAGGACGAACCAGGGGGCCTCGGCGAAGGAGTACTCGACGAGGAACTGCCCGCCGCGACCGCTCTGGGGCAGCGCGGCGTCGGTGAACATGACCGTGTCGGCCGGACGGCGGATGCGGGCCGTCGGCATGCCCAGCAGGGCCGACCGCGGGCCGGCGCCGTAAATGTAGTCCTGCGAGCCGACGCCGCGGTTGTTGTAGCCGTAGCCGCCGGTGCCGGGCTCGAACGCGTTCTGCCTCCGGTCAGCCACGAACTGTCGGAAGGTCGGGCAGGCCTTGACTTTCCCGTCGGCCAGCGACGCGGCGAGGGGTCCTCTGCGAGGATCGAAGCGGGTCAGCTCCGGGGAGGCGTTGGCCGCGTCCGTCCGCCGTACGCCGTGCCAGCGGCGCAGCCCGCCGAAGCCGGTCCAGATGTCCGAGGCCGCCGGGACATGGTAGTCGTTCTCCGCGGCCGCGTAGTTGGTGTTGGCCAGATGGAGTTGGCGGGCGTTGGAGAGGCAGACCGCTTGTCGTGCCTGGTGTCTGGCGCCGCACAGCGAGGGCAACAGAATGGCCAGCAGAAGTGCGATCATCGCCGACACGACGAGCAGCTCGATGAGCGTAAACGCCGGAGGAGCCGCGGGCTTCAGCCCGCGCGGGCGTTCGGACACCGTTTCCCGGCTCCGACCGACGACCGCTCGCTTGCCCTCGCGGCTCTGATCACGATACATACGCC
>Ga0073934_10011392_pt1 | contig 10770 bp, 4 predicted proteins | sample LarsenN4metaG_FD_76834 | JGI IMG/M metagenome (GOLD analysis project Ga0073934, IMG submission 76834) | Hot spring sediment bacterial and archeal communities from British Columbia, Canada, to study Microbial Dark Matter (Phase II) - Larsen... ...
CGGCCACGGCTGAGAGGATGGCCTCTTCCGAGCCGGTCGAAACCACCTCCAGAGGTAGCTCTAAATTTTTGATGATATCAGCATCGTATTGAACATAACCGGGCGCGGCGGCTAAAAATTGGCCTTTATCGCCAGTTTCAGCCGTAGCAAAGAGAGCGGTATTGGCCGGGTCCTTAAAGCCTTCATAAGTCGCCAGTTCAGGGTGCTCTTCAACCATATAGGTGGGGATATACCAGCCAATCTTACCAATCGGTCCTAATGGCCCTCCATTCTCGACTACCTTTTGCTCGTCAATATATTGGGCAATATTGTCGGCGTGGCCGGAGGGCCAGACTTCCAGGCTAGCGTGGGCATCACCGCTGCCGATGGCGGCCCACTGGGCGCTTTCGTCCAGGGTTACAATTTCAACCGGATAACCCATCTTCTCTTCAAGAATGATCTTGGCAACATTGACGTTCAACTCCGAAGCCGACCAGGGGTTTTGGACCAGCTTGATAGTGGGCTTTTGTTCGGCGGCCGGGGCTTGAACACAGGCCGTAATGAGCAGCGCCAGTCCGGCTATTAAGAAAAAGGGTACAAATCTTCTCATCATCCTCTCCTCATTTGTCTCTTTTTGATTTAAAAACTATAGTAGGCTTTAGTGCAGGCGAGTATAACATTAGCCGGTATGGCCTGTCAAACATTATCAAATCGTTTATCAAGGCTTATGGAAAATTCCATTCGTAAAATTCAAAAATCTATCCTCTTTCTGGTTTTTAATTTCCTTATTGTAGCGATCATCTTACTTTTTCTCGAAGGTTCGGCCAGTTTTATCTTATTTTTCCAGACAGCGGCCCTCACCTCGCCCGTGGCCGAGCGGTCCCACACCCAATATGATGAGCAGTTAGGTTGGGTGAACCGGCCAAATGTCTATATCGAAGATATGTATGGCCCAGGCCTTTATCTAAAAACCAATGCTCAAGGGTTTCGCAACGACGAAGATTTTGAGGTTGCTGTACCCGAGCCGAAAGTGCGGCTGATCTGTTCCGGCGACTCTTTTACCCTGGGTTACGGCGTTGATAATCGGCATACCTGGTGCCAATTGTTGGGTGAGCTGAACCCCCAACTCCAAACGGTCAATATGGGGCAAGGGGGGTACGGTATTGACCAGGCTTATCTCTGGTATAAGCGAGATGGAACGCGGCTTGAGCATGATCTCCACCTGTTTGCCTTTATTACCACCGATTTTGAGCGAATCAAACAGGATAACTTTTTAGGTTATGGCAAACCTTTGCTAAAGGTTGAAAATGGCAACCTGGTTGTCGAGAATGTTCCCGTGCCGCGACGGGCCTTTTATGTTCCCTGGCTGACGCAAAATAGCGAAGCGATCCGAGGCTTAAGATCGATCCAACTGGTAAGCCAATTCTTTTGGCAACCGGCCCAGGCCGGCGCCAACGCCGATTATTATAAATATGACCTGGCCCTGGAAAACATTGCGGTTAAAGTTCTGCAAGATTTGCAGCAGCTCAATACGGCTCAAGATAGCCTTCTGGTCTTGGTTTATTTACCGACGCTGGCCGATTATACTCCGCCCTACCCTGGCAATACTGAAAAATGGCGGCAACATATCTACCGGGCTGCCCAGGAAACCGGTATCCTTTACATCGACCTGATCGGCGACTTTAGGAGCTTACCGGCGACGCAGGTTCAGTCGCTTTTTATCCGTGAAGGAGAAGTCGATTTTCCCGGCGCAGCCGGCCATTACTCTGTAGAGGGCAACGAGTATATTGCTCAACAGCTATACCAAAAGCTTCTCTCGTTTTCAGAGGTATCAAGCAGGCTTGCAAATCCCCTCCCTTAAGCGCTTAAAAGATCACCGGCCGGCCGCCCTTATTGCCGGCCTCTTTGTGCTGCTGGCCGCCGCCTACAGCGTGATGACACCCCTTTTTGAGTCGCCCGATGAGCTGTGGCACTATCCCTTCGTCTGGCATCTGGCCCGCACCGCCGAACTGCCGGTCCAGGACCCGGCCAACCCTCAACTTTGGGGGCAGGAAGGCAGCCAGCCGCCCCTCTATTATATCCTGGCAGCGCTGCTGACAGCGGCAATTCCGGCTGATGACTTGCCGGCGTTGATCTATCCTAATCCCCATGCCAATATCGGCCTGATCAGCCCGGATGGCAACGCCAATATCGTGGTTCATACCGGCCGCGAGGCCTGGCCCTGGTCAGGTGCGGTCCTGGCCATCCATCTGGCCCGGCTCTTTTCAACCTTATTGGGAACCGGAACCATTGTGAGTAGTTATGCCCTGGGCCGGCTGCTCTGGCCCGAACAGCCGCGCCTGGCCCTTTTGACCATGGGCTTTATCGCCTTTAATCCGATGTTTCTCTTTATTAGCGGCTCGGTAAATAATGATAACCTGGTTACATTACTCGCTTCACTGGCCCTGTATCAATTGATCGCCATTGTTATCAATGGCTCACCCGGCAACGCCAATCATCCAGGTGAGCCATCACCGTGGCGTTTTGTGGATCTGGGCGTTGTGGTCGGGCTGGCCGCCTTAACCAAGGTGAGCGGGCTGGGCTTGCTGGGTCTGGTTAACCTGGTTTTATTCAGCTATGGGCTAAAATGGCGGCGGTGGCGGATGACCTTCCTCGGCCCTGGCCTGGTGAGCCTGATCGCCATAGGGGTGGCCGGTTGGTGGTACTGGCGCAACCAGAACTTGTACGGCGATTGGACCGGCGTTGAAACCATGGTGCTGATAATGGGCGGGCGGCCTGTTCCTCCAACGGTCGAGCAGATCGTGAGTGAAATTCCAGGCTTGTTTCGCTCATTTTGGGGCGTCTTTGGTTATTTTTCGGTTTCGATGCCGGCGCCGATTTACTGGCTCTTGAATAGCATTCTGCTGGCCGGTTTGATTGGGTTGGGGGCAGGGCTGCTGCCCTGGCCTCGCCTCCGCTCCCTGCCTGAGCGCTTCCGGCAAGCCTGGCCCATCCTGGCCGGTTGGATCCTGCTGATGATATTGGGGCTACTGCAGTGGACCTTGCGGACTCCGGCCACCCAGGGGCGCCTGCTGTTTCCGGCGCTGGCCGCCCTGGCGGTTCTGTGGGCCGGCGGCTGGTTAATCTTGGCTCCGCCTCGCTGGCAACTCCTGCCCATGGCGGCCATGGCAGTGCTTTCGATCTGGGTACCCTGGGCGATTATCAAACCGGCCTATGCCTTGCCGGCGCCTGTGACCACCTTGCCGGCCTCAGCTCAACCTTTAGAGATCGTCTTTGAGCGGGGAATCCAACTGCTAGCTTACGAGACGCCCGAGTCATCCAGGGTTAGTCCTGGCGAGTTGCTCCCCATCACCGTTTACTGGCGGGGAGAACAGCCTCTTGAAACCGACTATACGGTTTTTGTTCATCTGGTTGACGAATATGGATTGATCGTGGCCCAACGCGATATTTTTCACGGTCCCGGGGTCTACCCCACCAGCCAATGGCTGGCCGGGCAAATATTTGGCGATACCTATATCTTAAAGATACCGCACACCGCTTTTGCCCCGACCCAGGCGGAATTCATGGTGGGGCTATACGATCATACCACAGGTTCACGGCTGCTCACTTCAACCGGTGCGGATCATGTTCGTTTTGGGCAGATCAATCTCGAACCCCAGCCGGGCGACCTGCCCAACCCGCAGCAGTTGTTATTTGAAGATGGAATTAGGTTGGTCGGTTATAACCTGGATCAGCGGCGCGTTGCCAGAGGTACACAAGTGAGGCTTACCCTTTATTGGCAAGGACAGGCAGAACCGGCCAAAAATTATAAAGTCTTTGTTCACTTAGTTAACTCCCAGGAGATACGGGCGGCCCAACATGACAGCGAACCGGCCAATGGTGCTGCACCAACCTCAAGCTGGCGTTTGGGAGAGACGATCATCGATGAACACTCCTTAACCATTGTCCCGGATGCCGCCCCAGGATCATACCGACTTCTCATTGGCCTATACGAAGGTGACAGCGGCAAGCGACTGAGATTACTCCGCAACCACGGAACTCCTGTACAGGCAGATGTGGTAACGTTAGGTGGCATCCAAGTGGTATCCCCCTAATTTAGCGCTCGCCCCATGCTTTTAGCTCAAATCCGTAGTATAATAAACTGATGGCTGATGATCATGTGTTTAATCCCTTATCTCATCATCGATCGGTTGTAGTTTTATAAAATCGTTTATCGACTTATGGTTATTTGACCTGCGAATCCCAAGGAGTCCATCAGGTTATGGACAATGATCAGTTACACGTTCTAAGCGTTGGAGAGGATCAAGCTGAACAGTATGATCTTCTGAACGCGATGCACGATATTACTATTGCCTTAAACAGCACCCTCAAACTTGATCTGTTGTTAAATCTCATTTTAAGCCACGTCGGGCGCGTGGTGCCGCATGATACCGCCGATATTATGTTGGTAGAAGCAAACCGGGTTAAGATCGTGGAGAGCCGGGGTTATGTTGAACTTGGCCACGCTTCAACCCTGGGAATGGGTTTTCTACTGGATAATTTACCAAACTTGTGCCGGATGGTGGAAACCAGACGGCCTTTAATCATACCCCATGTCCAGGACTATCCAGATTGGGTCGATATTCCTGAGTCGCGCTGGATTCAATCCTATGTTGGCGCGCCTATTATTGTCCAGGATGAAATTGTCGGTTTTATCAATTTAAACAGCGCCCAGCCAGGCTTTTTTAACCAAGCGCATGCGCAACGGCTCCAAAGTTTCGCCAATCAAGCCGGAATTGCGTTGAGAAACGCTCACCTATTAGAGGCCGAACGAAAACAGCGCCGCCTGGCCGAAACCCTGGGGCGCGTTGGCTTAGCCCTTAACTCCACACTTGACTTATCTGAATTATTAAACTTGATTTGCCAGGAAAGCAGCATTCTTTTTCAGGTAGATGCCGCCTTTGTCTGGCTTGTTCAAGGGGATGAGTTGGTTGGCTTTGCCGGTTATGGCGTTGGCCGGGAAAAATTTATCGACGTCCGGCTGCCGCTGCCGGATCCTCAGTCTTTAGGGCCGCGGGTTATCCGTGAAAAACGGCCTATTTTTGTCAATAAGGCCAGAAGGTCGAAACGAGTGAATCAGGCGCTGGTCGAACTGCTTCAGGTGGAATCAATTCTTGGCGTTCCTCTGATCAAGGGCGATCAGGCATTGGGGGTCTTAATGCTGATCGATACGCACAACCGGCAAAGGTTCAGCCAAGAGGATATAGAAACGGTGATTGTTCTAGGCAATTATGCGGCCATCGCCGTTCAGAACGCCCAGCAATTTGAAGCAGAGCGAAAGCAGCGGGAACTGGCCGAAACCTTACGTGAGGCGACGATTGCTTTAACCTCGCCCCTGGATCTCTGGAAAGTTTTAGATATCCTGTTGATACAGATAGAGCGGGTTATCCCTTATGACAGCGCCTGTGTCTTTTTGCTGCAAGATCAAGACACCCGGTTAAAGGCCGTGGCCGGGCGCGGTTTTTCAAATCTGGAAACTGTCATTGGCCAGGTCTATTCAGCCGATGATGAGCTTTCTCAAGAATTACAGCAAACCCGGCAGCCAATCTATTTAACCAATCCTGGTCAAGATCCGCGCTTCTGCGGTTGGGGCGATACCGGCCAGGTTCGGAGCTGGCTGGGGGTGCCAATGATTGTGCAGGACATGGTGATCGGCCATATTACCCTGGATCGCTACAAAGCGGTAGCCTTTGATCAAGCCCAAATCGCGCTGGCTCAAACTTTTGCTACTCAAGCGGCAATGGCTATTCAGAAGGCTCGACTTTATGAGGAGGTCCAACAACACGCGGCGGAATTAGAGACTCGGGTGAGTGAACGCACCTTTGAGCTGCAAGTGTTGTATGAACTGGCCCAGGCGCTTGGCAAGGCGACTCAGCTCGATGAAGTTATTCAGTTGGTTGTCCAGCACACGCAACGAGCCTTGTCCTGCGAAGTTGTCGCCGGTTTTTTGAATACTGCTGTGGGCAACAGCTTCTCTATTCAGGCCAGCCAATCTCTACCGGCGGCGCTAGAACTCGAGCTTCAAGAAAAGATAACCAGCAGATTTGGTCAGGTAGACAATCAGGTCATTGATAAAGCAGATCTGAAACTGTTTTTTTCTAGCCAACAGGTCGGCCAGTTTGAATCGAACTTTTTTACTGAAATTCCTATTTGGTTGGGGGAAACAGCGGTCGGGCTACTGATCATTCTTCCTCAAAAGAAGGCGCAATTAAATCCAGAACAAAGAAGATTATTGCAGATTATTGCTAACCAGGCCGCCGAAACAATTGGCCGCCTACAGCTAATCTTGGCCGCCGAACACCAGCGTTTAGAAAGCCTGGTGGCTCATCTACCGAATGGCGTCGTGTTGCTAGATGCAGAACGGCATATTGTGCTGGCTAATCAAATGGCCAAAGAGTTGATCGGCGCGATCACTCAAACTGAACCTGGAGATAAACTAACCCATCTAGGCCAATCTGCCACTGATTTTATTCTAGAGATAGCCTCCAGCGCTCCCCCCTTTACCATCGAAGTCCCAGGCTTGCCCAGCCGGCATGTGGAAATTACGGCTAACCCTATCACCGCCGGCGCTGAAGCAGGCGGCTGGACCTTGGTGATCCGTGATGTCACCGAAGAGCGGTTAACCCAGAAGCTAATCCAGCAGCAAGAACGGATGGCAGCGGTAGGGCAATTGGCGGCGGGTATCGCTCACGATTTTAACAATATCTTGACCAGCATCATCGGTTTTGCCGAACTACTTTATGTCGACTCAAACTTGCCCATAAATACCAAGGGAGATGTGGAGCGGATTATCAAACAAGGGCAGCGGGCGGCCCATCTGGTCCGCCAAATTCTCGATTTTGGCCGCCGAACCATCTCCGATAAAAGACCGCTGAACCTCTTACTTGTGATCAAAGAGTTTATTAAGCTGTGGGAACGGACGATCCCTGAAGATATTCTTATCGACCTGGAAGCAGAGTTGGATGAGTATCAAATCAAGGCCGACATCATTCAATTGCAGCAGGCCCTGACCAATTTGGCTGTAAATGCTCGAGATGCTATGCCTACGGGAGGTAGACTCCGGTTCGAGCTATCGAATTTTATGTTGCGGCCTGATGACGAAGCGCCTTGCCGAAGTATGTCCACTGGCGCCTGGGTTAAGCTGGCTATTTCAGATACGGGTGCCGGCATCTTGCCGGACCATCTCGATAAAATCTTTGAGCCTTTTTTTACCACTAAAGAAGTTGGTGAAGGGACGGGCTTGGGCCTGGCCCAGGTTTATGGCATTGTTCAGCAGCATGATGGCTTTATCGATGTCAAGAGCCAAATTGGAAGGGGAACTACTTTTATACTTTATTTTCCGGCGATGGCTTCAACCGTACAGGCGCCTGCTGAAATGGCCGCCAGACTTGACATGCCTCCAGCCAATCAAGAGTTGATTTTGTTGGTTGAGGATAATTTGGATGTATTAAATACAACCACCGCCATGTTAAAATATTTAGGTTACCGGGTTTTAACGGCAACAAATGGGCTGGAGGCGCTGGACATTTATGACCAATACGGGCAGGATATTGCATTGGTTCTCAGCGATATGACCATGCCCAAGATGGGCGGCGCAGAACTGATCCAGGCGCTACAGCAGCGCAACCCGCACATCAAGGTCATTATTTTAACCGGCTATCCATTAGGGTTAGAGGGAAGCCAACTACCCGCTGGATTTGTTAGTTGGGTACAAAAACCGCCCATGCTTAAGCAGCTTGCCCAGGTCATGCACCGGTTGTTAAAAGCCGGGGCTGGAGTCGAGGCTTCAGCCGGTCCCCCGCCTAAAGGCTCGACTCCATCCGCCCTTGATGTAACAACAGGTTCCATAACAGAAGGGGTGAAAGCTGGGGATGGCTGGTGAGCCATGCACCTATATGGCGCCTCTCGTTCCGACGCTAGCGTGAGTTTCGGAACGAGAGGCGCCATCTCTATTCGTTTAACGCCGGCGTGAAGACTGGCTGTTACCCGTCCGGACAACTTCACCATGACGCCGGTCAAGCACATAGCCATCATCTTGATAAGGCACATTCTTGAGATACTGGCGATGAACGGTTCGATCTTCCAAGATAGAGATGTTGAGCGTACCCTTCACACTGCCGCCGGTTGTATTGGCGCTGGCATGCACGGTATATTCACCAGGGGGGACCACCCGGCCAAAATCATCATAACCATCCCAGTGCAGCACATGTTGGCCGCTGCTGCGGTGGCGGCGGTGTAACAAAGTGGCGATCGTATTGCCTCGAACATCTTTGATTTCAACCGTGGTCCGGGCCGGTTTGGATAGCTCAATGGCCATCCTTAAAAATCGTCCTTCTTCCGGTAAGCCAGGCCGAAATTGGCTACTTTCGGCCGAAACGACCAGGGCAACCGGTCGAGTTAAAAAGTAGGCCAGGATAAGCAAGACCGGTAATGAGAGCAAGACCGGCACGAAATAGGTCGAGAGCGCAGGTAAGTTTCGGGCAACGCGGGCCAATTCCGACTCTGGCGGAGAAACATTAAAGCTCACCCGGCGCTGGAGTTGAGCGCTGTTTCCGGCCTGATCCTGGGCCACAATATCAAGCAGGTTTTCTCCATTGAGCAGTTTAACCGCCGTTTGAAATTCGCCCAGTGAACTGACCGCTACGGTTTGCCCGCCGATCAAAACAATGGCGCCTGGTTCAGTCTTGCCAATGATTTGCACTTCGGCTTGCTGGAAGGTTTCCCCTTCCTGAACGTTGACGCTCAAGGTCGGTGGAATGGTGTCGCGCCGGACGATAATTTCCTGAGAAGTTATATTTCCCACGTCATCCGTTGCTTCAACCCGCAGAATATTTTCACCCTCTTGGAGAATAACTTCCCGCCTAAACTGGCCATCTTCATTGACTACAGCCTCTTGACCGTTAATTTTTAGAAGGGTTCCTCTGGGAACAACGCCGCCAACTTCAATCAAGCTTTGATTGGTCCAGTCGCCATTGGTGGGACTCGTCACCACGACTTCAGGCGGTTGGGTCACCAGAATAGCCTCTTTGGAGATGGTTGCGATGTTGCCGGCCGGATCGGTCGCCAGAACATTGACAATATTAGACCCCTCGACCAACTGATGTTTAATGGTGAAACGGCCCTCGGCATCAACCGGAATCAGGGTAGGATTACGGTCAAGTTGAACCACCGCATCAGGGTCGGTGAGACCTTCAATGGTTAGATTGGCATCCCGCACCCGGCTGACCTGATCCAGGTTAGCCAGACGGAGCGTAGGGGGCAGCGTGTCAACCGTAACATTAGCCCGCTGATTGCTGGACCGAACCGTCCCCCTGGCCGTCACCTGAATCTGGTAGCGGCCATCAGGCACAATATTACCTAAATTGTTTTGTCCATTCCAAATCACCACATGTTGGCCCCGAGTTTGAAATTCATTCGACGTTAAGGTCTGGACTAAACGATTATTTTCATCAAATACCTGAACAGTTACCTGGGCGTCTTCATTAAGAAAATAGCTAAAATTGGTACTATCTTGGGCTTTATCGCCATTGGGTGAAATAATGGTGGGTGAGGCCTCAGCGCTGATTTGCGGCGTGCGTAGCCAATCGCCAATAAATGTTACCCCCAGCAAAACAGCAACCGTTCCGACAGTGATAACGGTGGCCAATGGACCAAAGCTCAATCCTTTACTAGTGGCCCGACGACGGATTTTCTGTTTCTCGTATTCAGCTTGTTCGAGTCTCGTGGTCATATTCTAGCCTTTAATCAATTTCAAGCATAATTAAACCAGAGTCGCTCTTGGGGGGTTCCCACTCTGGTAATTCACTTTGATGTGGTACACGAACCGGGCGGCGCTGAGAAATCAATTCATCTTGTTCCTCAGTTCCCTCTTTCTTCTCCTCGGTAACAGATTTCCGAAAACGCCCAAACAGCCTGAATGGCTGCGGCTTATTGGTTTTTGGTTGAGGATGCTTTGGCGAGATCACTCGCCTGGGAACAACTGGTAAATCAAGGGTTTCCCTAAGACTGTAGACGGTTGTACCAACAATGATAACCACAAGTAACGAGAAGAGTGGCGCCACAGGATCAGGCGGCGTGGTGAGAGCTGTTTCAGGGAGCGCTTCCGGCAGCCAATAGGGTAAGCCGACATGGGTGATCAACATGATTAGACCGCCGGCGGCCGTGACCACCAAAACCGACCAGGGAGTCCGGTATTTTACCCATTTACGCCAGGCCAGCGAACCCACAAACCCACCGGCTATAGCCCAACCCACGATCTGAAGCAAGTTATAGAGAATGACGCTGGAGGTATCGGCGAATGGTTCAATAATCAACAGGAGCGTATCGAGCGAATTAGCATTCTGAAAACGCACAGCCAGCGCGGCTATATCAGGCGTTTGTCCCGCTGCCATCAGCCAATCGATACTTTGCCCCGCCATGCCGTTAATCACCTTCCCCCAAAATGCAGCCAATGCTCCCACCCAGGCCCCCGCGCCCCCACCCCACCATAACCCGCCTAAGATCGGTACGAGCCAGTGCAGATGATACTTGGCCAGCATGGGTGCGGCCAGAACCAGGGTAACTGCGCCCATATAATGGACACAAAGACGGTGCCCCAAAGCCGCCAGCGCCAGAAATAAAACGGCCAGATATAGATTAATCATATAAAGCGGATAGAGCATGAGGGCCACAGCCATGATATAGGCGATCAGAGGCCAGCGGATGGCCAGGGCCACGATAGCAATCCCCAGTACAACTACCCAGTTATAGGGA
>Ga0073934_10011394_pt1 | contig 10769 bp, 7 predicted proteins | sample LarsenN4metaG_FD_76834 | JGI IMG/M metagenome (GOLD analysis project Ga0073934, IMG submission 76834) | Hot spring sediment bacterial and archeal communities from British Columbia, Canada, to study Microbial Dark Matter (Phase II) - Larsen... ...
CGGCGAAGCCATCATCACCACAGGCGTCGGGCAGCACCAGATGTGGGCGGCCCAATATTATCCCTGTGCGCGTCCGCGCCAGTTGATCACCAGCGGCGGCCTCGGCTCGATGGGGTATGGTTACCCGGCTGCCCTCGGTGCCAAAGTCGCGTTCCCCAACAAGCAGGTCGTGGACATTGACGGTGACGGCTCGTTCTTGATGAACGTTCAGGAACTGGCCACCGCACACATCGAGAAAATTGCCGCCAAGGCGCTGATACTCAACAACCAACACCTCGGCATGGTGGTGCAATGGGAGGATCGCTTTTACCAGGGCAATCGGGGCAATACCTACCTGGGGGACCCGAACAACATGAAGCAAATCTACCCGGATTATCTTGCGATCGCCAAGGGCTTCAATGTGCCAGCCGAACGAGTCATGTTCAAGAAAGACCTTCGCGCCGCCCTCCAGCGCATGCTGGATTCAGACCAGCCCTTCGTCCTGGACGTGGTCGTGCCCTACACCGAACATGTGCTTCCCTTTGTGCCCTCCGCGCGAACAGTGGCCGATATGATTTGGAAGCCCTGATGCGGCAAGTGGTCAGTCTTGCAGGCTGGCCGTCGAACTCATTCCGGGCCGACCCCGGCTGAGTTTTACCGACACAAAACGGGCCTCTGGTAAAACATATTTCTTGAGTTCCACGGTCACGGTCTGCACCGCGAATTCTCTTAAGATGACGCTGGCCAGGTCGCTGGCCAGCGTTTCGATGAGCGCCCACTGCCGCTGTTGGGTATAGCCAAGCAAGCATCGAGACACTTGATAGTAATCCACCGTATGCCGAAGGTCATCCGAGGCCGCGGCGGTTCGCACATCGCAGTCCAACTCCGCCGTCACCCGGAGCAATTGCGGCTCGCTGCGCTCGGCCTCGGTCACGCCGACCCGCGCCTGAATCTCTAGATCATGTATCGTGATTCGGTCCGCGCTGCGTTGCTCCTGCCGCAGTACCTCTTCGAGAAGCCGTCGAGTTGGTTGGTTGAGAGGCAGTTTCATGGCTTCTTCGAGACGCAACCATCGGTGGGCGTTGGCCTCCTCGTTGAGCACCACCTCGATCGGTCCCACCGCCCGACAGACGTAGTTCAGAAGAATAAAATGAGCCTCTCGGTAGAACTCAGTCGAGTGAATGCAATCCTGAACCATCACCAGGCGGATGTCCGCGATGTCCAGGTTGGTCTCCTCCTTGATTTCGCGCCGGAGGGCAGCCTCGGCGGTCTCTCCGCTCTTGATCTTGCCACCCGGAATGCCCCAGAGGTTCGACCATTTGTGGGTCCTGAGCATCAATACCTCTCCTGTCTCAGGCTGCAGAATCAGGGCGCCGACTGTGGCCACGGGCAGAGAAACAGCGCCTGCCGGATGCCCTATCTCGAAGTGGTTGCGTTCCAGGAGCGCCCGCAATTCACCCAGGTGTTCCACGATCAGATCTGGCCGGCTGGCCCGCAAGGGGCCAAGGTGATTGTATCCGGTCAGGACGGCGCAGGCGAAGATGCCTCCGTGGCGGGCGGTTTCGACGTCGTGCTCCATGTCTCCCACGAAGAGCGTCTCAGCCGGCACTAATTGATGAGCGGCAAGGATCTCCTGAATCTTTCGACGCTTATCCCAGACGCCGACGTAGCAATGATCCAGATAGGCCCCAAAACCGGTTTGGCTTTGCTGGCGTTGAAAATGTTCCTCGTGCACGCTGCTCAGCAGAAAGGTGCGCAGGCCGCGCGCGCGGCAAAACTCCAGGAACTCCCGCGCGTGCGGCAATGGGGTCACGAGGTCCTGACACTCCCGGAAATGTTCATGGAACCACGCTTCGAGCTGCCTCGCCTCCACCCGCGGCACGTAGCGATCATAAAACTCCGTGAAGGGAAGCCGAAACTCGGCCCGAAACTGGTCGAGGGAAATCTCTGGAACCCCGGCATTGCGGAAAACGTGATTCGACGCCCGCCACACGGCCGGCAGGTCGTCCACCAAGGTCCCCGACCAGTCAAAGATAATGTTGCGAATCATCCGGGCGCAGACCGGAACTCAAAAAGAAACGGAAAACAGCTTAACGCCTCCGGCACGGCCGGTGGTGAAATCCATGTCCGTGTTGGCCAACCCTGTTCCATAGCTTTCGGGAGCGAACGGATTGAATAGCTGCCAAGGATGCCGGATGTGTGCTGCCTGAACCAGGGCACCACTGTAAGTCAGGCGCGGGCCGCTGCGGGAACGGTAGATCTGGTTCGTGCCTGACAAGTGTAATTCAGTTTGGCTCCTGCCCAGGGTATCCGGACCTGTTGTGGCCACGCCGCGCAAACCCTGGGCGGCAGCGGTGCAACTCAGGGCGACCATTCCCAATGTCAGGAAGTACTGCATAATCTTGTTACTTATTTAACCTCGTTCCTTCACCCAAATTGTCAACGGCTTTCATCCATTATCCAGTCCAATTTGGAGACAGACAAGATCGGCTTCGACGGTCCTGTGTTCCGCTGAACAGCATGGCGGGTCGTGAGCGAGTTGGAAGGTGCCGACCGAAACCCTTTCAGACACCCCGCGTTGGGGCTGGACTGGACTGGCCCTCATGCCCGTGCATGCTCAGCCTGACGAAAGCCTCTCCAGCATCCAGTGTTAGTGCGTCCAGCCCTGCTTCGCATTCGCGTGCGACCGGCTGGCTCGGCCTGAGGATCGCGCGCGGGACGGGAGGGTAAAACTGCTTGCCTCCTGTGCAAGGCGGATCGCGCTCTATTGCTTTTGTGGACCCATTTTTCAAATGGTTCGGACCAGCAAGGTCAAAGCGGGTTGTGTTGGCAGGGCCGTAGTGTATTGGAGTGTTCATCGCACGGCCATGTAAGCGAAGCGTGTCTTACAGAGCCGCTTTCGAGTTCGGGTCGTGGGTTCAATCTTCCATCAGGGCAGGGGAGGCCTGCAGGCGGACGGTGTGGAAGCCTGCCAAAGGAAAAACCCCGCCGGCCAGCGAAGGTCGGCGGGGTTGATGAAGCCTTTGTAAGTGACTACGGCTGACGCAAGCGGAAGAAGCGGTCACCCGCGCCCGTTGTGAAGGTCTGCGGGCTGGTGGTTGCCGCTTGTGTCCACGGCCCATCCAGGGAGGGTGCGCTCTGGAGCACATAGCCCGGCGCATCCCAACTCAGTGTCAACACCTTGGTGTCCGGGTTGTGTGAGAAGTTCAGGGTCGGGGCCACGGCAGGCTGACTTACACCCCACAACATCAAGTCAAACGCCGTGTCGCTGGAGGTGGCCGAGTTTTGTGCCACTTCCACCGCGATCACATTGGCCCCGGCCAGCAGGTAACTGGCCGGAATGTTGGTGGTATAATACACCGTGCCGTCGTCGCCGGTGGCGCCGGTTGGCGGGAACGTGGCCGGGGTATTCCAGACCTCTGACTCATTGAGGTAGACCCGGGCGCCGTCATCGCGCAGGACATTCAGAATCAACCCGGTGAACTCCGCGGGGTTGGCTACGGTGAAGGTCTTGCGGTAGAAGAACGAGCTGTTCACAAAGCCCTGACTGTTGGTTCTGGCAATCAGGGTGCGTTCCGGATAGATCGCCTGATCGCCAAACCCGAAGACCGCCCGGCCCTCGGGCCAGCTTGAATCATTGAACGACATATAATACCACTCGCCGTCAATGTTGGTGCTGCCCTGCTCATAGTACTTCCACAGGCTGCCGTTGGGGATCAGCACGGTGTTTGGCGGGTTGGTTACCACAACCTGCAGCGGGGCGGAGACGGCGATGTTGCCGCAACTGTCAGTCACGCGCACGGTGAAGGTGTGTGTGCCGGCCTCGGGGTCGCGAACGATCACCGTACCCTGGAAACTGGCGCTCCGCAGATATAATACACCGTCAATAAAGAACTCCTGGTTGGTGATGGCTCCGTCGTCCACCAGCGCCAGTTGGTTGGTAATCGGTGTGCCAACGAGATACGTCAAGCCGGTCACACTGCCACTGAAAGTATTGGTGATGGCGATGGTGGGCACCTGTGTGCCGCTGGTCGTCAGAGTGAAGGTCACCGGGGTTGCGTTGACCACGTTGATTCCATCAGTTGCGCTGGCCGTGATGGTGTGGACGCCCGGTGCGACGTCTGTGAAGGTGGTGGAGTAGGGCGGGGCGGTCAACACTACCGGGGTACCGCCGTCCAGGCTGATGCTCACGCTGGTAGCCAAGGTGGCTCGGGCAGTCACGGTGACGTTACCCAGGGAACAACCGCCTGGCAGTACTTGGCTGTTGGTGGGGCTTAGGATTTCGATGGCGAGTTCGGCCGTTGCCAGTGTGAACATGAAGTTGTCTATCGCCATGGCCCCATCGGTGCCGGAGCCATTGTCATTTTCCCATCGCAGGTAGATGTAATCACCGGGTTGAATGGGACTGGGAGGAACCACGAGGCCACCTAACCCGGGCACGCGACCCGCTGTGTTGCCGTCCACCGCGCTTGAGACTGGATCCCCCACCGGCATGGTCCAATCGAAGCCGGTGGTAATCCAAGTGGCTCCGCCGTCCACGCTGTAATAATTCGTTAGAACTTCCAGGTCTCCCGCGGAGTGAGTGCGCCATTGTTCGCCGTCGAATTGAATCTGAAACGCGGAGATTGCCGTACCGCTGTTGTTTTGGATGACAAGAACGGTGTTTCGATCCGCGCCTGTCGGGGCTGTGCCTAAAGCGCGATCCGGGCTGTCCGTCTGTCCGTAGTTCCAGCCGAGTGTGGCGGTAGCTGGAGCGGCGCTGCCGTCGCCGACGACCACAGTAGTGCTGCTGACGGGCACGGCGTTGCCGACATACCAGCCTGGCGGTGTGATGGTCCCTGTTGGCCCCATGCCGTCAAAGTTCTCCATGTAGCTGCCGCCGGTGTAGGAATACGCCGGCAGAACGGTGAAGGTGTTCGTCGTTGAAAAAGCGACTTCGCTGGCGTTGTAGGCGCGCGCGTAAATCTGATATGAACCAGGCTGCAGGTTGAGAGCCTGCGCAGTGTAGGGGGCGGTGTTCGCCGATCCGATCAGCATGTCGTTCACATAAAACTCAACCGCCAGGGGTGGAGTCGTTCCACCCGCGTTAGCCGTGGCGTTGACGGTCGCCGGAGGCAAAAAGGACCGGTTGGCAGCCGGGGCGGTGAGCGTCACGTAGAGCGGGATGTTGAGCGCCCCCGGGGAAAAGACAAGATTGTCCAATGTCCAGGCGGTGTCGGTCTGGCTGTTGTCGTTGTCGTCCACCCACACGATGTAGAGCGGGGTTCCCGGCTGCCAGGGAGTGGCGCTCAGGTCCACACTGGCGGTGAGCGTCCCGGGTGTCTCAATGCCGGAGAGGCTGGGGATGCTGACCCAGCTCCCGGGGACACCGGTCAAGCTGTAATACACATACATGCCCGGCAGCTCGTCCGTTCCCGCCGCTTGGACCGCCTCGGCGCCGTAGTCATAGCTGATATTCAGCGTGGTAATTGGGCCGCCTGAGTCGTTCTGAAGGGTGGCTTTCAGCACGCTTGCCGCATTGGTGCCGTCAGTGGTAGGGCGGGACTGAATATAAAGGGCAGTAGTGTTGTAGCGGAAGCCGCCGGAGAAGGTGCTGGGAGGCACCGTGCCCGAGGTTGGCAGCACGCGCACGACGGTGCCCGCGTCCAGTCCCTGAACGCCTGCGTCAAGTCCGGGCACGTCCACGTAGGTCGTGGCAGTCCCATTGAGTACCGCGGTGGCCCACTGCGAGTCATCAGTCGGCGCGCTGTCCAGAGTGATCAGGCCAGTGCCCGTGGCGCCAACAGAAATGGCCGCTTGCCCTTGCGTCAGGGCCACTGCCAAGGCTGTCAGTGTTGCTAGAACGTAACGTTTCATGGTTGAGGTGGTTTGGTTTTTTCGATCGTTCTGATCTATGGTTGGTTGTGCACTTATCTCTGCGAACTGCTATAAACTACAAAGTGGAGCTTCACGGTGTCAAGGGTTGCGCGGGCATGCTTCGGGGTTGCTCTTGCTATGATGGCGCATTTCTTGCTGGTTGAGTGACTTCGTGCAAAACGGGGAAATGTCTGCCCCAATCCAGTAGCCCCAAAGGGCTAACAGACACCGCGCAGATTTCCTCTAGCTCGCTGTCATCCGTGGTTGAAAAACTCTGGCTTTTCGCAAGGCCTGGATCGGCGGTGAGCAGACGGACTTGTGTCGAGGGCGAGTCCGTTGCCCCTGAAAACCTTATGGCGTGAGAACAGGCCGCGGAGCCGGGTTGAACTGAACGCGCCTTACGTGCGGACCAAGGCGAAGATTCGGAGCCCCATTGGTCAGTTTGTTTCCCGTGATAGTCACAGCGCTGAATGTGGCTCCTTCAACGTCGTGCTCGGGGTCGGCACCCTCGATTTCGATGCGATACTCTCCCTGGCGTCCTTCCACGACGACATTTCTAAACGTGATGTCGCGAATGACCCCTGGAACCTTTTTACGCATGTATTGGTTCACCACCGGGCGCAGGCGAATCAGATCCCGCTGGCCTTCTCCATGCAGACGCACATCTTCCACGAGCACATTTTCGAGGCGCATGTCCTCGCCGGGCTCAAAGAGGAAGGGCGTCATGGTGAAGTGAATGATGTCCAGATTGCGCAACACGATGTCCCGCATGAAGGGTGCGCGGCTCTCGTGGCCAAGGAGGAAGATGCGGGCGCGGTCGCACCAGAGCACACAATCTTCCACAACGACACGCTCCACGTTGTTGTTGGGCACATTCAAATCCAGCCCCTTCATGGCTACGCAGTCGTCATCGCTGCGAATGAAGCAGTCCACGATCCGGACATTCTGGGAGTTGCAGGGATTAATACCGTCATCATTTTGCACCCGGGAGTTGCAAAGCTTGACGTTGCGAATCGTTACCTCCCGGCTGCTGAAAGGCACGATCGTCCAGTGCGAGGATCCCCGACAGGTGATGTCCCGCACCTCTACGGATGCGCTGTGGCGGATGGCAATGAGATTGCCCACCGGCCCCTTGCGCCATTCCCAGTCGGAACCGTCCAGGATGCCACGGCCCCGGATCTGCACATTGGTGCCTTGCACGAGCACCTCAGCCTTGACCACCGCACCGGCGGCCAGGTAAAGCGTTTGATCGCTGCCCAGTGTGATCTTTTCGGGTTTGTGCAGCCCAGGCCCGAAATACCGCACACCAGGCGCGTCGGGCGCCGGGATGTTGGTTTCGGGGGCATTGCCGAACAGCAGCAACGGTCCGCGCCGCCCGTCCGGCTCCACACTCACTTTGCGGGGACGCTCAAAACGGAGGGTGATCGTGTGAGCGTCCTCCATCCGGGGCCGCAAACCAAAAGACTCCGGTCGAACCACCACGTTGGCCAGCGATCGCGGCGAGCGGATGCGCACTTCCGTCGGGCCCGCCAGGTCAAAGTTGGCGAAGGAGTAATTGCCGCCGTAGTCCCACTCCTTACCCGCGAAAGGCGGGTCGAGCACCCGCGCCCGGTAAACCGCGACTTTTTGGCCCGACACCCAGACTTCATAATCGCTGGAGGCGTCTTCACCCGCGGGGACAGATGGCAAGGGTGCGGCGCCCAGTGATATGACAACCGCCACCAGCAAGGCCGGAACAAGAAGAGGCGCCATTAGCGCAGGAGTTTCTTGAGGTGGACGATGGACCGCGCCGCCTGGTCCACGGTGCCGCACTCGACTGAGAAGACAATGTCGCGTTTGGCTTTGCGGCAGATGCGAATCACACGGGCCCAGTCAATGACTCCCTCCCCGCAGGCGCAACCCACCGGTGTGCCAGTGACTTTACCGCGTTCGGCCTCCGAGTGTTGGACGGAGATATCTTTGGCGTGCAGATGCACCAGCCGTCCCACCACACTCTCCAGCCACTTGTAGGGATCCTCCCCTGCGAGGTAACTGTTACCGGTGTCGAAGTTGATGCCGAGGCAAGGGCTTTTCACCAGCTTGTAGATCCGGTCCAGCCCGGCGGGTGTTTTGCTGTATTGTTGATGGCACTCGAGACCAATGAGGATGCCGCGCGGCTCGGCCACTTTGGCGGCCTCCATCAGCGTATAGCGCATCAGCACGTGGTCCTCTTCCTCGCTGGTCCATGGTTGCTTGGGGCCTTCATCTGTGTTGATGACAGGTGCTCCGCACTCGGCCGCGAACCGAATAGCCTGTTTGAGATACTCCACGCCGATTTCAGGTTTTGTGATGGGGGTGTGTGCCGAGAGCCCTGACAGTTTGACGCCATGCTTTTGGCAGGCTCGCTTGATTCGCAACGGGTCGTCGAGCATGGAGACGCTGTGGAAGTAGCCCCCCTCGCTCAGCAGCTCGCGCCCCCAATGCACCATCGGCTCGATGTACTCATAGCCGAGCTCCGCCGCCTTGGCCACACCCCACTCGAAGGGTTTGTCGTCGTGCCGCACAAACTCCATGTTGATGCCGATCTTGATCTTGCCCATAGGGTAACAGGTTAATGTTTGATGGATTGGTTTGAAAAATGTCAGGGCCTGGATGTTTCCCATTGCTGGCTCCTCGCCTGAATGGCTGAAGACGGCAACATTCCATGAGAAAGGGTTACAAGATAATTGATCTCCCACCGTTCCCCGGCGCGATACAGCAACGGCTCTTTGTCCAGCAACTGCGTGGCGCTCAGGTAGGCGAAGGGCTTGAGCATGGTAAAGAACGCCGCATGGCCACGCGGGTTGGAGGGGTGCCCAAATAACACCAGGGTGGCTGGATGCTCCGGGCGGTTGAAGGAGACCGAACCCCACGGGTGCACCGACACATCCTGGCGGCCGTCGAGATTCGGCGCGCCTCCGGCGTTCACGTGCTGCGCCAACGGATCCAGTTCCTGCAAAAAGCGCATGCCCAGTCCATGGTAATTGGCGCCACTTAGTACCACCAGATTGGTGCGAGTGCCGACCGTAAATGCCGACTTCCATTGGAGTGCAACCTCGCCAGATGATTCGGCCACCTCCAACTTCAGGCTGCGCTCTTCGATGAGCAGGGCAGCCCGGCTTGTGTCGTGCAGGAAAGCATCCTGAGGCGGCAGCCAATGCAGAATCTGCCGCAGCGTGGCCCGTGGCCTTGGGCCGGCAGTGTCCACGACCGGATCTTCTGTCCGCACCACCTTCTGGACCCCGCAGCCCTCGGTTTCCTCCCAGAAATTCACCCCGTTGACCTTGATGCCATACATCAAGCCGTGGTGATGCAAGTGGTCATGGGGCGCGTCGCGCAGGACGTTGAATCCGTTCGCGGTGGCCAACTCCTTGACATAAGGCTTGTGGCGGGCCGGATGGAAGGCATAGACGAGCACGCGCTTGCCGCCATAACGTACAGTCCACTCTGTGGTGGTTTGAATTGGTTCCACAGTGAGGGAGGCGGACTGGCTGACCTGGACCAAGGCCAGCACCGACACAATCGCTGTGCTCGCCAAAATGGGTGCGAAGCGGGCCTTGCGGAGCCGGCATGGGTTTGTCATGAGTCAGTCCAGTACACCAAACACCTTGCGCCCGCAATCCTCTTGTTTGGTTCCGTGACTGAGGGGTGAAGAAAAACGCGTTCAGTACCCGAAGAACCGGGAACCTCGAACCCGTCAAACGTTGACCTTTGGTGCAGGATGGCCCCTGCAGAGTCAGGGAGCCGGTTTCAGGGGCTTCATCGTCATGGGATCACGCAAAGGGACCTCAGTGATTCGCCCGTTAACCAGGTCAGACAGTTTCACCGCATAATCAGGATGGCCCTTCAAAATCTCGTCTTTCTGGCCTACCACGAGGAGGACCAGGCTGGACAGATCCAGGTGCTTCCGGGCCGCCCGCTGGACTTCAGCGATCGTGACCGCTTCGATTCGTGAGCGGTAACGCTTCCAATAATCAGGTTCTTTGGCAAAGCGCCCCGTTAACTCATCCCGAGCGAACGTGATTGCCACCTGCGCCTTGGAAGCGAAAGCCCGGGGAAAGGTGTCAATGAACGCTCGCTTGGCCGTCTCCAATTCCTCCTCGCTTACGGGGGTTTCGGTGATCCGTTTGATTTCCTCGATCAGGATCGAGCTGGCGTAAGCAACCGTTCGCGATTTGGTCTGACAACTTGCCCGGAAGGGCTGCGCGTAATAAACCCCACCTGAGAACGTGGAACCCACCGAGTATGCCAGCCCCTCGTCCGAGCGGACGCGGTTCATCATGCGCGAGGTGAACCCGCCGCCTCCCAGGATATGGTTCATGACCTGCAATGGGAAATAGTCCGGGTCGTCGCGCAGGATGCCGGGCAGGAGCAGCGTGACACGCCCCTGGTTCACGTCCTTGTTGACGAGGTAAGCGCCTGGCCGCGCCAGTTGGCAGTTGGCGGGCACCGAGGGGGCCTTCTCCCCCTGGAAGGGCCAATCAGCAAATAGCTGGCTGAGTTTTTTAACCATGGCTTCACGCTCGAAATCACCACTCGCAGCCACCACGAAATTACCGGGGTGAAACCAACGCCGATGGAACGCGCGCAAGTCATTTGTAGTGATGCTTTTTACTGACCCCTCCGTGGGGTAGCGGTTGCGCCAGAATGCCTCGCCATAGGACAGAAGATCGCATTCCCGGCTTTCGATGTCCGCCGAGTCATCGTTGCGTCGCTTCATGTTCTGCAGGCTTTGCTGAATGCGGAGAGCCAGCCGGTCCTCCTGGAACCGAGGCGCGGCGAGGACTTCACGCATAATGGCCAGCCCGTCGTCAAGATCTTTGGAGAGCAGGTTGATGCTGACCTGGCCGGAGGTGTCTCCCAGACTCGAACTGAGGTTGGCCGCGAGATAGGCCAGCCTCTCTTCGAGATCTTGC
>Ga0073934_10011395_pt1 | contig 10768 bp, 16 predicted proteins | sample LarsenN4metaG_FD_76834 | JGI IMG/M metagenome (GOLD analysis project Ga0073934, IMG submission 76834) | Hot spring sediment bacterial and archeal communities from British Columbia, Canada, to study Microbial Dark Matter (Phase II) - Larsen... ...
GACGCCTGCGACTGACTCAAGAATGGTCTGGATTGGGGAGCCCAGTCCATAGAGCTGCTCGGATAGCCACAAAATTAGCCGCATCTCGTTGGTTAAAACGACCGGGGCCGGTTCCTCTACCCACAGGCTAGAGGGGAGCTGCACGGGATATTCGTGATGCCCTTGGCGGTGATGGTTGACCGACAGCAGCCCCGCTAAAACTGACAGCAGGTTGGGGGATTCGATTTCGGCGGGTGATCCGGCTGGATAGGCATTGACCCGGGCGGTTTCGATCACCCCTTCTGGGTTGTAGCGCACCGTTGGGGTGGTGTCTTCTGCGTTTTGAAACCAGGTATCTCCCCCTAGGATTTTGTAAACGCGCTCTAGTGTTGTGCTTTCCCCCCCAGCTCCACACAGGCTGGCGAGTAGCTGCTTGATGACGGTGAACTGAGCCTGGTTCTGTGCGGCCAGACCTGACACACCCACGCCGGTATAGTCGTGGCTGACGGCTTGCCCATCACAGTTAGTAGCGGCGAATGTACCGAGGACCTCGGCTCTAAGTTCGTTTAAGATTTCGGTTTTGGCCTGGTCAACGAAGGAATAAATGGTTCCACACGGGCAGCAGTTACAGCTCATACAATCACAATCATCATCGGGTGGTGGTGGTGGCGGCGGCGGGGGAATGGGGTCGGGGATGTCGTCGTTGAAGTAGAGGGTATAGGCAACCGGATTGGTTGCATATTGCACCGATCGCCCGCTGCTAGTGGTTCGCATCGTGCCACCGCCGCTTAGCGGAACCGTGGAGTCTGAGGCAGTAACCACAATCTGGGCGCTATGGGTGGCATAGCCCAATACATAGCACTGCCCAGCGTGCTTCATCCTGACGGTTTCGAGCACAGACCAGCTATATTCCAGTTCGTAGGCGTAGCCAAACTGATCGGAGTAGTTGAAGTTGTAGCGTGGGCCGGGGTTGTAGGTTTCATACTCTCGCGATATGCAAACAGCGGTGTCTGAATCGATACAACCTGTGCCTGGGTTGTCGAGAATGCCACAGGGGGAGGTAAAGTAGGCGATCTCGTTGGGTCTAGCCCAATGGATGTTTTCGGACTCAGGGAAGTAGACCCGCTGATAGTAATCACCATCTGGTAAGAATTCCCCGTTGCTCGATTCTTCGGTATAGTCTTGGGTCGGCTCCCCTGGGATGATGATGGTCGTTTGGGTTGTACCTCCAGACGCCCTATAGGTGTGGAAGGTTTGGCGTAGGTCAACGCGATCGAGGTATCGCCCGCGGTCGGTGGTGTAGATTGGCGGTGGGGTGGGTGGGGTAAGGCTAACGGGCGGCGGCGGCGGTGCGCTGGGGGAGTTGCGCCAGAAGGGGGAAACGTCGAAGCCTGCGCGAACGTGGGGTGGGCCAAACAGTTCTTCATAGGTGCCCACCGGCTCACCACCCCCAGGAATGAAGGTGTAAGCGGTCTCGTATAGGTTGTCGCGATACTGCTCTATTGATTCCCGATAGGCTTCAGGACTGGAATAGTCCATCCTGTCGGGGGCCAACCCAAAATACTCCCGTTGATTTGCGTACTGAGCGGAAACGGCAAACGCTGAGCTAGCAAAGAAGCTCAACATACCGCCATTTACGTTAGGCAATGGCGCGGGTGGTTTAAGGATTGGGCTGCCGTCGCGAAAGCTGTCGCCGCGCCAAAATCGTCCTGTGCGGGTAGACGTGGTTAATCCATCTAGCTGACTGACTAACCGTGCAGATGTGCCGGTTTCAGCACTGATGTCTAGATAAGTCTCGCTGGCTGCGGTGATGAATTGCCCTGAAGGAGTGACGCTAAGCCTGTACTCTGCGGCGTTTGCAAATCCTTCATAGGTTAGAACAACGCTCTGAAAGAAATCTCTGTTTTTTAGGTGTTCGTCAACCGTTACTTGGGTCATACGTAGAGGATGGGTGGGTCGCTGTAGACGCCGATTTCTTGGACTTCGCCGTAGAAGGTAACGAGATCATCAGCACCTAATGGGCCGTATCCAATGTCTCGAAGTCGGGCGACGATTGCTGTATTGGGATTGCCCAGAAACTGAGGTTTGGCTGTAAGAAATCGCATCAGGTCGATGTAGTAACCGGGGCGTTTGTTTTGCAGCCACAGACGGCATAGAACCGTGTTGGCGTTGGGTGGTTCTTGCAACATTAACTCAAATAAAACCCGTGGATATTGGGCGGATGTTTCGTTTATTTTTTGGTTGATTACAGTGTCTGTGTCGGTGATGGCGGTATCTGGAAATGGCACCGGGGCGAGGTTTTGAATATCTACAAATGCCCGTAGTGAGAACACTGCATATTGGGTTAGGTTGTGGCGAACTTCTAGTGTTTGGTAGGCGGTCTGGCTGTTGCCATCGTTTAGTGTGCAGGTGGTTGTGATGGTTCGCTCTGTTGAGCTGGGGAAGCGGTAGATGTCTTTAATTAGGGTGTCTTGCCCGATCATCTCTCCAGGTGAAATCTGGGTGAGGACGTTTTTATAGAAGATTGTTTCTTGCACTTATGGCTGTTTCCTTCTTTGATAGCTACAAATAAACGCGGTGATGATGAACCAAAGCCAAAAATAATTAACTATTTCGTAGGGAAGCATTGACTCTGCGAGTAGTGCTGCTACGTCTGAGAATCCTATTGATTTCAGTGAATTTAGTTGAGTATTTGCAGTAAATCGAATAAACCAAATTATAGCCATTGGCAGGGTTGCCCACGTTGCAATGGCATAGTCATGGGCGCATCTTTTGGTAGTTACCTCTGGATTGAGAAAGTCTGGTTTATATCGAAAAGTTTCTGTAAAAAAATAGGCGACCATCTGTTCACCCAACGCAAAGCCGAGGAAGCCTAAAGCGATGATGGCTAGGGCGAAAACCCACAGCAAAAGTGGCATTGAATTGAGGCTTGCTATGGATGCAAAAAAGCCTATCAGGAGGTTTATCCAAAACACAAACATGAAAAGAATGCCGCCGCAGTAGGAGGCAAGGAACAGCCGCAAGGCGCGTAGCCAGTCTGAGAATGTGGGCATAACATCACCGGGTAGACACACCGCAATTGTGGCATTTGTACCCTACTGGGTACAAATAGGGGCGGTTTGTACCCAGTAGGGGCGATTTGGGCACAAAAAAAGCCCCAGTCTTTCGGCTGGGGCGGGTGGTGTTAGTGGGGATGTTAGTTGGAGCGCCCTTGGATGTAGTCTGAGACGACGTTGCGCAGGTCTAGGATACTGGCGGTGAGATGGGCGATCGCCTCTTGGTTAGCGGCCTGCTGCTCCGTCACTTGGTCTAGCCGGATGCCTATTTCATCCATGCGGTCTGTTACCTGGTCTAGCCGGGTGCCCATGGTGCTGAGGGTGGCGTTGATGCGGCTAAATTCGTTGTCATGGCGCATACTGGCGGTGGCCATCTCTAGCATCAATGCTTCAATGCGATCGAGTCTGCTGGGTGGGTCGTTGGTTTGGGTCATGGTGGCTCCTTCGCGCTGGATCAAAAATAGCATTGCCCGATGGCAATAAAAAACCCCGATCGCAGTGACCGGGGTGATGGGAGTTTTTGGCAAGCTGTCTAGGCTTTGTAGGTGATGACCTCCAATGCGCCTCTGGTTACGAGTCGCTTGACCATGTACTGAGTAGCGCTAACCGACCGCTTCAGCCCGTTGGAAAGCTGCCGATAGGTGGCACTTCCTCCAAGCTGGTTGATGTAGTCTAGAACTGCCACCTCATGTCTATTGAGGGTGGTTTGTTGAGCGGGAACAATGCGTTGAAAGGTCATCAGCATAGTCATCACCGTCCAGGCGCGTGTTTAGATTGCCGCTCTGATCCTACATCATCAATATCGGTCTGGAAAAGGTTAAAGCGTTGGTCGCTGCTGTAGTCGGCAGGATCATCGTCTATGATCACCTCATCACCACGGCGCATCGCTGCTTCTTGGGCCTCGATGGCCTCCGATTGGCTGACGTTGTCGTAATGATGATTGGTTGTGATGCCACAGGATGAACCGTCTGCATCAGTGGGCTTGATATAGAAATTGCGATCTGGCATCGTTTTATCTCCCTGGCCCATGCTTAGCTGGGGCGTAGTAGCCCTGGTCATCTTGTTCCTCATGGATGACGTTGAAGCGCTGATCGACCCCGTAGGAATCGCCAGGCGCTGGGGCGTCAATCATGTCTACAGCTTCGCCGCGCTCTATGGCTGCGTTGGTTGCAACTTCTCGCCCAAAGTCGCTGACGTTGTCGTAAGTGTTGCCAGAGTCGGTATCACAGAATGAGCCTTTTTGGTCGAAGTCGGCTTCGGTGATGGTGAGACGTTTATCAGTCATTTGACTTACTTCCCCTCCCCATAAACGTAGTCCATGACAGTGATTGAGCCTTCTTCGACGTGGTATCGAATCTTGAGGTCGTTTGGATCCCATTCGGCAGGGTGGGTGATGGTTCCGCTTTCGATGCGTTGGCCGTAGGCCTGCTCGGTGTCGATGGGGCTCTGGAAGTAGCCCCGGCTATCAACGCCATCACCAAGTCGATACATGGCCCCAAAGGCATCGCGGCTTAGCGGATCGGCAGGGTGGTCGGCAGGGTCGGTGTAGGGCTGCTGCTGAACTTGGTCGCTGGATGGCTCTCCCAGCAGCGCGTGGATTTCGGCATCTGTGCAGCCGGTGATGGATATGACAGGTATTGCCGCAATTGAGAGAAAAGCCGTGATCCGGCTTCGTTTTTCGGTCATGATTAAAGAGTTCCTTAGCGTACTTAAGGGACAAACCAGCGGGGGTAGAGTGGCTGCTCTACCTCCGCGCTACGAGACCAGTCAGTCAACTAGAATCACATCACCTCCTTAATGGGCTTGAGCGCCGGGCATGTTCGTAGCATGTCCGGCGTTTTCAGTAGAGACGAAAGTGTCAGGCAGGTATTCAATAGGCTTGCCAAATAACTGACAAAGATCTTTGACCTGCCTGATTGTCAACTTCGGGATGGATCGCCCTCGCTCCCAGTTGGCAACTGTATCCTCAGTCACCCCTAGAGCGTCGGCAACATCCTTCTGCTTTAGTCCGTGTTTTTTTCTGAGATCCACAAACGTAATCCTCTCTTCATCACACATCTTAGCCTAAATTGGTTTAGGCTGAATTGGTTTAGGGTATGATGTAGTAGCCCTAAATCAATTCAGGGTTAACAGATGCAGACGCGGTGACTGAGGTGGGGGCCTTGACCCCGCGCCTGCATCTACCAATCATCCCATTCACCTCATTTTTGGTATGACGCAAGACACAACATCCGCCAATTCGCTGACTACTCAGACCGATGACGAGCCCACCCAGCCCTGTGCAGACACCGTAGCGCTAGGGCTGCTGTATCAAAAGATTGAACAACTGGTTGAGTTGCAGGCAGAGCTTCGGAAATTGCTAGAGGAAGCCAAGACGCTGGAGTTACAGGCACTGCCGACGATGCCTAAAGGCATGGCCGTTTTTGTGTGGCCTGGACTGATTGCGATCGCCTCTGAGGGGGAGCATCCGATCAGCTTCTACCCAGTCGAAGGCGCGCCATAAAAAAGGCGATCGCCCCCCAGTGATAAAGGGCGATCGCATGTCCAAAGATCGCTGATTATTCAGGAGTATAGCGCTGTATGAACGATAGAGAAGCGGATCGCATCCAACGACTAGAGAACCAGGTCAATGCACTGACCAACCATCTGATCCAGGCATTTCAGGCGATTGAGCATCTATCGCTGGCCGTGCCAGACCAGACCGTTCAGCTTTACAATCGCAGGCTTTGCAAATCGAACATAGAGTCGCTGCGAAGCTTGAACCGACCACGCAGAAAAGTTAGCTAACCACACCATCAGGGAGCTTACAGACCTCTTGTAAGCTCCCTTTCTCATAGGGATCTGTACGTGAAAAATAGCATACCTCAACCAACACCCCAGACGGTGCCCCAGACAATCCCAGAACAGGATGATTTTCTGGTTCTGTTCCCGCATCGATGGGACTATTTATATGCCAATCACCCCAAACCAGGGGAGAGCCCAGCGTGGCAGACAGAGGGGAGATTCCCCCTAAGCGATCGCCACATCCTAGAAGGGCGTTACCTTTACGGCGTTCGCTTTGGTGGTCAAACCGATTACTTGATGCTCGACATCGATGTCGGGTCAGCCTACCATCCCCAGCGCGATCGCGGCGCAGTCTACCGGATATTCAACGCTCTGGAGATGCTTGGCCTCACCGATCGCATCACCCTCACCAGCAGCTACAGTAGCGGCCTGCATATTTACTTTCCACTGAGTGAGTCGGTCATTTCGTGGCAGCTTGCCGCCGTCGTTAAGGAGCTGCTGAGTTGGAAGGGTTTTCTGGTAGACGATGGCCTGCTTGAAATCTTCCCCAATGTGCGCAACTACAGCACCGATGGCACACCCACCCTATACAAGGGGCACCGTTTGCCACTGCAAGCTGGCAGCTACTTACTAGACGACTGGTTTCAGTTTCTGCCGATCCATAACGAGCGAGACAAGTTCTGCGCATCATGGCGATTTTGCCAGACCCGCAATCACATCAACTGGGCATTGTTCAACCGGGTCTTAGGCACCATCGAGCACAGTTACAAAAAGCTGGGCTACAAAGGCCAGAAGTTTCTGGACGATTTGAACACTGAAATAGAACCGGGCTGGACAGACCACGGCCAGACCAATCGGCTATTGGGGCGCGTCACCCTGAGAGCCTATGTCTTTGGTCATCGCATAGAGGGAGGTGAACCACTAACGGGCGATCGCCTCATCAGCGAAATCGTCAAAGTGGCCACCAGGCTGCCCGGCTATGAGGAATGGTGCAGACATAAACACGAGATTTACCAGAAGGCCGAAGCCTGGGCCAAGTGCGTAGAAAATTCGCGCTACTATCCCTACGGCCACCACCCGACCAAACAGGCCAAGCCAGACCCAACGCCAGGGCGCAAAGTCAACGAATGGAACCACACCCAGCGCACCCTGGCTCGTCGACGGCTGGATGAAGCGATCACTGAGCTGCTTTACTTTGGCACGCTACCCGAAAAGATCACCCACCGCCTACAGCTGCTGGTCAAGCGGTGGGGATTCTCAGCGGAAACCCTCTACAAACACCCCGAGCTGTGGCACCCCGACTACTTCGGAGTAGAGCCGACAGCCAAGCCTGTGGAAAACCCCCCAGACCCCCCATCATCTTTAAGCCATAGTGCTGATTTTGGCTCTGCGGGAGCCAAATCAGCACAACCGGCTAGAAGCTTATTGCTTCAAACAGAGCGTAACGCCTTTGCTGACGCGGCTCAGGGATGGTTAGAGGGGTGGTTTTCAGCCCAAACAGGGTGTAATAACACAGTAGGAGCGGGTTCTAGCGTTTTAGATAGCGACTCTGGAGGGGGAAATTGTGGATAACTCCATACTCCCCCTGCTGGCAGAGATATCGACCAAACTCAAGCGGCTGGGATGGGAGCGAGGGCACCCCCGACTAATCGAATGGGCTAAGCAAGCGCTGATCCGATCGGGGTGGCTGGAGGGTAACGTTTACGCCTACCTCGCTAAATTCAGCCCAGACAATTACTGGTGGGCACTGAGGGCACAACTATCGATCGCGGCCCTGCAAGCGCTAAACCGCAAATTAGACCAAATCCTGGATGAGCAAGCGAGCCAGGTAGAGCAATTAGACCTGAAGCTGACGGGGGATTTATGCAACAAATGACGGCATCACGAGAATTTACGAAATGCACGTGTTGCGGACATTACGGCTGGTTTCCGGGGCATCGCTGCCCGCCTGCTTGGTATTGCCAAATCATTGCAGACAGCGACGGCAGCGACCACGAACACGCACGCCTAATCTATGCCGACGAAGCGGATGATGCAGCTATGCGGCTGGTGTCTGAGTGGGACTGCTATGACTCGGAATATCCGATCGCCCAATCGTTTGGCGATCGCACTCTGACCGTGGCGGTTTGGTCGCGCTCGGATTGGCACGATCAAGAAGCCGATTTAGATGAGCTATCTAGCTATGAGGATTGGCTAAACGACCCTAGCGAGCTTGATGCTGACGAAATAGCAGAGATTAAGGCAAATATCGAAGGGCTCAAAAAGGCGATCGCCGACCGCAAACCGCAAACCTTTGTGATTGGCGGCGAAATGGTGCAGCGCTATTACGTGGTGCAGAATCATGGGGCGTAAAGGGAATTGGAATAGTAACGAGACGACAGCGATCCGAGTGCCTACGGCGCTGGTTGAGCAACTGCTAGAGGTTGCTAGGGCGTTGGATTCTGGCGATTCTCAGGATTTTGTACAAAACCATACGGCGCTGCCGGAGAGCTTTCCCCCGTATCTGGTCACGGTTGCTGATCGGGCAGGGGAACGGCGCTATAGGATGCCGGCCTGCACCCTTACCGGTGCAGAAAACGCCTGGGCAGAGCGTGAGGTCGAGCGGCTTTTGGATGAGTGCGATCAACTGCGGTTAGACCCGCTGCTGGTGCTGTCTGAGTTGGCAGCGGCATGGATGCAGCCAATGGAGGAAGGTCAATGAGCTATTCAGAATATGTCCCGCTCATTAAGGGGGAAGTCAGCGATCACTTTCCCGATGCAGTTCGCTGGGGCATTGCCAGCCCTATTAACTACCGTTCGGAAAGCTGGCGGTGTGCCTATTGCGGTTGTAACGATCGCCTGTTGGTGCTTGGGCGTGATGCTGTTCTATTCAATGACTGTATCGCCTGCTGGCTAGGGTGCGATCGCCAATTGTCTTTATTGGGGGTGAGTGCAAGTGAGAACGCGAATTGATAGCCCGTGGAAGAAAACGAGTGAGGCGATCGCCCTGCTGGGAGTCTCTGACGATTGGCTGCTGTCCATGCGCCCTCACTGGAAATGTGGCCAGCTCTGGCGCAACATTCAACGCCCCAACGCCATGCGGCCAACCTACCAATGGCACGTTGGCCGCATTGAGGAATGGCTCAAGCTTGATGCAGCAAAGCGGGGTTAGCGTCGTTGGGTAAACAGGGCGTCATAGGCTTGCTGATGCACGTCCTGTTTTATCCAGCGGTGGTAGGTCTTTTCATGGACGGCTACACTATGCCCCATCTGTTTAGCGGCCAGCTCATGAGATAGCCCACAGACCAACGTTCTGATGGCCCAGCCATGCCTGAGGTCATAGGGGGTAAAGGGTAGCCCAAAATCGCCAAAATATTCGGTGACAGAGTGCCCAATGCTTGAGTTGGGGCGGTTTAGGTCGATATTGGGCAAAGCTACGTCCTGTAGCTCAAATTGCTCCCACCATTGCGGCTGAAACGCCCACACCTGCCTAAACCCGGTTTTTGTGTCATTCAGCACGGTCACTACGCGATCGCCCTGCCTAAGCCGGTCATGATCGAGCTTAAAGACCTCGTGATTCCGTAGCCCGTAAGTTGCCATCATGCCGTAAACCCAGCGCCACGCCGGGTTTTTGATTTTTTGGAACCATTCGACAATCAGCGCATCGCTGGGTATGTCGCGCTCTGTTACCTGACTGGGGGAGTACTTCCCCTTGTATTGCCCCAGGTCACACTCTAGCCCGGCCAATTTGGCCAATGTCCCCAGCGCCATGCAGTAACGCTGACGGCTGCGGGTGTCGGGCGGTGTAGACAATGCCACATTGATCAGTAGTTCGGGGGTTAACGCCTGGTCGCTGGGTAGCTTGGCAAACACCTTGAGGTAATCACCGCGCCAGGTCGTTTCACTTTTTTGGGTGCGCGATCGTCGCCTGAAATAGTCTTGTTCGAGCAAGGCTATCCAATCGCCACAAGTTTGAGATTGGGGCGATGATTCCTTAAGGTATGGTGTCCAGTCAAATTCCTTACATGCCAGCAGAGCCCCGATCTTTCGGGCTTCGGCTTCGGCAAACTTTAGCCCAGCCGGGTTCGCTCTAACCCCCAGGCTAATGCGTTGCTGATGTGCATTTCGTTGGTTCGAGTCTGGCTTTGGTGGCAACACGGCCCTAAGCAGCAGCCGGTTTCCCCGTGCCTCAATCCTCACCCCAACGCCAGCAGATTTTAAGCGCCCGTTGGCCTGCGCAACACGTCCCTCAATTGTCTCCATCGTCTGTGCCTAAAATTTGGACTAACCAGATAGGAGGGATGGACGGGTTTAATCGTGTATTGCCGGATATTTACAATCGTATACAAACACTAAACCCACCATCCCGTCTGAAGTTTAGACCGTAGGATGGTGGGTTTAATAGGTCTCTGATCTATACCCCCAGGGGAATTCGAAGCATGAGGGGCGATCGCTGTGTTTATTGTCTCTCAAGGATTGCGCCTGTTCTGTGGGTGTCTGTGCCTAAAATCCAGCCTAAAACAGAGGGTTGATTACGCTAGATTTTTGCCCATCTTGCCCCCATGATTTGCTTCGCGCTGGCCTCTATTTCAAACTCCCAGTTGATTGCGCTATGGGGCAATCGCAGCAACTGAAACCCGATCGCCAGCAAAATCATCACGGCAAACTCATCACGGTAGGCTGAACGGTGAAACTGATAGTCTCTTCTGTAAAGGATTTCGCTGGTAACGTATCCCTCTGCTGACAGAATTGGGTTTACTGAAAGAATTTGAATTCGGTGAGATTTGTCCTTCACCCGTGGCGTTCGATCGCCTTCCACTTTGCCCAGGTGATCGCAGTAAAGATGAATTCTATCGGGCACGGGTTGACCTGCCTTACGATGGGGCTGAAATTCCAAAGTGGAAACAGCTCTAGGGGTTGCCCGGCTTAACTCTCGCAACACGCCCCGAGCGCCTGGGTAAACCCTGAGC
>Ga0073934_10011396_pt1 | contig 10767 bp, 6 predicted proteins | sample LarsenN4metaG_FD_76834 | JGI IMG/M metagenome (GOLD analysis project Ga0073934, IMG submission 76834) | Hot spring sediment bacterial and archeal communities from British Columbia, Canada, to study Microbial Dark Matter (Phase II) - Larsen... ...
AAGGCAGCATCGGTATAGGTCACCTTGTGGTGTGCTTCATACCGATCCCGCAGCCCGCGCAGCATCGAGATCGTCTCTTCGACAGAGGGTTCCTCGACAAACACGGGTGCAAAACGCCGGTCCAGGGCCGAGTCACGCTCGATAAACTGGCGATATTCGTCCAGCGTGGTCGCGCCGATGCAGTTCAGTTCGCCACGTGCCAGGGCCGGTTTCATCATGTTACTGGCGTCCAATGCGCCCGAAGCCGCCCCTGCGCCAACCACTTGATGCAGTTCGTCAATGAACAGGATGATCTCGCCCTCGGAGCGCTGAATTTCTTCGATGGCGGCTTTGAGCCGTTCCTCGAACTCGCCCCGGAAGCGGCTTCCGGCAACCATCGCGCCCAGGTCCAGGCTCACGACCTTTTTGCCCATCAAGATTTCCGGCACGTCTCCGCTGGCGATCTTCTGCGCCAGCCCTTCGACAATGGCCGTCTTGCCCACGCCTGCCTCGCCGATCAGCACTGGGTTATTCTTGGTGCGGCGGCTGAGAATCTGGATCACGCGCAGGATTTCGTCATCCCGACCAATCACGGGGTCGAGCTTACCTTCCATTGCCAGCCGCGTCAGATCACGACTGTAACGTTCAAGCGTGCGGTAGCGAGACTCGGCCTGCGGGTCGGTGACACGCTGCCCGCCGCGAATTTCTTTGATCACATCGAGCACGCGCTCTTTCGTTACCCCGGTTTCGGCCAGAATCCGAGCTACGGCTGTGCGCCGTTCACTGAGAATCGCCAGGAAGAGATGCTCCGTGCTGATATATTCGTCCTTCAGACGGTTGGCCTCTTCGTTGGCAACATCGACCACCCGCTTGACACGCGGCGTAATGAAGACCTGGCCTGCACCGCCGCCATAGATTGCGGCCTTGGGGCTGGCTTTGAGCACTTCGTCCAGACGTTCGCGGATGACTTCCTGATCAACGCCCATTTTCTCCAGCATCTGAGGGATCACGCCACCGGGTTGTTCCAACAATGCCAGGAGCATGTGTTCGGTGTCTACTTGGTTGTGTCCATAGCGCTGCAAGATTTCATACGCCCGGACGGCTGCATCCTGCGCGCGCTCGGTGAAACGGTCAAATCGCATCATGGGTGTTGTTCCTTAACTACCATTCGATAAACCGGTATCCAGAAAAAGCTTCTGGGATGTTATCATCATTGAACAGCGGAGCACTAGACCGGGTAGCACAAAGACTCCGACCTGTTGATGTATCGGAAGTGTACACCCAAAATCCGCGTCGGGCTATCAGATTCGTATTGGAAGAATGCAAAATTGGCGTTTGAAAAAGTTATGCTCCACCTCGTGGAACACGCATCTCGCGCAGCAGCCGTTCTTCCCGTTCGATGAGAGAATCCAGAATGTCAAAAACCTCACGAAAATCCATCGCCGTCTGCCCGATCCGCTCACCGCGTGCTTCTTTCAGCAATGCGAGACTTTGCCAGGGATTCTCACTGCCCAGTTTGACTCGCGCTGCTAACATCGCACTGCTCAAAATCAGGGGGACATAAATATGTTCCAGGCCCAGGGGGGCACGCCGTTCCAGCGCAGCTACCAGCCGGGCAGCATACGATATCTGCTCATATTCATTGCCAAAATCGGCATGGGTTTCAAGCCCTACGATATTAAAGCCGAGCATCACCGCGTCCTGCACAATGCTGGTATACAGCAAGGGAATCAGAGTTTCCAGGTTTTCAGTTGCCTGGGGTTGATTCGTCATCAGCCAGCACAATCGCTGGAACCAGTATCCCTCGGCCAGCGAAAACCCCTCTTCCAATTCCAGGCCGTCTTCCATGACATAGAGCAACGCTCTGGCGATAAACAGAGCCTCACCGGGGTGCAGTGGGATGCCCGCATCGCCAAACATATCTCTGGTGCAGTCGGACAGAAGTGGAAAGAGAATATTTCGGTCCAGGCTGCGCGCAAAACGCAGGGCCGATGCCGCCGCCGTTTTGATCTGTTCCTGCTCCTGCTCCAGATCACGTATCGTCCAGAGCGGCTCATAACGCGGCATTGGTTCATGGTCCGGGGGGGGGATCAGACCGGGCTGCACATTGAAAGTGACGCAAAGATGATAAGGTTTTGATATCTGTGCGCCAAACGAAATATCGCGCAGCACGCCGATTCGTGTCTTCGAGAGCGCCAACAGGTTGGGCGGTTCACCTTCGGCCAGAGGGCGAATTTGAACGAATTGAGGTGGCTTTTTGATGGCGATCTGGACCTGGACCGGATACCCTTCGCAGGCGGGGGTGGGAAGCTGCGGCGTGATCGGAATATGCAGCAGCCCGCAGTCACCGCCCGGTAGGGTAAACACCAGTTTGGGTTTCGGCGTGAAAATGTTGATCAAGTTGCCCTGTCCATCGCGCATAGGCAGCAGCGTGACGATCTGCACAGCAAGCGGTTGATCGATCAGACTTTGGAGCAGCAGTAACACCTCTACAGGCTGATCGAGCACTGTCGTAGTTGGAAATATCCCTAACGCGCACTGGACCGATTCCTGGATCGTGAGCCGTTCGCTGGAGATTACACCGAAAATATCTGGATAATGCTGCTTGCTCATAGCACCTCGTGTTATGTGGCGTCAAGCGCCCGCTCAACCAGTTTATCTGTCATCTCGAAAATAAAGTCATTATCGGCGTTCCTGAAAGGCCGACGGTTGTCCACTGCCTTCGACAAAATAAACGCGGTTTCCCGAATCTGTTCGTGGGGCATCGTTACACGCGCATTGGCGATCAGTCCGCCGAGCACCATCGGCAGGTAAGTCCGCGCAAAGTCTAGTGGCCTGCCCTCCAGCAGTGCGCCGACGATATCTTCAGCGTAACAGTTGATCTCCTCCGGGCTACCGAAATCTTCATTCATCACTGTGCTAAGCATGGTGAAAGCGTGTTGGATCGAGTCGTAAACCAGATCGCCATAAAGCAGCCGGGTTGTCAGGGGTTCGATCTGGTGGGCGAGAGCGGGTTCCTGCACCAACAGACGGCATAACCGCCCGAACCAACGCGGCCAGGGCGGGCGTGGATCGATAGGGGTTGGTTCAAGGATACCCTGTTCCAAAACCAGGGTTTGAATCTTGGTGATATAGATCGCTTCGGGTGGCTGTAGTGTGTACTGGCAGGTGGCAAACCGGGCCTGGTTGGTCTTCATCAGGGGCATAAACACATTTTCGCGCGTCAGTTGGCGCACCACTGCCTGGGACTGCGGCCAGACTTTTTGTGCCAGCGTATAGTCGTCGGTGTAGTCGCGCATGGTCCACAGGCTGACCCACTCTGCTTTTAGCTCCTTCAAGCCGGAAACAGCAGGCGGCAGGATTTCAAACGGGGCCTGGAGATAGTTTTTTCGTCCACCAGTATCCATCGAAAAACGCAGCGTTCGTAGGGCTTCGAACTGCTTTTGAGTGTCGGCGGGTAATTCCTGAAATATAAATTGGCCGCCGCCATACGGTTCGCGGACCCGCTGTGGATTCTTCGACAGCCGCTTGATATTGATATTCATGCCGATGCTATAACCGGGCGCAGCCGCCGTTTTGGGTGAGGTGAGCACAGGCAGACTCACATAGCCGACCTCGGCAGGGCGCAGCCCTACCAACAGCCGTTTGCTCTTGATGGCGAACCGCCCTGGTTGTTTCGCGGCGTCTCGCTCCGGCAGCACTGCCTCGACGGTCACATCCACGTCAATATCCGAGGCATTTTGAAGCAAAAATATAATTTCCAAAAATCGCCCTGCGGGAACCTGAGCCGGGCGGATTGCCAGCGCACACTGGATAACATCGGTGCTCAGGCGGATACCCCCCGTGATGGCTCCCAACAAGTCGGGATAATTTACTTGATCTGGTCCCACATCCTCCTCCTACCGGCCTGCGCTGAAGTCCATGGTGGCCTGTTTGCCTTCATCCACCGTGACTTCTATGGTTTGTACCTCATCGGGCTGTGATTCTAACGCAATTTCCAGATTCCAGGTTCCCGGCCCGACCAGGATCGGAACGCCGGGGGCAGTGACGATCTCCCCGGACAGATCGCCTTGCTGGAGTCTGACGATCAGGTTTTCTGGCGCGTTCAGCACAATGGCACTCAGCGTGATCGGAATCTCCTTGACCGCTTCGGCCTGTGTATCAGCAGGAAATTCGATGCCCGTGAGTCGGTAGGGACCGGGAATCTGGATCAGTAGATCGTAGGTTCCGAGCGGCACAGCCATGGGTTCGTCCGTCCGGTAGCGGAAAGACAGGCCGTTTTCTGTATTGGTAAAAACTATCGGAATCCCGACCAGTTGATCGCCGGATGGAGTGGAAACTCGCACGTCCGAAAATCCCCAGACTTTCACCTCACCGGGCGCTTCGCCCACTGCCACCCTGACCCCATAACCGCCTGGGACTTCCGCCGTTTTATCCTGGGCAGCGACGGCAACCGTGCCATCTATTGTAACGACTTGCGTCAATCCATTATCGCGTGTGAAGACGATAAACTCTGTGCCACGTACTGAGATGGTAGCGGCAGGAGTTTCGATTTCAAACCGGGATTGCGTATCAAGGAGCTGTTCAACCGTGTGGAAGGTCTGTCCGAAGGCGACTTTTAGATCAATCCGCGCCGACGTGCCCAATACCTCCAAATTTTCAACTTCGACCACTGCCTGCGATGAAAGATGTGTCTGCGCGCCGTTAACAAACGTGAGCACGCCTTCGCCGCTGTCGCTCATTGTAATCTTGTCCCCGGCCCGGATTTCTACAGGTTCTCCAGGCTCCACGACCTGGCCTGTTGGATTCTGCGCGGTGACCAGTGTGGCGCTACCTTCCGTGATATCGAGGGTAGCAATACTCGACTCCCAGGAGGCGACCTCCTCTTTTTCCTGCTCTTGGTCTTTGCATGCCGCTAACCCCACACTGAGGATCGCAGCCAGCAGTACCAACCCTAGCCTATATCTATTCATTTTCTAGGCCTCCCTGATATCTTCCGGCAGCGGTTCTGGTCTGGGGGCCGATGTGGGCCGAAGTTCATAAATTTCCACAGCGTCGTGCTTCCCCTTCAGTTTCAAATGGTGGATTTCTACTAACTCTTCCTGCCGTTGAACCAGTGTATAAGTTCTTGATCCGACAAAGCAGGAACCGCCTGGGGCAACATTGCACAGCCGTGACGCTACATTCACTGTATCACCGATAGGGGTATACTCCAGACGTTTGCGCGACCCGATATTGCCCACTACGACAGGCCCAGTATTGATCCCAATGCCGAACTGCACAGGCGACGGGAACTGATGAGATTGATTCAGGCGTTGGATCGCTTCTAACATTTCCAGCCCGGCCTGAACTGCCTGTGACGCATGGTCGGGTTGGGGATAGGGCGCATTCCAGAAGGCCATGATATTGTCGCCAATATATTTGTTGATCGCGCCGCCGTGCCGCATGACAATCGAACTCATTTCTTCCAGGAAGACGTTTAGCAGGCTAACCACCTCGGTAGGCTGCAATCCCTCGGAAAGCGATGTAAACCCGCGCACATCGGCAAATAACACCGTGATTTCGCGTTCCTCGCCGCCCAGTTCCAGCCGCCCATGATCAAATTCATCCACGATCTTTTGGGCGATCTCCGGTGAGACATAGCGGCTGAAGAGATCGCTGATCTGGCTGCGTCGGCGCTCCTCAAAGACATAACTGACGATCATAGTCCCCATAAAAGTGAACCCCAGCGCCATTGCCGGAAAGAGCAGTTCGAGCAGCCGACCCCAGATATACATTGACAGTCCGGCCCAGGTCAGGTAGAGCAGGTATAACAGGACCATCACGAACAGGCCAACATACCAGCGGAGGAATGGGAACAGCAGCCCGGCCCCTAACGCGATGGCAAAAGTAACTGCTACCTGTTCCGTATACGGTTGCTCACGAAATGGGAACGGAGTCATTGAAGTTCCAACTACGCTGGGCAGTGACTGGTGAATGGTCTCAATGACATTCGCGTGAATCTCAACCCCAAACATCTGCTCGCCTTGCAGTGTATTGGGAGTTGGATAACTATCAGGCAGGGCAGTGGCATCCAACACCCCGATCAACACAATTTGATCATTGAACACTTCCGGTGGTACGCGCCCTTCAAGAATGTCCACTACAGAATAAACAGCGAATGTGCCGGATGCATCGGGATGCGACGGGGGACCGAAAAACGAAATCAACATCTGGCCGTGATCATCGGTGTGCAGATTGCGATTAGCGAACCGGATCACGTTTTTGTCTACTTCAACCCAGTCCGGTGACTGGTGTAAATATTCGATGTAAGCTGCAAAGCTTAGCGCTGGAACGAGACGATCCCCTTCTGTGATCATCAGGGGAACCTGCCGGGCAAAACCATCATCATCCGGGATAATATTGGCGTGTCCGGTTCCGGCAGCCGCTTCCTCAATCTCGGGAACAGTGTGCAAAAAAAGGTCGTAGGTCACCAATTGGCCTGCCCCCGTGACCGGGACTTCTCGGCGGTTGGCTTCGTCACCGACCAGAGGATAAATGACATTGCGGGCCTTACGTGTAGCATCTGCGAGATCGGCATCGTCTTCGCTGGGTTCGCTGAACAACACGTCAAAGACGATCACTCGCGCTCCCGCTTCGTCCAAAAAACGAACCAGATCGGCATGAATACTGCGCGGCCAGTCGGTAACCGAGCGACCATAGGAGGCCAGGCTGGCATCGTCTATGGCTACAATCGTTACAATGCCTTTAGGTGGGCGGGGTTGAAGATACAGCGTGTCTCGAAGACGGATGCGAATGCTATTAAACGCTTCGTTGTAGAGACCGCTCCACAGCACGATACCGACGATGAGGCCGACAATCAACCCTCCGGCCAAACGTCGGAGAGGACGCTGAGGCGTGAACAACAGCCGGGTAGAGCGTTGACGGAAACGATGAAAATAGGTGCTCATGGGCGGTTTCCGTTGGGATGCTAAGATGAACGTTAGCTGCCATTATACTTCACAATGGTTTTTCTCACTGAGCACCCATAGCGTGATGTCTGATGATTGACGTTTCGTACAAAAAGAGTTTCCGGTTATAATGAATTCATTGTAGTTGATCCCTTGTCAATTGGTAGGTTCAATGCTATAATGCGCGCATCTTGGGCGCGTAGCTCAGCTGGTTAGAGCGCACGGTTCACATCCGTGAGGTCAGGGGTTCGAGTCCCTTCGCGCCCATAGTAGATAGATGCCGCAGGTAGCTGGCGTGTTACCGTTGCGGCATTTTGATTTCTCAGAAGAGACATTCTTTGAACGGACAAGCGACCCTTCCTCTCTCATCTCATCGCCTGGACAAAGCCTTGTTCTGGGTGAGGTGGTTGTTTCTGATCGGACTTGTGGCCCTGGTGATGACCTATAACGCTGCTGCCGATCAAGACTCTATCACCCCTCAGACCCTTGCCATTGGAATAGGTATTGCTATCGTTGGCAATCTCCTGTTGGGTGTCCTGGCGCTGATTCCGACGCTCGGCGATGGTCTGCTAATCATGAGTGGGGTACTGCTGGATTGCGTGCTGGCAGTCCTCTTTTTTGCAGTCTGCCAGGGAAGAACGGAACCCCTACTGATTATGGGAGGATTGGCGCTGTTTTCGGCGGCTTATCGCTCTGGCTGGCGCGGCGTAGGGGGGGCGTGGGGGTTTCTGGCAGCGGCCAGCTTGATAGCGGTGATGATGCTCGAAAATCGCGACGATGTGCTGATGGATCTCGGCCTGAACCTGCTGTTTTTGCTGATCTTCGGCGTGTTGGGGGTTGTGCTGCGTTATGGCGGCTGGTCCACACACAGCAGCCAGAATACGCTGGATCAACGTGAGGTGGAGGCCAACCGTCTGCGCGCTGCTCGCGAACGTGCTCGCGCGATCTACGAAATGGCAAATACCCTCAGTGCCACGCTGGATTATCGCCGTGTGTTGGACGCTTTGCAGGACGTCGGCCAACTAGGGCTGCGTGAAATGGGGCCTGAAGCCCGGCTGACCAGCGCGGTGCTGTTATTCCAGGGCGAAGATAATAAGCTCCGGGTAGTGACTGCCCGTCGTCTGACCCGCGCCGATGAACAGGTTACCGTTCCGGGCAGCCGGGGCGTATTGGGGCTGGCGCTAAAACAGGCCGAGCCGGTGTTTGCCGGAGACGCGATCCGCGATCCTGAACTGCGCTATTTCGTTGCCTTCCAGGAGGCGCGATCGGTGCTGGCGATCCCGCTCCGCGCTGGTTATGACAATTATGGCGTGCTGGTCTTTGGCTGCGATCAGCCGAATGCCTTTTCTGATGAGCATGTTGAACTGCTGAGCGCCATCGGGACTCAGGCGACTATCGCGCTGCAAAACGCCGTCCTTTACCAGAATCTACTCAATGAAAAAGAGCGCATTGTCGAGGTCGAAGAGGACGCGCGCAAAAAATTGGCCCGCGATCTGCATGACGGCCCGACGCAGAGTGTGGCTGCCATTGCCATGCGGGTGAACTATATCCGGCGGTTGATCGAGCGCCAGCCGCAGCAGGCCGTTGAAGAACTGTGGAAGGTCGAAGAACTCGCCCGCCGCACGACCAAAGAGATTCGGCATATGCTCTTCACCATGCGTCCGCTGGTGCTCGAAACGCAGGGATTGGTGGCAGCCCTCGGCCAACTGGTCGAAAAAATGCGCGATACCTACGATCTGAACGTGATTCTCCAGGGACAGCCCGCCGTCGAAGAATTGATCGATACACATGCGCAAGGGGTGCTCTTTTACATCGTGGAAGAGGCAGTCAACAACGCCCGCAAGCATTCCCAAGCAGAACATATCTGGGTGCGACTCTATCGCCGTGAAACGTTCGTTATCATCGAGATCGAAGATGATGGCGTAGGCTTTGACGTGGAAGCCGTTGACTCCAGCTATGATCAGCGCGGTAGTCTGGGGATGGTCAATATGCGCGAGCGCGCGGAACTGATCGAAGGCACACTGCGTATTCAAAGCGCCAAAGGCCGGGGAACCAAGATCACGATCCTGATATCACTCCAGGCATCGCGCAGTTCGGCTGATGGGGCAGATGCGGCGGCTCCGCCGCTCCAATTGCAGAGCCAGCGCGCCCGTCAACAAACGCCCGCCGCCAAACCGACCCCTCCACCTGAACCGCGAACCTGAGGATCAGAGCTAAGCCCGGCTTAACCCTTTTTCAAAACACACGCTCCAGGACCGTTCAGCATACATACCATAGCATGAAATCCGGTGATAACCCGATTGCTCTTGGCACAGCGACATCGGCGGGCGAAAATGCTCCTGAGCCATCATCCCCGTAACGCGCTCCCAATTCAGCAGATAGGAGCCGGATCAAATATTCCGCCTGAGGACTGGTCGGGTCTGCTGTCGAAATTGTCAGGTTCATCGAAACAAGGGGGGCATAACGCCCCCAGCAGCATTTTAGAGGAAGAAGGACAGGATGACCAGCACAGCCATCAATACGGCAGCCAGGATGCCCATGTTTTTCAGGTCCGAAACCACATAAGCATATTCTTCGCGCAGATTCGTTTCGCGCTTGGTTTTGATGCCAGCCGGACGTGCCACAGCCGGGGTTGGTGTGTGCTCGATAGCCGCGTTGGTACTGGGGGCGGCGGTTTGCGGCGCAGCTCCATACAGTTCGCGACGGGCGCGTTCGAGGGTTTCGCTGGGCAGATTGGGTCTGCGAGTCGTCTTTTTGGTCACTGAATACTCCTTAAGGCTATGACAGCAAATTATTCACTTTCAACAAGGTCGGCGAAAACAACCATACGCCTGTCGTCTACGCGGTAGGGCCAGCACGTGATCAAAGTCACCATGGATTTATTGCCGCGTTCCAACACCCAGGTTTCGTCCGGCCAAACTACCTTTTTCTCTTTTACCACATAGACATACCATTGTCCATTGTTAGCCTGGATACGTACCTCATCGCCTGGTTCCAGATATTCAATATCCCTGAACAATTCGCCGAAAATATCGTTATGCGCTGTCAGGATCATATTAGCGCGTTCGCCGGGATTGGCGCTGCCCGTCAGATGGCCGACGCCTTTTTGCAGCGAATACCAGTCGTCGCCGCTGTAGATGGACGCATCTATTTTGACTTTTGGAGTATCCACCACAATGCGCTTAGGGTTAATGGGTTGTGGGGGCGGAAGCGCCGCTTTGGGTGCGTTGAGTTGGGCCATTGCCATCGGGCGGATGCTTTCGGGCAGTTCTTCAGGGTTAAAAGCCGGAAGTCCGCCTGTTTTGTCCGGTGAATAATGCCCGCCTGGAATAACATAGTCGGCCAGCCGGAGAGTCAGCAGCGGCGCAGGGGTTGGCGTGGCACGCATCGAATCGGCTTCTCGCTGGATCACTGCCGATTTTTCGGTCAGGGCATCAATCTTATCGTTTTCGATGATCAGAAAATAAGTGCCCAGCCCCAACACTGCAATGATGCCTGCTACACCGATGACTTCCACCACCAGCAGGAGCCGATCCCAGGCCTGCCGCTTCCGAGATACGGGCCGGGACTCGCCGGGGGTAGCAGTCGGCTGCGGTTTCGGTGGTTTGCGACGCGGCTCCAGATCGTCGTCCAGATCATCCTCAAACCGGGGCATTTCATCCGTAATATCGTAGGTGACAGGCGGTTCTACCGGGCGCAGATGTTCCGCTGCTTCGTGTTGGTGGGGCGGTTCTGGCGAAATCTCAACCGCTGGTACAGCGTCGGGAATGGGTAGCCGCCGACCCTGACCCTCATAGCGGCGCAGGGGTTGGCGTGGCACGCATCGAATCGGCTTCTC
>Ga0073934_10011398_pt1 | contig 10767 bp, 8 predicted proteins | sample LarsenN4metaG_FD_76834 | JGI IMG/M metagenome (GOLD analysis project Ga0073934, IMG submission 76834) | Hot spring sediment bacterial and archeal communities from British Columbia, Canada, to study Microbial Dark Matter (Phase II) - Larsen... ...
ACGCGCAATGCTGCAGAATATCCTCGCGCTGGAGAAGCAGCGGATCGGCGATCTGATGGTACCGCGGGCAGATATCGTTGCGGTACAAAAAGACATATCCATCGGTCCGTTATTGCGCGTGTTCGCAAACGCCGGTCACTCGCGGCTCGTGGTCTACGACGATACGCTCGACGATCCGACCGGCATGGTCCACATCCGCGATCTGATCGCCTTCATGACCGCGCAGGCGACGGCGCCGAAGGGCTCCGGCAAGCGCCGCCGGCCGCTGCCGGCGGGGCTCGATCTCAAGGCGATCGATCTCGCGCTGCCGCTGTCGGCGACGCGCATCATCCGCAGCATTCTGTTCGTGCCTCCGTCGATGCCGGCGATGGATCTGCTCGCCAAGATGCAGGCGACGCGCGTGCATCTCGCCCTGGTGATCGACGAATACGGCGGAACCGACGGTCTCGTTTCGATGGAGGACATCGTCGAGCAGATCGTCGGCGACATCGCCGACGAGCACGACGTCGATGAGCCGCTCGGAGTGCTGCAGCAGGCGGACGGCTCGTTCATCGTCGACGCCCGCGCCGCGCTCGAGGACGTGGCCGCCGCCATCGGCGCCGATTTCGACGTGCGCGAGCACCTGCACGAGATCGATACCTTGGGCGGCTACCTCGCCACCAAGGTCGGGCACGTGCCGGTGCGCGGCGAGCTCGTGCCGGGCCCGCCCGGCTTCGAGGTCGAGGTGCTCGACGCCGACCCGCGCCGTGTCAAGCGTGCCCGCATCTATCGCAGCAAGGACCGCCGCCTGGCGCGCGGCCGCGACGGCCGGCGGCGCGACGAGGATGCGGACGCCGCCAGGGCGGCGGACGGCGACATGTCATCGCCGCCGCGCTCGCAGCCGGCGCCGCCCGAATCGTGACGATCGCCCTGCAAACCCCCGCGCCCGGCGTGACGCTCGCCCGCGTCGCGCACGCGACCGTGCTGGCGTTCGGCTGGCGCCGCGCCGCGATCGCCTTCACGGCCGGCGCGGCATCGGTTCTCGCGCTCGCGCCGTTCGATCTGTGGCCGGTCGGCTTTGCGACCTTTCCGTTTCTGGTCTGGCTGCTCGACGGCGCCGCGGCGGGACGTTTCGGCCGGCTCGCCACCGCCGGCGTCGTCGGCTGGTGCTTCGGCTTCGGCTATTTCCTCGCCGGGCTGTACTGGATCGGCAACGCTATGCTGGTCGATGCCGCGACCTTCGGCTGGCTCATGCCGTTCGCGATCCTGCTGCCCCCCGCCGGACTGGCGCTGTTCACCGCCTGCGGCGCGATGCTGGCGCGGTTCCTGTGGACGCGCGGCGCGACGCGCATTCTCGCGCTGGCGATCGGGCTGACGGTCTTCGAGTGGCTGCGCGGCTGGGTGCTGACCGGATTTCCCTGGAACGCTTTCGGCTATGCGCTCACCGGGCCGCTGCTCATGGCGCAGAGCGCGGCGATCGTCGGCATCTGGGGGCTGACCTTCATCGCGATCGCGATGTTCGCGAGCCCGGCGGTGCTCGCCGATGACCGCGCCGACACGCGGCATCCGTGGCTGCCGCTCGCGGCGAGCCTTGTCGCGCTGTTCGCGATGGCGGCATTCGGCGTGGCGCGGCTTGCCGCGACGCCGACCCGGTTCGTCGACGACGTGCGGCTGCGCATCATGCAGCCGAACCTGCCGCAGGACGTGAAATTCAACTACGGTGCCAAGCAGCAGGTGCTCGACCGCTACCTTGCGTTGTCGGACGGCGCCACCGGGCCGCAGTCGGCGGGCGTGCGCGACATCACGCATCTGATCTGGCCGGAGTCGGCGTTCCCGTTCTTCCTCACGCGCGAGCCGGATGCGCTGGCGCAGATCGCGACGATGCTGTCGTCCGGGCGCACGGTGCTGATCACCGGCGCGGTGCGCGCCCCCGAAACGGCCCCCCCGGCCGGGCCGGTCAGACGCGCCTACAATTCGGTCTACGTCATCGACGGCGACGGGCAGATTCGCGCCGTCTACGACAAGCTGCACCTCGTTCCGTTCGGCGAGTTCCTGCCGTTCCAGGACTGGCTGGAACGGGTCGGCTTCATGCAGCTCACCAAGGTGCAGGGCGGATTCATCGCCGGGGCGCGGCGGCGCGCGCTCGACGTGCCGCGTGCGCCGCGCATGCTGCCGCTGATCTGCTACGAGGTGATCTTTCCCGGCGAAGCGGTTCCCGCCGGCGAGCGGCCGGCGTGGTTGCTGAACGTCACCAACGACGCCTGGTTCGGGACGAGCACCGGTCCCTACCAGCATCTGCAGCAGTCGCGCGTGCGCGCGATCGAGCAGGGCCTGCCGCTGGTGCGCGCCGCCAACACCGGCGTCTCCGCGGTCATCGACCCGCTCGGCCGCATCATCCGCGCCCTGCCGCTCGGCACCGAGGGACTCATCGATGCCGGCCTGCCGCAGCCGCTGCCGCCGACCGCGTATGTTCGCGCCGGCGACGGATTCGCGGGCCTGCTGCTGGGTGGCGCCCTGGTGCTGGTTGTGCGACGGCGGCTCCGCAAGCGGTGATGCGCGGCGCCAAGGGGGGCGCGGCAGCCGGTTCGCGCGTGTGCAATCCCTGCTTAACGCTTTGAACGATCGGATGAATTTTGCAGGATCTGGATCAAATCTTCACAGCTTCTTCGGGACCTGAGCCGAATTGCCGCGACGCCCGATTGCCTTCTTGTCGCAAAAAAGAAACATTACGGTTCGTGGTAGGCTGATAGGAGATCGTTATGGCCAAGAAGGCCCCAAATCCGATTGACAAGTATGTTGGCAGCCGCGTGCGCATGCGGCGGATGATGCTTGGTATGAGTCAGGAGAAGCTCGGCAACGCCCTCGGCCTGACGTTCCAGCAGGTGCAGAAATACGAGAAGGGCACCAATCGCATCGGCGCGAGCCGGCTGCAGCAGATCTCCAACATCCTGCAGGTGCCGGTGTCGTTCTTCTTCGACGGGGCACCCGATATGGCATCGCGCGCGGACGAGCTGGCGGAGGCGCCGTCGCCGCTGTACGTTGCCGACTTCCTCGCCACCTCCGACGGTCTCGCGCTGACGCGCGCCTTCATGCGCATCGAGGATCCGAAGCTACGCCGCAAGATCGTCGAACTGGTCGAGCAGATGGCCGGCGGCGCGAAGAAATAGCCTCCGCGCGCGCGCCGCGTCCCACCCGGCCCACGTCTTCGGCCCACGCTTCCCACGGCTTGACCCCCCTTGCGGACCCTGCAAGAACGGCAGCGACGGGTTCAAGAACGGATGCGGCCCCGCCGCGTCCTGCGAGGGAGTGTTTAGACGTGGCTCACACCAATTTCCTGTTCACCAGCGAGTCGGTGTCCGAAGGACATCCGGACAAGGTCTGCGATCAGATTTCAGATGCGATTCTCGACGCGTTCATCGAGCAGGACATCAAGCTCGGCATCGCCGACGACAGTCTGATCAACACCCGGCTCGGCTGCGAAACGCTCTGCACCACGAACAAGATCGTGATCGCCGGCGAGGGGCGCGGTCAGTTGTTCCGCACGATCAACGGGGCGTCGGTGGTCGACCGCGAGCAGATTACCGAGATTGCGCGCGGCGTGGTCAAGGACATCGGCTACGACCAGAGCGGCTTCTCCTATCACGGCTCCGATGTCGAGGTGCTGCTGCACGGCCAGTCGCCCGACATCGCCATGGGGGTCAACGCCAAGAAGAAGAAAGGCCAGGAAGAGGAAGGCGCCGGCGACCAGGGCATGATGTTCGGCTTCGCCTGCACCGAGAGCGAGGTCTACGAGAAGAACTCGTTCATGCCGGCCCCGATCTACTTCGCCCACAAGGTGCTGAAGGTGCTGGCGGAGCAGCGCCGCTCGGGCCAGCTGCACGACCTGCAGCCCGACGCCAAGAGCCAGGTCACGGTCCGCTACGTGAACGGCCAGCCGGTCGGCTGCACCAAGGTGGTGGTCTCGACCCAGCACAACGCGCAGAGCCGAAACGGCAAGAAATACACGCCGGCGCTGATCAAGGAGATGATCGCGGACGCCGTCGAATCCGCGCTGCCCGAGGGCTGGATGCCCAAGCGGCCGTCGGATTTCCTGGTCAACCCTACCGGCAATTTCGTGGTCGGCGGCCCGGACGGCGACTGCGGCCTCACCGGCCGCAAGATCATCGTCGATACCTACGGCGGCTATGCGCCGCACGGCGGCGGCGCCTTTTCCGGCAAGGATCCGACCAAGGTCGATCGTTCGGCCGCCTACGCGGCCCGCTATCTCGCCAAGAACGTGGTGGCGGCGGGCGTCGCCGACAAATGCACGATCCAGATCGCCTATGCGATCGGCGTCGCCGACCCGATGTCGGTGCTGGTCGACACCCATGGCACCGGCAAGGTGCCGGAGAGCAAGCTCGAGAAGATCCTGCCTGAACTGTTCCCGCTGCGCCCGACCAGCATCCGCCGCACGCTCAAGCTCAACCGCCCGATCTACCGGCGCACCGCCGCCTACGGCCACTTCGGCCGGGCTCCGGAAAAGGACGGCGGCTTCTCCTGGGAACGCACCGACCTTGCCGACGCGATCCGGCGCGCGGTGAAGTAGCGATCGCATCCAGTTCGGCGTCGTGCCCGGCCTTGTGCCGGGCACTCGCGTCTTCCATTCTTCGCGCGGCCATGGACCTGGATGGCCGGGACAATCCCGGCCATGACGGCGAATGAATCGGGACGCACCAGCCACAGCGCGCGCCTTCTTCGGACGTCACAAGGGCCGGCCGCTGCGGGCGCACCAGGCCACGCTGTTCGACACCCTGCTGCCCCGGCTCGCGCTCGACCTTGCGCGACCGGCGCCCGCCGACCTCCGCAGCCTGTTTGCGCCGCCCGCCGACGCGGTGCGCCTGGAAATCGGCTTCGGCGGCGGCGAGCATCTGCTGGCACAGGCGGCAGCCGAACCCGGCATCGGCTTCATCGGTTGCGAGGCGTTCGTCAACGGCATGGCCAAGATGCTCGCCGGCATCGAGGCGCAGCGGCTCGCCAATGTGCGGCTGCATTTCGGCGATGCCTCGGAACTGCTGCCTTGGCTGCCGACCGGGTCGCTGTCGCGCGTCGATCTGCTCTACCCCGATCCCTGGCCGAAGCGGCGGCACTGGAAGCGGCGCTTCGTGCAGGACGACAGCGTCGCGGCGCTGGCGCGCGTCATCCCGGCAGGCGGTAGCTTCCGCTTCGCGACCGACATCCCCGGCTATGCGGCGTGGACCCTGGCGCGCATGCTGCGCTCGCCGCACTTCGACTGGACCGCAGAGCGCGCCGACGACTGGCGCAAGCCCTGGCCCGGCCATGTGCGGACGCGCTACGAGGCGAAGGGGCTGCGCGAAGGGCGCGTGCCCTGCTACCTCGTGTTCCGCCGCAATCAGGCGGCGTGGCTCGGCTGAATCTGCCAGAAGCGGGTGACGCGCTGGGCCGTCGAGGTGGAGAGCCGCTCGAAGTTGGCGTAGGCGGCGTCGAGGGCCTGGGTCGAGGTGCCCTTGGCGCCGGGGCGGACCAGGATCAGGCTGCGGACCGTCTGCCAGCCGAAGCCTGACGCCTTGCACAGGATCAGCACCGGGTCCGGGCGGTCGCCCGCCATCAGCCGCTCCACGGTTTCGATCGGCACCGAGGTGAGTTCGGACAGCGCCACCACCGTCTCCTCGAAGCGTTCGTCGCGGGCGAAGCCCGCCAGCGCCTCTTCCCCCAACTGCCCCTGTTCCTTGAGCGCGAGAATCACCGCCTTGGCCTGGATGTAGTTGCGCGCGATCTGCGCCTTGGCGCCGATCTCCTCCGACACCTTGGCGAGCACGCGGCGGATTTCAGCGGCGATCTCCGGCCGCGCCTTCGCCAGCAGCCGCTGTTGCACGACCTCGGTTGCCTGGATCAGCAATGTGCGGAACAGGCGCGGCGGAATGTCCGGGCGCTGGCCGACCTTCTCGGCGAGCGCGCCGTCGTCCACCGCGCGCTCCACCAGGGTCGAGAATCCCTTCTCGGAAAAGCGGGCGCCCTGGTTTCCGACCACGGTCGCCACCACGTCGCGGTCGCCGCGTCGCACCAGGACATCCGTCACCGTCTCGGAAATGCCGCTTCGCGCCGAGATCGCGCGCAGGTGCGGCTGTCCTTTGCTGCTGGCGATCTCGCGCAGGTCCTCGTCGCCGAGTCGCGGCGAGCGCTCCAGCACCGGCGCGGCAACCGAAATATCGTCGTCGAAGGCGAGACGACGCACCAGCTTGGGCGGCGCGTTGTCGACCGGCGCCAGGCGCTCCGACAGTTCGGCGCGCGCGCGCGTCTCGATGTCTTCGATCAGACGCGCGAAGATCGAATCGAACAGCGCGACATGGTCTTCGTTGAAGCGGTCCGCCCCGCCGAGAAACAGGCTGGTGATGCCCGAGAGCACTTCCGCGCACTTTTCCGGCGAGCCGTGCTGCAGGACCCGCTCAAGTTCCGTGATCAGGGAGGCGGAAGCCGACATCGACGCATGGACTCGGACGCAGACATACCGTCACTCAAAGCTAAAGGAGGATCGTGAATGAAGCGTTTAGCCTCCCCGGCGCGATAAATTCCCGGGGCCGCCCTTGCACCGGCGCCGTTTTTCGCTATATTTCCGGCAACTCAATGATCTCATAACGGTCGGATATCCGATCGGCTCGTGAGAGTGGGCCCCCCGGGACCCGCTCTTTTTTGTTACCCGAGCCGCCGGCGCATCTGCGCCGACCGCGCTGCGAGGCGAATGACCGAAGGCACGACCACGCCCGACGTGAGCGAACCGCGTCTCATCACCGAGCCGGGGCTGGCCGCGCGCGTCGCCGCGATCGCCGAACCGGTGCTGAAGGGGCTCGGCTATCGCCTCGTGCGCGTGCGGGTGTCCGGGCTGTCGGGCTGCACCGTGCAGATCATGGCAGAGCGACCGGACGGGACGATGACCATCGAGGACTGCGAGGCGGCTTCGCGCGCGCTCTCGCCGGTGCTCGACGCGGCCGACCCGGTCGACCGCGCCTACCGGCTGGAGATTTCCTCGCCGGGAATCGACCGGCCGCTGGTGCGGCGCTCGGACTTCGAGCGCTACGCCGGGCACCTGGCGAAGATCGAGATGGAACAGCCGATCGCCGGCCGCAAGCGGTTCCGGGGGGTGCTGCTCGGGACGGATGGCGATACGGCGCGGATGCGCTGCGACGAGCTGCCCGCCGACGCCGCCGAGGTGGTGCTGCCGATCGCCGACATGGCGGAGGCGCGGCTCTTGCTCACCGACGCGCTGGTGACGGAATCGCTCCGGCGCGGCAAGGCCGCCGAGCGGGAAGCGCGAGGCAAGGCGCATCGCGGCCAGGCTTTGGAAGAACTTCGGCGCACGGACCGGCAAGCCCGCGCTGTCCAGAACGAGGAGGAATGATCGATGGCTGCAGTCAGCGCCAATCGGCTGGAACTGTTGCAGATCGCCGATGCGGTCGCCCGCGAGAAGGGGATCGATCGCGGCATCGTCATCGCCGCGATGGAGGATGCGATCGCCAAGGCGGCCCGCTCGCGCTACGGCGCGGAGACCGACGTCCACGCCGAGATCAACGCCAAGACCGGGGAACTGCGGCTGGCGCGCCATCTTCTGGTGGTCGAAACGGTCGAGAACCCCGCGAACCAGATCAGTGTCGAGGACGCTCGCCGGCGCAACCCGGCCGCCCAGGTCGGCGACACCATCGCGGACGCGCTGCCGCCGCTGGAATACGGCCGCATCGCGGCCCAGTCGGCCAAGCAGGTGATCGTGCAGAAGGTGCGCGAGGCCGAGCGCGACCGGCAGTACCAGGAGTACAAGGACCGCATCGGCGACATTGTCAATGGCATCGTCAAGCGTGTGGAGTACGGCAGCGTGGTGGTCGATCTCGGCCGCGGCGAGGCGATCGTGCGGCGCGACGAGATGCTGCCGCGCGAGGTGTTCCGCAACGGCGACCGGATCCGCGCCTATATCTACGACGTGCGGCGCGAGCCGCGCGGGCCGCAGATCTTCCTGTCACGCACGCACCCGCAGTTCATGGCGAAGCTGTTCGCACAGGAGGTCCCGGAAATCTACGACGGCATCGTCGAGGTGAAGGCGGTGGCCCGGGATCCGGGATCGCGTGCAAAAATCGCGGTGATCTCGCGCGACTCCTCGGTCGATCCGGTCGGCGCCTGCGTCGGCATGCGCGGCTCGCGCGTGCAGGCGGTGGTGAACGAACTGCAGGGCGAGAAGATCGACATCATCCCCTGGTCACCTGACATTGCGACCTTCGTGGTCAACGCGCTGGCGCCGGCGGAAGTCGCCAAGGTGGTGCTGGACGAGGAGCGCGAGCGCATCGAGGTGGTGGTGCCGGACCCGCAGCTTTCGCTGGCGATCGGCCGCCGCGGCCAGAACGTGCGGCTCGCCTCGCAGCTCACCGGCTGGGACATCGACATCCTCACCGAGCAGGAGGAGTCGGAGCGGCGCCAGGCCGAGTTCGAGAGCCGCACCAAGATGTTCATGGAGGCGCTCAACGTCGACGAGGTGGTCGGACAGCTGCTCGCCTCGGAAGGCTTCACCTCGGTCGAGGACCTCGCGCTGGTCGAGCGGCGCGATATTGCCAGCATCGAGGGCTTCGACGACGAGACGGCGGACGAGTTGCAGACGCGCGCCCGCGACTATCTCGCTCGGCAGGAGGCGGAGCTCGATGCGAGGCGGATCGAGCTGGGCGTCGAGGATGCGGTGCGGGAGATTCCCGGCGTCACCACCAAGATGATGGTCAAGTTCGGCGAGAACGGCATCAAGACGGTGGAAGACGTCGCCGGCCTCGCGACCGACGACCTGCTCGGCTGGACCGAGCGCAAGGACGGCGAGACCGTCCGCACCCCGGGCATCCTCGACGGTTTCGGGCTGACGCCCGAGGAGGCGGAGACGCTGGTCATGCAGGCGCGCCTGAAGGCCGGATGGATCACCGAGGCCGACCTTGCGCCGAAGCAGGCCGAGGCCGAGGTCGCCGAAGCCGCCGAAGCCCATGCCTGACGACGATACGATCGCATGCTTGCCCGGCCGCACACGCGCCATGACGAGATCGATGCCGGCCCCCGCACGGGCGCCGGCACCGAGCGCATGTGCATCGCCACGCGGACGGTCAAGCCGACGGGCGAACTGATCCGCTTCGTGGTGGCCCCGGACGGGGCCGTGGTGCCGGACCTCAAGCAGAAGCTGCCTGGCCGGGGGGTCTGGGTCACCGCGACGCGCGAGGCGCTGGCGCTGGCGGTCAGGCGCAAGGCGTTCGGCGCGGCCTTCAGGCGCGACGTGAAAGCCGATGCCGGGCTGGTCGGGCTGACCGAACGGTTGCTGGAGCGCGCGGCCCTGGACGCACTCGCCATCTGCGGCAAGGCTTCGCTGGCGGTGGCGGGCTTTGCCAAGGTCGAGGCGGCGCTGGCTCGCGACCGGGTGGCGGCGCTGTTGCACGCCTCGGATGCGGCGGACGACGGCGTCCGCAAGCTCGATGCCGCGGTGCAGTGGCGCGACGGTGACAATCGCGTGCCAATCGTCCGCGATTTCTCGTCGGAGCAATTGGATTTGGCACTGGCGAGGCCAAATGTGGTACATGCAGCGCTGCTGATCGGCTCCGCCAGCGATGCCTTTTTGGCGCGCCATGCGCGCCTGGCGCGCTTCCGGAGCGGGGCTTCCCCCCAAGGGGACGAAGGGCGCCGTCGAACCGCAGGGTCCGAGGAATAGGAACGGAATGGTCGAGACCAAGAACCCGGGCGAGAAGCTGAGCGTGAGCCCGACCAAGACCTTGACGCTGAAACGCAGCGGCGTCGAGCAGGGCGTCGTGCGCCAGAGCTTCAGCCATGGGCGAACCAAGCCGGTGGTGGTGGAGAAGGTCAAGCGCCGCGTGATCGGCCCGGAGCCGGCCGCCAAGGCGGCCGAGCCGGCGCCCGCGACCGCCTCGCCTCGCCGCGTCGCGCCGTCGGCGGCCGCGCGGCCCGGCGCCGCTGCCCCGGTTGCCAAGGCTGCCCCCGCGGCTCCGGCGGCCGATGTGAAGCCGTCGGGCGTGGTGCTGCGCACCCTGACCGAGGAGGAGCGCAGCGCCCGTGCGCACGCGCTCGCCGATGCGCGCCTGCGCGAGGCCGAGGAACGCAAGATCGCCGAGGAGGAGGCGCGTCGCCGCAGCATTCGCGAGCAGGCCGAGCGGGCCGAGCGCGACGCCTCCGAGGCGCGCAAGCGCGAGGAGGAGGAGCGCCGCCGGCACGAGGAAGAGACCAAGCGGAAGGCCGAGCAGGAGGCCAAGAAGCGGTTCGGCGAGGAGGAGGCGAAGGCGGCACGGCCGCCGCTCACGCCCGCGGCGCGCGCCAAGCAGATCGAGGCGGAGGAAGAAGAGCCGGTACGCACCGTCCGGCGCGGCCCCGGCGGCGCCGCTGCCCGCCCGGCCGCGGCTCCGCGGCCTGCCCGCGGCGGCGGCGAGAAGCGGCGCGGTCGGTTGACCGTCGTCACCGCGCTCAGCCAGGACGAGGTGCGCGAGCGCTCGGTCGCCTCGTTCCGGCGCCGCGTGCAGCGGCTCAAGGGCCACGCCAGCGAGAACAAGGAGAAGCTGGTCCGCGAGGTCACGATTCCGGAAGCGATCACCATCCAGGAACTTGCCAACCGCATGGCGGAACGTGCGGTCGACGTCATCCGCATCCTGATGAAGCAGGGTCACATGGCGACGATCAACGACGTGATCGACGCCGACACCGCGCAATTGCTTGCCGAAGAACTCGGCCACACCGTCAAGCGCGTGTCCGAAGCCGATGTCGAAGAGGGCCTGTTCG
>Ga0073934_10011399_pt1 | contig 10766 bp, 8 predicted proteins | sample LarsenN4metaG_FD_76834 | JGI IMG/M metagenome (GOLD analysis project Ga0073934, IMG submission 76834) | Hot spring sediment bacterial and archeal communities from British Columbia, Canada, to study Microbial Dark Matter (Phase II) - Larsen... ...
AAATTCGCGAAAAGAGGAAAGAGAGAGAGAAATCGCGCGGTTCGATACCCGTCGCTTTGAACTGACGGCGCGCTTGAATGAAGCAGAAACTTCCTTAAGTGGTTTGAATACAGAAAGGTCAGCGCTGCGCGAACGCGAAACTCAATTGCATACGCAAATCGAAGAACTGCAAGTGCAGATCGATCCTGCCGAGAAAGATCTGGAAATGGCTGAACAGGAGGAAGCGCGCCTGCAGGAAGCTGAATCGAATGCCCAGCGAGGTCTAGCCACTGCGGAGCGTTTGCTGGGCCAGGTGCAACTGGACCAGCTGCGGAAGCAGGAGGCGCTCGATAATTTGCGGCAGAAGATCACCGATGATTTCGGGCTGGTCATGTTCGATTACGCGGCGGATGTCTCGGGCCCGGTGCCATTGCCGTTGGATGGGATGGTCGAAGAGCTGCCGGTCGTGACAGAAGTTTCCCCCGATCTTGAAACCCAACTAACGCAGCAGCGTACGCGCATGCGCCGTATGGGACCGATCAACCCGGAAGCCAAACAGGAGTTCGATACCGAGTCGGAACGTTATCAGTTCATGCGGACACAGGTCGAAGACTTGCAGAAAGCGGAAGAGGATTTGAGACATGTCGTTGCTGAATTAGATGAGCTGACACGACAGGAATTTGCAAAAACGTTCGATGCAGTCGATAAACAATTCCGCGCTATGTTCACTCGTTTATTTGGCGGTGGCTCGGCGCGGCTGGCGCTGACCGATCCGGATAACCTCGTGGAAACGGGTATCGAAATCGAGGCGCGTTTGCCCGGCCGCCGCGAGCAAGGCCTGGCGTTGCTCTCCGGCGGCGAGCGAAGTCTGACCGCGGTGGCGCTGGTGTTCGCGCTGCTCAAGGTCTCGCCCACGCCCGTCTGTGTGATGGATGAGGTCGATGCGATGCTCGATGAAGCAAATGTCGGTCGTTTCCGTGATCTGCTGCAGGAGTTGAGCAAGGACACGCAGTTCATCCTGATCACGCATAATCGCAACACGGTTCAGGCCGCGGATGTGATCTATGGCATTACGATGGGACGCGATTCGGCCAGCCAGGTGATCAGCCTGCGCCTGGATCAGGTGACGGATGAGATGCTGCAAAGAGTGTAAGATTGTAAATAGTAAGTAGTAATTGGTGGTGATTGCGCAACATAAAAACCGCCCGAATTTTCTCGGACGGTTTTTGATTCATTGCTTAATTTGATTACTGGATCGCGAGGCCTGGTTCCGTTGGAACACGTTGCATCCAGACATCGTGGGTGATGATCGCGGCTTCGTCGTGTCTGGCTGTCAGCCAATCGTTGAAGGCGGTTTCTTTCTTTTGCTGATACTGGCTGTCAGTGAGAGGAAGTTCCTGACGAGCGATGACTTGAATGATATGGTAACCAAACTCGCTCTTGACAGGCTTACCAATCTCGCCACTCGGCTGGCTGAAGGCGGCTTCTTCGAATTCGGCAACCATCGCGCCTTTGCCGAACCAGCCCAGGTCGCCGCCGTTCGCGCCGGAACCGGTATCCTTCGAAGATTCACGCGCCACCTTGGCAAAGTCTTCCTTGCCGGTGGTCAGCTTTTGATAGACAGTCTGTGCTTCTTCCTCCGTCTCTACCAGAATGTGACGTGCTAATACTTGCTCTTCTGTGCGAGGCGTATCTTTGGCGATCTCTTCCAGCAGCTTCTTGCGGAGCAGTTCGGACTTATATCCCTCACGGATCGCGCTTTCACTGATGTTATACGTCTCGAAATTCTTGAGCATGTCTCCATACTGCGTTTGGAAACCTTCCAGCGTATATGCGGTAGCCGTTGCGGTTGGGGGTTGAGGCACCGGTGACGGCGTTGGAGGAGCCGTTGTCGCGGTAGGGGTCAAGGTGACAGACGTATCGGGTGTGGATGTCACTTCAGGAGTCGATGTTGGACCGGGCGTTGCCGTAGACGGGTACAGGGTTAATTGTTGACTCGTGAACGTTGGATACGAAAATTCGGTGGGGGTAATCGTGGGACTCGGCGTTCCATCCGGGAAAAAGTTGAAATTTTCCTGGATCGACTTTTCTACTTCTTCATCTGAGACAGTGATCCCGAGCTTTTCTGCCTCCTGACGGATGAGGGCCTCATTGATCATTTGATCAAGAATCTGCTGCCCAATGGTGTCGGGAGACTGCAGCATGCTGACAACCTGCTGCATCTGTTGAGAATAATCGAAGCCGAAACTTTGCTGATAGAACGCGTATTGATTATAGACATTCACCAGTTGAACACGCTGGAGCTTAACACGTTCCTGCCATTCGCCGGTGGTGATCTTTTCGCCGTTTACTTCGGCAACCGGTTCGTTCAACAGAAAAACATTCTCTTTGAGATAACCATACGAGATCAGCCCAATGACAATCAGAATCCCTGCGATAGCAATGGCTAAAATCAGCCTTGTCTGGCGTCGCTCTCGTTCCACGCGGGCAAGGTGTTTTTTCGTGATGACTTTTGGTGTAGAGCTTTGCTTGGCCATTCAATTTCTCCGTGACGCAAAGACGGGGTCCCGCGACTTGCAGGACCCCGCATCTGCCACGCTAGGCGGGATTAACGCCCCTCATCGAAGGATCTGCCGGTGAATGGCAGCAGGGCGATCTGACGTGCCTGTTTCACTGCCGCGGCCACAGCGCGCTGATGTCTTGCGCAGGCGCCGGTCTGACGGCGTGGGCGGATCTTGCCATCTTCGGTAACGTACTTCCGAAGTAAATCTGTCTTTTTGTAGTCAATCGTCAGGGTTTTATCTGCACAGAATTGACAAAATTTGGGCTTGGCAAAGAAGCGGCGTTCACCGCCTCCTTCCATTGCGCCAGAAGGTCTTCGATCTTCAGCCATTTATCACTCCAGTTTATGTTCCATACACTTGCATCTTTCGCAAGGTAAATATTTCATGAAAGAGATGAGTGGTTTCATCTCACGTACTTTGATTCTACAGATGACTTAAGCGGAAGTTTCTTAGAAGGGAAACTCATCCTCATTCGCAGAAATTTCACTCTCATCGGGAGCGACATCTCCGGCCGATGAGCCCTGATGATTCTGGTCGCGGCGGTCACTCCGCTCCCCAAGCATCATCATTTCGTTGGCCACCACTTCCACGCTGGTATGCTTGACACCTTCCTTGTCATCCCAGCGACGGGTTTGCAGACGTCCTTCAATATAGACCTGCTGGCCTTTGTTGAGATATTGCTTGCAGATCTCTGCCAGGTTGCCCCAGGCGACGATGTTGAACCACTCGGTTTCGTTGTGACGCTCGCCGTCAACAGTGTTCCACGAACGGCTGACGGCGACGGTGAATGTGGTGACGGGCCGCCCGGAGGGGGTATATCGCATTTCGGGGTCGCGTCCCAGGTGACCAATTATCTGTACTTTGTTCAGGCCTCGGCTCATGTCAATCTCCTTGTGAATCCCAGAATTTCTAAAATAAACTACACCGCAGACAACATATGACGCAGGACCGGTTCGAGGTAGCGGATGTTCCGCTCGAGCTCGCTGGTGGATTTCGGGTCGAGGGTCACATTCATCAGAACATACTGACCTTCGCGCTGCTTGCGGATCTGGTACGCCATTCGGCGGCGTCCCCAGACATCCACTTTATCCACGCTACCGCCTGCTTCACTGATCCAGCCAGAGACACGGTCGACGACCCCTTTAAAAGCAGTCTCATCCAGTTCGGGCTGGACAATGCAAACGAGTTCGTATTTGCGCATGAGGGTTTCCTCCTTTCCATGGGATAGCTCCTGTTCAAACCGTGGGTCCGCCAGGAGCGGAAAGGCACGTTCACAATGTGGCGTACCTGTTAACTTAGCGGGCTGTAGTTTATCATAATTCGTAAAAATGGGGAGGGTTATAATCGCGCTGTTCTTCCCGCACGATTTGCCAAGCAAATCGTGCGGGAAGAACAGCGGTAGACAAGTACACAAGGAAACAGGTAGATATCTGCAATGTTCAATCTCACTAACGATGAAATTCTCTCATACTCCAAAGAGCACGTATTCTACACATGGTCAGCGCAGGCAAAGGTCAACCCGATCGCGGTGAAGCGCGCGAAAGGCGTGTATTTCTGGGATGTAGATGACAAGCGCTACCTCGACTTCAACTCGATGACGATGTGTGTCAACATCGGTCACGGGGATGAGCGGGTCATCAAAGCCATGCAGGAGCAGGTGGCGGAACTTCCGTACGCCGCACCGGGGATGACGACCAGAGCGCGGGCGCTGGCGAGCAAGATGGTCGCAGAGATTACTCCACATGGAGCACTGTCGAAAGTTCTATTCACGCTGGGCGGGGCGGATGCGAACGAGAACGCGATCAAGCTGGCGCGCGGGTATACTGGCCGGCACAAGATTCTGACCCGCTATCGCTCTTATCATGGTGCGACGGCTGGCGCGATGGCCGCGACTGGCGACCCTCGGCGGGTCGTCTGGGAGCCGAACTTGATGAGCGGCGTGGTCCATTTTCTTGATCCGTACCGCTACCGTTCCACCTTCCATCGGACCAATCCCGATATTTCAGAAGAAGATTTTGCCTGGGATTACCTCAATCATCTCGAAGAGATCATCCAATACGAGGGACCAGAAACGATTGCGGCCATCCTCATAGAGTCGGTGACAGGAACGAATGGCATCATCATCCCGCCCGAGGGATACATGCAAGGCGTGCGCGCCCTATGCGATAAATACGGCATCCTGATGATCGCCGACGAGGTCATGAGCGGGTTCGGCCGCACCGGTAAATGGTTTGCAGTAGAACACTGGGATGTCGTCCCGGACGTGATCACGATGGCAAAAGGACTGACCTCCGCGTATGCGCCTCTGGGTGCGGTGGCGATGAAGCCTGAAATTGCGGCAGCATTTAATGAACGCGCTTATGAAAGCGGGTTGACGTATACATCACATCCGGTTTCACTTGCCGCGGCGATTGCAAACATCAGTGTGATGAAAGAGGATCAGATCGTAGAGCACGCGGCAGGGATGGGACCAGTGCTGAATCGTTTGTTGACCGATCTGGGCGAGGCGCATGCCTCAGTGGGCGAAGTTCGGAATATTGGTTTGTTCGGCATCCTTGAATTGGTAAAAGATCGAAAGACCAAAGAACCAATGGCGCCGTGGAATGGACCGTCGCCAGAGATGACCGCGCTGAAGAAATACTGTTTCGACCATGGATTATTTCTTTATACCCACTGGCATACCGTGCTGATCATCCCGCCGTTGATCATTACCGAGGAGCAATTGAAAGAGGGGTTTGATATTTTGGATAATGCACTGGAGATTACAGATAAAGCAGTAGAGCGAGATTAATCTCGCTCTACCTTTCCTATTCCCAATCTACATCCGGCGACCGGAAGAAATTGATCCCCATTGCTTCCATCCGTTTGCCGTGCGCCGCGAGCCGTTTACGGTATTCCTCCCAGTCTTGCCCCTTTGGTGACCAGGCCAGCTCAGCAACCCCGAGAAGTCGTGGGAAGGTCATATACTCGATATCCTTCATCGTTACAACAGTTTCGGTCCATAGTGGCGCTTCGAGGCCGAGGATATCACTTTCCTCGAGTCCTTCCATGTAGCTGGCGGGTTCCCAATTATAAGAATCCTTTACACTGATCAGGCCGGCCCAGTCCAGACCCAGCTGCGTGGAAGCATCATACTTCATATCGAGATAAACCTTGTTGGCAGGAGAAAGGATGATCTTCGCGCCCTGCTCCAGGGCATTCTGACAGCCTGCCCCGGCCCACTGCTGGACAATGCTGCCCGGCAGCAGTTCCGCTTCGCCGACCTCGTTCCAGCCAACGGCAGTTTTGCCATGCGAAACAACAATGTCCTGCATCCGCTTGATGAATTTCTTGTAATCGACTTCAGGCGTAGAACGAGCCTCATCTCCGCCAATGTGGATATAGGGTGTCGGCGTCAGCCCGGCAAGTTCACCGATCACATCATCGAGAAACTTGTAGGTGACTTCGCTGTTGATCCACAAAGTGCTGAAGCCCACTTTTGCCCCCTCGTATAACATGGGTGCTTCCTCGGAACTATTCAACTCAGCATAGGAGGCCAGCGCGGCATTCGTGTGTCCTGGCGTATCGATCTCAGGCACAATGACAACGTAACGATTACGCGCGTATTCGACGATCTCCTTATATTGCTCCTGTGTGTAATAACCACCTCCACCGCCTCCCACTTGAGTGCTTCCGCCCACTTTCGTCAGGCGCGGCCAGGATTTGATCTCGATCCGCCAACCCTGATCATCGGAGAGATGAAGATGGAGACGATTGAGCTTGTAATGAGAGATCAGGTCAATGTAGCGCTTCACATCCTCTACGCCGAAGAAGTGCCGGGACACATCGAGCATCGCGCCGCGCCATGCGAATCGGGGTATATCCCTGATCGAGAGGGCAGGCAGACTCAGAGTACTGGAACGATCCACTGGGAGGAGCTGCCGCAGAGTCTGTATGCCGTAGAACAATCCGGCCGGGCGGTTTGCACTAAGGAGAATCGAATCACTTTGGATGTTTAACTCATATCCCTCTTCCCCAAGACTTGTGTCGCCATTTAAAGTGAGATGGATGTTTCCGTGTTCGTCACCCGGGTTTGCATCTTGAACGGCGAGCGGGTGACCGCTGGCTTGTTGCAGATATTCAGAGAGAAGGATTGCTATCGATTCCAACTCTTTATTTTCTGTGTTTGTGATGATCGTAGTGGCTGATGTAAGAAGAAATTCCCCGTCTTCTGAAAGAATGGATGTGGGCTTCGGTATCAGGCAAGCGTAGCACGATAATCCCGCGTGCTTTTGGCGGGGGTCCTGTGGAGTATGCATGATTGTGGTATCCTTTTGCCTGATGATACCGCTTGTTTCATACCTAAGTCAACTTTTGAATTCTTTGTGAGCGGAATCGACTGATCTCACACGAAAATCCTTATGGATAACCAACCATCCATCCGCCGTGATCTCATCATCCCCATCGTCATCGGCGGTTTCTCAATCATCGGGATCATGGGCGCATTGCTGATCGGACGTTCTCTCAGCTCGCCGCCAGAAGTGCCAATGACCCCCAGCCCCACGCCTTTCGAATTCATATTTCTCGGCACGGAACCGGGGATTGCCACACCCCTCGTCGAGGGCTCGGAAATCGCGACGCTACCTGAGGATCCATTTGGTGAGCCTCCAGTTTCTACCTCTCCTGTTTTGCCTTCAACTCCCACTCAGAATATTTTACCTCCGCCAAACAGGACGAATACCGTCACGGCGATTGTTTTGCGCACTAACACGCCAGGCGGCTTGCCAACCTCGACGATCGGAGCACCGCCAACCGCAACGCTCAGCACACCTGCTGCAACCGATACCTATGATGATACAAATCCTCGGTTTGCCTATACGGGGAACTGGATCAGCCAGACCAACGTTCCCGGTGCCTATCAGGGCACACTGCACATTTCCAGCACCATTGGTGACGCGGTCACGTTTACCTTTACCGGCAATGAAATTCATTTGTTCTATCAGGCTGGCCCAAGTCTCGGCTCGATGGCAATCACAATTGATGACGTAGGGCCGCCGCCGTTTAGCCAGGCTCAGGATCAAACCCAGATCAAAGAATGGGTATATGAATTAGACAGCGCTGGGACGCATTCCATTGTTATCCAGCATTTTAGCGGCGGATCAATCAATATTGATTCGCTCCGCGTGCCGGGCCCCACACCCACCCCCACTCGAACGTTTACTCCAGCGCAATAAGGCTTTCTGCATCTGCCCGCTGAAAATAGGCGCGGTATGCGGCTGTCTCTTGCAGGATTCCCCTCACAGCCACATACAGTTCGCGCTGGAGATACTGATTTAAATCGCCATTTCCGCTGGACAGGAATACGGTCTCAGCGTCCCTTTGAATGGAGATATGGCCCCCAGCCGCCAGCCACTCCAGGCCGAGTCGGATCGCACCTTCGCGTTGACCGGTTGCCACAGCAAGTTCTGCGACGGTTACTTTTCCACCTTTTTGATTGATCGCATATTTTGCAAAACCAGCCAGCCGCGCCAAAAAGGCATCTGCTTTTTCTGTCAGCGGTGGTATCCCAAACAGATACACTTTTTTTGGTCGCACCGTTTCGAGGGCCGCCTGCAATTCGATAGGCGAAGGAGGAGCAGTGTAGATTGCAAGCTCATCGGCGAGATGCAGGTCGAAGCGACTGATGCCTTTCGCTTTATCCGATCCTTCTGCCCAAACCTGGATTCCAGTTGCTTGCTCCCGAAGTTTTTCCAATGAGGCAGTTGTATCCAAACGATAATCAACAATTTCGATCTTATGCTTTCTCAACTCTGGCGGCGCTTCCTGAATGATCCTGAATTCTTCAAACTGTAATGTGACCTGCTTGTCGCCGCGAAATGTAGAGGCGCGCAGGGAATAGGCAATGTCGAACTTGCTGCCTTCTTCCGGCAGCTCACTGCCCGCGCCGCCCCACCATAGAACGGATTGAACATTCTGATTTTCATCTTCCACAGTCAGCCGCAAGTGTTCGCGGTTCTTGCCAATAGTTGTAAATGATCGTAGAGTGACTTTGTGGGTCGCGAAGGTCAGCGCGGGATTTCCGGCGCCAAAGGGTGCCAGTGCTTCCAGGGATTCTGCGAATTCAAGATCGATGTCATCCAGCTTGAGCCAGGCATCGATTTGCAGGGTTGGCTCTTCACGGACCACTTTCCCCAGTTGTTCTTCGATCGCTTTCCCGAGACCTTTTCGAAATTCCGCGAGCTTTCCAGCCTCGAGCGCGAGACCTGCGGCCATGGGATGACCGCCAAAGTTGAGCAACAAATCCTTCTGGCTTGTGATGGCTTCGGTGATATTCAATCCTTCGATGGAGCGCGCCGAGCCGCGCAGCACTCCGTCTTCCGATTGGTTCAAAAGGATCGTGGGCTTGCGATAACGCTCGACGAGCTTATTGGCGACGATTCCAACCACCCCACCTGGCCAGTTTTCATTTGTCAAAATAATAGCAGGTTCCGAGCGCAAATCATCGTTTTCACGGAGTTGGATCTCAGCCGCTTCAAAGACCTGATTTGTCAAAAGCCTGCGCTGCGCGTTCAATCCTTCGATCTGGGTCGCGATCACACGCGCCCGTGTGGGGTTGTGGGAAAGCAACAATTCCACGGCAGGATTCGCATCCCCTAGGCGGCCCAGTGCGTTCAGGCGCGGCGCAAAGTTGAAGCCGATGGTTTCTTCGGTGAGCGATTCGAGGCTCGTCCCGGAAAGGTCTGCCATCGTGCGCAAGCCGATGCGCGCCGTGTTTCGCAGAATTCTAAGGCCGCGTTGGACCAGAGAACGAGTCTCGCCCTTGAGAAGCGCCACATCTGCGATCAGTCCCAGTGCAACGAGATCAAGTAAATTGGCAGGGGTGAGCTCCCTTGTAGTTCCAGGCTGACGAATATTGTTACGACGAATCAAAGCCTCGGCAAGTTTATAAGCAACGCCCACTCCGGCAAGCGTGGAAAGGAAGTGATCTTCAGGCAGCAACTTGGGATTAACAATTGCTTTTGCATTTGGAAGTGTAGCGCCCAATTCGTGATGATCCGTAATGACCACATCCACGCCGCGCGAGTTTGCATAATCGATGGCTTGATAGGCGGTGATTCCCGTATCGCAGGTCACAATCAGCCTGACGCCGTTATCGATGATTGGCTTGAGAGTCTCGATGTGCACGCCGTGGCTTTCCTTGCCGCGAACGGGGATGTAGTAAACGACATTTCCGCCCAGGGCTTGAAGTGTTTGCACCAGCAAGGTCGTGGATGTCTGCCCGTCCACATCGAAGTCACCCCAGACGCAGATCACTTCCTTATTTCGGATTGCTGTTTCGATGCGTTCGAGAGCAGGGTCGATCCCTGGGAAAGGCATCAAAGGTATCGAATCGGGCTGAAGGAAGGCGCGCGCGGCTTCAGGGGTAGTGATGCCGCGCCGGACGAGAGTCTGCGCGATGAGCGGAGGCAGGTTCAGGTCCGCGAAGGAAGCGGGGATTTCTACAGGCGGCGGTTCAATCCAACGAGTCATCTGCATGATTATAACGTCTCAAATTTCCCTCTTCCGAACCCTTGACTCTGACACACTGTCAGAGTGTATATTCAGCGCATGTTCAAGATTGGTGAATTCTCCCGCCTCAGCCGAGTCTCTGTGCGGATGCTGCGTCACTATGACCAGCTGGGCCTGCTGACGCCGTCACAAATCGATCGGTTCACAGGATATCGCTATTATTCAGCCGATCAATTGCCGCGGCTTAACCGAATCCTGGCTTTGCGGGATCTGGGTTTTTCGCTCGAACAAATTGCAGGAATGCTGGAGGAAGACCTTTCGACCGAGCAACTGCTGGGAATGTTGAAGCTCAAACGCGCGGAAGTGGAAGAGCAAATGCAGTTGGAACAGCAAAAGCTGGCACGCCTGGAAGTGCGTATCCGTCAGATGACTGAGGCTCCGAAGCACGGAGCGTACGATGTGATCGTGCGTGATATTGAGCCTGAGCTCGCCGCTACATATCGCGAAGTGGCGGCGGACGATGACCGCATCCAGGAAATGTTCGATATGGTGGAGGTGTACGTTGCTCGATATGAAGGGGCGCGGGCCGATAAGCCTCCCTTTTCGATCTATTACGATGACGAATATCGCGAGAAGGATGTGGATGCAGAGGTGGCAGTTCCATTGAAATATGCGATTCCCGAGAGTGAGGCGATCCGCGTGCGCCAGTTGCCGCGGCTTTCGAATGTGGCCTGT
>Ga0073934_10011400_pt1 | contig 10766 bp, 12 predicted proteins | sample LarsenN4metaG_FD_76834 | JGI IMG/M metagenome (GOLD analysis project Ga0073934, IMG submission 76834) | Hot spring sediment bacterial and archeal communities from British Columbia, Canada, to study Microbial Dark Matter (Phase II) - Larsen... ...
AAATACTATAAAAGGGTCGTGAGTAATTGCGAGAATTGCAGGTATTGAATCAAAAGCAAATATCAGATCTGTTGATTCAACAATTATGAGAACAATAAAAAGTGGAGTTGCAAATAATTTTAAATTTTCTTTTATAAAAAACTTATCCTTAACAAATTCGGCTTTTACCGGGAAAAATTTTTTAAATAATTTTACAACCGGATTTTTATCAGGTTCGACTTTTTCATCGTCTGAAAAAGCCATCTTAATACCTGTGATTACGAGAAAGCCGCCGAATATATAAATTATCCAGTGAAACTTAACTATAAGGGCAGTACCAATAACTATGAGAATGCCTCTCATAATAATTGCACCTACAATGCCCCAGTAAAGTACTTTGTGTTGATACTCTTTTGGTACATTGAAATAACCAAACAGCACTACAAATATAAACAAGTTATCTACACTCAGAGATTTTTCAAGCAAATAACCTGTAAGAAATTCCAAAGCTTTACCATGTCCATATAACCAATAAACACCTGCATTAAAAATCAAAGCTAAAATTATCCAGACTGCACTCCAGATTAAAGCTTCCTTATTCGAAACCGCATGTGATTTTTTATTAAATACCCCTAAATCAATTACAAGCATTAGAACTAAAAATACTAAAAATATAATCCAGTGGTATATTGTAATTTCCAATTTTTAAACTAAATCTCCTTTTATTGGTCTTATGACTAAATCTTCTATCATTACTTTTTTGGGTTGATTAAATGCATACAAGGCAGAATTGGCAATATCAAGAGGGGAAAGCATTCTGTTTTTGTATTTCTGACGTGTTCTCGAATCCCATATTGGTGTTTCAACTGCACCGGGAAATATATTTGTAACTTTTATATTTTTTCCCCGAAGTTCCAATCTTAATGAATTTGACATTGCGAGCAAACCTGCTTTTGAAGCTGAGTAAACAGAGCTATCTTCAAAAATCGTATTTGAGGCTACAGATAGAATATTAATTATATGTCCGTTATTCTTTTTAAGCATCAAAGGTAATACAGCTTTCATACACATAAAACTACCTCTCAGATTAATATCCATAACGTAATCATAATCAACTATTTTTGTATCAAGAAATGACTTAAAGACAGTAACTCCTGCGTTATTTATCAGGCAGTCAATTGTTCCATATTTTTCCTTAATTCTTTTTGCTGTGTTCATAACGCTTCTTTCAGATGAAACATCGCATACAAAAGCAACAGCTTCACGCTCAGCAAATTTAATCTCACTAACAAGAGAAACTAATCTCGATTTTCTCCTTGCACTTACAACAACAATATTTCCGGCTTTTGCAAATACTTTTGCAATTTCTCTTCCGATGCCTGTAGATGCACCGGTAATCCATACTACCTTTTTTGCCATATAGTTTTTTTTCCTTTTACATAACCATTCCGCCATCTACTAATAATACCTGCCCTGTGATGTAGGAAGCACTATCGGATGAAAGAAATGAAACAACTTCTGCAACTTCTTCAGGTGTACATCCTCTTTTCATAGGTATAATATCAAGAAATGCTTTGCGTTGTTCCTCAGTTAATTTTGCAGTCATATCTGTTATTACAAATCCGGGAGCAACGGCATTAACATTAATTCCTCTTGACGCAAATTCTTTTGCTGTTGATTTAGTTAAACCAATCAAACCGGCTTTAGACGCTGAATAATTTGCCTGACCCGCATTGCCCATAACTCCTACGACTGAGCTTATGTTTACGATTTTTCCGTATTTCTGAGATGCCATTTGCCTTACAACAGCTTTAGTGCAGTTAAACGCTCCTTTGAGGTTTACATTTAAAACTGCATCCCAGTCATCTTCATTCATTCTGAGTAATAATTTATCACGCGTTATTCCTGCATTATTTATTAAAATATCAATTCTTCCGAATTCTTTTATAATCTCATCAAATAATTTTTGAGTCTCTTCGAAATTTGTAATATCAAGTGATTTACCGATAAAAACATTTCCGTCTTTGTTTAATCCGGCAGAAAATGATTCGAAGTCTTCCGGGAAAACTTTATCAATACAGATAACTTTAGCGCCCTTTGAATGAAGCACAGTGCCTATAGCCCTTCCGATACCTCTTCCTCCGCCTGTTACTACTGCTATTTTGTTTTCAAGAATTTTTTCCATACTATTTATTATATTAAAAAATATATTTTAATTCTAATAAATTACTTTTGCAATGAATTAATTTGGTTGTTATGATTTATTTTTATAATTCTTTTCGAAGTGTTCAAGCAGGAAATTATATCCTTCTTCACCTAAAATATACTTCAATTCTTCAGTCATAGCTTCAAATACTGTATGAACAAAATTTTCCGGGTGATGAATTCCGCAATAATCAAGTCTCTGAGAATGTTCATCATCGCAGGTAAGTACTCCATCAATAATAGTAAGAGGATACATTATGCAGTATTTTGGTTTAATTGCCCATTTATGCATACCTTTTTTAACTGCAGTCATCTGCAAAGTACAGAAACCGAGTTTATTTTTAAATACGCAACTCTCTTCTCCGTTTTTCATTGTATAGAGTTCTGTCCCGATAGCAAGCCCTGAAGGGAAATCGCTATCCGGTTCATATTCTTTCTCAAACCATTGGGTACTATCTTTAATCTGATTATCATCCATTGTTGCAATAATATCTTTTTCGTGTTCCATAATAACCCCCTTAAAGTCCTTATCCATATATACACCCCAATCGCAGCACTGCCCGCCGCAAATGTCTATATCACATTTTGGTACAAATCCCATCGTAAAAATCAGGGGGTCAATTTTTAATCCGTTAAATTCAAGATAATTGGTTTTTTCTTCTGACATAAAATTTTTTTAAATAATAGATGATAAATCTTCAATGTTGGAAATATTATAGCAATCAGCTTCCGGAAATATTTTCTTTACAAGACCTGTAAGTACTTTTCCTGAGCCAATTTCATAAAATTTTGTTACGCCGTCTTTAATCATATTTCTTATTGATAATTCCCATTTTACCGGGGATGTTAATTGTGATTTTAAAGCAGATTTAATATCATTAAAATTGATAATTGGTAAAGCAGAAACATTCGAATAAACAGGAACAAAAGGATTTTGCATTTCAGTATTATCAATTGCAATCCTTAACTCACTGTCTGAAGTACGCATCAGCTCAGAATGAAATGCTCCGCTTACTTCGAGTTTCTTGGCAAGTCTGCATTTAAATTCTTCCTTTGCAATTTTTATTGCTTCGTCAACTGCCGCAATGTCGCCGGAAATTACAATCTGACCCGGACAGTTAAAATTTGCTGCCTGTACAATACCTGCTGATGAAGCTTTACCGCAAATCTCGTTAACCTGTTCTTCATTTAATCCAATTAAAGCCGCCATTGTTCCGGGCTGAATCTCGCCTGAATTTTTCATTAATCTGCCACGGGTTTTAACTAATTTCAATCCGTCTTCAAAAGAAAATGTTTTTGCGAAAGCATTAGCGGTATATTCGCCGAGAGAATGTCCAGCAGTACAATCTGCAGATATTTTTCCGTTTAACAATTGAGTTAAAACAAAAGAATGAACAAACAGAGCGGGTTGCGTAATATTCGTTTGTTTCAAATCGTCTGCCGGTCCCTCAAATGAAATTTTGCTAAGACCGGTTTCCATTATTTCATCGGCAATATCATATAAGGATTTTGCCTGTTCAAAATTTTCATATAAATCTTTTCCCATCCCGACTGCCTGAGAGCCTTGTCCGGGAAATAAAAAAGCTGTTTTACTCATAATATTTTATTTGATGATTTGATTTTCGATACCAAATAAAGTTGCAATCAAAGCAGTCCTTATCCACATTCCGTTGCGTTCCTGCCGCCAGTACATAGCTCTTGGGTCATCATCAACAGTTACTTCGATTTCGGCTCTACGCGGAAGGGGATGCATAATAATTGCATCTTTTTTCATAAGTTTTAATAAATCTTTTTTCAAATGAAACTTTGAATAATCAATATTTTTTGATTCGTTATTGACATCGTATTCATCCTGAATTCTCGTCATATAAACAGCATCAGCATACTTCAGATTCTTTTGCATATTATCTGATTCAATATATGAAATTTTATTCTTTTTAAGAAAATCTCTTATATCCTGTTCAACTTTCAGATAATCTGGTGCAACATAAATAATTTTTACATTCTTATAATTTTTAAGAAGAAGTGTAAGTGAGCGGATTGTCCTTCCTCTTTTTAAATCTCCAACCATCATAATTGTTTTACCGTCAATCCCTCCTTTTTTCTCAAAAGAATAATTCAGAGTGTAGAGGTCTAACAATGCCTGTGTAGGGTGCTGGTCTTTTCCCGAACCTCCGTTAATAACCGGTATAGGTCTTTTGGTTTTATTCAGAAGCCATGCAGATTTTTCAGCCATTCCTGCTTCAAAGTGCCTCATAATAATAATATCTGCATAGGAACTGAAAGTTCTGATAGTATCTTCAGGTGTTTCGCCTTTAAGTTCTGAAGATGTCGAAGTTGAACGGATTTCGCTGACTTTTAATCCGAGTATATAACATGCACTTTGAAAAGAAACAAAAGTCCTTGTTGAGGGCTGTACAAAATATAACATAGCTCTCTTATGTGAAAGCAGAGTCTGAAGCATATCGAGCCCTTCTTTAGTTTTAGCAGTGTGTCTTATTTTGGTTGCGAGATTGAAAAGGTTTTCAAGTCTTTTCCTGTTAAATTGTTGTGAAAATAAACAATCAAACATTTTGCCGTCTTTTTCAAAGAAATCAAGTTTATCTGTTAAAGGTACCTTGTAAAACTCCTCCCATGAAAGTTTATCTAAATTAATTTTTTTCTTAGCCATAAATATATTTATTTTTAAAAATTAAGGGTGAATTACAGTTCCTGCTTTTCCGTTCAAAGCATCATTCAGTCTTTCTATACTTGAGATGATTGCTTTCTTTCCTGTTGATGTAACAAATTCAATAGCTGCCTGAACTTTAGGTCCCATACTTCCTGCGGAAAAATGACCTTGTTCAATATATGTATTTGCTTCATCAAGATTCATATCTTTTAATGTAATCTGGTTTTCTTTCTTGAAATTAATATAACAATAATCAACATTTGTCAGTATTATGAGTTTATCAGCATTTATATCAATTGCAAGACGTGCAGAAGCTAAATCTTTATCAATTACTGCTTCAACACCTCTGATTTCATCTTTATTTGAATTATAATAAACCGGAATACCGCCGCCGCCAACTGCAATAACAAGATAATTATTATTTAATAAATCTTTTATTATTCTTGCTTCGTTAATTTTAATCGGCTTTGGAGAAGGTACAACTCTCCTGAAACCTTTACCTGCAGGGTCTTTAGCAAACACCCAATCCTTTTTATTTCTTAAAATTTCGTTTTTCTGATTTTCGTTATAATAAGGACCAATTGGTTTTGAAAACTTTGAGAAAGCCGGGTCGTTTTCATCAACCATAACCTGAGTTAGAATAGTTAGTATCTGTTTATCAATTCCTTTTCTTCTGAAATCATTCTGGATAGATTTTTGCAGTACATATCCAATTTCACCCTGTGTTTCTGCAACACATACATCAAGAGGCATAGGAGGAACTTTAGAGGCTGCCTCCTCATTCTGAATAAGTATATTGCCAACCTGTGGACCATTGCCATGAGTAAGAACAACTCTAAAATCCGAAGATAGCACATCATGAAGCTGTTCAGCAGTTTTATCGGCGGCTTCTTCTCTTTCTTCGATAGAGCCCTTAGACTTTGAGTTAAGCAGTGCATTACCGCCTAAGGCAATTACTATCAATTCATTGTTGTTCATATTCAAATGCTTTAATTAACAAACAACAAAGTTACCTAATTTTTGTTCAATCTTCAATTCGATTAATGGTATAAAATAATAAAAGTTTTATATGCTTTTGTTCTATAAATTCATTTTGAGTTTTTTTTACAACTTTATCATTTTATATTAACTTATGACATATATAGAATTTTTAATTTATTTTACTTTATCTCCTATTGCTATTTTGTTAATCATTCTCAAAAAGCATATTGACGGAGTTTTTATAAAATGGACAGTAATTGTCTCAATAATTGCTTTTTTGGCTACAACGCTATGGGATAATTTTGCAGTTTACAGCGGTATATGGTATTTCCCCGAAGAAAAAACTCTTGGAATAAAACTTTGGTATGTTCCAATCGAAGAATATGCTTTTTTCTTTTTACAAACTTATCTTACAGCTTTGGTTCAGTTAGCTTTTTTAGGTTTAAAAAATAAAAAAAATTATTCCTCAGTTAGTTTAGGTTTCCTTTTTCTTCCTTTCCTTTTTTTATCAGGAAATGAAATATTAAAATATCCTTTCGGAAATTGGAATTATTTGTTCCATTTATTCTCCTGGTCGGGTTTCTTTATCTTAATACAGTTTATCTGGGGAAGAAAAAAATTAATTAAGTATATCCCGACTATTATTGTTCCTGCACTTATTATGACAGTTTATTTCAGCATTGCGGATTCAATATCAATTGGTAATGGAATCTGGGATTTTGATAAATCACAAACTATAGGGTTAAAGGTATTTAATGTACCTCTTGAAGAAATATTATTCTTTTTAATGACAAATCTTATGATAACTGTAGCTATGATATTATTTCTTCCTGAACATTTTCTGAAAATGCAAAATGGAACTGTAAAATTAAAAAACGGTATAAAAAAATTATAACTGTTTATATTCTTGTTATATTTTCATTATTTTAATAACTTTACAAAAACGTTTAATTATGGTTAATATTAAAAGAATACTAAAAAACCGTATATATTTACTGACATTAATTTCAGTATTTATATTACTAATTTCAACTTTACTTTATAGCTGCGGAATAAATTTATTTTCCGTTCAGGATGATGTTGAGATAGGCAGGGATATTGATAAAGAAATTCGTTCGAGCAGGGAATTCCCGATTCTGAAGAGTCCTCAGGAGATAAATGATTATGTCAGCAATATAGGGAAAAATATTGTGAAATCTTCTCCGATGATTAAATACAAAGATGTATTCCCTTATCAGTTTACTGTTATTCACGATTCCGTTATTAATGCATTTTGCACACCGGGCGGATTTATTTATGTTTATACCGGCTTAATAAAATACCTTGATAATGAAGCCGCACTTGCAGGTGTCATCGGGCATGAGATTGCTCATGCAGAACGCCGTCACATGACACAAAGATTAAGTTCGTATTATGGTACGAGTTTCTTACTTAGTATTATCCTTGGGAATAACCCAAACTCTCTTGCTGAAATAATGGCTAATCTTTTTGTTGGCCTTGGATTTCTCGCTAACAGCCGCTCTGACGAACAGGAAGCAGATGATTTATCCATAAGATATTTAAGGAGTACAAAATATTTCCCCGGTTCGATTTTGTTTTTTTTCAATAGGATTGTAGGTGAACAAAAACAAAAAGGTAATACTCCCGGTGGACTTGACAGGTTGCTCTCAACCCATCCGCTGCCACAGGATAGAGTTGAAAACGCTTATAAGCAGTTAAAAGAACTTAAAATTCCTGTTGATACCGTAAGCAATATTTACAGAGAAGATTATTTAAGAATTAAAAGTCTAATTCCAAACTACTAAAAATATGAAAAAATTATTCGCTTTTATTATACTAATATTAATAAGTTCAGGTATAGTTTACTCTCAGAATATCAGTGAGATTGTTGATAAAGATTATAAATTTATTTTTAATCTCCCTGCAAATATTCTGAAAGTCAACAAAGAAGAAGCACAAAATAAAACATCAATAAAATATGATTTTGATTACGTTGAAGGAAACGATTCAGTTGTTGTATATCTTGTAGCTATTAAATATCCGGACATAAGAAAATTATCTGATTTGGTATATAATGTAGAAAAGGAAAAAGTCTTCAACATACAAAAGAGGGAGGGTGATTATATTGAATTTGATTCTGTTTATTATGATGGTAAGACTGCAATATATTTAAGTAAAGATTTAGCACAGGTAGTTTATTTTTACAGAACAAAAGATGAGTCTCAGGACGTACAGTTTACTTATATTCTCGGATTTAATATGTGGAGAAAATCATACGGAGATTATATTCTATCCCGGATAAGAGAGATTGCCGAAGGATTTAAGCCCAATAAAGATATTAAATAAGAAATTGATTGTGATTTTTTTCCTGTTCTATAGTAGTTGACTCCATATGTCCGGGAAATAATCTGAAAGACTCTTCGCAGTTACGGAACAAAACTTCTTTTATTGAGTGCATTAATGTATTAAAATCGCTTTTAGGTAAATCAGTTCTGCCGATTGAATCCCTGAATATCAAATCTCCGCAAAATATATTTTTATTATTCCTGTCAACTATACAAACACCGCCGGGAGAGTGCCCCGGTGTGTGAAGGAATTCAAGCTCAGCATTGCCAAGTTTAAGATTTAATTCCTGAGTTATTTCCATATCAATTTCAGGTATTTCTTCAAGCTGAAATCCAAATGATTCAGCGTATTCGAGAATATGGTTAACGAGAAAACTGTCCCCTTTGTGCATATAAACAGGAACATTATATTTATTTTTGAGATAATTTACTCCAAGTATATGATCTATATGTCCGTGAGTTATTAAAATATATTTAATTTTTAAATTGTTACCTTCTATGAATTTATCAATTTCTTCGTATTCCTTTTCAGAATAGCAGCCCGGATCAATGATTGCGGCTTCTTTTGTAACTTCGTCAAAGTAAATATAAGTATTCTCCATATATGGATTGAAAATAAACAAGTGAATTTTCATTAATTATATAAATTGATTTTAGAAATTGTAATGAATAATTTTACAAATTTAACAATTGAGCACAACAGATAAAATTAAAATAATCGGTACCAACCGTAAAGCTAATTTTCAATATGAGCTTTTAGATAGAATTGAAGCAGGAATTGTATTAAAAGGTACAGAGGTAAAATCGCTTAGAGAATCGAAGGTAAATCTTCAGGAATCTTATGCTCGCTTTATTGGAAATGAACTCTGGCTTCTTAATTGTCATATAAGCGAATATAAATATGGAAATTTGAATAATCACGATCCTTTGAGAGATAGAAAATTACTGATGACAAAAAGAGAATTAAGAAAATTAAAATCAAAATTACAGGAAAAGGGATTAACTCTTGTTCCGGTAAAAATATATTTTAAATCTTCGCTTGTAAAACTTGAACTTGCTTTAGCAAAGGGTAAAAAGCTTTACGATAAACGTGAAACAATTAAAAAAAGAGATACTGAAAGAAAATTAAAAAGAATATAAAATATGAATGCACCTTTAAATGAACAAATTGATGTAATAAAAAAGGGGACTGTAGAAATTATTCCCGAAGAAGAACTCGTAAAAAAAATCGAAAAATCAATCAGGGAGAAGAAACCTCTAAACATTAAACTCGGGTGTGACCCTTCAAGACCTGATTTACATATTGGACATGCAGTTGTTCTCAATAAATTGAGAGAGTTTCAGGATTTTGGTCATAATGCAATTTTAATAATAGGTGATTATACTGCTATGATTGGTGACCCTTCCGGTAAGAAGAAAACAAGACCACAACTAACATTTGAAGAAACAAGAGAAAATGGCAGGACTTATTATGAACAGGCATCTAAAATTCTTGATAAATCGAAAACATCAATAAGATATAATTCAGAATGGCTTAGCCCTTTGCGGCTTGCTGACTTGTTAGGTATTCTAAGCAAATTTACAGTTCAGAGAATTCTTGAAAGAGATGATTTCACTAACAGAATACGCGACAGAGAAGAGATTTCTCTTCACGAAATATTATATCCGATTATGCAGGGATATGACTCCTATGCAATTGATGCTGATGTTGAACTTGGCGGTACTGACCAGAAATTTAATAATCTAGTCGGGCGTGATATGCAGAGAAGGTTTGGAAAAGAGCCACAGGTGGTTTTACTGATGCCTCTGCTTGAAGGAACAGACGGGAATGAGAAAATGAGTAAATCACTCGGAAATGCAATTGGAATTTCTGATTTGCCGAAAGATATTTTTGGTAAAGCAATGAGTATTCCTGATGTGCTTATTTATAAATATTTCGAATTGGGAACAAGACTGACTCCAGCCGAACTGAAGGAAATTAAATCAGCTCTCGGGAATCCTGAAACTAATCCAAGAAATATAAAACACAGGTTGGCTTATGAACTTGTAAAATTATATTATGATGAACAAACTGCAAATGCTGCGAGAGAAGAGTTTGATAAAATTTTTGTAAAGAAAGAAATACCCGATGAGATGCCGGAATACGTCTGTAAAAATCAGAATCCGTCGTTAGTAGATATTCTTATTGATTCAAAGATTGAAGAATCAAAAGGAAAGGCAAGAAGACTGATTGAACAGGGCGGTATAAGCATAGATAATAAAAAAGTTACGGATATAAATTTCAGCTTTTCAGATAAAGGAGAATTTATTATTAAAGCGGGTAAAAAAAGATTTTTAAAGGTTATTATTTCTTAATTTTATTTTTAATAAAATTATTTTACTTTTGAACTGTTTTTTTTCAACCCATAAAACTTAAGGAGATAAAAATGTTTAAACCAACAAAGATATTTTTCACTAAAGGAGTCGGAAGACATAAAGATTACCTGCAATCTTTTGAATTGGCTCTCAGACATGCAGGTATTGAGAAATGTAATTTAGTTATGGTTTCAAGCATTTATCCTCCGGGTTGTAAACGGATTCCTAAG
>Ga0073934_10011401_pt1 | contig 10764 bp, 10 predicted proteins | sample LarsenN4metaG_FD_76834 | JGI IMG/M metagenome (GOLD analysis project Ga0073934, IMG submission 76834) | Hot spring sediment bacterial and archeal communities from British Columbia, Canada, to study Microbial Dark Matter (Phase II) - Larsen... ...
CGAGCGTCTGGACGAGACCGATCTCGTGCGCTTTCTCGACGACTATCCGGAGCGGGTCACGGCACCGGAGCGGCTGCAGGTGGTCGAGCGCCTGCCGCGCGGTGCTGCCGGCGAGGTTCGGACCGACATTTTGCAACTCGTCGCGATGAACCAGATCGATCTCATCGATCCGCTGCTCGCAAACGAGTCCGAGAAGGAAGTCGTCGCCCGCATCGTCGCCGGCCGTCAGAATTTGCGCGACCGCTTCGCATATTGACTCACACCCACCGTGCCAGGTTTTTCGACGCGCGCCACAGTACCCATTGCTTGCGCCATTGAGGCAGTGTCATGCGGCCTTCGACTGCAAGAACCAATGGAAGAAATGCGGGCAGCACCGGCTCTGGCAAGTTCGCAATGAGCGCGCGAACCGCGTCGCGATGGCGCTGCACCATCGCCGCTTCGTCAAACGCTGCCCGCCCGGGGGCGATCAGGCCGGCCGCGACAAGGACAGCGGCGTGATGCGCAGCAAGCCGCGTCACCTCGTCAGGTACCCCATTCAGGATATGCGCCGCGGTCCGGACAATTGCCCCCGCTGTCTCCGAGGCCGACAGCTCGAATTCGGCTTCGCTCACGGCGCCACCCGGATACAAGGCGCGGCGCCGCGCATCGATTAGATCGAGTACATCATTCAACGCAATCTCGTGACGGCAAACCACGTCATGCATGGCGTCTGCAACGGGATGCCCGGTCGCACCGTCATTCGCCGATAACGCATCGTACCACCATTGCAGCCGGACCTCGCCGGCGACCGGATCCCGGACACGGTGTGCGACCGCTGCTGTCTCGAGATCGAAAGCGTAGAGTGCCAGCAAATCGGCCCGCGCCGCTGCTGGCGCAAACAGCGTTGCCAGGAACCGGTCCTTGTCGGCCTCCCGGACAAGCGTTTCGCAATAGTCAGCGGTCTCATCGATCATGGAAAGGGACCAGATAGCGGAATCAATCGACTGCAAGCAGTGCGGCGGCGACCCGGCGCCCTTCTTCGAGCAGGATATTGTAGGTGTTGGCTGCTTGTCCGGTCCGGCTGGTTTCCGCAGAGATGCGATGCGCGGCGAAGAACTGCATCAGATTGGCCGGGAGCTGCCAGCGTGCATGCCCCGTGCCGATCAGCAACAGGCCGATCCGGTCCGCTTCCGCGATCACAGGCGCCAGAGTCTCGGCGGTGATCTCCGAAGGCTCGGTCACCGGCCACGCCCAGATGCCGCTCGGCAGCAGCAGCAGCGAGCCGCGATGCGACATTCCTGCAAAACGGAACCCGCCCCGCCCATAGGACTCGATCGGCGCTGGGCGCGGATAATGTGGACGCTGATCCGGCCGGTCCAAGCTCAGCGCTTGGCCGCAGTCTTCGCCGCAGTCTTGCTCCCGGCGGCTGCTGGCGTAGCCACCTTGGCACCCTCCGGCTCGAAGGTCGCAGGAGCCGGTTCGTCGGCATCCTGCCGGCCAAGTCCGACACCGAGATAGATCAGGATCGGAGCCGCAATGAAGATCGAGGTGTAGGTGCCGACCAGCACGACGCCGAACAGCATGGTCGCGGTGAAGGCGTGGATCGCGTGACCGCCGAAGAAGAACAGCGCGAGCAGCGCCAGCGTCACGGTGACGTGAGTGATAACCGAGCGCGAGAGCGTCGAGTTGACAGAGATGTTCAACAGGTCCGCGATCGACATTTTCTTGTATCGCCGCAACATCTCGCGGATGCGGTCATAAATGACGACGGTATCGTTGAGCGAATATCCGAGAATGGTCATCAGCGCCGCGATGCCGTTCAGATCGAAATCGATCTGCATCAGCGACAGGAAGCCGATGGTCAGCACGAGATCGTGCACGTTCGCGATCATGGCGCCGAGTGCGAACTGCCATTCGAAGCGGAACCAGAGATAGATGAAGATGCCGCAGATTGCGACCAAAAGGCCGAAGATGCCGTAGGCTAGCAATTCGGTGGAGACGCGCGGGCCGACAACCTCGATGCGGCGAACGTCGATGCTGTCACCGAGAGCCGCGCGCACCTTCTGCGCCGCTGCCTGCTGGGCAAGCTCGCCGCCCGGCTGTTGCGGAATCCGGATCAGCACGTCGGTGGGAGAGCCAAATTGCTGAAGCTGCGCCTCGCCGAGATTGAGCGAACCGACCGTCGACCGCATCTTTGCAAGATCGGCCGGGCCAGACTTCGACTGCACTTCCATCAGGGTGCCGCCGACGAAATCGACTCCCAGATTGAGGCCATTGAAGAAGAACAGCAGCATCGCCGCGATCGACAGCACGGCCGAGATCGGAAAACTTATGCGCCGGAAGCGCATGAAGTCGAATTTGGTATCGTCCGGAACGATACGGAGAAGTGGGATGCGCACGGGCGTTCTCTAATCTCAGATCGGGACAGTGCGCGGGCGATACCAGCGCACCCAAAAAGCCACCATCAATCGGGTCAGGGTGAAGGCGGTGAAGACGGTCGTCAGGATACCGATGCCGAGCGTCACCGCGAATCCGCGGACCGGGCCGGTTCCGATATAGAACAGCACGGCGGCGGCGATGAAAGTCGTGATGTTGGAGTCGAGAATCGTCGCAAGCGCGCGAGAGAAGCCGGCATCGAGCGCGTTGAGCGCGGAACGTCCCGCCCTCACCTCCTCGCGGATGCGCTCGTAGATCAGAACGTTCGAGTCGACAGCAATGCCGACCGTCAGCACGATGCCGCAGATGCCAGGCAGCGTCAGTGTCGCATTGAGGAGCGACAGGATGCCGAAGATCATTGCGACGTTGATGGCCACCGCAATATTCGCGAACAGACCGAACAACCCATAGGTCACGAACATGAAGATGACGACGGCGAGCGAGCCGATCCAGGCCGCGCGCAGGCCGTTCTCGATCGAGTCCTGACCGAGGCCGGGACCGACCGTCCGCTCCTCGATGATGGTCAGCGGTGCAGGAAGCGCACCCGCCCGCAAAAGGATTGCCAGGTCGTTCGCTGATTGCACGGTGAAGTTACCGGAAATCTGGCCCGAGCCGCCGATAATCGGCTCGCGGATGACCGGCGCCGAGATCACTTCGTTGTCGAGCACGATCGCGAACGGCCGGCCGACATTGGCCTGTGTGGCCTCGGCAAAGCGCCGTGCGCCGTTGTTGTTGAAACGGAAATTGACGACGGGCTCACTGGTGCGCTGGTCGAAGCCGGGCTGCGCATCGACAAGATCCTCGCCCGAGACCACGATACGCTTCTCGATGACATAGGGCTGCCGGCCCTCGGACGAACTGCCCTGGAGGAGCTCCGATTCAGGCGGCAAACGGCCCTGCTGCGCCTGATCCGGCGTTATGCTCATGTCCACCATGCGGAAGGTCAGCTTCGCGGTCTTGCCGAGCAATTCCTTCAGACGCTGCGGGTCCTGCAGGCCTGGCACCTGAACCAGCACACGGTCAACACCCTGGCGCGCGATCGACGGCTCGACGGTGCCGAGCTCGTTGACGCGCCGCTCGATAATCTGGATCGACTGATCGACCGACTGACGGATGCGCTCGACCAGAGCGGGCTCCGTGACGGTCAGACGGAACAGACCGCCCCCAGCGTCCACCACGTCAACGCTGCGCTGGCCGGTGGCTTGCAGCAACCCTCCCAGCGGCTGCGACAGTTCCTGGAATTTCTGGAGCGCCAGCTTCTGATCGACCCCGTCGCGGACGCGGAATTCGACCGTGTTGCCGCGGACCGTGACCGCCGCGGGACTACCGAGCTTGTTCTCGCGGACGACCCTGCGCACATCGTCTCGCAACGCTTCGACTTTCTCCCTGCGAACGGCCGCGGAATCCACTTCCAGCAGAATGTGGGACCCGCCCTGCAGGTCGAGCCCCAGTACGATGTGGCGCTGCGCCCATTTCGGCCACTTGTCGACCACGTCCTTCGGGAAGAAGTTCGGGATCGCGAAAGCGCATACGATCAGCGTCGTCGCGATGATCGCCAGCGTCTTCCAGCGGGAAATGTAAAGCATCGGCCTGGTCCGTGATGGGGGTTATGGCGAGAAAGTCAGGCGCGCCCCTCTACGCCGGAAATGCCGTTATCCTTCGCTCTTCGCGGGCTCGCCCTTGACCGGCTCACCCTTGGCGCGCACGTCGCTGACCATCTGGCGTACCTGGCGGACCTTGACGCCATCGGCGAGTTCGATCTCAAGCTGATCGTCGTCGATGACCTTGGTCACCTTGCCGATTAGCCCGCCCGAGGTCACGACGGTATCGCCGCGCCGCACGTTCTTCACCATCTCCTGGTGCTGCTTCACGCGCTTCTGCTGCGGCCGCAGGATCAGGAAATACATGATGACGAAAATCAGGACGAAGGGCAGCAGCGAAACCAGCATCGAGTTGGCGTCACCACCGGCGGCCTGCGCATAGGCGGGCGAAATCAGCATCGAACGGCCTCTTGAGAATATGTCGTTCGGCGCGAACACCGCGCCCAAAACGGCGCGGACTATAGCGGCCGCCCGCCCAATTGCAATGTTGCGGCCAGTTTAAGCCAAGATGCCGCAAGGGCCTTACAAATCCCTGGCCTTGCAGGCCTTTTTTGCTCCAGCTAAGGGTGCAGCATACCACCGCAACAGGAAGCCCCCCGCCGCATGCGTAAAGCCAAGAAGCCTGCCAGGAGCGCCCGGACGCGGAAGGCCTCGCGCAATAAGGCGGCGGAAGCTGCTCTGACCCCCGACACGCTCGACCGGATTGCGGCAGCGCTTGAACGGCTGTCGCCCGTTCCCAATCCCCGCCCCGATTTCCGCGCCGCCGATGCCTTCGTCTGGCATGCCGCCGACAGCGTGCTTGCGCCGGTCAAGCGGGTCAACCGCGTCGATCTCGGCCTGCTCAAGGGAATCGACCGAATGCGCGACACCCTAATCGAGAATACCGAGCGCTTCGCCAAGGGGCTCCCGGCCAACAATGCGCTGCTCTGGGGCGCGCGCGGCATGGGGAAATCATCGCTGGTCAAGGCCGCCCATGCCACCGTGAACGCCACCTCCGGCAAGCCCGGACAGCTTAAGCTGATCGAGATCCACCGCGAGGATATTGAAAGCCTTCCCGTCCTGATGGCGATGCTGCGCGATCAGCCGTTCCGCTTCATCGTGTTCTGCGACGACCTGTCCTTCGACGGCGACGACACCACCTACAAGTCGCTTAAGGCCGTGCTGGAAGGCGGCATCGAGGGACGGCCGGACAATGTGATCCTCTACGCCACGTCCAACCGTCGGCACCTGATGTCGCGCGATATGATAGAGAACGAGCGCTCCACCGCGATCAATCCGGGCGAAGCGGTCGAGGAGAAGGTGTCGCTGTCGGACCGGTTCGGATTGTGGCTCGGCTTCCACAAATGCAGCCAGGACGAGTTCCTCGCCATGGTCGACGGCTATGTCCGCCATTTCCGGATCCCGGCCGAACCGGACGAATTGCGGCGCGAGGCGCTGGAATGGTCGACGACGCGCGGCTCGCGATCCGGCCGCGTGGCGTGGCAATTCATCCAGGATTACGCCGGACGCAAGGGCGTGCGGCTCGGGTAGCGCGCTGGCCCGCCCCTTACGACGCGCCTGTCAGGAACTGCATCGGGTCGACCGGCGTCGCACCCTTACGGATTTCGAAATGCAGCTGCGGCGATGACACGTTGCCGGTCTGACCGGATTTCGCAATCACCTGGCCCCGCTTGACGGTGTCCCCGCGCTTCACAAGCAATTCGCTGGCATGGGCATAGGCCGTGACATGGCCGCTGGCGTGGCGCACGAGTACCAGGTTGCCATAGCCCTTCAGCTCATTGCCCGAATAGGCAACGACGCCATCCTCAGCCGCCTTGATCGGGGTGCCTTCCGGCACGGCAATGTTGATGCCGTCATTCTGCTGGCCGGTCGGCTTGGGACCGAAGCCCGCAATGATCCGGCCGCGGACGGGCCAGCGGAAGCCGGCACCGCCCGCTGAGGCGGCCGCCTCTTCCTTGTCCTGCTTGGCCTGCTCGGCCGCGCTCGGCGATTCCTTGATCGCGTGCGCCATAGGCATCTGTTGCGAATGCGCTTCGGCGATGCGCTGAGCCGGAGGAATGGCGGCCGGAGCCTGTGTCGCGGCCGGACGCGGGGTGACCGGCGCAGGAGCCGGCGCAGGCGCCGGACGCGGTGCCTGCGCGACGCGGGACGTGCCGGGAATGGTGAGCTGTTCGCCCATGCGCAGCTTGTGATGCGGCGGCAGCCGGTTCGCCTGCGCGAGCGCCACCGGGCTGATATTGTAGCGTCGGCCGATACTGAACAGCGTCTCGCCAGGGCCGACGATGTGGACTTGGCCTTGCGCCCCGAACGGACGCGCGGGCGAAGGCTGACGGATACTGCCCGTGGTCGCGGGCGCAGAGGCAAGCTGCGGTGCCGCAGGAGCCGGAACGGGAGCCGGACGCCCGCCGGAATAGCTGTATTTCGGAATCACAAGCCGTTGCCCGGGATAGACCGGCGTGCCTGTGGTCATGCCATTGGCTTCGGCGATCGCAATCGCCGGGACGCCATAGCGGCGCGAGATGGTCTGGATCGTCTCGCCCTGGCCGACGGTAATCGGCGTACCGCCATTCCAGTCCCAGCGTTTGCTGTCTTGCGGCTGCGCGACCACCGGCCGCTGCGGCACCGATCCGGTCAGGTCAGGCTGCTGATACGGAGCGTTACGTCCGGCGCCCGCCCCCCCCTGCTGATAGGACGTCTGCTGATAGTGCGGTGCCTGCTGCTGATAATTCGGCGCCGGCTGCTGATAATAAGGCTGAGGCTGTGCCGGCGGCAGCGGCTGGCTCTGCACCTGGCTATATTGACGGCCGTAACCCTGCTGCGGCGGCTGCTGCGCGACCGGGCCGCTCGATTGCGACGAAAACGGATTGGAGAACGGCTGTTCGATGCGATTCGCGTCGCTTGAACAGGCGGCAGTCGCAAAAGCGAGCGCAGCGCAGACAGCCAGACGCGACACGGCAGGCGAGCGGACAGGCTCAGCAGAACGCATCGTACAAACTCACTCAACGCCACAAGACAGTTGAGCGAAGTTAAACACCCGCGGAGTAAATAAGGCTTTAAGCGAAGGGTATGCGTAAACCTTAATGGACGTCGCGGCGCTGGACGAACCAACAGCGTTTACAATTGCTTGCGGTCACAGTTCCTTCGCCTGACCGGGCACCAGCGGCACGAACCGCACCGCGATCAGATCCTCGCGCGCAAGGCCGTCCGCTGTCTTGCGCAGCCGCACGATATGCTGCGGCCCATTCACCGGCCCGACCGGCAGCACCATGATGCCGTCGTCCGCAAGCTGATCGACCAGCTTGTCAGGAACCGTCTCGGCCGCGGCGGTGACGATGATGCGGTCGAACGGCGGCAGGTTCGGCGCACCCTCGAAGCCGTCGCCGACGAGCACGTCGATATTGGTGTAACCGATCTGGTCGAACAGGCGCCGCGCCTTCTCCGCGAGCGTGCGGTAGCGTTCGATCGAAACCACGTGCGCCGCTATGCGCGAGATCACCGCGGCCTGATAGCCCGAGCCGGTACCGATCTCGAGAACACGATGATGCGACTGCAACTCCAGCAGCTCGGTCATGTAGGCGACGACATAGGGCTGGCTGATGGTCTGGCCGCAAGCGATCGGCAGCGCGCTGTCCTGATAGGCTTGCGGCTTCAGGCCGTCGCCGACAAACATTTCGCGCGGTACCTCGTCCATCGCGCGCAAGACCGAGCCATCGGTGATCCCGCGGCGCCGCAGCGTCAGCAGGAACTCCATGCGGTCCAGATTCTTGTTCTTCGACGGCCACATCGCGGGGCCCTCACGAACGGCTCGGGCGCACAGTCAACGCGAGACAAGGTGCGTCAGTCAAACTGATCCGCAAGCCGCGTCATGAAATCGTGGTCGGTCTGGTCGAGGCGGAGCGGCGTCACCGAGATGCGGTTCTGGTCGAGCGCCGAGAGATCGGTGCCATCGACCGGAGCCGGCTTGCCCTTGCGGGCGAACGCGATCCAGAAATAAGGGTTCGAGCGGCCGTCGAAACGCGGCTCAATGCGCAGCAGCTCCTGATCGCGCCTTCCCTGTGCCGTGACGGCAATGCCCTGCACCGCGTCGGCATGGCAATCCGGGAAATTGACGTTGACCAGCGAGCCCTTCGGGATGCCGGTGGCCAGCACCTGCCGCACCACATCGGGGCCGAACTTGCGGCCGGTGTCCCAATGCAGATTGTCCCGGTTGCCCGGTCCGTAGGCCTGCGACAGCGCGATCGAGGGAATGTTGAGCACGGTGCCTTCGAGCGCGCCGGCCACGGTGCCGGAATAGCCCACGTCTTCCGCCACGTTCTGGCCGCGGTTGACGCCGGACAAAACGAGGTCCGGCTTGTGGTCCGCAATGATATGGCGCACCGCCATGATCACGCAGTCGGTCGGCGTGCCCTTCACCGCGAAATGTCGCGGCGAGACTTCGCGCAGCCGCAGCGGATCGTTGAGCGAGAGCGAATGCGACACGCCGGAATTGTCGGTCTCGGGCGCAACCACCCAGACATCATCCGACAGCGCACAGGCGATGTCCTCGCAGACCTTCAGCCCCTCGGCGTGGATGCCGTCGTCGTTGGTGACCAGAATTCTCATCGCAACTCAGCCTCGTGTCCCGGGCGCGGTGCGGCATGCAATGACGCGCCGCAGAACCGGGACCCATGCAAAGTGAAATAAAGAAGATGGATCCCGGGTCAGCGGCGCACCGCTACGCGCTGCACCGCGCCCGGGACACGAGACCCGCATTCTCATTGCTTCTTCTCGATCACGGTCATGCCGCCCATATAAGGGCGCAACGCCTCGGGCACCACAATCGAGCCGTCGGCCTGCTGACAGGTTTCCATCACTGCAATCAGCGCGCGGCCGACCGCGACGCCCGAGCCGTTCAGCGTATAGACAAAACCCTTCGCCTTGCCATCCTTGCCCTTGTAGCGCGCGTTCATGCGCCGCGCCTGGAAGTCGCCGCAGACCGAGCAGGACGAGATTTCGCGGAACATGTTCTGGCCCGGCAGCCAGACCTCGATGTCGTAGGTCTTCTGCGAGGCAAAGCCCATGTCGCCGGTGCACAGCGTCACCACGCGATAATGCAAATCGAGGCGCCGCAGCACTTCTTCGGCGCATGCGGTCATGCGCTCGTGTTCGTCCATTGCCTGCTCGGGCGATACGATCGAGACAAGCTCCACCTTGGTGAATTGATGCTGCCGGATCATGCCGCGGGTGTCCTTGCCCGCCGCACCGGCTTCGGCGCGGAAGCACGGCGTGCAGGCGGTGAGCCGCATCGGCAGTTTCGCTTCGTCGGTGATGTCGTCGCGGACGAGATTGGTGAGCGGCACTTCGGCGGTCGGGATGAGCCAGAAATCATCGCCTGCTCGAAACTGATCCTCGCGAAACTTCGGCAATTGCGCCGTGCCGAACATCGCCTCGTCACGCACCAGTACCGGCGGATTGACCTCGGTGTAACCATGCTCCTGCGTATGCAGGTCGAGCATGAATTGCGCGAGCGCGCGTTCGAGCCGCGCGAGCCCGCCGGTCAGCACGACGAAACGCGCGCCGGAGAGTTTCGCCGCCAGTTCGAAATCCATCATGCCGAGGGCTTCGCCGAGTTCGAAATGCTGCTTCGGCGTGAAGGCGTAGTCGCGTTTGGCCCCGAACTTGTGATGCTCGACATTGCCGTGCTCGTCTTCGCCGTCAGGCACCTCATCGAGCGGCAAGTTCGGGATTTCGGCGAGCGCCTTCTGCAGCGCCTCGTCCGCCGCTTTCGCCGCGGCATCGAGCTTCGGCTGTTCGTCCTTCAGCGAAGCCACCTCGGCCATCAGCGCGCTGGCCCGCGCCTCGTCCTTCACCTTCTTCGCCTCGCCGATCTCCTTCGACGCCGCGTTCTGTCGGGCCTGCGCGGTCTCGGCCGCGGTGATCGCCGCGCGGCGGGCTTCGTCCAGCGCGATCAGGCGTTGCGCCGCGCCCTTGAAGTCGGGCTTCCGCCGCATCAGACGGCGGTCGAACTCGTCCGGATTGTCGCGGATCCATCGGATGTCGTGCATGGCGGTGTCCGTACCTGATTCTCGTTACAGCCAGTTCGGGGCGCGAGCCGTCGGCCCCGTTCTTTAAGCCGCGGACGCGTCTGTGTCCCGTTTTCCTTTCCCGCACAAGCACGAGTTGGAGTGGCGGGGGCTTGGATCGGGCAAAGATAAAGCGGGTTCTTGCGGGGGGATACGTTTGCTACCCGCCCGCGCCTTCGGCCGGCGCCGCATCGGACGCGTCTGCGGCCGGCGCCTTCTTCTCGACCAGCCGTGCCGCCCAGATCGCGCCTTCGTAGAGCGCCATCAGCGGCAGCGCGAGCGACAGCTGGCTGATCACGTCCGGCGGTGTCAGCACCGCCGCCAGTACGAAGGCGCCGACGATGAAATAGCGGCGCTTGGCGCGGAGCTGGTCCGACGTGATGATGCCGACGCGCGCGAGCAGCGTCAGAATCACCGGCAGCTGGAACGCCACCCCGAACGCAAAGACGAGCGACATCATCAGCGATAGATATTCGCCGACCTTGGGGAGGAGCGCGATCTCGGCCATCCCCTCGCCGGTCTGCTGCATGCCGAGCGAGAAACGCACCAGCAGCGGCATCACGATGAAATAGACGACGAGCGACCCCAGCACGAAGAAGATCGGGGTCGCAATCAGATACGGCACGAAGGCCTGGCGCTCATTGCGATACAGCCCGGGCGCGACGAACATATAAATCTGCACCGCG
>Ga0073934_10011402_pt1 | contig 10764 bp, 13 predicted proteins | sample LarsenN4metaG_FD_76834 | JGI IMG/M metagenome (GOLD analysis project Ga0073934, IMG submission 76834) | Hot spring sediment bacterial and archeal communities from British Columbia, Canada, to study Microbial Dark Matter (Phase II) - Larsen... ...
CGCGCCCATGGTCTTGATCACCCCGAGCACCGCGGCGACGATGCCGAGCGCGGGAAAGGCATCGGCGAGCGACTGGATGGTGTGCGCCGGCTCCTCCATCTCGTGCAGCTGCGTCTTTATCGCGTTGTCGATCACCTCCTCGACCGCGTGGGTATCGAGCGTGCCCGAGGAGACCACCATCAGCGTGAGCGGATCGCAGATCATCGCGGTGACCACCGGATCGCTCTGCAGCCGCGGATATTCGCTGAAGATTGTCGATGTCGCGGGTTCGGTGACGTGGCTCTCCAGCGCGACCGCGCCTTCGGAGCGCAGCAGCTTCATCAGCTTGGATGTCAGCGCGATCGCATCGATATGATCCTCATGGGTGTATTTCGGCCCCTTGAGCACCTTGCCCAGGGCACCGCCGAGCAGCTTGATCTCGTGCATCGAATTGCCCATCAGCAGCGCGCCCGCGGCGGCCCCGCCGATCATCATGAATTCGAGCGGCAGCGCGGCCAGCACCGGGCCGAGCGCGCCCCCTGCCAGCAGGAAGCCGCCGAACACCATGACCAGCAGGACGACCGCACCGATGGCTACGAACACGGGATGCTCCTCAGGTTAGGGGGCTGCATCAGCGCAGCGCGTCGAACAGCGAAAGCTCGCTCACCCGCGCAAAGGCGGCCTGGCTCGCCTCGAGCGCGGTGAGCGACTGCTGCAGCCGGGCAATCGCCTCGGCGATGTCGGTGTCGCCCACCCGCGAGCGCCGCTCGGCCAGCGCGATGCCGCGATCGGCCTGCTGCTGCTGCACCTGTTCGACCCAGGCCATGCGGGTGCCGAAAATGGTCTGAGCACGGTTCACGGTGTCGAGCGCCGCGTCGATCCCCTCGATCGCGGCGCTCGCCGCCGCCGCCGGATCGGGCGCGCCGCCGCCGAGCGCCGCCGCCAGCCCGCCGAGCACGGCAAAGGCGCTGGTGGGGGTGCCGCCAAGATCGAACTCGAACACCTCGCTGCCCGGCAGGCCGCGCTCGATCGCGGTCCCGGGTGCCACCGGCACCGCACCGCTGGTGGGGGTGCCGGCATAGGTGACATTGCCGAGCGCATCGCGGGTGAAGGCCGTACCCGAGGACAACCCGGCAAACAGCGGTTCGCCGGTCAGCGTGACGGCGTTGGCGCGGGTGAAGAGCTCCTCGGAGAGCTGCTCGAGCTCGAAGGCGATCGCTTGGCGACCATCGGCACCGGTGGGTGTGTTGGCGGCCTGCACCGCCAGTTCGCGCGCGCGCTGGAGCAGCGTCTTGACCGCCTCGATCTCGGCTGCGGCCGAGCCCAGGTCCTGCCCCAGCCGCGCGGCATTATCGCCCTCGACCGCGGCCAGCGCCTCACGCCGAGCTACGCTGCGCAGCTGCGCGGCGGCGGCGGGATCGTCGGAGCTGCGCTCGATCCGGCGCCCCGTAGCGATCTGGGTGCGGGTGCGCTCGATCCCGGCGCGCAGATCGGCCATCTGCGCGAGCGAGCGGTTGAAGAAGGATCCGGTGGAGGTGCTGACGAAACTCATGGCGGCGCGCTCCCTTATCTGAGGCCGAGCAGGGTATCGAACAGCTCGGTGGCGACCTGGATCACCCGGCTGTTGGCCTCGAAGGCCTGTTGCAGCCGCACCAGATTGGCCGCCTCGGTATCGAGATCGACCCCGGTTTCGCGCAGCAGTTCGGCCTCGGCGCTGGCGGCGACCACGCTCAGCCCCTCGCGCCGGGTGTCGAGCGCGGAAACCCGGCTGGACAGGCCGAGCAGCAGCGCATCGGCTCCGGCGGCCGGCCCGGTCTCGCTGCCGAGCGCGGCGAGCAGCGCAGCCAGATTGCCGGTATCGCGACTGCCCGCAGGCGCGCCGCCGGGCGCGGTCGCCAACCCGTCGGCCGAGGCGAGCGCGATGTCGATGTCGCCCGCGCCGGTGCCCGAAAACAGCGGCTGGCCGGGATTGCCGTCAAGATCGCTGCCCGCGGCCTGGGCGCCATTGGCGATCGCGATCACCGATGCGGCAAGGCCGTCGATCTCGGTCTGCAGCCCCGCCATCTCGACAAGCGCGGCGGCGCGCCCGGCCATCGCCCCGCCACCGGGGGCGAAGGCGGCGCCGTCGAGCGTGAAGGCGAGCGTGCCGTCGGCGGCGTTCGTCACCGCGACGCTGCCCGCCGTCCCGCCGCTCACCAGCGCCACAGGCGGGACGCCGTCGATGGTCACGTCGGCAGTGCCATCGGGGTTGATCACCGTGGCGATGGCGAATTGCTCGGCCAGCCCCCGCAGCGCCTTGTCGCGCGCGTCGAGCAGCGCCGCCCGGCCCGCGGTGCCCTCGCGCGCGGCGACCAGATCGCGGTTGACCTTGGCGAGTTCGGCGGCGAGCTCGTTGACCTCGAGCACCTCGGCTGCGGCTTCGTCCTGCACCAAGCTGCGGGCATTGGCGAGCGTGCCGTCGGCGATGCGGAAATTGCCCGCCATGGCCCGCGCGCTCTCCAGCGCCGAGAGGCGCAGCGCCGGTTCGACCGAATTGCCTTCGAGCCGGGTCAAAGCGGCCTCGAATTCGACGAGGCCGGTGAACAGCGCCGAGGTTTCGAGCGCGCTTTCGGCCTCGCGCAGGGCGAAGAATTCCGCCTCGGCCGCCGCCAGCGCCGAAGATGTGTCGCGCGCCTGGCGCTGCACCAGCGCGCTTTCGGCGCGCACCACCGCGCCGGGCCGGATACCGCCGAGCGAATCCGCCGAGGCGCTGATCCCGATATTGCCGGTCATCACCAGTTCGCTCTGGGTGAGCGAGCGGCGCGAATAATCGGGATTGGCGGCATTGGCGATGTTCTGTGCGGTCAGCTCGAGGCTCATGCGCGAGGCGGAAAGGCCCGAACGGCCAATGGTGAAGATCGCGGAAGGCATCGGCTATTCCCCTGAAGCCACTGGGTTAGCAGGCAGGTGTTGCGCGAGGCTCGCCTCGATGCTCCGGGCAAACCCGAAGGCACCGCTCGAGGCGGCAATGTCGGCAAGGTGTTCGTCGCGCATCGTCTGGAACTGCTGCATCCCGCCGCCGGTGAGCGGGGTCTCCTCGGCGAGGCTGGCCGCGCGCGCGGTGGCGAGCATCTTGCGGATCATGATCGCCTCGAAGCCCTCGGCCGCCTTGCGCAGCTCGGCGCGTTCCGGGGAGATTGCCGGAATGCGCGCCGAGCCGCGGGTGGCGGGGCCAAGCGCCTGGGGGCCAGTCGAGCGCGGCGGCGAGGGAATGAGCGGCGCCGTCACAGTACCACCATTTCGGCTTGCAGGCTGCCGGCCTGCTTGAGGCTTTCGAGGATCACCACCAGATCCGACGCGCCCACGCCCAGCAGGTTGAGCGCGTCGACGATCTCGGCAAGCGAGGCGGCGCCGGGCATGTAGGCGACCCGGTCGGCGCGCTCGTTGACGGTGATGTCGCTTGCCTCCTCGATCGCGGTCTGGCCGCGGCTGAAGGGTTCGGGCTGGATCACCACCGGGTTCTCGTCGATGCGGATGACGAGCTTGCCGTGGCTGACCGCCGCCGGCGACAGTCGCACCGCATCATTGATCACCACCGTGCCGGTGCGGCTGTTGACGATCACCTTGGCGGCGACCGGCGCGGGCGTGACGGGGAGCATCTCGATCTCTGCCATGATCGCCGAGCGCACGTCGTTGCCCTGCGGCAGGGCAAGCTCGATGCTGACCCCGTCGGCGATGGTTGCGATTCCGGGATAGCGCGCATTGATCGCGTCGCGCACCCGCGCGGCGGTGAGGAAATCGGCCTCATGGAGGTTGAAGCGCAAGGTCGGCGCCGCATCGAACCCGGTCGCGACCGCGCGCTCCACGGTGGCGCCGTCGGCGATCCGGCCGACGGTGGCGACGTTGACGGTAAGCTGCGACCCGTCGCGCCCGGTGACGCCCAGCCCGCCGACCGCGACATTGCCCTGCGCCATCGCGTAGATCTGCCCGTCGGCGCCGTAGAGCGGGGTGAGGATCAGCGCCCCGCCCCTGAGGCTCAGCGCCTGGCCGAGAGTGGACACGGTGATGTCGATCCGCTGCCCCGGCTTGGCGAAGGGCGGCAGTTCGGCGGTGACGATCACCGCGGCGGCATTGCGCAGGATCGGGCTGACCCCGGGCGGCAGTTGCAGCCCGAGCCGGCCGGAAACGCCGCGCATCGCCTCGGTCACATATTCGAGGTTGTTGTCGCCGGTGCCCTGCAGGCCCACCACCACGCCGTAGCCGGTGAGCTGGTTGGCGCGCAGGCCTTCGAACTGGCCGAGATCGCGGATGCGCTCGGCCACAGCGGGGGCCGGAAGGACGACTGCCACGAGGGCAAGCAGCTGGAGAAGAATGCGCGTCATCGGCCTCTCCTCAGAACGGGGAAATCAGGTTGAAGAAGCGGCTGAGCCAGCCGGGGCGGCTCGCCTGCTGCACGGCGCCCTTGCCCGAATAGATGATCCGCGCATTGGCGACCTGCGAGGAGGCGAGCCGGTTATCGCTGTCGATGTCGATCAGGCGGATGCGTCCGGCGAACTGCACCCATTCATCGCCCTGACTGAACATCATCTGCTTTTCTCCGACCACTTCGGCGGTGCCGTTGGGGTAGATCGCGGCGATGGTCACCGCGACCGCGCCGTTGAGACGGCTCTGCTGCGCAGCATTGCCCCCACCAGTGAACGACCCTTCGGCCGCAGCTTTAAGGGCTTCGGGGTTGAGGAAATCGAGCGGGCCGGATGCGGGAGGCGTGATGCTGAACCCGCCTTCGCGGCTGGTGCGCCCCTGCGTGCTCTTGGAGGTGGTGGTGGCCTCGGTAAGTATGATCGTCACCATATCGCCGAGCTGGCGCGCGCGGGTCCCGGTGACGAGGCCCGAATAGCCTGTGCCGGCCTGGAAGATCGCCCCGGCGCTGGGCGCCGGCATGACCGGGGACTGCCCTGGGGCGAGCAGCGGATCGCCGGGCGCCGCGGCGACCATCGGCGCGCCCGGCGGAGGGGGCGCGGCAAAGCCCGGCTGCGGCCCGCCGCCGCCCAGCCCGGCGCACCCGGCGAGCAGCAGCGGCGCGGCCCAAACCACGATACGACCCGTCGTCATCGTCGGCCTCACAGCGTCTGGTTGGCGTTGCGCAACATCTCGTCGACTGCGCTCACCATCTTGGAATTGATCTCGTAGGCGCGCTGGGCCTCGATCATCTCGACCAGCTCCTCGACCACGTTGACGTTGGACTGCTCGAGCATCCCCTGGCGGATCTGCCCGCGCCCGTTCTCCCCCGCGAAGCCGAGCTCGGCCGGGCCGGAGGCGGCGGTCTCGACCAGGAAGTTGTCGCCGATCGCGCGCAGGCCCGCCGGATTGACGAAGCTGGCGATGGTCAGCTGGCCGAGCAGCGTGGGTTCCGTGTTGCCGGGGGTCAGCGCGCTGATCGTGCCATCAGGGGCGATGCTGATCGACTGCGCGCCTGCCGGGATCTGCACCGGCGGCTGGAGCGCGTAGCCCTGCGCGGTGATCAGCGTGCCGTCGTTCGCCAGCGCGAAATTGCCCGCACGAGTGAAGCCGATCTGGCCGCCCGGCGGCAGTTCCACCTGGAAGAACCCGTCGCCGTCGAGTGCAAGGTCGAAGGGATTGTCGGTGCGATTCAGCGTGCCTTGCGTGTTGATGCGGCTGGTGCCCTGCACCTGCACTCCGGTGCCGAGGTTGAGCCCGACGGCAAAGGCGGTCTGCCCGGTCGAAGCCTGGCCTGCGACGCGCTGCTCCTGATAGGCAAGCGTGGCGAAATCGGCGCGGTCGCGCTTGAAGCCGGTGGTGCCGATATTGGCGAGGTTGTTGGCGATGACGCGCATCCGCGCATCCTGCGCCTCGAGCCCGGTGCGGGCCACGTGAAGGGCTGAGGTGGGCATGGGTCAGGTCTCCTTGGTCATTCTCAGCGCAGCGCCATCAACCCGCTCGAAGCTTCGTCGAGCGAGCCGGCGGTGGCGATGATCTTGGCGCGCTGCTCGAAGGCGCGCTGCGCCTCGATCATCTGCACCAGCGTGTCGGCGGTCTCGACATTCGACATTTCGAGCGCGCCAGGCTTGAGCCGCGCGGTCGGATCGGGGGGCAGGACACCGCCGCCCGGCACCTTGAGGAAGCTGTCGATCCCCTTGGCGAGCGGGCTGCCTTCGGGATTGACCAGCCGGATGCGGTCGATCACCTCGGCGGCGGCATTGGGGGTGGCCGGATCGCTGGCAAGCACCGTTCCGTCGGCGGCAAGGCTGATCGAAAAGCCCGGCGGCACGGTGATCGGCGCCCCGCCCTCGCCCAGCACCGCCAGCCCCTCGCCGTTCTCGAGCACCCCCGAGGCGGCGACGCGCAGGTCCCCGCGGCGCGAATAGATCTCGCCCTGCCGGTCGGGGGCCTGGAAGGCGATCAGCGCCCGGCCCTCGAGCGCGACATCCATCGGGTTGCCGGTCGGCACCACCCGCGCCGGCTTCATGTCCGCCCCGCGCACATTGCCGCGCGCCATGGCGCGGGCCTCCAGCGAGCCGTCCTTGAGGGTCGCCGGGGTGACCGCGAAGATTTCCTGGCGAAAGCCCGGCGTCGAGGCGTTGGCGAGGTTGTTCGCCACCACCCGCTGCCGGTCCATCGCCGCGTTCATCGCGGTCATGGCGGTGTAGATCAGCCGGTCCATTGCCGATTACTGCTGCCGCAGGTTGATGACGGTGGTGGAGATCTGCGTCGCGGTGTCGATCGCGCGGGCATTGGCCTGGAAATTGCGCTGCGCGGTGAGCAGCGAGACCATTTCCTCGGCCAGATCGACGTTCGAGCGTTCGAGCGCGCCGCTGATCATCTCGCCGAAATTGCCGATGCCGGGATTGCCGAAGTTCGGCGGGCCGGAATCGCCCGAGGCCTGCCACTTGGTCTGGCCGATCGCGCGCAGCCCGCCCGGCGCGGCGAAGGTGGCGAGCGCGACCTGGCCGACCGGCACCGAAGTGCCATCGGCATAGGCCGCGCTGACAATCCCGCGATTGTCGATGGTAACGTTGGCGAGCGCCGAGCCTGCGGCGTTGGTGATCGGCACGATGACGTTGGCCGGCACGGTCGAGGTCGGGTTGCCCGCTGCATCGACCGGGAAGGCTTGAAGCGTGTTGCCGTTGGTATCCTGCAATTCGCCGGTCACCTGCAGCTGGAAATTGCCGTTGCGGGTGAAACTGAGATCGCCCGAGAACGGGTTTTCGAGCGCGAAGAAGCCGTCGCCGTCGATCGCGAGATCAAGGCTGCGACCGGTCTGCTCGAGCGGCCCCAGGGCAAAGTCCTGGGTGATCGCCGAGACGGTCGCGCCGATCCCCGCGGTGCGCCGCGGATCGGTGGCCGAGCCGGTGGCGACCAGATCGGCGAACTGGGCCGAGCTTTTCTTGAAACCCACGGTTTCGGCATTGGCGATGTTGTGGGCGATGACGCGCAAGTCGGTCTCGGCGTTGCGCAGACCGCTGAGGGAAGTGAAGAACGACATGGGGCAATGATCCTTTGCTGGAGAATGAGATCAGGGCTGGACGGGGGCGGGCGCCGGGGCCGGCTGGAGCGCGGCTTGCGTCGCGGCTTCCTGCGCTGCGATCAGCCGGTCGAGCTTGGCCGAGATGTCCTCGAGCGTGGCCGCGCTCTCGGTGGTCGCCGCGAGCGAGGAGAACTGCGCCATCTGCGCCAGCATCGCCTCGTTGTCGGTCGGCTCGAGCGGGTCCTGGAAGGTCAGCTGGGTGGTCAGCAGGCGCAGGAAATCCCCGCCGTCGAGCGAGCCCAGCCCCCCGCCGGTGAGGCGCGAGGGGGTGTTCAACCGGTCGAGCGTCGTTGGCACGCCGGGGTTCACGCCGGTTGTGGTGGTATCGGTCATTACTGGCTCCTCAGGGTTTCGAGCATCAGCTGCTTGGCGGTCTGGAGGGCCTGGACCAGGTTCTGGTACTGGCGGGCGCACTCCATGATCTCGACCATCTCGGCGGTCTCATCGACCGGGGCCTCCCAGACGTGGCCGTCCGCATCGGCGAGCGGGTGCGAGGGATCGTAACGCTTGGTCGGCGCGGTTTCGGCGCGCACCAGCCCGCTCGCGGTCACCCCGGCAAGGCCCGAGGCGCGATCGAGCTCGACCGCGAAGACCGCGCGGATCGGGCGATAGGCGCCTTCCTCGGTGCTGGAGACAGACCCGGCATTGGCGAGGTTCGAAGTCGCCGCGTTCATCCGCACCATCTGCGCGCTCATCGCGCGGGTGGTCATCGAAAACAGCGTCATGGGGGGCTGATCGGGCATGGTCATTCGCCCTTCAGCGCGCGGGTAACGGTGTTGACCTTGCCGGTCACGAAGCTGAGCGTCGCCGAATAGGCGACCGCATTCTCGGCAAAGGCGACCTGCTCGCGGCCGAGTTCGACGGTATTGCCATCGAGCGAGGGCATGGTCGGCGTGCGCCACACGATCGCTGCGCCGTCACCGGCAGCGGTCGCATCGCCGCGCTGGCTGGCGAGGCGGGCGTCGAGCGCAGCGTTGAAATCGATGTCGCGCGCCTTGTAGCCCGGGGTCGCGGCGTTGGCGATGTTGGAGGCGATCACGCCCATGCGCTGCGAGCGCAAGGTCAGCGCCGCGCCATGGATGCCGAACAGTCTTTCGTTCATGCAGGTCTCCCCTGATATCCGGCAGAGCGCCCGAAACCGGCGCGGCTGCCGCGTGTGCTTTTGGGGAATGCAGGAAGCGTGCCAGTTGGCCCGGCGGCGCGGCGCGGCAGCGGGGCGGGGCGGAAAAGGGCAAGCGCTTGCCGCCGCGCTTGCCGGGGAGGCGGCAAAGTCCTGCCGGTTATTCCTTGCCTCTGAAATCGCCGCTTAATCTGCGCCCCTCGCGGTCGTTCTGAGCTCGGCAGGTCAGACCAGCGAGGGGATTGTCGATGCCGAATACCGTCAGCTCCCTGATCGACCCGGGGGCCTTCATCATTGTCGTGGCGGGGACCGTGCTGGCCTGCGCCGCCCGCTGCGGCTGGCGCGATTTCGGCGCGGCGCTGCGCGAGGCCGGCCGGCTGCTGAAGCCCGAATTCGACGCGGAGGCGAACCGCAAGGCCATGGCCCGCGCAATCAGCGCCATCCGGCGTGAAGGCCCCTACCGCGCCGATCCCGAACTGCCGCCCGATCGCGCGCTGGGGCTGATGCTCGAAACCTATCTGCGGCACGGCACGCTCGAGGCGCTGGGCCGCACCCGCCGGGCGGAACGCGCGCTCGACGAGGCACGGCGCGTGTCGGCAACGCAGGTGTTCGTCTGGGCGGGAGAGCTGGCCCCGGTGTTCGGCCTGATCGGTACGCTCTTTGGCTTTACCCAGCTGGGCCCGAGAAGCGACGTGGACACCATCGCCATCACCATGGCAGCGATCGCGACCGCGGTGCTATCGACCCTCTACGGCGCGCTGCTGGCGCATCTGGTGTGCTACCCGGTCGCCGCTGCGATCGAGCGCCGCGGGCTCGCGCGCGAACGGCAGCGCGAGGCGCTGGCCGAATGGTTCGCCGAGCAGATCGCCGCGCCTGACCTGCCCCCGCGCGAGCGCCCGACCCACCTGAGGGGCGTGGCATGAGCGCGGCGGGCGGTGCGACCAAGGGCGCCGGCAGCGGTTGGCAGCTGATCCTCGCCGATCTGGCGCTGATCCTGTTCCTGCTCACGCTCTCCTCGCTGCCGGCGGCCGAGGCCGAGAGCGGGCGGCGGCTCGCCGACCGCGCGGCCCGCGGCAAGGAAGCGCGACCGGTGCTGGGCCGGGCCGAGATCGCCGCGGCACAGGCGCTCTATCGTCCGGTCGCGGGCGGGCCGGGTATCGGCGAATGGCTCGCCGCTCAGCCACGCGATCCGCGCGCCACGCTGACCGTGTTCGCGCGTTACCGCCCCGGCGGCGAAGCCGAAGCCTGGGCGCAGGCGCGCGCGCTTGCCGCGCAGGCGCAGGCCAGCGGGGTGGCGGTGCGCACGATCATTGCTGCCGGGGGCGAAGCCGATCTCTACGCCAGCCTTGCCTATGACGAGGCGGTACCGGCAACGGCCCTCTGACAGGCGCCCGAAGTCCGGACGCTATCCCACCATCACCCGGTTGCGGCCTTCCTGCTTGGCCCGGTAGAGCGCGGCATCGGCGCGGCCGAGCGCGCTGCGGGTTTCGGCCTCCTCGGTCACCTCGGCCACCCCGCCCGAAAAGGTGACCCGCCCGAAGGGCTGGCCGGTGTCGCGGTTGATCAGCTGGCGGGCCGCCTGGACGCGGCGGATCGCGTCGAGCTTCACCCGCGCGGCCTGCTTGTCCATGCCGTAGAACAGCAACACGAATTCCTCGCCCCCGTGACGCGCAACGAAGCAGGCGTCCCCGGCGTGCTCGTTGAGCGTCGCTGCGACCGCGCACAGCACCCGGTCGCCCGCCTCGTGGCCATGCCTATCGTTGATCAGCTTGAAGCGGTCGACATCGCAGAAGGCCACCGCCAGCGGTTCGCCCTTGGCCCGCGCCTCGAGCGCGGCCGAGACCAGCCGGCGCTCGAAGGCGCGGCGGTTGGGCAGGCCGGTCAGGTGATCGACATCGGCCTCCATGCGCGCCTTGGCGAGGTTTTCGCGCAGGCGCTCGGTCTCTTCCTGGCTGCGCGCCATCGCCGCCTCGATCTGTTCGATCCGCGCCAGCATCGCGCGCGACAGGCCCAGCACCTGCGCCAGTTCGCCCGCAGCGGCGGGCGCGAGCTCGACTTCGGCCATCGCCTCGATCTGCGCGCCGAGCGCACCGCGGTGGTCGCTGGTCTCGCTCTTGGCCGAACGCGCGGTCTGGGCGAA
>Ga0073934_10011403_pt1 | contig 10763 bp, 4 predicted proteins | sample LarsenN4metaG_FD_76834 | JGI IMG/M metagenome (GOLD analysis project Ga0073934, IMG submission 76834) | Hot spring sediment bacterial and archeal communities from British Columbia, Canada, to study Microbial Dark Matter (Phase II) - Larsen... ...
GCTGTTGCTCTGGGGCAGCTCGACCAGAACAAGATCGCCAAGGCCGAGTTCCGCGTCGAGCACGCGACGCTCTCGGTCCAGGACCGGCTGCTGCTCCGAAAGCTGCTGACGCAGCTCGTTCAATGCAAGAGCGGCGAAGAGGGCGCCAAGGCGCCGGAGTTTCTAACCGCGCTGGTGAACCTCGCGCGAGCTGCCGGTGGCGATGCGCCGCTACCGCTGCAACCGGCTACGACGGATATCGAGGACATGCAGCGCCTGGTGGGCAACGAGCAACTCGTTGCGATCAAGGACAAGGCCGCCGACCTCGAATCGCGCATCAAGACGTGGACGGCGGCCCGCGACCTGGCCGCCAAGCGCCTGCCTTCGTGGGCGGTGGTCGAGCATCTTGCGCGCCATGCCGGCGATCTGTCGGGATTGCAGCCCCACCTGGACCAGATCGAGGCGATTCGCACCCACCGCTTGCTGCTGGAGCCGACGGATTCCGTCGCGCCGATCAGGGTGGCCATTGCCGGCCTGCTGCGAGAGGCCGTCAACGGTGCGCATGCCGATCATGCCGCCGCGTACGACCAGGCGCTCGCCGCGCTGGCGGGCAACGAGAACTGGGCCAAGCTCGATCCGACGCAGCAGGCCGGCATCCTCGCTGCTGTCGGCCTGACTGCACCCGTGAAGCCCGACGTGTCCAGTGATGAGGCGCTTGGCCGGCACCTCGATGGTCGCCCTTTGAAGGTGGCCTTGGCCGAGCGCGATGCCATTCCAGGGCGGGTCCAGCAGGCCATCGAACGCGCCGCCAAGTTGCTGGAGCCGAAGGTGCAGACCGTCAGCGTCGAACGCAGCACGCTGCGATCGGAGCAGGAGGTGGAGGCCTGGCTTGGGCGCCAGAAATCCAGGCTGCTCGAGGGCCTGAAGCAGGGGCCGGTGCTGGTCAACTGACGAGGCAAGACGCATGACCACACTCACCCGCGAGCTTCGCCGCTCGCTCGAAAACACGGTGCGGCAGGCGCGCCGCGCTGCCGAGGCCGGCGCACGCAAGGTCATTGAGCAGCTTGCCGTGCACCACCACGAGCCCTGGCCGAGCATGACGCCGGCGCAGCGCGAGCTGCGCAATCGTCTGCGCGCGCATGGCAGGCAGCTCGGCGACCGGCGTGACGATCGTCGCGGGGTGCAGGGCATCGATCGACTGACGACCGAGTGCGCCTACGAGCATTGGCATCGGTTGTTGTTCGCCCGCTATCTGGCGGAGTGCGAACTCCTCATCGAGCCGCAGTCTGGCGTGGCGATCTCGTTGGCAGAGTGCGAAGAGCTGGCCCGCGCCGAGGGGCGCGACTGGCTCGAGCTTGCCGCCGACTACGCGCAGCGCATGCTGCCGCAAATCTTCCGCTCCGGCGATCCAGTCCTCGAAGTGGGGCTCCCGCCGGAGACGCGCTCGGCACTCGAAGACCTGATGAAGGCGCTGCCACGCGACGTGTTCGTCGCCGACGACAGTCTCGGGTGGGTGTACCAGTACTGGCAGGCGGACCGCAAGGAAGAGGTCAACCGGTCGGAGAAGAAGATCGGGGCCGACGAGCTGCCGGCGGTGACGCAGTTGTTCACCGAGGACTACATGGTGCTCTTCCTCCTGCACAACACGCTGGGCGCGTGGTGGGCAGGAAAGATGCTCGCTGCGAAGCCTGCTCTGGCCGAGGCGGCTGCGAACGAGGGGGAACTGCGCGCGGCCTGCGCAGTCGGCGATATCGAGTGGGCTTACTTGCGCTTCGTGCGTGAGGAAGGCAAATCGTGGCGGCCGGCTGCCGGAACGTTCGACGAGTGGCCCAAGGCGGCCAAGGACATCACGCTGCTCGACCCTTGCATGGGCAGCGGGCATTTCCTGGTGTTCGCGCTGCCGATGCTCGCCGCGATGCGGGCCGCCGAAGAGCAGCTCTCGGCAGATGCCAGCATCGAGGCCGTGCTGCGCGACAACCTGTTCGGGCTCGAGATCGACCCGCGCTGCACGCAGATTGCAGCGTTCAACCTGGCGCTAGCCGCCTGGCGGCGGATCGGCTACCGGCAACTTCCTTCCCTTCATCTCGCCTGCTCGGGGCTTTCGCTCGGTGTGTCCAAGGCCGAATGGTTGAAGCTCGCTGAGCGCGCGGCGCAAGCGCTGCCGGTGCCGCCGAAGACCGATCTGCTGGGCACCGAGGACAACCTGTTCTCGGATGCGATGAAGCGGGGCTTCGAGCGGCTGTATGACCTCTTCGCACGCGCGCCTTGGCTCGGCAGCCTGATCGACCCGCGCGCGGCCGGCGGCGATCTGGTCGAGCACGGGTTTGACGACCTCGAGCCGCTGCTCGCTCCGGTGATGGCCAAGGCCGAGACCGCCGAGCTCGCGGAGATGGCGGTCGCGGCGCAGGGGCTGGCGAAGGCGGCACAGATTCTTTCCAGCCGCTTCACGCTGGTGGCAACCAATGTGCCTTATCTCGGCCGCGGCAAGCAGGACGACGTGCTCAAGGATTACTGCGGGGGTCAGCATCCGGAAGCCAAGGCCGACCTCGCCACGTGCTTCGTGGAGCGCTGCCTCGAGTTCTGTGCCGATGGCGGTAGCACGGCGCTAGTGACGCCACAGACGTGGCTATTCCTCGGCACCTACAAGAAGCTGCGACGCCGTCTGCTTGAAGAAGCGCAGTGGGAGGTGGTGGCGCGGTTGGGCGCGCGTGCCTTCGAGACCATCAGCGGAGAAGTTGTCAATGTCGTCCTTCTCACGCTGTCGCACCGGAACGTGGACGAGGGGCATCACTTCGCGGGGTGGGATGCGAGTGCAGGGGCCACGGTGTCTGACAAAGCCGACGTCCTCGCAGCTGGATCCGTCGGGCTTCTTTCTCAAGCGGGGCAAGTGTCGAATCCGGACAGCTGTGTACTCACCACCGAGTTGCCGGCGGCAAAGTTGCTCGCCGACTATGCAGAGAGCTACCACGGCATTTCGACGACCGACTACGCAGTATTCGGCCGGCGGTTCTGGGAGTTTGACGCTCTGTATCGAGGGTGGGTTTTCCAGCAGAGTACTGTCGAAAGTACCAAGCCGTTCTGCGGCCGGGAGAACGTCCTCTGGTGGGAAGATGGAAGAGGACGGCTGAAGGAATTGCAACTGGAGAAGGCTCCGGTAGTCATTACTGGACTTGAAGCATGGGGCAAATCAGGCGTTGCAGCGTCACAGATGAGAGACCTCCCCGTGACCTTGTACGAAGGCACGGCCTTCGATGACAACACTGGCGTAATTGTTCCCAAGAATGCAGATACGCTGGCTGCGATCTGGGCATTCTGCAGTTCCCCAGAGTATTCCCGCTTACTGCGGGTAATCGATCAATCCATTAAGGTCACCTATCCGACCCTCGTCAAAGTTCCCTTCGACTTGGAGTACTGGGCCGAGGCGGCCGCCAAGAAGTACCCAGACGGTCTACCGAAGGCTCATTCGGACGACCCGACACAGTGGCTCTTCAATGGCCATCCGAAAACGGCTGAGGTGCCGCTGCAGGTGGCCGTCGCGCGCTTGGCTGGGTACCGCTGGCCACGCCAAACCGGCTCCAGCTTTCCGGACTGCTCAGCCGTTGGGCCGGACGGGCTGGAGGAGCACGCCGACCGCGACGGCATCGTCGCTCTCAACCCTGTAAAGGGCGAGCAGCCGGCGTCCGCTCGGCTGCTGGCGCTGCTCGCTAACGCCTTCGGCGCCGAATGGTCTGCCGCGAAGCTCGACAGTCTGCTCGCGCAGGCGGGCTTTGCCGGCAGGACGCTCGACGACTGGCTGCGCGACGGCTTCTTCGAGCACCACTGCACGCTCTTTCATCAGCGGCCCTTCGTCTGGCACATCTGGGACGGCCGCCGCGACGGCTTCCATGCGCTGGTGAATTACCACCGCCTGGCCGCGCCGAATGGCGAGGGACGGCGTGCCTTGGAGAAGCTGCTGTACTCCTATCTCGGTGACTGGATCGACCGGCAGCGCGCTGACCAGAAGGCCGGTGTCGAAGGGGCGGACGCACGGGTCGCCGCGGCGGAGCATCTGAAGACGGAGTTGATGAGCATCCTCGCCGGCGAGCCGCCCCACGACCTCTTCGTCCGCTGGAAGCCGCTCGCCGAGCAGCCGATCGGGTGGGAGCCAGATATCAACGACGGTGTGCGGATCAACATCCGACCCTTCATGACCGCGAAGCCGCTCGGTGCGCGCGCCAGGGGCGCCTGCATTCTGAGAACGACGCCCAAGATCAAGTGGGACAAGGACCGCGGCAAGGAGCCGCAACGCCCGCGCGAGGACTTCCCTTGGTTCTGGGGCTGGGATCCGGACAACAAGGATGACCAGAGGGACTTCGGCGGCCGGGGCAAGGAAGCGGACGGTAACCGCTGGAACGACCTGCACTACACGCGGGCGTTCAAGCAAGCGGCACGCGCGAGGACCAAGAAGTGACAACGCCAGCCGTTCAGCTTGAGTTGTTGCTTCAGCCCGCGCCGGATCTGGCGGCGCAAGTACGAGAGGCGCTCCTTTCGCTGCTAGCGAAGCCGCTTCAACCGTCCGCGAGAGAACTGCTGCTGACGATCGAGCGCCAGCTTGGCGTCAAGGCGAGGTGGGAGGTCAACGCGGCCATGCAAGCGTTGATCGACGAGCGGGCCACTTCGCAATCGATACGTGCGTTCTTCCGGTCGCTGCTCGAATCCGGGGACATGGAAGCCGCGCTGCGCGGCGAGGGAGCGCCCGATAGGGAATTCGTGTCGAGCATCGATTCCCTGTTGCAGCAGAGCCGGGAGTACCGCGGGTCCGACAAGTTCGCCGAGATGATTGCCTTCATGGGCAAGTTCCGCGAATACGCCCCCTTCAACAACATGTTGGTCCGTCTGCAGAACCCGGCGTGTTCGTTCTTCGCTACGGAAAGCCACTGGCGCAAGAAGTTTCGCGCATCGCTCAAGGAGGACGCGCGGCCCATGCTCATCCTGGCGCCGATGAGCCCAGTGATGCTGGTCTACGACCTGGATCAGGTCATCGGGGCGCCGGTTCCTGAGGAGCTGGAGCGCTTTGCCCGCTTTGAGGGGCAGTGGGACGAGTCGTGGCTTGCGCTCGCATTGGAGAACGCCGCGCAGCGCGATCGAATCCGCGTGGACTTCAAGACGCTCTCATCGACACTTGCCGGGTTTGCGACGTTTGCTCATGGCGATGAGCAGTGGAAGCACCGCATCGCCATACACGCGGCGCTTGACGGACCGAGCCGCTTCGGCGTCCTGTGCCATGAATTGGCCCACATCTACCTCGGTCACCTGGGTTCGGACGCGGACCACTGGTGGCCGAGCCGAACCAATCTAACCAAGAACGCAGTCGAACTCGAGGCAGAGGCCGTAGCTTTCCTTGTGACGTTGCGGCTTGGCTTGCAGGGATCGAGCAGCGCCTACGTGTCTCGGCACATGCCTGACGGCAATGTGCCCCAAGGCGCTTCCATGGATCTCATCGCGAAGGTGGCGGGACGCATCGAGCAGATGACCAAAGAGCGGCTGCCGCGTCGAGCGCGTCGGGACGCAGCGCGGAGACAATAATGACGAAGCCCGCGCGAGCTGACTCTCTACTCGATGCGCTGACGGCGTCCCTTGCGGCGGCAATCCGCTCACCCGAAGGTGTTGCCGATCCCGTCGCGTTGTTGTGGACTGATGCGGACGGTCAGTGGCGTCCGCTTCTACCGGCCCTGCTGAAGGCCTGCGCTCACCTGTATGTCTTGGGCGGCTACGCCCCGGCGCAGCGCACTGGGCCTGCCATCTGGCTCAAGTGCGTCGTCGACCGGACGCTGCCTGACTTGGCGCCACCGCCCGGCACCGTGCCCATCCTGTACTTGCCTGGCGTCAGCCGGCAGGAACTGCGAGCGGGCGGAGACTGCCCCGATCTGCTCCATCCGTTGATCGAGCTTCAATACCGCGGCGCGGTCTGGCACCAGAAGAACGGTCGGGATTGGACGGTGGAGGCGTTCATGACCTCCGAGGCGGCGTTGGGTCTCGACCTGTCGCTGGACATGCGAACCCGCGAGGCGCTGATGCGCGCGCTGCCAGTGCTGGCTACCGAGCCCATTGCACCGCTGAGAGGACGCCGACTGGATGCGGACGACTTCGACCGCCTTTCGGTGGGCGATCCCGTGCGTGATCTTCTCGGCTGGATGTCGGAGCCTGAAGCGTTCCAGGCGCGTTGCGACGCCGCCAGGTGGGAGGCGTTCAGGAACATCTGCGGCCGCGAGTTCGGTTTCGACCCCGACAAGGACGGCCCGGCGCGGGCGGGCGACCTGATGCTCAATGGCAACGGCAAGTGGGAAGACGTCTGGCGCCGGTTCCGCGATGCCCCACGGGGCTACCCCGGCGTCACCGAGCTACTTCGCCACGCCAGGCCGCGTGATCTGCTCGTTGACCGAGCGCGCCAGCCGCAGGTGAACGACGAGCAGGAGGCTCAGCTCCGGTACGCGTTGGAGGCGGCGGTGGCCATGCCACACGAGAAGCTGTGTGCCCGTGTTATCGAGCTGGAGTCAGAGAACCGCGATCGGCGATCCTGGGTTTGGGCTGATCTTGGCTACAGCATGATGGCGCACGCGCTGGAACCCCTGGCAAGGCTCGCAACCTTGGCGCGCTCAGCGCTGGGCGGCGTGTCGCTGGCGGCGATGGCGGCGGACTATGCCACCGAGGGTTGGCGCTGTGATCGAGCTGCGCTCGATGCGATGAACTACCCAAAGTCGCCTTCAGACAGCGCACTCGTCGCAAAGGTGGTGCGGGCGCTCTACGCGCCGTGGTTGGACAAGTCCGCCCGCAAGTTCCAGGAGCTTGCCGCCCAGAACGAGGCCGAGTACCGCCGGCTGGTCTTGGGTGTGAAGGCAGAGCCCGAGACCTGCCTGGTGTTCGCCGACGGGTTGCGATTTGATGTTGCCGGCATGCTTCAGGAACGGTTGGAGCAACGTGGGCTAAGGGTGAAGCTTGGGCATCGCCTCGCGCCGTTCCCCACGGTCACCGCCACCGCCAAGCCGATCGCCTCGCCGGCCCATACGGCGTGTGAAGGTGCCGCATCAGCCGAGGATTTCAACCCCGTCCTTGCGGCCAGCAAGCAACCGGTGAATGCCTCACGCCTGCGCGACGAGATGGCTCGTCACGGTGTCGAGATCCTGGATGCTGACGAGACGACGCTGGCTGCCAACACCGAAAAGGGTGGCTGGACAGAGATCGGACGTCTGGACGAGATGGGCCATTCACTGGGGGCGTCGCTCGTGCGGCACATCGATGTCGAGATCGAGGCGATTGCGGATCGCGTCTCGGCCTTGCTCGGCACGGGGTGGACGCGCGTTCGTGTAGTGACTGACCACGGCTGGTTGCTGGTGCCGGGCGGCATGCCCAAGGTGGAGCTGCCGGCTCACCTGGTCGCCACCAAGTGGGCGCGGTGTGCCTCGGTGCAGGGCGAGTCGAGCCCGGACGTGCCCACGTTCGGGTGGTTCTGGAACGCCCACGCACGCATCGCCTCGCCGCCCGGTATCGGCTCGTTCATCGTCAACACCGAATACGCCCACGGTGGAGTCAGCCCGCAGGAGTGCGTAGTGCCCGACATGCTGGTGGAGCAGGGCGAAGTCGCGTTGAAGGCGCAGATCACCGAGATCAGCTGGCGAGGCATGCGTTGCCGGGTCGTCGTTGACACAAACGCCGCCGGACTGCGCGTCGAACTTCGCCGCAATTGGAAGCAGGCCGATCCGGAAGCGCAGCGCATCGCCACGGGCAAGGATCTGGGCAGCAACGGTCAAGCGAGCCTGGCCGTCGAGCGCGACGATTACGAGGGAACGGCGGCGATGGCCGTGGTCCTCGATGCAACGGGACGGGTGCTCGACTATCGGCCCACGACGATTGGAGAAGGGCAATGAGCATGGAATTGGATGCGCTGGACAGGCTGGCGGCGTCGGCCTTCGACGGTTACCTGGTTCGCAAAGACCTCGTACGCAAGTACTCGCGCCAGTACCCGGTGCCGACCTACGTCGTCGAGTCCCTGCTGGGCCGCTACTGCGCGAGCGTCGACGAGAACGAGATCAACGAAGGTCTGCAGATCGTCGAGAAGCAGCTGAAGGATCGCACGGTGCGTACCGGCGAGGAGGAACTGTTCAAGGCGCGAGCCAAGGAAACAGGGTCGGTCAAGCTGATCGACATCGTTCGCGCCCGGCTCGACGCGAAGAACGACTGCTACCTTGCCGAGCTGCCCAGCCTTGCGCTGCGGGACGTCCGCATCGAAGACCAGACGGTCCGCGACAACGAGCGCATGCTGACCGACGGCTTCTATGCGGAGGTGACGCTGAGCTACGACGGCGTCATTGCCCAGCAGACAGGAGGGCGGCCGTTCAAGGTGGACGCCCTGCGGCCGATCCAGATGTCGAAGTCTGATGTGCTGGATGTGCTCATGAAGGCGCGGCAGACCTTCTCCGTCGCGGAATGGATCGACTTCCTGCTGCGCTCGATCGGCCTGGAAGCGTCGGCGCTTTCCGATCGCGCCAAGAAGGTCGTACTCCTGCGGATGGTGCCCTTCGTCGAGCGCAACTACAACATGGTCGAGCTTGGCCCCCGCGGAACGGGCAAGAGCCACCTGTTCCAGCAGATCTCGCCGTATTCGCATCTGATTTCCGGCGGCAAGGCGACGGTGGCGAAGATGTTCGTCAACAACTCGACGGGGCAGAGAGGCCTGGTCTGCCAGTACGACGTGGTCTGCTTCGACGAGGTGTCGGGCATCTCCTTCGATCAGAAGGACGGCGTCAACATCATGAAGGGCTACATGGCGTCCGGCCAGTTCAGCCGTGGCAAGGAAAACATTCGCGCCGATGGCAGCCTCGTCATGGTCGGCAACCTGGACGTGGACGTCGAGCAGCAGCAGCGGGTCGGACATCTGCTGAGCCCGCTGCCCCCGGAGATGCGCAACGACACAGCGTTCATGGACCGTCTGCACGCCTATGTGCCTGGATGGGACTTCCCGAAGCTGAATCCCACCGAGCACGTGACCGACCATTTCGGCCTCGTCAGCGACTTCCTCAGCGAATGCTGGGACCGGCTGCGCGCTGGAAACCGTGTGTCCGTCATGCAAAGCCGGGTGCATCTCGGTGGCGCGCTGAGTGGGCGTGACATCGAGGCCGTGAACAAGACGGTCAGCGGATTGGCCAAGCTCTTGTTCCCGGACCCCCAGATGCCAGTCTCGGACGAGGACCTCGAGTGGATGGTGCGCCTGGCGCTGGAGTCCCGTCGGAGGGTCAAGGAGCAACAGCGGCGGGTGTTCAAGAGCGAGTTCCGCAACACCCACTTCAGCTACATCCTCGGTCCCGAGGGCGTCGAGCAGTTTGTCTCTACGCCTGAGCAGCACAGCGACGAGGCGATCGAGACCGACCCGTTGCCGCCCGGACAGGTCTGGGGGGCGAACCCGGGATCAGGGGAGACGGGCGCAGGGCTCTACAGGATCGAAGTCACCTGCGGTCGCGGCAGCGGCGTCAAGATCCTCAACCAGCCCACGCCGCCCGCCTTTCGCGAAAGCGTCAAGGTCGGCGAGCAGAACCTCTACACGCGCTCGAAGGAGCTTGTCGGCGACCGCAATCCGCGCGAGGAGGAGTTCTCGGTCCAGATGCGCGCCATGGACTCGGACAAGGCAGGGGCGGGCCTGGGCCTTCCAGTTCTGGTCGCCCTGTGCGGGTCGCTGCTCAACAAGAACACGCGAGGTGGAACGGTGGTCGTCGGAGCGCTGAACCTTGGCGGATCGGTCGAGTTGATTCCCAATGCGGCGCGGATCGTCGAACTCGCGATCGACAAGCAAGCGCAGACGATCCTGATGCCGGTCGCAGCACGCCGCCAGTTGAACGATTTGCCCGACGACCTGTGGACGAAGATCAGCATCGAGTTCTACAAGGACTCGGCGGATGCTGTGTTCAAGGCGCTGGTGGAGTGACGGCGCGTCGTCTTCGCACTGCGCGAAAGAAGAGTGTGGGAGAGAAGAATTGTCGATAAGGCTGCCAGGCTCCACGTGGAAGAAGTGGGATTTGCACGTCCACACCCCGGAGTCGTTTATCCATCACTATCCGGGCGAAAGGGAGGCTGCCTGGGAAGCCTTTCTTTCAGACCTTGAGCATCTGCCTGATGACTTCAAGGTCATCGGCATCAACGACTACGTGCTGGTCGATGGCTACGAGCGCGTACTCAAGGCCAAGCAGGAGCAAGGACGGCTCCAGAACATCGACCTGATCCTACCGGTGGTCGAGTTGCGCTTGGACAAGTTTGGCGGCGTCGTTCACGGTGGCAAGAACGGCTACTCCCCGTCGGGCTGGAGCAGGATCAACGTCCATGTGATCTTCGACCAACTGGACCCTGAGCTGATTCGGCAGCAGTTCGTATCGGCGATTGCTCCACGCTACCAGTTGATTCCCGGGTCTGCCGGTCAAGGCAAATGGAACGGTGTGATAACTCGAGCAAGCCTCGAAGCCCTAGGCGCTGCGATCATCGAGTCGGTCCCACCGGAGAAGCGCGGCGACTACGGGCCGCCGCTGATCGAGGGATTCAACAATCTGTGCATCAGTGCAGACGCCTGGCAGAAAGCCCTCGAGAACGTAAACCTGGAAGGCAAATTCGTTACAGCCATAGGCAAGACCGAGTGGGAGAACCTCAAGTGGGACGACCACACGATTGCAGAGAAGAAGACCCTGATCAACGAAGCTCATCTCGTATTCACGGCGGCCGAGTCGCCAGAGGCGTACGGCAAGGCACGGAACAAGCTCGTTGAA
>Ga0073934_10011404_pt1 | contig 10762 bp, 7 predicted proteins | sample LarsenN4metaG_FD_76834 | JGI IMG/M metagenome (GOLD analysis project Ga0073934, IMG submission 76834) | Hot spring sediment bacterial and archeal communities from British Columbia, Canada, to study Microbial Dark Matter (Phase II) - Larsen... ...
AGGGTGACATAACCTCCCGTACTTGCTGGGAAGATGCGGAGCGAGGTCAGCTCGGCGAATGGCGCGTGCAGTAAGGCGTCGATCGCCGAGCCAAGGTTATGGTCCCTTTCCCAGGGGCCACCTGTGCCTGACCCGCCGTACGCCATGTAGATCAAAGGGTGCGCGAGCAGAAGGACCACGATGGCCGCTGCTTGGAACCGCCAGCCGAGATGGAGGACAAAGAAAGCCAGAAAGTAGCCGATGGCGATCTGCTGAAGGACTCGGATGAACTGAAACGTGGGTACGCGCTGGCTCACGCTATCCAGCACGATTCCGATCACGCAAAGCAGAGCACATCGCTTTAGTACGTGGAGGAACTGGCGAGTCCAGGATTCGCCGCGGGCTTGCCGGACGGCGAAGGCGAGCGGCATCGACACGCCCACCATGAACATGAACGCGGGCTGAATCAGGTCCCAGAAGGTGCAGCCTTCCCACGCCTCGTGTTCGAACTGGTGAGCAAGCCAGCCCCAGGCGGGATCGTCGAGCAGTTGGCCCATGCCCATGCCCGCCGAGGTCATGGCCAGCATGATGAAGCCCCGATAGGCATCGAGGGACTGGAGTCGTCCGGTGGGAGCCGATAGGCGGGCATCATTACTGGGCTGATTCATCGGAATACTACCCTGGGATTCTTGCCCGGTAGCCAGCAACCTCTGCCTCGCTCATCGGCTCCAGCAGTCCGCTGGAAACAGCATGTGCCATCAGCTGACCATTGAGCCGAACCACGAGTCCGGTCACTTCAGCCAGACGCATGGGGAGCGGCGCCGCGTTCTTGAGACGTTCCTGGTGCGTTCGCAAGACTTCCGCCGAAGACCATCCAGCCCAGCCCTGAACATCCCAGTTGGGTGGCCTGCAGAAAAAGCCTTGACCATCGACCGTGATCAGATATCGATCTGCTCGAAGCGGAGTCGTGCACGAGTAGCCAAAGGTCTCCCCTCCTGGTCCGCTCATGCGTTGAATAAGCAAGCCCAAGCACTGGTCCGAACTGAGCAAGGACGCTCCCTCGACGCGCAGACGTGGATCAAGGGTGGGAAAGAGATACCAATCCACCACGTGCATCGTGGCCATGCTTCGGTCTTGCACTGTCCTGTCAACGACCTCTCGCAAGCTGGGCGCCACCTGGTCTCTCTTGGCCACGATATCCAGATCGTAGCTTCCCAGGGGATAGAAGCCAGAACCGATCTTGGCGCCAACCAGTCTGCCCAGGGCGATCCCAAGGAAATCGAGCACGCTCTGCGAGGTGCTCCAGAGTTGCATCAGGGTGAGCTTGCCACATTCGATCTTGTAGAAGGTCGTCATCCAAAGTCGATCTCCATGCCGTCGGCCGCGACGACCGTTCTTGCACCAGCGCTGGAGAGACCGCGCAGTCCCACGGGATCGTCGCCATCCAAAAGCGGGTTGACGTGCGTCAAACATAGCCGGCCGACCCCCGCAGTCTGTGCCAGTCGGAGGACGTCGCTTGTTACCGAATGGCCGGTGTGCTGTGCCACCTCGCGGTGCTCATCAGGAAAGTTGCACTCGTGAATCAGCAGATCGACGCCTCGGACAAAATCGGCATAGTCGAGCGAGCATCGTGTGTCCGTGATGTAGGCGAGTGAACAGTCCGGCCAGTCGAATCGATAGCCCACGCACGGCGTTCCATGATCGAGTTGCCGCGTCTGAACGCGCACGCCTTCGACCTCAAAAGAGGGGGAGACTGTACTTGTGTGATAGCGAAATTCCACCGGAAACAGCAATGAGCCGAAGAGTTGCCCGCGCACAATGTCCAGGTGCTCTGCCAGTCCGTGGACCACCACCTTTTCCACCGGCTTCTGCCAGAGCACGTCCAGAAGAAAGGTCAGACCAACGATGTGGTCGAGATGAACGTGAGAGAGGAAGATGTGCAACCGCGGCGTCTGCAACAGTTCGCGAACGCGGAAGAAGCCCGTTCCCGCATCGAGCACGAACCCTGCCGAGGGGAGCATGTAGCACGAAGTGTGTCGGCGTTCGTTGGGATGATAGCCCGCCGTGCCGAGCATGCAGATGCGCATCGAGACCTCCCGTTCCGCCCGTTGAGCCAGGGTCCAGGTTCAGAAGTATAATCTGCCTGATGCACGCAAGGGGAGATGCCATGTTGATCAATTTCGAGAAAGCCGGCGGACTTGTTCCCGCGGTGGCTCAGGACGCGTCGACCGGCGAAGTGCTCATGCTCGCCTGGATGAACCGCGAGGCCTTCGAGGAAACCCTCCGCACCGGACGCGCCTGCTACTTCAGCCGAAGCCGCAACAAGCTGTGGCGGAAGGGGGAGGAAAGCGGCCACGTGCAGGAGGTAAAGGAAGTCCTCGTGGACTGCGACCAGGATACGATTCTCCTGAAGGTCCACCAGGTCGGCGGGGCGGCCTGTCATGAGGGGTTCAAGAGCTGCTTCTTTCGGCAAGTAGTCAAGGGGTCGGAACTCCAAGTAGTGGCGAAGCGAGTCTTCGACCCGAAGACTGTTTACGGCAAGTGATTCCCTCGTTCTCGCATGCCGGTGCAGACCTGTCTGCTCCTCGTCATACACTGAGATCATGAGCACACAACTCCTAAAACTCGGCTTGCCCGCTGGCAGTTTGCAAGAGGCGACCGGCGAGCTCTTTCGCCGCGCCGGCTACAAGATCACCTACACGAGCAGAAGCTACTATCCGCACATCGACGACTCCGAGATCCAGTGCACCCTCATCCGTGCACAGGAAATGGCCCGCTACGTCCAGGACGGCGTGCTCGATTGCGGATTGACCGGCTACGACTGGATCATGGAGACCGAAGCCAAGGTGGTGGAGCTCGCCGAGCTGGTGTTCAGCAAGGTGAGCCGCCGGCCGGTTCGCTGGGTCTTGGCAGTTCCCAACGATTCTCCAGTCCAGAGCGTCAAGGACCTTCAGGGCAAACGCATTGCCACCGAGGTCGTCAACCTCACGCGCCGTTGGCTGGCCGAGCATGGCGTGACGGCACAGGTCGAGTTCAGCTGGGGGGCGACCGAGGTCAAGCCGCCGCGCCTTGCGGACGCCATCGTTGAAGTGACCGAAACCGGCAGCTCGCTCAAGGCCAACAATCTGCGGATCGTCGCCGAGCTGTTGCAGAGCACCACGCGCTTCATCGCCAATGAGCAAGCCTGCCGCGACCCGTGGAAGAAGCAGAAGATGGCCGACATGGTCCTCATGCTCCAGGGCGCCATGGCGGCCGAGGGCAAGGTTGGCTTGATGATGAATGTCCGAAAGCGCGACCTGCCCGCAGTGATCAATCTCCTGCCGGCACTGCAAACCCCAACCGTTACCTCGCTTTCCGATCCCGAGTGGGTTGACGTGCTTACGATCCTGGACGAAAGCGTCGTGCGAGTGATTGCACCCAAGCTCAAACAGGCTGGCGCGCGGGGCATTGTCGAGTTTCCCCTTTCGAAGATCATCGACTAGGCAGTCTCCCCCTGCTTTCAACCCCGCCTGCCTCATGCTCTGCCGCGGCGGTTGCTTGCCCGTTACAATGGCAGCCGCCCAGGGCACTTTGGAGACATCGCTATGGCTTCCTGGAAGCGTTCGGTGCTGGCGATTCTGCTGTTGACGGCAGCTTCTGCAAGCGTGGAAGCCTCGGCAGACACCCCTGCAGCCGACGCCTGGCCGGTCGGTCTTGCAGCGGTGGACATTACGCCAACCTATGCTGTCCGCCTGAGCGGCTTCGGCTTTCGCCGAACGGAGTCCGAAGGCGTGACCCAGCGCATCTGGGCCAAGGCTCTCGCCCTCGGATCGGACCCAGACGGCCCTTGCATCCTCATCACCACGGACAACCTTGGCGTACCGGCCTATCTTGTGGAGGAACTCGCCGCCCGACTGGCCAGGAAGGCGGGCATTCGCCGAGAGCGGTTGGCGGTTTCCGCGACGCACACGCACACCGCCCCCATGCTCAAGAACGCCTGCCCCACCCTGTTCGGAGTGCCAATCCCGCCGGATCACCAGGAACGCATCGACCGATACACGACCGAATTTTTGGACCGACTGGAAGAAGTTGCACTCAAGGCCCTTGCAGACCGGAAGCCGGCGAAGCTGTCGTGGGGGATCGGCCAGGCCGACTTCGCTGCCAATCGGCGCACCGCGGGCGGCCCCGTGGACCACGACTTGCCGATCCTGGTCGTTCGCGATCTCCAGAACAAGCCCCGCGGCATCCTGGTGAGCTACGCCTGCCACTGCGTCACGCTTTCCAACAACAGGATCTCCGGCGACTGGGCCGGCTACGCTCAGCAAGCCATTCAGGACGATCACCCTGGGGCTGTTGCTCTGGTCGCCATCGGTTGCGGGGCCGACGCCAATCCTAGCTCGGGCGTCACCGGAGACCGAACGGAGGTCGCCGCTCAGCAAGGTCGGCAGATTGCGGAGGAGGTCAAACGTCTCCTGGCGGGCTTCCTCGCGCCTCTTCGCACTCCTCCCAAGGCGGCGTGGAAGTCGATCAAGCTGCCTCTCGACCGCCTTCCTTCGCGCGAAGACTGGCAGGAGCGAGCCAAGCGGAACGATGCGATGGGCTACCATGCTAGAGTCCAACTCGCCAGGCTCGATCGCGGCGAAGCCTTGCGGAGTGAGATCGACTATCCCCTTCAAGCCTGGACATTCGGCGACGAGTTGGCCATGGTCTTCATGCCGGGCGAGGTGGTCGTCGATTATTCGCTCAGACTCAAGAGGGAACTGGACGGCCGGCGCCTGTGGATCAACGCCTACAGCAACGACGCCCCGTGCTACATCCCCTCGGAACGCATCCTCCGCGAAGGCGGCTACGAAGGCGCGGGAGCCATGATCTATTACGACGTGCCGACCCGCTTCAAGCCAGGCCTCGAGCAGCCCATCATCGACGCCGTTAAGCAACTCGTTGGTCCTGGGTTCAAGCCGAGCATGGACGTGAATCGCCTTCAAGGGACCCGACCGCTTTCGCCGCAGCAGTCGGCAGGTCAGTTGAGGACCAGGCCGAACCTGGCGATCGAACTCGTCGCGGCGGAGCCTTTGGTCCACAGCCCTGTCGCCGTCGACTGGGGCCCCGATGGGCGAATGTACGTGGCGGAGATGCTGGACTACCCTGAAGGCGAGGCAGGAGACTATCGGCCTGGGGGAAGGATCAGCGTCCTCGTCGATACCGACCGCGACGGCCGGTACGACCGCTCCCACGTGCTGCTCGCGGGGATTCCATTCCCCACGGGAGTGCTGGCTTACCGCAAGGGCGTACTGATCTGCGCGGCTCCTGACATCCTCTATGCCGAAGATACGAACGGCGACGGCCGGGCGGATTGTGTGAAAAAGCTGTTCTCCGGCTTCGGCACGCACAACTATCAAGCTCGCGTGAACAGCCTGGAATACGGGCTCGATGGCTGGATCTATGGTTCCTGCGGCCTGTTCGGCGGGAACATCGCTTGCCGTGCCCTGGACGGAACGGACAAGGGGACCGTCGCTCTCGGGGATCGCGACTTCCGAATTCGCCCGGAAACGGGAGAGATCGAACCGGCCACGGGAAGAACGCAGCAGGGCCGAGTGCGCGACGACTGGGGCAACTGGTTCGGTTGCGACAACAGCACGCTCCTGCGTCACTATCCGCTCGAAGACCACCTGCTCCGCCGCAACCCGTACGTGGCGCCGCCCCAGTCCGGAGTCTACGTACCAGCGTATCCAAACTCGGAAAGATTGTTTCCCATTAACCCTCGCGCTCAGCTTTTCGCCCTTTCTGGGCCAGCCGGTCATGTCACTGCCGCCTGTGGACTGGGCATCTATCGCGATAACTTGCTCGGCGACGAGTACCGCGGCAACGCCTTTATCTGCGAGCCGGTCAGTCTGGCGGTCCACCGAGAAATCCTGACGCCACGGGACAGCAGCTTCGCCAGCAAGCGTGGACAGGATGAGAAGGACCGCGAGTTTCTGGCTTCCAACGATCCCTGGTTCCGACCTGTCCAGGCTCGCACAGGGCCTGATGGCGCACTCTGGATCGTGGACATGTACCGCTTCGTGATCGAACACCCGCGATGGATTCCGCCTGCCGATCTGGCCAGGTTGGACGTTCGCGCGGGACACGACCTGGGCCGCATCTACCGCATCTACCCGACGGACAGGAAGCCCCGCCCGACAAGCCGCCTCGACAACCTGACCCCACTGGAGCTTGTCGCAGCGATCGCTACGCCCAACGGCTGGCAGCGCGATCTGGCTGCAGCGATGCTCGTCGAGAAGCTGACGCCAGAGTCGGGATGGAATGAGAAGGAACGTACGAGTGTCTTGAGCAGCTTGAAGGCATTGGTTTCGGGAAGGCCCGAACTCCCCGGACAGGTCGCCGTTGAAGCTCGCCTGACCGCCCTGTGCGTGCTCGGCCAGGTGGGCTGCGAGGGGCTCGAGCAACTCCTGGCCAAGGCAAGCGAGGACGACGCGGCTCCCCTGCGGCGGCACGCCCTGCGGATCGCTCGTGAACGCGGCTGCCTGCAAGTGCTCAAGCACAATCCTCAGGAAGACGATCCGCAGGTACTGATGGAACGGGCTTATGCTCTCGGGGCCCCCTCGATGCCGGAATCGGCATCCTCGCTGAGTGAGCTGCTCATTCGCCATGCCAAGGATCCTTATCTCACTGCCGCGGCGCTGAGCAGCCTGAACAAGCACAATGCCGCCGCGGTCATGCAGGCGCTCGCGCCGCACGCTGGGAAGGGACCGGCTCACGCCCAGGCGGTCAAGCAGGTCGTGCGGACCGCCGCGGCAGTGAGCGATCGTGAACAGCTCACGAAAGCCTTGCTCGGCCTTCTGAAGGCCAATGGCCAGCAAGAGCAGCCGTGGCAATGGATCGTCCTCGAAGGCATCCTGGCGGCTTCCTCGTCGGAAGTGGCCAACGGACCTGGTGAGTTGGCCAGCACCCTGCGGGAGATGTCCGCCGCGGCCAGGAGGATTGCGACTGACGACAAGGCCGAACTTGCCAGGCGCATTCAGGCTGTTCGCCTGCTGGGTCAGATTGAATCGACTCGCCAGGCTGACCTCGAGACTCTGGGCCAGCTCCTCGGTCCGCAGCAACCGAAGGAGCTTCAACTGGCGGCCTTGGCAGCGTTGCCCCGCATTCCCGATCAGCAAGTGCCCAAGCTGATCCTCGCCGGTTGGAAAGGCCACACGCCGAGTCTCAAGGCGGCCATGTTGGATGTGCTCATGAGCCGGACCAGCTGGCAAAAGGATCTGCTGAATGCCGTTGCGCACAAGCTCATTCCCCAATCCGACATCGATCCGACCCGCAGGCAGCAGCTTCTGAGCCTGTCCGATGAATCCCTTCGATCCGAAGCCATGAAGCTGTTCAACGCGGCGACGAGTCCGGATCGCGCCAAGGTGATTGAGCAATTCGCTCAGGTCCTGACGCTCTCGGGGAACGCCGCCCAGGGCAAGCAGGTGTTCGCCAAGCAGTGCGCGAGCTGCCATCGGCTTGAAAACGTTGGCCACGGCGTCGGGCCGGACCTGGCCGCCGTCGCGGGCAAGTCGCCTGGATACTTGCTTCAGGAGATTCTGGATCCCAACAAGAACGTGGATAGCCGCTACACGGACTACCGCGCGCTCACCCGTGACGGCCAGACCCTGACCGGGTTGCTGGCCGGGGAGAATGCCACGAGCCTTGTTCTTCGTGGCCCCGAGGGCAAGGAGCAGGTCATCCTGCGAACCGAGATCGAGGAACTCCAGAGCACGGGACGCTCGCTGATGCCCGAAGGCCTGGAGAAAGACCTCAAGCCTCAGGATCTCGCCGACCTGATTGCCTACCTGACGGCTGCCGGGCCGCCGCCCAAGCAGTTGCCAGGCAACAAGCCGGAAGTGATCACTCGCGAAGGGAGGGCGTTGAAGCTGCTTGCGACCAACGGCGCCATCTATGGGGCTGACATCACGCTGGAACCGGGCTTTTGGAACATCGGCTACTGGCACGGCATCCAGGATCGCGTCACCTGGACGGTCCAGCTCGAACAACCCGCCGAGTTCGACGTGTGGTTCGACCTGGCCTGCGATCCGCAGTCGGCGGGCAATGAATGCGTGCTGGAAGGCGCCGAGCCTGTCCTGCACTTCAAAGTTCCCAGTACCGGCGCGTGGAGCCAGTACCAGTGGGCAAACGCCGGTAGCGTGAGGCTGAAGGCGGGACCCAGCAGGATCACGTTGAGGCCGAGTCAAGCTGCTCTGCGCGGCGCCCTGATGGACCTCCGCGGCATCCACCTCGTGCCGCGGGGCGAAAAGCCGGCGGGCGAGCCCAAGGCCGACCCAAAACGCATCGCATCGCAGCTCCTCGATGACTCCATCCCCCCAGCGACACGCCAGGGGCTGATCCAGGCCCATCTCGACCTGGCGCCGGAACTCGTGGCCGCGATGACTGCTGATCTCCAGGATGACGCCAGGGAAGAGTATCGCCGCATTCCGTGGATTTGGCGAGTGGCCATCGCAGCGGGGAAGCGGAACGACGCCGACCAGCTCCGCAGGCTGCTGGAAGTGTCCCTTCCCAAAAGCAATGACGCGCTTCGACACTGGCACGCCGTCGTGGTGGGAGGAGGCGTCATCAACGGGATCAGCCTCCAGGGCGGCTGGCCGACAAACAGAATGAATGAGATCCTCAAGGGCCGCCCCGAACTCATGCAGCGCTGGCAGCGCTGCATGACCCTGTCCAGCACGATGGCCGACGACGAGAAAGTACCCTCCGGCACGCGCTACGACGCCTTGCGGATCATCGCTCTGGAGGGTTGGGACAAGCGCGGCCGGCAGCTGGCCGGGTACCTGAAGAAGGGAGTCCATGACGAGCTCCAGATGGGCGCCATCAGCGGCCTGGGCGACATCGACTCCGCCGAGGTCATCGAGCCGTTGCTGGCTGGGCTGCCTCACTTCTCCAACGAGAATCGGCGTCTTGCCCTTGATGCCCTGTCACGCAACCGCGTGCGGGTAGCGGCACTCCTGGACGCTATCGAGAAGGGCAAGCTCGATCGCTCCTGGCTAACCCCAGAACAAGTCAACCGGCTCAAGGAGTGGAAGGACGAGGACCTTCGAGCTCGGGCCGATCGGCTATTCCCCAAGTAGTCAATCCGCACGGGCCTGGGATCCTGACGAGGAGCAGGCTGCCCGGCGACTGTGGACCAGGAATCGCTTCTTGCCTTGTCGGATCAGATGCCGATCTCCTTGCCTTGCAGGAGTTCGATCGATCCCTCGCGGGCCACGGCGTACTTGAAGTTGGTTCGGCTGGTGCACGCCGCGCCAACTCGCCCCTGAGCATCCAGAGCGATGAAAGCGACACGGGCCGGATGCACGCCGCGCCGCACCGCCGTCTCATTGACCTTCCTGACGGCCAGTTCACAGGCTTCCTGAGGGCTCTTCCCAGCCCGCATTGCCTCGGTGATCGTGAGGCTCCCGCCGATGCGGATGATCTCCTCTCCTACTCCCGTGCCGCCAGCCGCACCAGTCTGGTTGTCCACGTACAGACCGTGGCCAATGAGAGGAGAGTCGCCCACTCGCCCAGGCAGCTTGTGGGCCAGACCGGACGTCGTACACACGCCGCCCAGGGAGCCTTTCCTGTCCAGGCAGAGCACGGTGACAGTGTCGTGGCTGAAGTATCCATCGTCCGGAGGCGCCGGCTGAACGGGCGCCCGTCTCGGCTGGCCTGGCTTGCCTTTCTCCCACTCTTCCAGGCTCCTGGCTGTGAGCAGGTTCTCGAGCGGAAAGCCCTGTTGCAGCGCGAATAGCCTCGCCCCCTCGCCGACGAGCAGGACGTGCGGCGTCTTCTCCATGACCCGCCGGGCCAGCGCGGCCACGTGCTTGACGTTCTCCACGCCTGCCACAGCTCCGCAGTTCAACGTCTGCCCGTCCATGACGCACGCATCTAGCGAGACGACGCCGATGCTGTTCGGCAGCCCCGCATAGCCGACGGAATTGACCTCGGGGTCGTCCTCGACGGCCTGGGCGCCAGCGATAGCCGCATCAAGGGCTGGGTCGCCCTTGCGGAGACGTTCATCGGCGACCGTGACTGCCGTCTTACCGAAGGCCCAGGTTGCAATGGCCACTGGAGCTGGCATGAATGACTTTCCTCCTGGCTGGCGAATCGGCAGTCTAGCCAAGTCTCGCCTGACTCACAATCTACTTTGCCCCACCTGGAAATTCTCGGCATAATCAGGGTAAAGCAAACCGCCTTCCCAGGGCATCACCGAGGAGTCGATCATGATCGGCACGGGCGAGAACCTCCAGTCCTACGTCGAAGCGGGCGAGGGCATCTTTGTCATTCGCGGGGCCGGCAACTGCCGAAGCTGGAACAACATCCAGTACAAGCCGGGCCTCTCCGCCAAGAACGTCCCCGCTCGCCGCCTCTCGATGAACGTCGCCACCATTCCGCCGGGGGGCGTCGCCTACGCCCACATCCATGTTGATTTTGAAGTCATGCTCTACATCCTCCAGGGCCGCGTCCGCCACGAATATGGCCCTGGCTTGAAGAAGGTCGTGGACAACCAGGCCGGCGACTTCATTTACATCGAGCCTGGCGTTCCCCACGAGGTCTTCAATCTCAGCCAGGAGGAGCCAGTTGTGGCCGTGGTGGCTCGCTCGGATGCTACCGAATGGGAGAACATCATCCCGTACGATCGCAACTCCGCCGAGTAAGCAAGGCCTGCTCAGCCGGCGTCGTCGATGACGCTGAGCGCCTTGAAAGGCGTTCCTTCGACGTACTCCAGAAACGCCCCGCCGCCGGTGGAAACGTGCGTCATGCGGTCATCCAGACG
>Ga0073934_10011405_pt1 | contig 10761 bp, 10 predicted proteins | sample LarsenN4metaG_FD_76834 | JGI IMG/M metagenome (GOLD analysis project Ga0073934, IMG submission 76834) | Hot spring sediment bacterial and archeal communities from British Columbia, Canada, to study Microbial Dark Matter (Phase II) - Larsen... ...
GCCATAGTGAGTCACAATCGCTTCGCTCATCGGGCTGGCATCAATGGTCAGGTAGCGGACACCGCGCCGCCGGGCTTCTTGTGCCCGAACGGAGAGCAGCGCCGTATACAGTCCGCGCTGACGGTAGGCGGGCAGGGTTGAACCGCCCCACAGCCCTGCGAACGAGCCGCCTTCATGGAATCGAATCCAGGCGGCGCTGGCGGGGATGCCATCGACATAGGCCAGATAGATCGAGAGATAATCGCCGTGGTGGGTGAGTTCTTCGGTCAGGATTTCGCCGAGTATCTCGTGATCTTCGTTCCAGACCCGGTTCAAAATCTGGATCACTTGATTGATCTGACCTGGATCGGTGAGCCGCTGGACGTTAGCAGTCACGGGTTCGAAGAGGGTGGAGGGCGCAGTATCGAGATCCAGGACCATGATCGATTCTGGTTCTTCGCATTCGAAACCACAGGCGATCAACCGCTCACGCAGATCGGAGGGTGTGTCATGGCTGAAGACCTTCCATTCGAAATCCTGACCGATGCCCTCGAAGTAAGCAATTTGTTCACGGATCACCTGGTCTGCATCAGACTCATCCAGCCGAGAGTAGATCACTGCGCCTTCCCCTTCGTCCTGAGCAACCAGCCTTACAACCTTAGGCGTTTGCTCAGTGCGCATCCCGTAATACTGGACATTTTTCCGCTGTTCTTGTTCATAGAATGCCAGAATTTCGTTCATGCGCCACCTCTCCAGCAAGGACAGCAAAATGAGTTTAGTGTGTAGCTACTGCGCGAACTTCCGCACGAAGTAATCCGGGTTCAGTTTCTCGCCTGTGGCGTGTTCCAGCGCATCATTCCAATGCAAGGTGCTGCCCGGCGCGAAGATCCGCTCGCGGAAGAACTCGCCCGCCGCAGGACGGCCTACGATTCCGCCCACGTTGCGTTGCAGCCAGTCCGTCCACTGCAAGGACATCATGCGACCCAATAGGTAGTTCTGGTAGTAGGCCGGGGCCAGCGCGATATGATACTTGGTCGCCCAGTCGGGCATGGTCTCGCGGCCTTCGGGCTTTTTGAGCAGTTGATATTTTTCGACCAGTTCCCACCACAGGCGGTTCAGATCGCGGGATGGGTCTTCATACATCAGCCGCTCGAAATTGACCACGACCATCACCCACCGCGCGAAGATCAGTTCTTCCAGGCGGAAACGCCGGGCGCTGATATCGCCGATATGGGCTGCATCCTGCGGCGACGCGCCGAGCATCTGCTGATGCCATTCAGGATCGAGCGTGAGCGCGCCCATCAGCATCGCCATCGCCTCAGTGGTCAGGATATGCGGGAAGCTGCGCAGCACCCAGTGCAGGTTTTTGGGAATATAGGCGTCATAAGCGGCGTGACCGAGTTCGTGCAGCAGCGTTTCCATCCAGCGCAGGGTGGGTTTCAGGTTGCAGAGGATGCGCACATCCCCTTCGCGGTCAATGTGCGTGCAAAAAGCGTGCTGGTCCTTACCTTCGCGTTCGAAGAGATCGCTGCGATCCAGGATGGGGCGGACTTCCATCCCCAGGCCATCATAGGTTTGCAGCGCCAATTGGACCAGATCGCGCCCGGCAAACAGCGTGTCATAGTTGAGGGCGCTGGTCATTGGCGCGCGCTGGAAAAACGGTTCGGCGTAGTGCCAGGGCATGAGTTCCTCGGCAGGCACACCAAAACGCTGGCTGAGTTCTGCATCGAGTTCGGCTTTGGCGCGGCGGAACGGCTCTTCAGTTTTGCGCGCCAGTTCGTCCAACAGACTGTACAGCCAGTCGGGATCAAGTTCGTTCAGGGTCAGACTCATGCGATGGAAATTGGGATAGCCCATACGCCAGGCTGCCTCGTTGCGCAGTTCAGCCAGACGTCGAATCTGGTCGGCGACACGCGGCCCGATCTGTTTGCTGGCTTCCCAGGCTTCACGTCGTTTTTCAGAGTCGTTTTCGTCTGCCAGGATTTGATCGATGGCGTTGGCCGTCAGGCGTTGGCCTTCTACCTCGGCGCGGAAATTGGTATAAGCGTCGGTCAGGGCTGTTTCAAGCTGCGTCACCTCGTCAATGGTCGCCGGATCGCGCTGGCCCTGGGCGAATCCTAGATGCAGCAGATGGACGATGCGCGCCAGATGCGCCTCACTGCCCGCAGCGCCGCTGTCGTCCCAGGCTTTATACTGCTGGTAGGGTGTGGGATCGGCCCAGAAACGCATCCATTTTGCCCGTGCCTCAGAGATGGCCTGGAGCGCTTCGGGTGTCCCGGTGGTGGCGGCATCCCACTCGCGTAGGCATAGTTCAATATACAATTCGCGGAACTGTGCCGTTGTCTGGTCCACAGCCGCACGAATAGAATCAGACATAAAACACCTCTCGTTTTCTAGAATGAATATCTTGTAATGGTTATAAGTAAATTCTCTTCAAGATATACCACAAAGCGAACTGCTTTCACAGCCGCCTAAAGTGGTCTATCATTGGTTTGGGGTGAAGGACAGGACCCAAGAACTAAAAACGCTGCCTCTCTAGAGGGAATTCGTACATGAAACAACTGATCGTAAATGGCGACGATTTTGGACGTTCACCGGGTATCAACCAGGGGATTCTAGACAGCCACCTCAACGGCATTCTCACGTCTACAACAGTCATGATTAATTTTGACGATGCGCCCGTCGGGTTGGAGCGGGCACTCACCGAGGCTCCTGACTTGGGCATTGGGCTGCATCTGAATCTGACCGAGGGCATACCTGTCTCTTCTGTACCAACGTTGGTAGATGAGCGCGGCCAGTTCTTCCCCGTCGGCGAATGGCTGACCCGGTTTGATCGGATCGATGCCGATGATCTGCGGCGTGAAATCTGCGCGCAGTTCGAGCGATTTGTCAGCCTGACCGGGCATGTGCCTGATCATCTGGACGCGCACCACCATATCACCTATCTGCATCCGGTGGCGCTGGATGTGATGCTGACGATTGCCGAGGAGCATCACCTGCCGCTGCGGAACGGCAACCTCACCCTGCCGCCCGATGAAGCCATGTCCATTTTTAAAGGCATGTTTCCCACTGTGCCGGAACAGGTGGGGAGCATGGTGTACGACGCCTTGCAGAGTGTGCTCGCCCAGCACCCCGCCCCGTTCTGGCCCGCTCGCTTCGAGACCGGGTTTTTCGATGTTCGCGCCACATTGGGCGATCTGCTGGTGATCCTTACCACACTGCCGGAGGACAGCATCACCGAGATTATGTGCCATCCCCGGCACGCCGATAATCCCGGCGATATCTGGGGCACGCAGGAAGTGCTGCATCTGACACACCGCGCCACACTCGAATGCGTGAAAGCTGAGGGTATTCAGTTAATCCGGTTTGGAGATATTCAGCTATGAGCAAACCACTTTCTGATGATGAACTGTCCTACGAACCACTCGATGAGGAGCCAGTGGGCGGCGATGAAGAGTTGACTCCGCTGGACCTGGACGCGCTCGACGACGAGATCGAACCTGTGAAGCGCGACGAGGAAACCGAGGAGATGCTCGACACCATCGCCGATCTGGGCGGCGATCTGAAGCCTGCCGACGAAGTGGAGTCTGAGGCAGAGACTCTGCTAGAAAAATCGCCCGAAACTGAATCCACACCCGCCGCTGAACTGGCAGCGCCTGAGATGTCTGTCAAAGCTGAGTCAGCGGCAGAACTATCCACCGCAGAAACGGCGGCTGAGGAGAAATCGCCACTGGTGGAGGCGGTTTACCGCGTGGTGATCCCCCTGACGCCGGAGTTGGAAAAACAGGTCCGTGAACTGCGTAAGGCGGGCAAGATCACCGAAATGCCGCCGCCTGGGATTGATGTGGTGGCTCCCTTCCAGGCCGAAGACCGCGCCGCCGTTGAAGCCGTGCTGAAATCATGGGCGCGGAATCATCTGCCGCTGCAACTGGAGATCACCGGAGTCAAAGCGCAGGTCATCGGCGCGCAGCAGTATGCAGCTGCGTGGACTTTGGACCCTGCCGAAGAGCTAAAAGAAGCGCAATCCGACCTGAATCGCGTTCTGGCTGCCTTGATCACGCCGCTGCCGGACTCGCCCATCGAATTTCCCGTGTGTGTGACGATTGGCGATCATGTCGCACCCAGGCCGTACCCCGCCTTAATCGGCCAAATGCAGCGCCGTTTTGATACGGTGGTGTGGGATGCTGAAACCGTCTCGCTGATTCGCCAGACTCCCGGCTCGACCTGGGAAACCGTCGCGTCGTTCCGATAGAAAATTGATTTTGCTATTTCTGCGTTTGATACTACACTGAATCAAACATTCATTCAAAGGAGGGGTGAGCATGAATTCTGGACAGGCTCAGCAGCGCACCCGCACCGAGTCTGGTGGGTGGCGAAGAGTCAAAGAACGTTTGACTCCCAAATGGTGGAAAAAACTATTTTTTGTCATCCGGCGGCCCAGGCTGTTTGGAATGACCCGCGAGTGGATCGATCCTCGGAAAAATAAGCGGCTATCGAAGCAGCAGGCCGAGGCGCTCTATGACCGGTTGATGGTCGGCGATGGATTCCTGTGCGACAGCCTGTTTCGTGCTCCCGAAGACCCTGAAGAAGATGTATTGAGCATGATCTATGGGGCCGAACGCCGTCCCAACACACTCTCTTCAGAACTGCAGCAGGCAGTCGGTAAACTGGAAAAACATCTGCTGCCGCACTTCTGGAAGATCACTCAGCAAGCCAAGTACTACCAGAATATGTACTACCTGTTCCAGTGGGTGTTTATTATCGGGGCGTTCCTGACGACGGTCCTGGCAGCAGCCAATGTGTACTATCACGATAACGATTTTGTGGTGCGCTGGCTGCAATTCCTGGCTGATCCATTGAGACTGAGGCACATTACCGCGACGGCTCTTCTAGGCTTTGTGACGGCGCTGATCAGTGGTCTGACGGCTGCCGTTGCCACGATGAGCGCGGGCCTGACTCCTCGCAAACGTTGGTTTATGGCGCGCGCCAAAGCGGAGCGTCTGCGCTCGTTCTATTTCCTGTTTCTTGCCCAACAAGGCCGCTTCGCCGTAGCGGATGAAGAGGTGCTCAAGGAGGGCGAGACTTCTCTGGCGGCTGAGGAACTCAAGGAGCGGAAAGACGAAGAACGAGTGACTCGTCTGCGCCGCGCTGTCCTGGAAGTTTTGAAAGATACACGAAAGGAAGGGGCCAATGAGTAGCTCTGATATGCCCACCAAACTCAATTCCAGTACGCTCACAGCCCAGGAAGCCAAACTGCTGACCGCGCTCTATCTGGCCCAGCGGGTGAACTACCAGTCCGATTTTTATGAGCGCCGCAAGGACGAGTTTACGTTCAATTCCGAAGTCATGCTGTGGATGTCGGCGATTATCATGGGGCTGTCGGCCATTCTCTCCGCTTATTCAATCACGTCTGATAATGCGTTTTGGGCGTTTCTGACGGCCCTGCTGCCCGCATTTGCGGCGGCGATTGCGGCCTTTCGCACGCTGTATCAATGGGACAGCCAGGCGGCGCTGTATGATGACAGCTGGTATGGGCTGCAAGAAGCGCGGCTCGAAGTCCCCGATCCTGACGCCATTGATTCTGATGAAGAATATCTAGAATACTTTCCCCGGCTGGTGAACAAAACTGAGCAGGTGCTTCAGCAGGAAGCCGCACAGTGGGGCCAGTTGGTGGGTAGCCGCACGCCGGATGACGAACTGATCACGGGTGACGACGACGGGTAACCCTGGTAACAAGGCGGATCACTGGGTAGGGGCGCGGCTTGCTGCGCCCTGATTTTTTCCCGCTAACCGACTCCACGCGGTCCCTGTCGCCATTCCGCGCTGCCCTAAAACGCCTCCTGGCTTTGCTGGCGATCCTCCAGGTCGGCGTAGGAGCGGATCAGGAAGTACGAGTCTTCGTCATGACAGGCTCATAGGCGACAACATCCACCTGCCAGCAGTGCAGCAGGGAAAGCGACTGCTCTATGATGAGTTGATGAAAGCGGGCGCGAGTGCCCGGCTTGAGATTATAGGCGCGAGGTTCGATGATCCGGTTCATGGCTCGGTCCATGCCTCAAAAATCTTTGGCTGATCGTTGACAGAACAGGGCAGAACAAGCTGCTTGTCCCTTTCCCTACGCCCCACCCGCTTTAATCACAGTTTGCGTTAGCGAGATGCTCCTCATACGTTTCGGCGAAAGCCTCGCCGCTGCCGTCGCAGGCCGCCGTGTGATAATAATAATTGGTCTGCGCGGGATACACGGCAGCGAAAATCGCCGTAGGGCCGGGATTATCTACCGGGGTAGGGGGCAGTCCTGCTTTCGTATACGTGTTATATGGGGACTCCACCTCTACGTTGCTGTTGGTGATGCGCGGCCACCAGTTACCCGGTCCGCCCAGGGCATATTGCACAGGGATGGTTGAGGCGAGGCGGTTGCCGTCACGGAAGCGGTTATAGTAGACACTGGCGACGAGCTTTTGGGTTTCCGGCGCATGACTTTCGCGCTGGACAATTGAGGCAATGATCAATGCCTGATAAAATGTCACACCCTGAGCGGCGGCGTCGGCTTGCATCTGGGGCGAGACGTTGGCAGCGAAGGCCGCAAGCTGCATATCGCGGAACCCTTCGGCGGTAGTGTCGTTCTGGATGGTATAGGTGCTGGGGAACAGGAAGCCTTCCATCGAAGTCCCCGCCGGGCGGTTCATTACGAAATCGAATGGCGCGCTGGCTCCCGGCCCCGTGACATTCAGATAATCTGCCCCGGTAAACGCGGTCTGAGAGGCGTTGATGGCCTCGGCGATCTGTTCGCGCCGCCAGCCTGCCGGGACACTGATGGTGCATGGGCAGTTGGGAGTGCGCGGTCCGGTAGCTCCCAGGCTGGCCGCTCCTGGCGCAGGATCAGAGGAGGGCGCATTTTCAGCAGCGCCGGGCAGCAGATAGAGCACCTGATCAAGCTGTAACATGCGGCTGTTCAGGCAGTTGGCTGCCATAATCTCTTCTACAGTAACCGTATTATCCGCGCCCAACACAAACGCAAAGAGGGTATCACCCTGCTGGACGCGGTAGGCTTCCCAGCCTTGAGGCGGGGGGCAGGCGGCGCTCTGCGGTGTGGATGCGGTCTCAGTGGTGGGCGTGCTGGCTGTGCCAGTAGAGGGCAGAGTTTGTGTGAAGGTGAATGTCGCTGTGGCGGACGGCGTAATCGTTGGGGTAGGGGAGGGCGTGACAGTCGGCGGCGCGGGTGTAACCGTGGACGCGCTCAGGGTAGGCTGGTGGGCGATCTGCGTGGGCGGCTGATCGGGCGCGGACGCATTTTCCGCTACCATCAGGATCGTAAACAGGATGCCGATCCAGGCCAGCACGCCGCCTACGAGCAGGAGGCCAGGCCGGAGATGAGACGTTTTGGTCTGAGACATGACTCACATTTTACCCGTTCGGCACAGAACCACAACTTAGGATTTCCTTAATGCTGCGACTTAGCATATACTGGAAGGGCGGGGAAGGGGGAGACACCGCAGCGCGGAGGTTTTGATGACAGTCTACATCCTGGATAAAGACCCGACGGCTGGCAATTGGGTTATGCACCACCTGCGCGAGATCGGCATTCAGGCCTGTTATATGTCAAGCGTTGCCGATCTGCTGGCTGAGTCTGATCACCGTGCTCCGTTGGTATGTCTGGTTGGCCTGCGTCCCCCGGTTCAGCAGGCATTGAGTCTGGTGGCCGAGTTGAGCCAGGAACCTCGTTTTGCCCAGACTTCGTTTCTGGTGATGGGGCCGACGCAGTACAAGCGATCTGCCTTTGAATCAGGCGCGGATGATTATATCGCCACACCGCCAGAAGTGATTGAGCTGCGCAAACGGGTGCGGATGTATCTGGACCATGCTGCATTGGAAGCGAGGGTGATGGCCGAAGTGCGCATCACGCAGGAATTCGAAGCTCTGAGTCATGAGGAAAAATCGTCGCCAGATGCTGGCTCCGACTCGTCACTCACCCTGCTTGAACATGCAGCAGCTCTGACCCAGGAACGCAACCTGTTAGAAGCCGTGCTGCGCTACGCAGGGGAAGCGATTGCCCTGGTTGACATGACGGGATTGGTGTTATATGCGAATCCGGTCTGGACCCGGTTGGTAGGACATATCGGGTCGCAGGGGATGCAGCTGGACTGGTCGGCCATGTTCGATAACCCGATGACGATAGAGAATATCGGCGCGGCGTTGCGCGCAGGCAACGAATGGCGCGGCGAGGTCCGCTACCGACTCCCAGAGGGGCGTTGGATGGATGTGGAAATGAGCGCGACCCCGGCGCGTGATGCAACCGGAGATATCATCGGCTATGTGATTGTCCAGCACGATGTGGCCGAGCGCAAAGCCATTGAAGCGATCAAAACCCGCTTTCTGGCCGATGCGAGTGTTGAACTACGCACGCCTGTCACGAATATTAAAATGCGCCAATATTTACTGCGGCAGGCTCCCCCGGAACAGAGAGCAATGCACCTGCAAGCGCTCGAACGAGAAACCGAGCGCCTGTCACACCTGATTGATGCTATGTTGGAACTCTCGCGCCTGGACCTGGGACTGGTGCGGATATCGTGTGAGAGTGTTGATCTGAACCGGATATTAGCCGATGCGACGATTCGGTATGCGCCTGTTGCCGAAGATAAAGGCGTCACACTGGCTCTGACGCGCAATCCCTCCTTAGGACCTGTTCAGGCCGATCCGATCCAGTTGGCGCGGGCTGTGGGCGCGTTGATCGACAACGCGATTCTCTATACGCCTGAGGGGGGGCATATCGAGGTGCGGTTGGGCCACGAAGCCTGGACAGGCGGCGAATTTGCCACGATTCAGATCAGGGACACCGGAATAGGCATCGAAGCCAGAGAGATGCCCCATATTTTTGAGCGCTTCTACCGCAGTGACCGGGCGCGCGATGCGGGTATGCGCGGGGTAGGGCTAGGGCTGGCTATTGCGCAAGAAATTATCAGCCGCCACAACGGAGACATCACTGTCGAGTCACAGGTGAACCAGGGCAGCCTGTTTACGATATGGCTGCCGTTGAAGTCGTGTGAATAATCAAAACAACCCTTGCGGGCTGCTTTGAAAAACGGACATTGGTGAAAACCGGCAAGGGTTATTTGTGGTTATCTTCAATGAGAAATGAGCAAGATTCATCGTCCTGAAGCTGCCAGCTCATACGCTGGAGACGGGCACCCGTCAGGCCCCGGATCAGTTTCTCATCCATTTTGCACAGTTCGGGGTTGGTGCAGGACACCTGCTCATAGGGGCAGTTCGTCACGGTCAGGACCAGGCGCCCATTGTCGCTGTGCCGCCAGGACGCGGTGTAGCCATGATTGTTGAGATAGTTCACGGCATGATCAAGCCGAACTTCCAGCGGCCCATCCGGGACCATCGCTTCGTCCGTCATGGTGTCTGCGACGCCTTCGAGAATCTGGCTGACCTGATTGGGGGCAAGCTGGCTTTTCATCTGGTCGATCAGTCCCAATGCCAGGCCCTGGTAGTTATTGGGGAAGTAGTCGGCGGCGCGCTCTGTCAGGGCATAAACATATTGGGGGCGACCAGGGGCGCTGCGACGGCGGACGGCAGGCGCAGCCACCAGCCCATCACCGCGCAGGATTTCCAGGTGGTGGCGGACAGTAACGGCGGTGATTTTCCCTATCCGTTCGCTGAGGGCAGTCACGATTTCGTCTATCGTCGCTTCTTTGCGCTCTTTCAAAATTTCAAGGATGTGTCGTCTAGTTTGTTGCATGGATTCGTGACTCGCTTTACCATATTTACGATATTGGTTATAAATTTAAAAAATCTTATCATGCCTATTCGAGGCTTGTCAAATGACAAGCTACAGTCCTAACATACGTCAATTTGCACTTCTCTACGCGGAAATGAGATAACTTTGTCAGTTCAATCAACACATATTGAGACAATATAGATGAAAAAAAAGATACTACTATGGAGTATAAGTTTTTGTGCTCTGGCGCTGCTGATTCCAGCCCCCGTTCTGGCCGATGATCCAGATAAATCCGAAGCGATCCAGGTAGCCGAGGAGTATCTGCAGGCCTTTGTGGAAGGCGATTTTGATACGATGCAGGGCCTCACCTGTTATATCGAATGGGCACTGCAAGATGTGGATCGCTTCGAGCGGACACTGGAAGAAGCCGGGTTATTGGATGCGGATATCGATCTTAGTGGCCTGGAATATGAGCCAGACCGTGAAGCTGAGACCTGGGTCGAAGTGCTGGTAACCGGAGATATTCTGATCGAGGGTATAGAGGAGCCTCTGACTCCTGCTGATATCCACAAAGACAGGCTGTGGTTGATCTATGAGGCCGACGCCTGGAAAGTCTGTTCGCGCCCGCCGATAGATGCTCGCCCTGTGCTGGGACCGGATGAAACGGCCCGCTTATTTATCGATGCGGCTTTTTCGCTCGATTTTGCTACCGCGCACCTGCTGATCTGCTCCGACCAGCAAGACGTGCTGTCGGAGGCCCGGTTCCACGCCATGTTCAAGGAGTTTGAAGAGAATCATTCGGTGGTGGATTTCAGCGAGGCGATATTCGAGATCACCGAGCAGACTGAGACCGAGGCAGTGGTGGCAATCAGCGGCGATGTGAGTATAACCTGGGATAGGCGCGACGAGCCGTTAGTCGTGTCGCCGGAGGACCTGGGCCTCGCCGAAATATTACTGCTTTATGAAGACGGGTGGACGATCTGCAACACGGCGGTGGTTGAAAGCTAGCCCGCTCTTGGCTACACTTAGGCCCATATTGGTTATTTTTCGCGCACCCTCCA
>Ga0073934_10011406_pt1 | contig 10761 bp, 8 predicted proteins | sample LarsenN4metaG_FD_76834 | JGI IMG/M metagenome (GOLD analysis project Ga0073934, IMG submission 76834) | Hot spring sediment bacterial and archeal communities from British Columbia, Canada, to study Microbial Dark Matter (Phase II) - Larsen... ...
GATCGGTCACGCCACAAACGCTCATGCGAACCTGGGAACAGCCGCGTGAGGAAAGCTGGAGGCTTCTGGTTGGCATCGTTGACCGTCAGCTTTTCGTGCTGGTGAATGGCACGGAGGCAATCGGAACAGTCGATTTGCCGGTGGTCGCTGGCTCACAGGCCAGGGCGTCCTTGCACCGCCCCTTGCCCGTGGGCGGCCGGGGGCCGGTGAGCCTTGGGGCCCGCGGAGCGGACCTCGTGGTTTCGCGTCTCAGGCTGGCGCGAGACATTCACTATGTCGGCGACGATGGCCGCGAGCCGTTCCCACATGGAATACGTCATCCCGTCGAGCTCGGACCGGATGAGTTTTTTGTGCTGGGAGACAATTCGACCAATTCTTATGATAGCCGCTGCTGGAAGGCTGGACCGACCGTGCAGCGAGACCTGCTGGTCGGGAAGGCCTTCTTCGTGCACCTGCCGAGCCGCGTCGTCCAGGGAAGACTTCTGGGGCGTGATTGGAACGCCCAGTTGCCCGACTGGCAGCGGATTCACTGGCTGCCCTAGCGGGCCTTGCGATGGAATGCTTGACGCGCCGGCGGCTTGCGGTCGCCGGACCTGAAGAGTTCTCCTCATTCGCTTGAGTGTTCGAGGAACGCATGGTCGAGAACCCCGCCGGTCCTTCCAGATCCACTCCTGAGAACTCGCCGGTCGCCTCGGAAGTTCGCGCAGCCACCGCAGCGACTTCTGGAACTGCGCCGGAGCCGACTTTCTTCCAAAGGGTTCGCGAGGATCTCTTCCGCCCCAAGCAGCCGCAGGCCAGGGACAAGCGGAGAGAACCCCACCGCGGCGACTCGCTCCGCGAGGTCGTCGAGACCATCGTTTTCGTGGTTGTCCTCGTGCTTATGCTGAAGGCCTTCGTGGCCGAGGCCTTCGTCATCCCCACGGGTTCCATGGCCACTTCGCTGCTCGGCTACCACCGCCACGCCCGTTGCGGCAAGTGCGGCTGCCAGTTCCCGGTCAACGCCAGCAGCGACGCCGAAGAGTTCCGCTGGTGGCAAACCGGACCCGCCTCCTACGCCGTCTGTCCGAACTGCAGGAACATCCAGGAACTTGGCTCGACCATCGACGGGGGCGACAAGGTCCTCGTTCTCAAGCCGCAGTACGATTTCAGTTCGCCTTCACGGCTGGACGTGATCGTTTTCAAGTTCCCCGGCAAGGTTAGCCTGGATGGCCATCGCGACGGAGGTCCGCAAGAGAACTTCTCGGCCAAGAACTACATCAAGCGGCTTTGGGGTTTGCCAGGCGAGAAGCTCAGCATCTGGCTGGGCGATCTCTACCTGGCGACCGGCGGACGAGACGGAAAGCCCGTCGAGCGGGAGATCATCCGCAAGCCGCCTGGCAAGCTGCTCCGCATGCGCCGACCCGTCAGCGACTACGATCTTCAGCCGAGCGACCTGGAGAACACGCTGCCGCCGCTGTGGGCGGATGAAGCCGCCGGCGAGGGCTGGAAGCCAGGCAGCACGACGGGCACGCTCGTTCTCGAACCGTCAACCGACGAACGCCGCCTAAGCTTCCGGAACTACCTCCGCCCGCCGCCGCTGCCCGCAGGGGCCCTGCGGCGCATCGGGTCCGCGCTACGCTCCATGGCCAACACGCTGGGCGACGCCGAACGCGAGCGCTACCAGGGGACCGACCTCGTGCTTCGCTCGCTGCGGTCGATCGAGAGCGACCTGATGGCCCTCGACTCTCTCACTCTTATGCCCACTTCCGCCAAGACCCAGGAATTCCGAGCTCAACTCGCCCGCCTGGAGAAGCAACTCAAGGACACCGAGGAAGGGCTCGTCGTGCTCCGCAAAGGCGAAGGGCGCGGCGAGAATCCCCTGGGCAGCACCTTCAATCCCAGGGAGACGATCCGGCTCGACATCGGCGCTGCTCTCCAGGCCCTTACGGAGCTTGGCGAGCAGTGGAAAGCGTCCCTCGAATCGTCCCAGCAGCCGCAACTCGTCACAGACTTCCTCGGCTACAATGCGCTGATCAGTTCAAGCGATCCAAGCGGGTATTACTATCCGCGCGAGCTGGGCAGCGGGCATGAGCCGCACTGGGTGAAAGACCTGATGCTCGACTGCGAGGTCGAGATAACCCAGCCCGGAGGAACGCTGACCGTCGAGCTGAATGCGGGCGTGGATCGGCACCGAGCCCGCTTCGACCTGACGAGCGGCGAGTGCACTCTCGAAGCGGTCCGCTATAGCGATGATCCCCAAGGCAAGGTAATTGCTACAAAATCCGCCCCGACAGCCATGCGAGGCGCTGGCCGCCATAAGCTCCAGTTTGCGAACTTCGACGACCGCTTGACGCTCTGGATCGATGGTCAGCTGGTATTTGGCGACGGTCTGGATTATCCAGGTCCGCCTCCCGAGGAACGCGGCCCACGCGTCGGCGATGTGAAACCGATCAGCATCCTCGGCAAGAACGCCGGCCTGGCGGTTCGCAAACTCCAGGTTTACCGCGACATCTACTACACCCGCTCGGCTCGGAACGATCCGCCCGAATACGAGGACCTTCGCTTCCTGGACCGCAGCGCCCTGAGCATGGCCAACTTCCTCGGGCTGCCTGCAAACGATCAGAACCGCTCGCCGGCAGGTCGGGTCGAGCGCTGGGATGGCTTCGGCCGGCAGAGGCCCTGGTACTATCCCATGGGAACGAAGCAGGAGTTTGGCCGCGAGGTCCTCGATCCTGAACTCCCGAATGGTCCCGTCCTTGGGCCGGATGAGTTCTTTGCCCTGGGCGATAACAGCACACGAAGCTCAGACAGCCGAGAGTGGGGCAATGTGCCCGAACGGCTGCTGCTGGGGAAGGCCGTATTTGTTTACTGGCCGCTCAACCGCTTCGGCATCATCTGGTAACGTCGATAAACCAGGGCATGAGCACTCCCATAGCGTCCTGTGACACCGCCATTCGCGTCCGCTATGCCGAGACGGACCGCATGGGCTACCTGCATCACTCGATGTACCCCGTCTATTTCGAGCAGGGGCGGACGGAGCTGCTTCGGCAGCAGGGCATCTCGTACCGCGACATCGAGGACCAGGGCTTCTTCCTGGCCGTCGTCAAACTGGAGATTCGCTTCCGCCGCCCTGCCTACTTCGATGATCTGCTCCGTCTGAGGACCACGCTCACTCGGACCACCGCGGTCCGGGTCGAGCATCGCTACGAGCTGTTTCGCGACAACGATTTGCTCTGTGAAGCCACGTCTACTCTTGCATGCGTGGACGCGGAGGGTAGACTGCAGGCTCTTCCCGACAGCTTGCAGCGACGCGAGGCAAGTGCATGATCAAGTTCAATTGCCAGAAGTGCGGCCAGGCGATGAAGGCGGCCCTGGAACATGCGGGCAGAAAAACTCGCTGCCCTGGCTGTCAGGAACTGATCCCTATCCCGCTGCTAGCGGCAGCTTCAACCCCGCCGGTTCCGCGGCCTGCTCCGCCGCCGGTCATGGAAGTCCTGGCAGCGGATGCACCGGCGCCCCGACGCCGACCTCGCGACGACGAGGACGACGACGAGGACGATTACGAGGACGACGACCGACCTCGACGCCGACGCCGACGGGAGAAGGCAGGCCAGTGGGCCGATTGCCCGAAGTGCGGCTGCCCTGGCCATGCGACACGCGTGCACTGGACTTGGTGGGGCGGATTGATTGGCCCTGCCATCATCAACACGGTCCGCTGCCACGATTGTGCGACCAGCTACAACGGCCACTCGGGCAAGTACAACACCGCGGCCATTGCCATATACTTCGGCGTGACTTTCGTCATGGCTATCGGCATCTTCATCGTCCTGGGGGTGCTCGGTAACCTTTAGCAGCGCGGTGATCGCTCTCCGCGCGGATGGGTCGCCCTTCCCCATCCGCCCTGGTTGTGGTACACCACCCCCATGCGCACCCTGTTGATCCGCCAGGTCCTGCCGACGCTCTTCTGCCTCGCACCCTTGATCGGGGCAGTGCTCGTCGTTATCGCCGTGCCTTCCCGGGCGTTGAGCTTCTACCTGGAGAGCATCCGCACATCCTACCTGGACTGGTTCATTCTCGCCCTGGGCGCGTTCTTCTTCCTGCTGCAAATGGTGCTGGCCTGGCGTGCACTGCGCTGGAACGAACGCACCTTCGATGAACGCCCCGATCCTCTGCTCCAGGGCATGTACCAGGCTGCGGAGTGGTTTCCTCTTCTGGGCCTGTTCGGCACCGTAGCCGGCATTCTCCAGACCTTCGCCGCCATTGGCATGAAGGAATCGTTGCCCCAGCGAGAGATCATCCAGCTGTATGCCCCAGCCCTGACGACAACCGGCAGCGGACTGTTGATGACCTTGCTCAACATCATCCCGCTCTGGCTGGTGATGGTCGGCCGGCGGGTGATTCTTACCCTGGCGTTCACCCCGCCCGCGGCCAAGGAGCCTTGAGCCATGCTCCAACCGAGCACCAACCGGAGCATTGCCCGCTTCCTCTTGCCCATGGCCGACATCATGGCTCTGCTGTTCTCTTTCTTCCTGCTGTTGCCTCACCTGGAAATGGAACCGGGCAAGCAGGGGGGCAAGGGCAACGTGCCTGGCAGCTACTGGAGCCCCGCTGAGCAAGAGAGGGCGAGGGAGGAACTGTTGCGGCTGCGTCGGCTTCGACAACTGCCCGTGGACCAACGGCTCAAGATCGTGGTGCTGGACATCGACGGCTCCACAGGCGATCTCCTCCTGAACCGAGGCGCCGGCCAGCAGCGGCTCAATGCCGCCAACATCGACGAGGTGATCCGGAACCATCAGGCGGGCGCGCGGGCCGAGGATCTCGAGTTGTTTTACTTGCTGCGGGTGCCCAGGCCGGACGCCCAGGGCTCGAAGCCGCACCCCACCGCCGCGGACGAGGCTCTGTATCGCCGATGGTTCGGCAGGAGACAGGTGGACTACAAGATCGATTTCCCCCAATTGCAGGAGTAAAAGCCCTGGAGAGCGTGGCCGAAGATACAATGTACCTTGCCGGCGCTCTTGCGCTTTGCCTGGAGGAGAATCCATGGCGCATCCCATCGAATTCAACATCGCCGATTGGTTCACCCATTCTGATCCCGTGCAGATCCTCCTCTGGGTCGCCTACGGATTCATCGTGATCGCCTCGGCGGCGTTCGGCGGATTCGGCATGGGCTTCATCACGCAAAAGCTGGCCATTCCGTTCGTTGGCGAACTCTCCCGCAAGGTGCTGACGCGGGTTCGGCTCGCTTTCGGCGGTCTTGCCGGGCTGGTCGCCGTGCTCATGCTCAATCCAGGCTCCATTGGCCTGGGCTCCGGCGCAGGCCAGTCTGGCGGCCTTCAGTCCTCCCAGTCCAAGGACGCAGCGGTAAAGGACGCCTCGCTGAGCGACCCCAAGCTTCCTGTGAAGACCGAAACAGGGGGCCTGACGGAGCGGCCTGGCGGGAAGTCGGTCCTGCGCATCCTCGTCCTGGGCGACGGCACTCAGCCCGCATACGAACCGGTGAATCGCTTCTTCGCCTTCGCCGAGGATCCCCAGCCCAGGGCGCTCGACGTCGAAGCCGTGATGAAGCGCGTCGCGGAGCTTCAGCAGGAGGGCGCCCTTAAGGAGGTCGAGCTTGTGCTTACGCCCCAGAGCACCTCGCTGCAGAACCTGGAAGTGCAACGGCTGCGGCAGGCTGTTCAGCAGGCCGGTCTGCGTCTTTACCTTCCTCCCGAGCCCAAGTAGTCACTGCGGAGCCGAGCTGGATGTCGGGTGAGGCCCCATCGCAACCGCCGCGAATCGAAGTGCTCGGCCCCGTTGGGGCGGGGAGAAAGTCCCTCGTTCGCTTGCTCGACGTCGCTTCCGCGGGAGAGTCATCCCTGCCGTTCGAGATTGTGGAGGAGCTGTCGAGCGAGCCGGCAGCCGTGCTTCTCGCCTGTCAGCCCACTGTCAAGGGAAAGGTCGCCCGCGACGACCTGGAACCTCTAGCCAAACAGCTCAATCGGCTGAGTGCCGAGCGAGGACGGTCCTGCGCGGTCGGGGCCGTGCCGGTCTTTCTTGTCCTCACCAAGTGCGACCTCCTGGCCCAGCCAGCCGATACGCTGGGCGACTGGTTGGAACGGCTCGAGGCCAGCAAACACGAGGCTGCCCAGGCTCTGCAGCCGCTGCTGGCCCCTTCCGAACCAGGCGGGTTTGGGGCTCTCCGCCTCCACCTGTGGGCGACAGCGGTACGCCGACCCGCGCTAGCCGGGGGGCCGCCAGGGACTCAGGAACCCTTCGGCGTGCGCGAATTGCTGACCCAGGTTCAGCACGCCGTCCACGATTACGCCAGGAGAAGCCGCAAGCAGTCACGTCGCCTGAACACCCTCGTGGCAAGCACGGCGGGACTGATTGGGGTGCTGCTACTGTGCCTGACTGTCGTGCTTGCCTTCAGATCGACAAATCGTGATGGCAACACTATCCCACCGGCAAGCGAGCCCTGGCCCGCAGGGGACCTGCTGGTGCAAGGCCAGTCCGCCGCCGCAGACGCCCGCCGGTTGCTCTCCTTCGCCGGCTTCGTCTCTGCTGATGGTCGCACCACCGACTGGCCGCGCTGGCATCGAGATGCCCAGGAAGCGATCGAACATCTCGGCTCCCTTCGGGCTCAACTGGCCGCGGAGAGAATCGGCGCAATGCTGACTGGGGAACTGCTCGACCTGCAACGGGCCCTGGCCTTGGTGAGCCAGCGGGCGGAGCTTTTCGGCCTGGCGGGCGAGGTCAAGGGCCGCCCCGCGGCGCTGCACTTTGCCGCCGAGCCAATCCCCTTCGGCGAGTTGCGTGCGGAGATGGTTGCTCGGCTCATGCAGATTCAACAGTCCTACCCGCAGTTCGAGGTCCAGCAGCTCCCTCGGGAGATCCCCCTCGGCATTGCCCGTGAACTGCAGGACGCCGCGCGAGTCAACTACGAGAAGCTGCTTGCCCCCGTCCAGCAAGAGATCCGCGCCCGCCTTGAACGGCTCGGCGAGGGCAAGGAGACCGTGCAGGCCTGGAGGGAGCTTGCAGACGGCTGGCTGGCCGGACCGGCCGAAGCGGACCTGTTCGACTGGCGGCAATTAGCCGTCATCCTGCAACGACTCGAAGGCCGGGAGAATCCGTCCGACCCGCTCACCGAACTGACCGGCTTCCTCCAGCGCACCGAGTTCTCGCTGCCCCTTGAAAGGGTGCTGCTTCAACTTCCCACGCGGCTGGTCCTGGAGGATGCGACCATCGACGGGCTTCGTCCGACCGAGGCTCCGCTCATTCTCACCCTGCGGGACAGCAAGGGAACCGTGACCACTGTGAACCTGCTGCCGCTTGGTGGTACGCAAGCCGTGCCGGGCGTTCCAACGGGACACATCTACGAAGCCGCTCGGCGGAACCCGCTGACGCGCGGCCGGCTGGTATTTCGGCCTGGGGAACAGCTTGCCGCTCGAGTCAAGCTAGTGGATCAATCCGGGCGCAGCTACGAGCTGGCGTGGCCCACGGCCGACAGTCCGTCGGCAGTCTTCACCTTCGCAGCGCTGACCCAGGCCCCAAGACTTCTGGCGAACGAGCAAACGTCAGCCACGGAGGCGCCTATCGCCTTTGGCGTGCGTCTACTGTTCAGCGAACCGTCAGCGTTCGCACTTCCCGATCTGACCCCGCGTTGAGGAAGACTTCAGGGCATCGGCCTTGCGCGGCTCGCGTGTGCCTGCGTGCGGACTGAAAGCTGGGTAGTGCCCTGCCCCAGCATGAGCGGCATTTCGAGGACGGCTTCCAGGTCCGCGCGGGAGGTGGAGATCTGGTTAGTCCCCAGGTCAACCCAGGCCAGACCCTGCAATCGCCCCGAACCCTTGATGCCTTCCTCCGACGTGAACGCGCCCTCGATGCCCACCGCTGCTTCCTCTCGGCCCTCGCGCTTCCGGCTGCCCAGGTAGGTGAAGGTGATCTCAACGGGCGAGGTCCTCAAGTTGTCCACGACTTCGAGAGCTAATCGATGGCGTGCCGTCCAGGTCTGACCCGGTGCAACCTTCGAGCCTGGCAACTTGCAGTCGAGGAACTGGAAACTCTCCTGAATTATTTCGCTCAGCGCGGCTAGCTCCTGGTTGAACTCGCCGGCGGAGGCGTAGGCGGCGTCGCGGGCCAGTTCGCCGGCCATGGGATGGCGGCGTTGCAGGAACGTCCGCAGGGCCTGGCGCGGAAGCGGCCGGTCGCCGATGCGGACGCCAATGTCAAAGCCCGTGAACTTCTGACCTGGCGATTCCTCCGCCTGCCGTTCCAGCTCGCCGCTGAGTGAGATGACCAGGGGCGCGGCGTTCCCCGCGGCCTGCCCCCTTTCGAGCAGCGTTGAGCGATGTTCAAAACTGAGGCGACCGCCCGAAACCACGCCCAGGTCAGCCAGCTCGGCAGGTTTCCTCTCGATGGGCTCCGCTGGCTCATACGAAACCGCGGCCATGGAACGGGCCTGGTTGCGCCGGCCGAGGCAGTACGGCTGAAGCCAGTAGACCTGCCCTGCGGGCAGCGACGGCAGTTTCAACTCCCCGCGAGCCAGCCCTTGATCGATGGTCAGCTCGGTCCGTTGTGCACCTCCAAGCTCCGGCTCCGCCAGTGACGGCCCATGCTTTTCGCCCATGCCGCCGGTCGCCCAGGCCACGCCCACCTTGCGGACCCGTCTCAGCGGGTCCAGCACCTGGATGCTGACGGGGACCGTCACGCCTGTGTCCTCGGCATTCTTCACGGGCTGGCCGACGGTCATCTCGCCTAACCGGCCCTGAAAGAGGTGCAGGACTTGCTCCGCGGGCACGGCAAAGCTGATGCCCGTATTCCGGAACAGGTTGACGTAGATCGATACGGCCACGCCCACCACGCGGCCCTGAGCATCCACGACTGGGCCGCCGGAATTGCCTGGATTCAGCTCGCCGTTGAGCTGAACTCGGTGCAGCTCCCCGTTCTCGCGCAAGAAGCTCGCTACTGAAACCTTGCTCGCCGAGAGCCGGGCGTTGAGTTCCTGGCCATAGGGAAATCCAAAAGCGACGAGCTGCTGGGTTCGGTGCAGGTTTCGCGCCGAGACGACTCTGAGCGGCTCCGGAAGCTGGGCGTCTCTCTCGCGAATCTTGAGCAGTGCGAGGTCGATGTGGCCATCTGCGAGGAGCACTTCGGCCGTGAGCTTTCTTTCGTTCGTCTCGCCGCTGTAAACTATGACCTCGATTTGCGTCGGCGGCGGGCTATCGGGTTGCTTCATGCCGACGACGTGGGCATTGGTCACGACGATGCCTGGCTCCAGGGCGAAGAATCCGCTGCCCTCGCCCGGAATGCCTTCCGTACGGTCGGGATGCGCCACGCGCAGCCGGACCGTCGCGTCCTCCACCCGCTGCAGCACCTCACGCGGCAAACTGCCCTCGGCCGTCAGGGCGGCCTCGCCGAGTTCCTCGCGGCTGAGCACGGGAACGGGGTTTTCGAGCGTGTACTTCCTTGGGCCGTCCGCAGCGCGGTCCAGGTTCTTGACCTCGTGATCCAGCAGGGCCCTGTCCCCAGTTTCTTGCTCCTCCAGGACGCTGGCGACATCGCCCGGGCCCCATTGCCACAGGGGAAAACTGAACGTGTCCAGCTCCACGCCCATTCCTTGCGGCGGATTCGGAACCTGGACGTCCTGGCGACTGGCATCCTCCCGCTGCACCTCGAGGATGAAGAGGAACACAAAGAGCAGAATGCTCGCGCCCAGGAGGAAGATCCCCCCGACCACAATCAGGCCGAGCACGATCGACAAGGCGGAAGGACCGGAGCGCTGGGGCTCAACGGGATGTTGCGGCCGCATCGGCCTGACGGGGGGCCGGCGCGAAACCGCTCCGTCCAGGGAAGACACGGGCAGCACTGTCGGAACCTGCTGATTGGCAGGCGGGCCCCCTGAAGCATCCAGCACCGTGAGAGGCGCTTCAGGCTGACGTCCGGCCTGGGAATGCAGATCGGGAACAATCGGCGGCGCTGCAGCCGGCCCGGCCGGCTGGGGAAGGGATGGCGGGGCTGGCGGCCGCATCGGCTGCGGCCTGCGCAGACCAGGCACATCCACGACGAAGACCGTCTGACACGCCTGGCAGCGGATTCGATCCGCGCACAGGGATTCAGGAATCCTGAAGGATGCATCGCAACCGGGGCAGGTGGTGTAGATCGCCATGGGGGGGTATCTCCAGGGAGTCGATACGCTCCCATCGTAGGCGGCAGTTCAGCCAATCGCAAGGAGCGAGGATAGACTGGCCCCAGCGTTTGCCAGGCCGGTCACCAGGAACTCTTCTTCTCCCGCCGACAGAAGGCCGTCCGCATCAGCTCCTCGTCAAAGCCCTCCGGCACGCGCTCCTCGGCGGCGTAGATGTAGAGCCCAGCGATGAAGACCTGCTTGAGCGCGCTCATGACGATCGAAAGCACGACCAGGTAGCCCAGGCCCAGGACCCCCAGGGCAATGCCCAGGAGCAGGCTATCGGCCGCGATGCCGAGGAAGAAGGCTCCCACGATCAGGGCAATGCCCGGAATCGCGAGCAGGAAGCCGATGAGTCCGAGACCGAAGTTGCCCACAAGCCCGTCGCCCCAGCAATGGCGCAGCAGCTGGACCGACCGCTTCAGAGCGTCGACCGGCCCGAGCTTCTCGACGACCAGGATCGGCACCACCAGGTACGTCGCTGCGGACCACATCAGCCCGAGGATGCTGACGACAATCTGGCCGACGAAGTTGGCCCGTTTCTCGATGCTGTGCAGGATCATCCCCACCGTGGCGGCGACCAGGGCCCAGCCGAAGATCTGCGGCACGCGGGACATGGC
>Ga0073934_10011407_pt1 | contig 10761 bp, 8 predicted proteins | sample LarsenN4metaG_FD_76834 | JGI IMG/M metagenome (GOLD analysis project Ga0073934, IMG submission 76834) | Hot spring sediment bacterial and archeal communities from British Columbia, Canada, to study Microbial Dark Matter (Phase II) - Larsen... ...
AGAGGCCGCAGTTCAAAAACAGTTGGTCAAGCAGAGCCATCCCGGTAATGGCCAACCTCCCAGGGCTGAGTTGGCCGTACCGCTTGTCTTGCGGGGTGAGGTGATCGGCGTCTTGGGCGTCAAACGAGAAGAGACAGTTGATTGGGCTAAGGAGGAAATGGATGCGGTTGAAGCGGTGGCCAATCAAGTCGCCAGAGCTTTGGAGAATGCCCGTCTCTCTAAAGAACAGGAAAAAACGATCGAACAACTAAAAGAGATCGACCGGCTCAAATCAGAGTTTTTAACCAGTATGAGCCATGAACTTCGGACGCCGCTAAACTCCATTATCGGCTTTGCCGATGTGTTGCTCCAAGGTATAGATGGCGATCTACCTGATCTAGCCGTGAATGACATCCGGCTTATTCACAGCAGCGGCCAGCATCTATTGGCGCTTATCAATGATATTCTTGACCTTGCCAAGATTGAAGCCGGAGGACTTGAACTGATGCGCGAGCCATTAGATGTCCAGGAAATGGTTAAAGATGTTTTGGCCGCCTCAAGTTCACTGGTCAAAAACAAACCGGTAGAGATCCAAGTTGATTTGTCTGAACAACCGTTGCCTCCGGTTTACGCTGATAAACTACGTCTCAGCCAGGTTTTGATCAACCTGGTTAGTAATGCCGCCAAATTTACTCACGAGGGCAGGATCACTATCAAAGCTGAAGTTCGGGCCAATGAGCCCGATAGAATGCGAATTGCGGTCATTGATACCGGTATTGGTATTCCCCCTGATAAACTGGAAACCATTTTTGATCGTTTCCGCCAGGCAGATCAAGCGACAACTCGAAAATACGGCGGTACCGGACTTGGTCTGGCAATCTCTCGTAACTTGGTTCAAATGCATGGCGGCGACCTTAAAGTTATAAGTGAAGAAAACGTTGGTTCTGAATTCTACTTCACCATTCCTCTGGCCGAGACTGTCCTTTTGGAACAAGGCCCAGCTACCGAAAGTTAGTTGATGTTTAATTAGAGGAATGTTAAAATGAATTGGCCTTCAAAATATTGATCAACAGGCTGGATTAATGTGTTGAAATCTTATTTAACCTACGTGAGATGTTTAGAATGTAATAACGAGCTGGATTTCTACCCCGGTTTAGATCATTGCCCGGCTTGCAATGGGGTATGGCTTGATGCCCAATACGACTACGAAGCTGTAGCAAATATCTGGGAAAATGGATTAACAGGACGAATAGGTTCACTCTGGCGTTATTCAGAATTACTTCCTGTGCGGAATCCTGAAAAGATTGTTACGATGGGTGAAGGCTATTCACCGCTGCTCAGGGCCGTAAAGATTCAAAAGAGGTTAAACCATCCGGCCCTTTTTGTTAAGGACGAGCGGCAGTCGCCTACCAGCTCCTTTAAAGATCGACAAGCTGCTGTAGCCGTAACGGCAATGGCTGAAGCCGGTATTCAGGAGTGTGTTTTGGCTTCTACCGGTAATGCAGCCGCGGCTTACGCTGCTTATTGCGCCCGCGCCGATATAAAGCTCTGGGTCTTCTTAACCAGCTTGGTCCATACAGCCAAAATGCGCGAAGCAGCCTTATATGGGGCGGAAGTGATTAAAGTTACCGGAACCTATGACCAGGCGAAAAAAGTTGCGGCCGATTTTGCTGCCCATCGCCAGATACATTTTGATAAGGGCGCCAAGGCGATCCCCGGCAAAGAAAGTATGAAGACGGTTGCCTTTGAGATTGCCGAGGAGTTAGCCCGCCAGTTTCTCCCGATGCACGCTCCGTTTAGTGGAAAGACCTGGCAAGCGCCTGATTGGTATATTCAAGCGGTAAGTGGCGGTATTGGCCCGCTAGGTGTTCTCAAGGGCTTTGAAGAGCTTTACAAAATGGGCTTAACTGATCGTGTGCCCAAAATTGGCATTATTCAGGTAGGTGGCTGCTCGCCAATGGTCCGTGCTTTTATGGCTGGAAAATCAAAAGCTGAGGCGGTGGTCCCCGAGACCCGGATTACAGTGCTTTCAACTGGGGAGCCAGGCCTGGCTTATGATCTACTTTATCAGGCTAATCAAACCTATGGCGGTTACATGTTAAGCGTAACCGATGAGGAGTCATTTGATGCAATGCGGTTATTAGCCAGAACTGAAGGCTACTCGGTTGAGCCAGCTACGGCCGTGGCTTTTGCCGGTTTAGATAAATTGGTCATGCAGGGGATCATCAAACCCCATGAGACTGTGGTCATCAACTGTTCTGGCCATACTTTTCCGGTTGAGAAGTATATTATGGATGAAGAGAAGCTTCTGGATGTACAACTTGCTGAAGCAGCCGATGCGCCAGGGATACCGCTTGATGGTTTAGGATCTGCGCTTAAACGGCTAGATGAGCAGGTGACCACCATTGTGATTATCGATGATAATCCGATGGACAGTCGCCTGATTCGCCGCTTACTCCAGGCTAAAAAGCCTTACCGGATCTTTGAGGCGCACGATGCTCGGGAAGGATTAAAAATCATCAAAGAACGATTACCCGATTTGGTGGTTAGTGATTTAACAATGCCGGAGATGGATGGTTTTGCTTTATTGGAAGCATTAAAAAATGATCCGCAAACTGCCACGATTCCGGTCATCATTGTTTCAGCCAAGGATTTAACTCCGGATGATGAGAAGCGGCTCGCCGGGCAAACCTCATCCATTTGGCTTAAAGGAGCATTTTCAACTCAAGATCTGGTAGAGCACGTGGTTGATACCCTATCCGGTTCAGACCACAGTGGCGCTATACTCTCAGAGCCGCGCCGCGAACGAACAAAGACCAAAGAGATCGTTGTCTCTCCCATTCCCTTACCATCACCGCTGTCTGCGGATATTACCGAGGCAAAAAAGGTTGTTTTGATCGATGACAACCTTATGGATGCTCGCCTGATTAGCCGCATCCTGCAAATGAAACTGCCTATTGAAATTAAACAGGTACAGGCAGGAAAGGAAGCAATTAAGGTCATTAAAGAGGAGGAGCCACATTTAATTATTCTGGATCTGGTCATACCTGACAAAAGCGGCTTCCAGATATTGGAAGAGCTAAAACAAAATGAAAAACTGGATGCAATCCCGGTTATTGTCATAACCTCTAAAGATTTATCAGAGGCTGAAAAGCAACTATTGATATCAAATAAAGTTAGCGCAACATGGCAAAAGGGAAAATTAGATCGTGATAGCTTAATTGCCCAGGTTGAAACTTATCTGGAATAACTGTTATTGGGTAACCAAATTTGTAAACAAGAAGTAGGAATTTGTCTTCCTTCAGTCACTACCAACGAGAGGAATTTATGCAAGATGTTGATTCTATATGTTGAAGATAATTTTGAAAATAAACTATTTGTTAGGCGCGTCATCGAGTCCATGGGCCACGAAATGATCGAAGCTGAAACCGGACTTGATAGTTTAGTGCTTGCTGCCGAACGAGTGCCAGATTTAGTCCTCATGGATGTTAATATCCCGGGGATGGATGGCCTGGAAACAACAGCTAAATTTAAGCAAAACCCGCGACTGGCTCATATACCCATTATTGCTCTGACGGCTAATGCGATGAAGGGTGATAAAGAACGCTGTCTTGCCGCTGGCTGTAACGGTTACATGCAAAAGCCGGTAGGAGTTTCAGATTTACGCCGCGAAATTGAGCATTACGCCAAACTTGCTTCTGCTAAAAATAAACCTTAAAGTGCTTAAAGCGTTGCTTTTACCGGGATGGCTTGATCAAAATCAAGCCATCTATTCGTTTTGGTTGGCTACAATCGAATTGGCAATAACAAAAATTGATAAATGGCTTAAAGTTAAATCCAAAGTGGCATCAATCATTATTTGTGGTATAATAGAAAAAGGTTAACATAATTTTCCTGATAACTTGCCCCTTTCACAAATATTAATCATGGTCGGCTTTACTCCGGAAATTGGCTGCCTATTATAGTGGCATGACGATATTAAAAAATTGTGGTAAAATGGAGATCACTACAATTCCCGTCAAAGGGGGATGTGTTTAATATAAATTTGCGGAGGTTATGACAAATGGCGAAAAGAAGGCGGGCAAGCTTAAAGGATAAAGACCCAGAAATTCTAGGCATCACGCAAAAGAAAGGCAAAGGTATTGATCTGCTCTTTGGAGAAGGTGACCCGGCCATGCAGGATGCAGCAGGAGAGAACAGTACAGACGCTGATAACACCTCCGCATCTGCTAATTTTGTTGATGATGATTTAACGGGAATTATGAACTTTGAGGAAAGACCGGTTGATGAACTGGGGCTACCCATCGCCCTGGAAGCTCCTCCAGATGATTTGATTCTGGCCTCAACTCCGGCTGGACTTACACCCGATGAAGAATCAGACCCGGTCAACTCCTCGACCTCTCCGTTCACAATGCCTGATCCTAATAGCGCCGAGGCCGGCTTTAGTAATAATGCTAATGATTTATCCGGTATACTCGCAGAAGAAAATCCAGCCACAGCGGAGGAAACTAAATTGTCTACTTCAGCAAAAGACACTGATTTGCCTGACGATGTAGAACGAGAGGATGATCTATCGGGGTTGACTCAAGAGGAAATGGGTACGGCAGCCGCTCCCCCTCCAACAGATAACACCTCAACGCCGACGGATTTATCGGGTCTGGTTGCGGAAACAGAAGGTGCACCTGCCGGTGAGGCTGATACCGACCTATCTGATTTAGTAACAGAAGAAGATGAACTGGCTGGTCTGGCGGCAGAGGCAGATATGACTTCTCCCTCCCTCACCCCACCACCAACCACAGCCGCACCCATCAATGTTCCACCGCCTACGGCTCAACCCGCTTTCGAAGCGAGTATACCGCCCATGGGACGCACCCCGGATTACACAGCTCCCTCTACACCTTATGATTATACTGCGCCACAGCCTGGAATGAATATTCCACCGCCAAGCACAGCCACCGGCGCGCCAAATCTATCGCCGCCTCGCCCGACAAATATTGAGCTAGAAGGTTTCCACCAAAATGTCGTGAACACCCTGAGTAGTTTTGGTGCTGCTTTGCCCAATACCAGAGAGTCCTTTCTTCCAAAAGATGAGCTGCCAGATGATGCTCTGGTTGTTCGGCCCCAAGAACAAGTTGTCCGCGATGAGGCTATAACCCAACAAGTGCTAAGCTATATTGGCGTTGAGCGGCGCAATAAGTTATTTGAAGAGATTCTAGCCTTACATGATGAAGTTCCTCGAGAGTTAAGTAATAATAAGGCTGATGTCAACTTTGCGCTTGAAACCCTCCGTGAAGCAAATAATCTTATCATTGAAGACCCCCGCCAATATGATGAAGCGCTTTACCGGGTCGCTCTGGTTAAGGCAATGTTGTCTCGGAAAGCCCGTTTCACTTTCTGGTCTTATCGGATGGGCGCCTTTGTTCTCCTCTACGGTATTCTCTGGACTATAGTTTGTATCTGGGGGGTTTTTATCCCCATTGATTTTACTCTCCTCTTAAGAGGGGATGTGCTAGGCTCTGTTTATGAGGCAGTTTATTTTTCGGCGCTGGCCGGTGGGCTGGGCGGCTCTGTTGAAATCTTCTGGCGTCTTTATTACCGAGTATCAATTAAACAAGATTTTGACCCTCAATATCTTATGTACTATTTGGTTAAACCTATTTTAGGGTTTGTACTGGGGTTGGTGATGTATTTCTTAGTGGCCGTCGGCAGCGCTATCGGTGGCCCAAGCTCACTACCGGAGGCGGAAGCTTCCACCGGTTTTGTTTTGGCGATTTTGTTAGGTTTTATCGCCGGCTATAGACAAGAGTCCGTTTTTGATATGATTTACGTCTTGGTTAAAAAGATTTCGCCTGAAGCCGTTAGTGGAGGAACTAAATCAGTTATTCCGCTTCCCGATGAGGTTGAGGTCAAATATCGTGCAGAAATAGATAAAACAACCACTTGATTTTGATGAAAATCGACCAGCTTGCTCTTTTTATTAATAATAAACGCCCACAGTTAACCCTGTGGGTGTTTTTTGCAACACTGAGGAGACATCCTTATGAATCCTCTGTCTGCCATTGAATCTGATGACAGATTGGGTGGAGCCGATCGCTTACAGAATATCACCACAGCTAGAGGCTTGATGCTTGAAGAAGAAGCTCTGCCCGAGGAGAGCTTAACTGAACAGGTTAGCCAAGATTTTATCCTGGAAAAACGGGCCACAGTAATGCCGGATATAAGTTTAGCCAAACAAGTTACCCATTACCTCAGCCAGGAGCGGCGTGAAAAACTGGACCGGCAGATTGAAACCCTCTATAACCGGGTTGCCCGTGAACTAAACGATAATCCGAAAGATGTTTCCTTTGCCTTAAAAAGGCTTCAACAAGCCCACGATATCGTACTCGAAGATATGTGGCGCTATGAAGAGGCGCTCTGTTGGATTACCGAAATAAAAACAATGCTGCTTAAAAAACAGACCTGGCGACGCTGGTCTTACACCTGGGGCGTGTTTGTATTTTTCTACGCTCTAATTTGGTTGACAGCCTTCATTGCCGCATTTTTTATAGACATCACCACCTGGATAGCCGGAGGAAATATCCTGAATATTTGGTTTGCGTCCCTGGCCGGTGGTATAGGCGGTGTTGTCGGGATTTTGTATCATCTTTATTGGCATGTCTCGATTAGGGTCGATTTTGACCGGCAATATTTGATGAATTATCTTATCCAACCGATTCTGGGCTTTATGCTGGGGGGAGTAATTTTCTTGCTTAGCAACGCCGGTTTCATTTTAGCAGGTGCAAAATTACTGGATGATTCAGCGCCGCTGATTGATGGTGTTCAACTCTTTCAAATGCTGCTTGGCTTTCTGGCAGGTTTCAACCAACAAGTCGTTTATTCTGCTATTGATAGAATTATCAGGCGTCTCTTACCTGGTCATCAGAATTCAGCCAGATAACTGGCTGGCAAAACTACAGAAATAAGCTTATAATTGCCCCGGTAATAGCGGGCGGGATCTATCCAAAATCGTTAGTTGTCTATTCGATATAACTACGGAGGTAATTTAAATCATGGCAGAACTTAAAGAAGGACAGATTTATTTGCTCGATGGTAATGTCCTGGTTGAGGCCACGTTTAATGATTCAACTGGGCTTTGGCAACTTCATGAGCCGGAGGAGCGGTCTACCTGGTTGGTTTCACCCAATGGCAAATTATTGGCCATGCGATTTGATATTGCTCGAGATGTCTGGTTGTTGGATCGTGAACCGGATGTTTGGACGGCAGATGATCTTAATGAAGCTGATGAAAACACACCAAAACTGCCCAAGATGTTGCGCCAGGTTGAACGGGTTGCGGATGAACTGCATGGCGGGCAACTGACCTTGTTACGTTTGAACACCGGCTGGAAAGCCATGTACGGGAGCCCAGATGTGGAGACGGAAGAGGGCCGCAGAGAAATACAGAGGCTTAAAATATATAGAACGCTTTATGAAGCAATACAATCCCTGTTATGAGGAATGGATTAACTTATGACGCATTATATTGAAACACAAACCAAGGACGGCGCCACGCTTCGCATCGAGGTGGAGTCTACCTCTAAAACCAGTGTGGGATTCACCCGCCAACCATCTCCTACCGATGTTTCCAGCGAGGGGGTGAAAGACGCCTATGATCAAGCGCTTACTGCTATTCAAAATTGGGCTAATGGCGTACTCGATACCATTCAAAATATGGAGACCCAACCTAGCGCCGCCACGGTTGATTTTGCCATTAAGGTTGATGGGGAGGTTGGGGCGATGATCGCGAAATCAAGAGATGAGGGACAATTTAGAGTTTCGTTAAGTTGGAAACAACCTGAGGCAGAGAAGGAAGAAAAAAGTTAAAACTGCTACCAGGCTGCTCAACCTGGTTAATTTATAACAGCGGGCTAAGGATCTGGAGCGAACAAATTCGGTCTGATCTTTCAGCGCCGCTGTTCTGTTTTAAAGAACTCTGCCAAAAGATAACCGGTTTATGAATTGAAGATTGAGTTGCCATAGCCAAACTGGCGAGGTAAAGTAACGGTATGGATATATCATTTGGTAAGCAGGCAAAATCTGTACCTTTAGATACGGAAATTGATAAACCGACAGAACTGAGCAGGATGAAACTGCTGGCTACCTCATTACTTGGGTTGGCAGCTTTGATCTTTGTGGTGGCTCTGTTACTTGAAGAACGTTATCCCTGGGTTAGTTTTATTCGGGCAACGGCCGAAGCAGCTATGGTTGGCGCTATTGCCGATTGGTTTGCGGTTACCGCCCTATTTCGCCATCCTCTTAACCTTAAAATTCCCCACACCGCAATTGTGCCCACCCGTAAAGATCAAATTGGTCAAACCCTTGGCCGCTTTGTAAAAAATAACTTCTTATCCGCAGAGGTCATTTCCGACCGCTTGAAGTCGATGGATGCTACCCGGCATCTGGCTCACTGGATCAGCCAGCCCAACAATAGCCAAGTTATTGCCCGCTATGTCGCCCTTGGCCTGGCCGCTGTTGTTCAAGTGATGAAAGATGAAGATGTTCAGGAGTTGATCCAGAATAACCTGGCTACCCGAATCCGTTCAATAAAGATTTCACCCCTTATAGGCAACCTGCTTTCACTGATTACTTCAGGCAATAGGCAGCAGGAGATTCTTTCTGGGACCCTTAAGGCAATGGGCCGCCTGCTTGAAGAAAATAAAGATACGATTATGGAGACGATTAGCCGAGAGACGCCATGGTGGCTGCCTCAAACGGTCGATAACCTCATCTACCAAAAAATTGTCACCGCTTTTGAGAATACGCTCCAGGAAGTTAATACCAACCCTGATCATCCTCTCCATAAAAACTTTAACCAGGCCCTTACGCGCTTTATCGAAGAGTTAAAACATTCACCCGATATCCTGGCTAAAGAAGAAAGCCTTAAAGAAGAGCTGTTGCAGGACCCGGCCGTACAAGAGTTTTCCTCCTCACTCTGGGCAGATATGAAAAGCAGGTTAGTGGACCATAGCGCCAATCCCGACTCCGATTTTAGTAAGCCTATTCAGCAGGGAATCATGCACTTTGGCCAAACGATTCTCAATAATGAGACCCTCCTGGAAAAGATCGATCATTGGGTTCATGAAGGAGCTGTCTACTTGGTCACCGAATATGGCCATGAAGTGGAGACGTTGATTGCCTATACGATCAGCAAATGGGATGCCGAAGAAACATCCCGCCGGATAGAGCTGCAGGTAGGGAAAGATTTGCAATTTATCCGGATCAATGGCACCCTGGTAGGAGGTTTAGTTGGGTTACTGATTCACACGATTTCCTATTTGATTAAGTAACAGATAGAAGGTAGTGCCATGCTGGCGCCCATCAAAGTTGCTTCATCCTTCCGGATTATTGCTCATAGAGGAGCTTCAGCTTACGCGCCTGAAAATAGCCTCTCGGCTTTTAACCTGGCGGTAAAGATGGGGGCAAAAGAGATCGAAACCGATACCCAGCTTTCGGCCGATGGTAAAGTGGTGCTGTGTCATGATCTAACCCTGGATCGATATGGCTACGAAGGCCAAATTGTTGAAAAAATGAGTTGGCCTGAACTGGCCTCGCTCGATCTGGGTTCCTGGTATTCCCCCTTTTTGTTTAAAAACGAAAGAATGATCACTCTAAACGATCTGCTCACCTCGTTCCAACAAGAACTCATTTACCACATTGAACTTAAGGGTAAAGCCAGGGAACTCCCAGGAGCAGTTTACCGGATTATTGATGAAGCCGGTTTACATCAACAGTGCATCATTACCTCCTTCTCTTATGAACATTTAGCGGCCATGAGAGCTGTGAGCCCCATCATACGATTAGGTTGGCTAGTCGATAAGCTTGATCCAGGGGTACTCAACCAGGCAGGATCATTAAACCTATTTCAACTTTGCCCTCGCGCTGACCAGATTCAGGCCGAAGATGTAGCTAAAGCCCGGACTGTAGTGCAGGAAATCAGGGCCTGGGGTCTAACCGGATCTTCAACCGAGGTCATAAAGTTGATCCAGCAGGTGATTAAAGCGGGCAGCGATGGTCTGACAATCAACTGGCCGGATTGGCTTAACCATATTGGGTGAGCTTTTATCCTTCCAACCCACCGGTTTAGACGGTAATTGCTCTGAATTACCCCTTATTCTCCTCTAATGAATAGCTCTAACTGTTAATTTGATACATTTTGTAACCTACTCAGTTGGATGAAGCTGAGTTGGGCATGATATTCTTTTGAGTAATCATGAAATCACCCACTTTAGTATAGGAAAAAAGCGCTAAAAGTGATAGTTTTTCTATGTAATCATTAAAGCTGGTAACAAGTAATATGAGCTCAATTACTTGAACCAAAAGATAACAATTTTTGAAAGCTAACAAAAGGAGAAGAACTAAAAAACTTAGTTAAAGGAGAAAACAACCATGATAAAAAAGGTACGGTTCTTTTTAATTTCCAATTTAGTCGCGGCCAGTTTACTGACTGCTGCCTGTGCCGCTGAAAGCCCTGCTGAAGAGCCCACTCTACCGGGTGCGGCGGATGAAACTCAACTAGAAGCGCCTACTCAGGTTGAAGAGCCGGTAGTTGAGGCTACCACGCAGATGGGTGAGGCCGAAGAGCCGGTTGTGGAAGCCACAACCGAGGCTGTTGGCGAGACTGAAGAGATAGCCGGCGCTGAAGCTACCACTGAAGCGGTTGGCGAAACCGAAGGCATAGCCGGCGCTGAAGCCACAACCGAGGCTGTTGGCGAGACCGAAGATGTCGCCGGCGCTGAAGCTACCC
>Ga0073934_10011408_pt1 | contig 10760 bp, 13 predicted proteins | sample LarsenN4metaG_FD_76834 | JGI IMG/M metagenome (GOLD analysis project Ga0073934, IMG submission 76834) | Hot spring sediment bacterial and archeal communities from British Columbia, Canada, to study Microbial Dark Matter (Phase II) - Larsen... ...
GCCGCCAGAGCCAGGGCGCGAAGCAGGAGACCGCGCCCGTGTGGCAGGTTGGGCCGGCCGGCCGCACGCGCAGCAGGATCGCGTCTCCGTCGCAGTCCTCCCGCAGCTCCTCGACCGCGAGCGTGTTCCCGGAGGTCTCGCCCTTGCGCCAGAGCCGGCCGCGGGAGCGGCTGAAGAAGTGGGCCTCGCCCGTCTCGCGGGTCAGGCGGAGCGCCTCCTCGTCCATCCAGGCGAGCATGAGCACGCGCCCAGTGGACGCATCCTGGACGACCGCGGCGCGCAGCTCAGGCGGCATCGCGCAGCGGCACCCCCAGGCCGCGCAGCTCGACGCGCAGCTCGCGCAGCCGGGACGGGCGCTCGTGGACGATGGAGGCGAGCAGCGCCGCCTGCGCGATGCCGAGCGCCTCGGCGACGTGGCGGGCCTCTCCGGCGCCTCCGGAGGCGATCACCGGGACGGAGACGGCGCTCGCGACCGCGCCGGTGAGCGCGAGGTCGTAGCCTGCCCGCGTCCCGTCGGCGTCGATCGAGGTGAGCAGGATCTCGCCGGCCCCACGGGCCTCCGCCTCCACCGCCCAGGACACCGCGTCGCGTCCGGTCGGCGCCGTTCCCGCCCGCGTGCACACCTCGCCGCCGGCGGCGTCGATCGCGACCACGACCGCCTGCGAGCCGAGCAGCTCCGCCAGCTCGCCGATGAGCGCAGGACGCTCGACGGCCGCGCTGTTCACGGCCACCTTGTCGGCCCCGGCAGCGAGCAATGCCTCGGCGTCGGCGGCGCTACGCACGCCGCCCCCGACGGTGAAGGGGATGGAGAGCTCCTCGGCCACGCGCGCGATCAGCTCGGGCAGAAGCGACCGCTCCTCGAGCGTCGCCCGCACGTCCAGGAAGACGAGCTCGTCGGCTCCTGCCTCGGAGTAGGCGGCGCCCAGCTCGACCGGGTCGCCGACCTCGCGCAGGCCCTGGAAGCGGACGCCCTTGACGACGCGGCCAGCCGCGACATCGAGGCAGGGGATCAGGCGCGGGAGAGGCATCTCGCGAGGAACCGCGCCCCGGCGGGGCCGCTCTTCTCGGGGTGGAACTGGACGCCGAGGAAGCTCCCGGCCTGCGCGACGGCGACGATCCCCTCCGAGCGGGCGACCGCCGCCGGCGTCTCGGCTGCGTAGGAGTGGGCGAAGTAGAAGGCCTCCCCGTCCGGCTCGACCGGCGCCCAGCCCATGCGTGGCACGCGGCCTTCCCGGAGGCGCCGCGCCCGCCCGGGCAGCAGCCCGAGCCCGGCGACGCCGCCGTCCTCCTCGCTCTCCTCGAGCGCGAGCTGGAGGCCGAGGCAGATGCCCAGCGTAGGCCGGCCGGCGGCGACGCGCACGCTCAGGGCCTCGTCGAGCCCGGCCGCGCGCAGGCCCGCCATCGCGCTCCGCGCCGAGCCGACGCCGGGGAGGACGGCGAGGTCGGCGGCGAGCACGTCCGCCGGGTCGCGCGTCGCGCGCGCGTCCGCGCCCAACCGGCGGAAGGCGGCGAGCACCGAGCGCACGTTGCCGGCGCCGTAGTCGCAGATCGCAACCCGGTGTCCGACACCGGCGGGGTGCAAGCCCGGATCGTTCCGGGGGGCGGTGTCGGGCACCGTCACAGGAGCCCCTTCGTGGAGGGGAGGCCGGCGCTCTCGACGCGCACCGCCGCCCGCAGCGCGCGCCCCACGGCCTTGAAGGCCGCCTCCGCGGCGTGGTGCTCGTCGCGGCCCGTGGCCTCCACGTGCAGCGCGAGGCGCGCTGCCTGGGCGAGGCTGCCGAGGACGTGCGCCGCCAAGCCGGGGTCGGGCTCGATCCGGAGCTCGCTCCAGGGGCGGCCGCCGAGGTCGACGGCCGCTCGGGCGAGCGCGTCGTCCATCGGCACGACGGCGTCGCCGTAGCGCGCGATCCCGCGCCGGTCGCTGAGCGCCCGGTCGAGCGCCTGTCCGAGCGCGAGCGCGGCGTCCTCGGCCGTGTGGTGGGGCCCGGTCTCGAGGTCGCCCGCGCCCTCGAGCACGAGGTCGAGGCCGCCGTGGAAGGCGAGCTGCTCGAGCAGGTGGTCGTACAGCCCGGCGCCGGTGGCCACCCGCACCCGTCCCGCGCCGTCGAGCGCGAGCCGGACGCGGATCCGGGTCTCGGCGCTCGCCCGCAGGTGGCGGACGCGCCGTCCTCCGGCCACGGCGACCGGCGCCGGCCGGTCGAGCGCGCGCGCGAGCGCCTCCAGCAGCAGGTCGTCGTCCTCGGCGTCGCGGACCGTGATGCGGATGCCGTCGGCGAAGACGCGCACGACCACGCCCGAGCGGAGCAGCGCCCCCGCGAGCGCGCGGGGCTCCGCGAGCGGGCAGAAGAGGAAGTTGGCGTGGGAGGGGAGGGGCTCCAGCCCGAGCGCGCGCAGCCCTCGCGCGAGCCGCTCCCGCTCCTCCAGCTCGGCCGCGAGGTCCGGCGGCTCGGCGAGCGCGGCGAGCGCGAGCGCGGCCGAGAGCGTGGAGACGGGGAGCGGCGCCTGTCGGCGGCTCAGCTCGGCCGCTACGTCTCGGCTCGCGAGCGCGTACCCGACGCGCGCGCCGGCGAGGCCGAAGGCCTTCGAGAAGGTCCGCAGGACGACGACGCCGTCCTCGAGCAGGGGCACAGCCGTCTCGCCCGCGTACTCGTAGTAGGCCTCGTCGACGACGAGCGGGCGCGCCTCCGGCAGCCCGCCCAGCTCGCCGGTGGGGTTGTTGGGGCGGCAGCAGAAGGTGACCACCGCGCCCTCCTCGCCCAGCTCGGCGCCTGCGAGGCCGGCCGCGATCTGGTACAGCGGGTAGGTCGGCTGCGAGGCGATCGCGACCCGGTCGCCCGGCCCGGCGAAGGTGCGCGCGCAGAGGAGGATGAGGTCGTCGGCGCCCGCGCCCAGGACGACGTTCTCCGGCTCGACCCCGGCGTACTCGGCGATCGCGGCGACGAGGCGAGAGTGGCCGCCGTGCGCGTACGCGTTCACCTCGGCGAGTGCGCCCGCGATCGTCCCGGGCCGGGCGGTCGGGGGAGGAGACGCGCGCGTGTTCCCGTCGAAACGGACGATCTCGAGCGGGTCGAGCCCAGCCCGGCGCGCCAGCTCCTCGGTCGAGGGAGCCCAGACGTAGGGGCTGAAGGTCTCGGGGAGCGCCCTCACCGGCGCACCGCCTCCGCGTGGGCGGGCATGCCCTCGAGCGCGGCCAGCGCCTCCACCGTCGGGCGCAGCCGGTCGAGGCCTTCGGCGCTCAGGCGCTGCACGGTCACGGGCTTGAGGAAGGTCTCCAGCCCGAGCCCGCCCACCGCCCGCGCCCAGCCGCCCGTGGGCAGGACGTGGTTCGCGCCCGTGGCGTAGTCGCCCGCGGGCACGGCCGACCAGGGGCCGACGAAGACGGCGCCTGCGTTGCGGACGCGGTCGGCGAGCGCCTCCGGACCCTCGCCGAGGAGGACGAGGTGCTCGGGCGCCAGCCGCTCGACCTCCGCGAGCGCCGCCTCCAGGTCGTCGCCTGCACGCAGGAGGAGACAGACGGCGTCCGGGCCGTGCTCGGCCTGAGCGGCGAGCTCGAGCTCCGCGATCCGTCCGTCCGCGCCGGCGTCGGCGAGGACGACCACCTCCGAGGGGCCGGCGGGCAGGTCGATCGCGACCTCGCGCGAGACGAGCAGCTTCGCCTCGTTCACGTACGCGTTCCCCGGCCCGACGATCTTGTCCACCCGCGTGATCGACTCCGTTCCGTAGGCGAAGGCGGCGATCGCCGGCGGGCCGCCGAGCGCCCAGACCTCCTCCAGGCCGAGCAGGCGGGCGGCTGCGGCGACGGCGCCCGCGCCGGCGGGTGGGGTCGCGACCACGATCCGCTCCACCCCGGCGACCTGGGCCGGCACCGCGCACATGACGAGCGTGGAGACGAGCCCGCGGGGCACGTAGATACCCACCGACGCGAGCGGGACCCAGCGCCGCGCGAGCCGGACTCCCGGAGCGATCTCGAGCGTGAGGTCGGCGGGCCGCTGGAGAGCGTGCCAGCGCCGGACGGCCTCGGCCAGCGTGAGCACGGCCCCCGAGGGGATCTCGGCCTCCGGCTCGGCCGGCGCCGGCTCGACTCCGTCCAGCCGGAGAGCCCACTCGCGCAGCGCGTCGTCGCCACGCGTGCGGACGTCGGCGAGGATCCGGGCGACGTCGCTCACCGGCTCAGGCGAGCATCCGCTCGACGGGCAGGAGCAGGATCGAGGATGCGCCCGCGGCCTCGAGCCGGGGGAGCAGGCGCCAGACGTCCCCGGCGGGGACGAGCGCGTGCACGGCCACCATGCCGGGCTCGGCGAGGGGGAGGACGCTGGGCGCGCGGGAGCCCGGCACCAGCTCGCAGATCGCGTCGAGCGCGCTCTCGGGTGCATTCAGCATCAGGTAGCGGGTCCGGCGCGCGTCGACGACGCTGCGCAGGATCCCGGCGAGCTGGGCGGCGCGGCCGTCGCCGTCCCGGCGGCCGACCAGCACCGCCTCCGAGGCGAAGAGGACGCCGACGGAGCGCAGGCCGTTCGTGCGCAGCGTGCTCCCGCTGGAGACGAGGTCGACGATCGCATCGGCCAGGCCGAGCCGGGGCGCCACCTCGACCGCGCCCGTGACCACGACCAGCTCCACCGTGACGCCGGCCTCGGCGAGCAGGCGCCCGGCGAGACGCGGGTAGACCGTGGCGGCGCGCAGGCCGGCGAGGTCGGCGAGCGAGGCCGCTGGAGACTCGGTCGGCACCGCGGCCTCGAGCGTGCAGGCGCCGAAGCCGAGGCGCAGGAGCTCCTCCACCTCGACGCCGCGCTCGTGCACGAGGTCGAGGCCGGTGATGCCGCAGTCGACGACGCCGTCCTGCACGTACTCGGGGACATCTGCGGCCCGCACGAGCAGGACGTCCACGGGCGCGTTGCGGCAGGGGAAGGCGAGCGCGCGATCGCCCGGGCGCTCGGGCCCGAGACCCGCGTCCTCGAGCAGGGCGACCGCGGGCTCGCGCAGCCGCCCGGAGGCCGGGATCGCGATCCTCAGCCGGTCCGCGCGAGCCGGCGCCGCCGGCGCTCGAGCGCCAGCCGGTAGCCGCCCTCGCCGTGGCGCAGCCAGTGCGCCACCCGCGTCACCGTCGCCGTCGACGCCCCCGTCCGCCGCGCGACCTCGTGGTAGGGGAGGCCCTGGTCGACGAGCTGCGCCACCTGCCAGCGATGCGCCAGCGTCTCCAGCTCCGCCAGCGTGCACAGGTCCCGCAGGAAGCGCGCCGCCTCGTCCCTCGTCCGCAGGGAGAGGATCGCGTCCAACAGGTCGTCTGTCTCCGCCGTCTGCCACTCGTGTCGGGGCTCGCTCGCCATCTGTCCAGGCTACGGTAGCATGGTAGCGTGCTAATACGCAAGCAGAGAAGCCCAGAGGCCTCTACCGACGCAGCGCCGGCAACGCTCGGCGGCACGGGTGCCGGGAGCGCCGGCGCCGGGGCCGGCGGCGGCTTCGAGGTCATCCCGGCGGTGGATCTGCTCGGCGGGGCTGCGGTTCGGCTCGAGCAGGGCGCCTTCGACCGCGTCGTCGCCCGCGAGGCGGACCCCCTCGCGCTCGTGCGCCGCTTCGTGGCTGCGGGCGCGCGCCGGATCCACGTCGTCGACCTGGACGGCGCGCGCTCCGGGCGACTCCGGCCCGGGCTGATCGGACAGATCGCCGCGGCGGCCGCGCCCGCGCGCGTGCAGGCCTCCGGGGGCGTCCGCTCGCTCGCCGACGCCCGGGCGCTCCTCGAGGCCGGCGCCGAGCGTGTCGTCGTCGGCACGGCCGCCTTCGCCAAGCCGCAGGCGCTCGAGCGGCTGGTCGCCGAGCTGGGCGAGCGGCTCGTGGTCGCGGTGGACGTGCGCGCGGGGCGGGTGCTGGCGCGGGGGTGGTGCGCCCGGACGTCGCTGAGGGTCGAGCAGGCGCTCGAGCGCTGCGTCGGAGCGGGCGTGCAACGCCTGCTCTGCACGGCGGTCGAGCGGGACGGGACGCTCGCGGGCCCGGATCTCGAGCTCTTGGGGCGCGTCGTCGAGGGCTCGGGACTGCCCGTGCTCGCCGCCGGCGGCGTCCGCTCGGAGGCCGACCTGGCCGCGCTCGCGGAGGCAGGCTGCGAGGGCGCGATCGTCGGGCGGGCGCTGCTCGAGGGCGGCGTGCCGCTGCGCGCGCTGCGCGCTCGTGGCCCGGGCGTGTATCCCTGAGGGCTCCTCGTGCGTCCTCCTTCCGGACACAGCGAACACCGAGAAGGAGGCACCGATGAGGCACAACATGGGGAAGGCCGACCGGGTGGTGCGGACGGTTCTGGTCGCGCCGCTGCTCGCCGTCGCCGCGCTGGCCGTGGGCTGGAGCTCGATCTTCGGGATCGTGCTGCTCGTGCTCGCGGCTGTCATGCTGGCGACGTCGGCCGTGGGGTACTGCCCGCTCTATCGGCTCGTGGGGCTCTCGACCTGCCCGGTGCGGAGGGCGACCCACGCGTGAAGCCAGGGGGTGCGGAGGCGGGCGGCGTCCGGCTCGACGCGGGCGCGCTCGCCTCCGCCCACGCCGCCTCCCTCTACCGGCTCGCCCTCTCGCTGACCCGTGACCCCGCCGCCGCGGACGACCTCGTCCAGGAGACGCTGCTGCGGGCGCTCGAGCGTGGAGCCTCGTACCGCGGCGACGCACCCGTGGAGGCCTGGCTCCGCCGCATCCTGCACAACCTCGCCGCCGATCGCTTCCGGCGGCAGCGGCGCGAGCTGCTCGTGGGCGAGGTCGAGGAGCGCTGGCGTGACGATGCCTACACGGTCGATGCCGCCGCGGTCGTGGAGCGAGCGGAGATGCGGGAGGAGCTGGAGGACGCTCTCGTCCGCCTCCCCTTTCCCTATCGCTCGGCGGTGGTGCTCCACGACGTCGAGGGCTGGACGGTGAAGGAGGTCGCCGAGGCGGCCGGGATCGGGCTCGCCGCTGCCAAGCAGCGCCTGCGCCGGGGGCGGATGATGCTCGTCAGCGCGCTCGCGCAGGCTGCGGAGCGGCGGCAGGCGCTGCGCGGGGTACCGCTGGCCTGCTGGGAGGCCCGCCGGCGCATCTCCGAGTACCTGGACGGAGAGCTGCCCGTCCGGGAGGCCCGGCTCGTCGAGCGGCACCTGGAGACCTGCCCGACCTGCCCTCCCCTCTACGCTGCGCTGGTCGGTACGCGCGAGGCGTTGGGCGCCCTCCGCGATCCCGACTCGGTCGTTCCGCCCGATCTGGCCGAGCGGATCGCGCGGCGGGCTCGGCAGTAGGCGGCGGGCAGGGTTCGGCGAACGCCGGCTCGCAGCGTCCGCTCCGCCCGCAGGGCGCGCTAGCATCGCCCGGATGCCGACCTCCCTCGTCACCGGCGGCGCCGGCTTCCTCGGCTCGCACCTCTGCGAGGCGCTGCTCGAGCGGGGTCACCGCGTCATCTGCCTCGACAACCTGGTCGTCTCCACGCTCGAGAACATCGAGCACCTGCGGGACGACGCGTTCTCCTTCCTCAACCACGACGTGATCGAGCCGATCGCGATCGACGAGCCGCTCGACTTCGTCTACCACCTCGCCGCCCTGGCCAGCCCGATCGACTACCTGCGCATGCCGCTGCACTCGCTCAAGACGGGGTCGTACGGGACGCACCACGCGCTGGGGCTCGCGAAGTGGAAGCGGGCGCGCTTCCTGCTCGCCTCGACGAGCGAGGTCTACGGCGATCCACAGGTGCACCCGCAGCCGGAGACGTACTGGGGGCACGTCAACCCGATCGGGCCGCGCGGCGTGTACGACGAGGCGAAGCGCTACGCGGAGGCGCTGACCATGGCCTACCACCGCCAGCAGGGCGTGGACACCGCGATCGCGCGCATCTTCAACAGCTACGGGCCGAGGATGCGGCCCAACGACGGGCGCGCGATCCCCACCTTCCTCCGCCAGGCGCTCGGCGGCGAGCCCGTGACCGTGTTCGGCGACGGCTCCCAGACGCGCAGCTTCTGCTACGTGGAGGACATGATCCGGGGCCTCGTCCTGCTCGCGGAGTCGGGCGAGCACCTGCCGGTCAACCTCGGCAACCCCGACGAGAAGACGCTGCTCGAGCTGGCGGAGACGATCATCCGCCTCACCGGCTCCACGAGCGAGATCGTCTTCTCGGCGCTGCCGCTCGACGACCCCCAGGTCCGCCGGCCGGACATCACCCGCGCCCGGCAGCTCCTCGGGTGGGAGCCCGAGGTCGCGCTCGAGGAAGGGCTGCGCCGGACGATCGCCTCGCTCGGGCACGAGGCCGCCGTCGGCTCCGCGTGAGTCTCGGCGAGCGCTACGGCGAGCACCACCGGCGGCGGCGCGCGGAGGGCGACTTCGTCTTCGTCCCCGAGCGGATCCCCTTCTTCCAGGCCGCGATCGGCCGTGGCCGGCGCGTGCTCGACCTGGGGTGCCGGTCCGGCGCGCTCACCCGCCACCTGCTCGAAGGCAACGAGGTGGTCGGCTTGGACGTGGACGCGGCCGCGCTCGCGAAGGCCGCCGCGCTCGGGATCCAGACCGTGGTCGCCGACGTCGAGGAGCCGCTCCCGTTCCCGGACGCGAGCTTCGACGCGGTCGTCGCCGGGGAGCTGCTCGAGCACCTCCGCTTCCCAGACGCCCTCGTCGCCGAGGTCCGGCGCGTGCTCCGCCCGGGCGGCGTCTTCGCCGGCTCCGTCCCGAACGCGTTCCGTTTGCAGAGCCGCCTGCGGTTCCTGCGCGGCCGCCCGCCCGAGGACGACCCGACCCACCTGCGCCTGTTCTCGCCGGCGGCGCTGCGTGCCCTGCTCGTGGGCTTCGAGGACGTGCGGCTCGCGTTCCTCGGCGGCCGCTACCGGCGGCTCCACCCGCGTTTGCTCGCCCGCGACCTCGCCTTCCGCGCGGTCAGGCCGTAGGCTGGGTGCGCCCGAAGTCGCCGCGGCGGGCGACGTCGGCCTCGTCCACCATGTGGCCGTCGCGCTCGACGTAGCCGCCCTTGCCGCCGACCACGAGCAGGACCAGATCCTCCGTCTCGCTCGCGTTCGAGACCCGGCGCGGGGTGGTGGACTCGACGTGGACGAGCCCGCCCGGCCCGAGGACGCGCTCCTCGTCGCCCACCTCGACCCGAGCCTGCCCGGAGTGGACGAAGTAGAGCTCGTCCTGCGTGTCGTGGTAGTGGTGGAAGCCGACGAACCCGGGAGGCATCACGATCGCGTTCACCCCGAACGCGGTCACCCCCAGCGCGCCGCGGATCTTGCGGAAGCCGTAGCCCTCGCCGAGCTCATCGAGCGAGCCGAACGCGTACCCCATCGGAACTCACCCCTTTCCGTCGAGTAGGAACGTCGCCGTGCGCCGCAGGCCCTCCTCGAGCCCGATCGCGGGCTCGTAGCCGAGCAGGCGTCGGGCCTCCTCCAGGGAGGCCCAGGAGGCGCGCACGTCGGCCGGCCGGTCGGGCGCGTAGACCTTCTCCGCGGGACGGCCGAGCAGCCTCGCGATCGTGTCCGCGAGCTCGTTCACGGTCGTCGAGCCACCGGTCGCGACGTTGATGGTCGCGCCCTCGACGCCGGGGGCCTCGGCGGCGAGGAGGTTGGCGGCGACGACGTTGTCCACGTACGTGAAGTCGCGCGACTGCTCCCCGTCTCCGTAGATCGTGACCGGCTCGCCGGCCGCGATCTTGGTCACGAAGAGCGGGACGACGGCGGCGTACTGGGAGGTCGGGTCCTGGCGCGGCCCGAAGACGTTGAAGTAGCGCAGGGAGACGATCTCCATCCCGTAGACGCGGCAGAAGCTCGTGCAGAAGCGCTCTCCGGCCAGCTTCGCGACCGCGTAGGGGGAGATCGGGTCGGGGAGCTGCGACTCCGTGCGCGGCAGCTCGCCTCCGTTGCCGTACACGGAGGACGAGGAGGCGTAGACGATGCGACGCACCCCCTCGTCGCGGGCGGAGAGGAGCACGTTCAGCGTGCCCTCGACGTTGACCGCGGTCGTCGTCAGGGGATCCTGGACGGAGCGCGGGACGGAGGGAAGCGCGCCCTGGTGGAAGACGACCTCGACCCCTCGCACCGCGGCGTGCACGCGCTCGTAGGAGCGGAGATCGCCCTCGACCAGCTCGACGTCCCGCTCCAGCCCGGCCAGGTTGCCCCTGCTCCCGGTCGAGAAGTTGTCGAGCACGCGGACCTCGTCCCCGCGGGCGAGCAGCGCCCGCACGAGGTTCGAGCCGATGAAGCCCGCACCGCCCGTCACGAGCGCCTTCAGCGCGGCACCTCCGCGACGACGTGGTAGTTCGCGTGCAGCGTGCCCGGGCCGGGCTCGCGGAGCCGGGCCGAGCGCGCGTCCACCGCCGCCGCGACGGTGTTGATCGCCGCCACGAGCGGCCGCGCGAGCGGGCCCAGGCGGAGGCGGCGGAGGGCGAGGTCGAGGTAGAGGGAGGCGATCATCCCCAGGCAGGCGGTCGTGCCGGACGCGGGGGTCACCCTAACGGATGCCCAGGCCGCGTTCTCCCCGAACAGCTTCGCGAGGCCCGCGTGCGTCCAGCGCCAGTAGTCGGTCGGGGAGGGGTGGTAGGCCATCACCCCGTGCGTCGAGGCGAGGACTCGTCCGCCCGGAGCGGTCACGCGCCGCAGCTCCTTCACCGCCTGCGCCGGGTCGTCGCAGTGCTCGAGCACCTGGTTGCAGAGGACGAGGTCGAAGCTTCCGTCCTCGACGGGGAGGGCCTCGACGGGGCCGCGCAGCTCCGCCCGCGGGTTCTCGACCGGGTCGACGCCCACGTACGCGAGCGCGTACGGGGCGAAGAGCGGCTCGTACGGCTTCTGCCC
>Ga0073934_10011409_pt1 | contig 10759 bp, 7 predicted proteins | sample LarsenN4metaG_FD_76834 | JGI IMG/M metagenome (GOLD analysis project Ga0073934, IMG submission 76834) | Hot spring sediment bacterial and archeal communities from British Columbia, Canada, to study Microbial Dark Matter (Phase II) - Larsen... ...
AATAACGCAGTGCTGGCGGACACGTCTGTAATTTTTGCCACGAATTTCGGGGATGTCCGGTCCCCGGATTCTCGGAATTCCTAAGAAACCGAAGCGGCACGACCGTTGCCCTTAGAAGGCGACGTTCGGCCTGTGGTTTACGGCAGGGCGCCGTAAATGCTGGGGGGAGCCAGGCCGGACATTGCTGGAGGGGGCGCCGCAAGGCGCCCCATCCACAAACCCATGCCGCTCACCAGCGCACCCCCGTCACACGGCCGTTTTCCCTCATCCCCGCTTCACGAACCGCTGCCGCGCGAGTAACTTTTTCACACTCCGGCCCCTTCCGGGTACTCGAGCGCAAGTTTGAGCTCACGGGCGAGGCTCTCGACCGTGGTCCCGCTGCGCTTCCAGGCGCCTTCGGTTTCGAAGCGGAGGTCGCCGATCCTGCGGCCCCAGGGGGCGATCACGCGGCCGATGGCGCGGAAATCGGTTCGATCGGCATGCTCCTGGTCGAGCCGACGCACGACATCGGGAGCGACGCGGAAGAAGGCGCGCAGCGCTGTCGCCGTCTTGATGCTGTACTTGCGCCCCTGCCACGCCGCGCCAAAGACCACGGATACCTGCTTGAGATAGTTCACGAAGAATTTTCTCGCGTCGTCGCGAAACTCGGCTGACTTGCGCGGCCCGCCGAAGGCGTCGCCCGCGAACAGCTTCTTCAGCTCCTGGGCGAGCGGCGCCTGTGCCACCCGTCCGCGTCCGACGCCGAGCAGTTTGATTTCTCCGTGCAGCGGCGAGTCGTCGCGATCGTTCAGCGCGCGCACCACGTCGTGCGCGGCGGCCAACGCATCGTCGCGATAGAGCTGCCGTCCCGAGAGGCTGACCAGGTGCGACGCGTTGAGGCGCGTGTGCTTGGCGTTGATCGTGACGAACATCTGCACGATGTGATCTTCCGGGAGCCGATCGAAGATGATGGCCGGCACGGTGAAGGTCTCGTCACCGAAGTTGTCGATGTCCGCGTGAAGCGCCAGCAGACGGTGCTGGCCGTCGATCGCCCGCAGGATTCCTTCACGGGCGGGCACTTTCAGGCGACCGACCGACGCGCCGTTCTCAACCGGCTCGAAGGACAGCTTCTCGTCGCAGGAGATGATGACGGCGCCCGGAATCGAGGGGAGATCGCGGGCTTGCCGGCACTGCTCGTAGTACTGCACGAGTTCGTCGATCTTTCGCCGAATGATCTGCCGCTGGTACGCCTTCTCGCTCGAGGCAATGCGGCGCTCCAGCAGGTCCCAGTTCACCCTCGAGGGCTGCCGTTTTCGGCTGCCCCGCACCGGCGGCTGGCCGGACTCGCCGTAGCTCAGGACTTCGAAGCGAACCAGCTTGTCGATGTCACTGGCGGTGAGGGATGCCTGATAGAATTGCACGCCGAACTGCTGCATGCGGATGGCGGCGACGTTGATCATAGGGGCCTAAATTTAACCCGAATCTCGACCGTGGTTCGGCTGTTTTCCGCAGGCGCGCAGCTCGGCCGTCGCTCGTGCCACGGCTCTATCCTTTGCACGTCCAAGGAGTTATCCATGCTTCGCAGTGATTACCGCCGCCGTGCGGCTCTGCTGGTCCTGTGCACGGCGCTGGCGCTCGGGGCGGCCACCTCCGCACAGCAGGCCCAGAGCGAGCAACAGGACGCCGAATTCGCCAGGCTGGTGCGCGAGTGGACCACCAGGCCTGAATTTCTGTCACCGCTGGTCGACCATCTGCCGGTGCGAAAAGGTGTGCCTCAGCCCAAGGACGTGCTCGGCTACCACATCGGAACGCCGAAGAAGCTCACCTACACCGCCGACCAGCAGCGTTACTTCCGGGAGCTCGAAAAGGCGCTCCCCGGGCGGGTGAAGACGATGGTGGCCGGCCGAACGGAGGAGGGGCGCGACGTGATGATCGTGTTCATCTCCTCCGAAGCGAACCTGAAGAACCTGGAAGCCAACCGTCAGAACCTGCGGAAGCTTGCCGATCCCCGATCGCTGTCGGAGGCGCAGGCGAGATCGATCGTCGCGGCGACGAAGCCGCACTATCACCTGTCCGCCGGCCTCCACAGCACCGAGTACAGCCCGCCGGAAACCGTCATCGAGCTGGCCTACCGGCTTGCGGTATCCGAAGAGCCCTACATCAGGGCGATCCGCGACAACGTCGTCGTCAGCATTTCGCCGTCAACCGACGTCGACGGACGGGACCGGGCGGTGGACTGGTATTACGCCTACAAGATCGACGAGCCCTCCGACGGGAGCGTGAACTTCGGAGGGCCGCCGTACTGGGGCAAATACGTCTTTCACGACAACAACCGCGACATCAACTACGGGGTCGACTCGCTGCGCGTGCACCTGACCTGGTACCTCCAGTGGCTCCCGCCGATCTGGCACGATCTCCACGAGGCGCAGCCGTTCCTCTACACGTTCAGCGGGCAGCCGCCGAACAACCCGAACCTCGATCCCATCCTGCACAGCGAGCTGCAGTTCTTCGCGAACTACGAAGTGGGCAGGCTGACGGGCTATGGGATGCCGGGCGTCTGGCACTTCGGGTTCGTCGACACGTGGTCGCCGGGATATCTCGGATTCGCCGCTTCGAATCACAACGGCATGCTGCGGATGTACGAGATCTACAACACCGGCGGCGCCAATACGAAGAAGGCGCGCATCGGCGCTCCGGGCACGCGGCGCGAGTGGTATCGCCCGAACCCGCCCTACAGCGACGTGGAATGGTCGATCCGGAACTCGGTGAACTACGCGCAGTCCGGCGTGCTCACGGCGCTCGAGCTGACGTCGAAGTTTCCGGCGATGGTGGTCGAGAACTTCTACCGCAAGAGCGTGAACGCCGTGGAGGCCGGCCGGACGAAGCCGCCCTATGCGTTCGTGCTCCCGTCCGGACAGCCCGATATGACGCGCGTCGCACGCGTCGTGAACCTGCTGCGGCGCCAGGCCATCGAGGTTTCGCGCGCCACCTCCGAGATCAAGGTCACGGAAGGGACGTTCCCGGCAGGTTCGTTCGTCGTCAGGCTCGATCAGCCGTACGGCCGGCTGGCAAAGACGCTCCTCGAGAAGCAGGAGTACCCCGATCCCAACCTCCGCACGTACGACGATAGCGGCTGGACGATGGGGCTGATGAACGATACCGAGGTGAAGGCGATCGAGGACAAGAGCATCCTCGACGCCCCGGCGGAGCTGCTCACCGCCGACGCCACGGTCCCCGGGATCGTGACCGGACAGGGCGACGTCACGGTCGTCGCGCACAACGGCTCGCTGAACCTGGTCACGCTTCGGTATCGCCTGAAGGACATGACGGTGCGCGCCGCGAAATCGGCGTTCAAGGCCGGTGATGTGGAGTATCCGGGTGGATCGTTCATCATCGAAGGGCAAAGCGACCGCGTGCGCCGGGAGATGACCGCCCTGGGGCTGACCGGCGCTGCGCTGGCGTCCCGGCCCGCCGTCGATGCGGTCGAGGTCGATTTGCCGCGGATCGCGCTGTACAGCACGTGGATGAACACCGAGAAAGTCGGATGGGTGCGACTCGCGTTCGACCGCTTCGAGGTGCCGTACGATCTGATTTACAAGGATCAGGTCCGGGCCGGACACCTGCGGACGAAGTACGACGTGATCGTGATGCCGCACCAGACGAACGGCGCCAAGGCGATCGTGTACGAGGCGCCGAAGACCACGAGGCCGCTCGCCTACCGCAAGAGCGATCGCTTCAAGACGTTCGGCATGTACGGTGAGACCGACGACGTCCGCGGAGGCATGGGGCTGGAAGGCGCAGCCGAGCTCCAGCGCTTCGTCGAGGATGGCGGCCTGCTCATGACGTTCGGCGTCGCCAGCTACTTCCCCGCTGAATTCGGGCTCGCCCGCGGCATCGAGGCGCAGCGTCCTCAGGGCAATTTCTACGCGCCAGGTCCCATCGTCCGGACCGAGATCGTCCAGCCCACCCATCCGATCTTCTACGGGTATCGGGGAAAGACGCTGCCCGTGCGCTGGGCGGATGGGCCGCTGCTGCAGGTACCGGATCCCGACAGCCCGTCGGCCGCCTTCGCGCTGGGCACGCCGAAGGAGCGTCCGCTGACGCTCATGCGATTCCAGGGCGGGGACGCCGCCGTGCTGAGCGGCCTGATGCGCGGCGCCGATCAGGTTCGCAACCGTCCGGCGATTGTCGATGCGCGGGCGGGCAAGGGGCGGGTGGTGCTGTACGCGATCAACCCGATTTACCGCTGGCAGAACTTCGGCGAGCACAATCTGGTGTTCAACGCGCTGCTCTTCTTCAACGACTTTCCCGAGACGCTCGCCGAGCCGCCGCGCCCCACGACAACGGCCGGCGGGCCCCGCTGACCGCCGGCGCGTACCGAACCTGTGATCGCGGCGCGCGACACTGTCGCGCGCCGCGCGGTTCCGTCGCCTGGATGCACGACCCTTCACAGCCACCAAACCGTAACGGATCTGACGACACTCGTCGTTGACGCGTGGCTCGTCGAACGCCGACGATCGCGGCATGAAGCGCCACACATCTGCGAGGAGCATCATGCGGCATCGATCATTGCTCGGCATGCTGGCGGTCCTGTTCTTCCTGTCCGGGCTCCCGGCGCGGGCCACCGCCGCGAAGCCCACGGACGTCGTCATCACCAGCGCTGTTGTGTCTCCCGATGGCACGACGCTGTTCGTCACCGGTCGCAACTTCGGGAGCGCGCCCAGCGTCACGATTGGAGGCGTGTTGGTTGGCGGCGTCACGGTGAACCCCGACGGCACGGCATTGACCGGATTGATGCCGTTCACCGAACCGGGCACCTACGTGCTCGTCGTCTCGCGCGGCGTCAATAACGAGGCCTCGATGTCGGTGGCCGTTGGCGCGGTCGGGCCACAGGGACCCGCAGGTCCGCAGGGTGATCCGGGCCCCGCGGGACCGGCCGGGCCAGCGGGTCCGCAGGGCGACCGAGGCGCGACTGGAGACCCGGGCCCGAAAGGCGACAAGGGCGATCCCGGGCCGATGGGACCAATGGGACCGGCCGGGCCGCAAGGACCCGCGGGACCGGCCGGGCGCGACGGCATCGGCTTCAAGCACGTCGTCGCCACGGGTAAGGTCTGGTCGGGCTTCCCCGGCTACTGGGACATGCGCGATCTGTATACGGTCAGCGCCGACTTCCCCTCAGCCGGCACCGCATACGTCCAGGTCGTCGGCACCTGCTTCGGCCCTGCCAACGCCAGCCATCAGTTCTCGCTGAGCACGCAGCAGGATTCGTTCGACTGGGCGGGCGCCAACAGCCACGTGCGGCTGGATGCGGCGGGACAGGGCAGCTTGTCGGTGGCGCATGCGTTCCCGGTCGCGGCTGCCGGTCCGCAGACGTTCCATGTCGTCACGTACATGTCAGAGGGACCGGCCGGCGGCCCGTTCCAGACGACGTGCCACACCACCGCGACCGTATTCTTCGCCGTCACCAATCTGCCATAGCCCAATTGTGATTTGTGATTTGTGATTTGTGATTGGGGATTGGGGATTGGGGATTTGTGATTGGAGATTGGGCCGATCACGAATCGCAGTCACAAACTCAGGTCACAAATCCAAATCACAAATCCAAATCAAAAATCCAAATCACAAATCACAAGTCGTAAATCGCAAATTTTCCCCTTGTTTTTCCTTGTGAAAGGAAGGCGAAAATTACAAACAATTGCAACCAGACGCCTCGAGCGGCGGCACACTCTTACGTTCAACGCCATGAAATTCCCGGTTTCTTCAGCCCTTGCCGCCACCATCGCCATCAGTTCGAGCGCGCCGGTCCTGGGCGCGGACGACCCGGCGCGGATCGACTACGCGACGGCGCGCCACGAGCGCCGGCTCCAGGCCGTCCGTCTGGCTGGCGAGATCACGCTCGACGGCAGACTCGATGAACCCGCCTGGCTCGACGCGCCGATCGCGAAAAACTTCATCCAGAACGACCCGCTCGAGGGACAGCCGGCCACCTACGACACCGAAGTCCGCGTGCTGTACGACGACGAGGCCATCTACTTCGGCGTGTTCGCCCGGGATGAGGAGCCTGCCGCGATAATCGTCAGCGATCTCAAGAAGGACTTCGATACCTCCCGCAGCGACGGGTTCCGCGTGATCATCGACACCTTCAAGGACGAGCGGAACGGGTACCAGTTCGCCACCAACCCGGCGGGGGCGAAGTGGGACGCCCAGACGTCGAACGAAGGGCGCGAAAACAACGCCAACTGGGACGGCATCTGGGAGGTCCGCACGCGAATCGCGGAGCAGGGCTGGTACGCCGAGATCCGGATCCCGTTTCGCACCCTGAAGTTCAATGCAGCCGATCCACAGACGTGGGGAATCAACTTCGAGCGCAAGCTGCGCCGTCTGAACGAAGACAGCTACTGGTCGCCGCTGCCGCGGATCTACAACATCGAACGGGTGTCGCTGGCGGGAACCGTCGAGGGCATGCAGGGGCTCCGCCCCGGCAAGAACCTGCGCGTCAAGCCGTACGCGCTCGCGAGCGCCAACTCGGTGCCCGGAAGCACGGTTGACGACTACGACGTCGGCCTCGACGTGAAGTACGGCGTGACGAGCGGCCTGACCTGGGACTTCACCGTCAACACCGACTTCTCGCAGGTGGAAGCCGACGAGCAGCAGATCAACCTCTCCCGCTTCAATCTGTTCTTTCCGGAAAAGCGCGATTTCTTTCTGGAGAACTCCGGCATCTTCCAGTTCGGCGCGAGCGATCGCATGGGCGGCGGCGGCGGCGGCGGACGCCAGAACGCCTCGCAGGACATGCTGCTGTTCCACAGCCGGCGGATCGGCCTCTCCGACTCGGGGGACGCCATTCCCATCCTGGCCGGCACCCGGCTCACCGGCCGGCAGGGGGCGTACTCGATTGGCGTGCTCAGCATCCAGCAGCGCGAGTACGAGTCGGCGCGGGGGCTGGTCACGCCCTCGACGAACTTCACCGCCCTGCGCCTGCGCCGCGACCTGCTGGCCAATTCCGATATCGGGGCGGTGCTTCTCAACAAGGACGACAACGGCCCGAGGTACAACCGCGTGGCGGGCGTCGACGCGAACTTCCGGTTCGGGTTCCTGAGCCTCAACGGGTACGTCGCGAAGACGTTTTCGCCGCAGGAGGTGGAGCCGGGCGCCGGGCGCGACATGGCTCTGCGCGGCAGCTTCAACTACCAGAACCGGACCTGGCAGTTCCGCGGCCATTTCAACGGCATCGGGGAGCGGTTCAACGACGAGATGGGATTCGTCCCCCGCCAGGGGGTCAACAACTGGCTGCTGTACACCGGCTACACCTGGCGGCCGTCGTGGTTCCGCCGGTTCGGCCTGCGCGAAACGCGGCCGCACTGGCAGATGGACGTTTTCGAGCGTCAGCACGGCGGCGGGCTCGAATCGCGGTACCAGGACTTCCACTGGCCGGTCACGTTCAACAACGGCGCGTTCCTCGAGGTCGGAGTCAACCCGAACGTCGAGGAGATCCGCACGCCGTTCACCATCAACAGCTCGCTGGGCGTGCGCGTGCTGCCGGGGCGCTACGAATTCAACGAGTACTTCGTCCTGTGGCGCGGCAATTCTTCGGCGCGGTTCTCGTTCGAGGGGCGCTACTCGAACGGCGAGTTCTACGACGGCTACCGCCGCGGCTACACGTTCGGCCCGGCGTTCCGGCCCAACCGCCGGTTCAACGCCTCGGTCAACCTGCAGGTGAACGACATCGAGCTGACGGGAGGGTCGTTCGTCAGCAAGCTCGTGACGAGCCGCGTGAACTACAACTTCAACACGCAGATGTTCGTCAACGCGCTGCTGCAGTACAACACCGACTCGCGGCAGTGGAGCTCGAACCTGCGGTTCAACATCATCCACCGGCCGCTCAGCGACTTTTTCTTCGTCTACAACGAGCGGCGCGACGAGCGAAGCGGGGACCTGATCAACCGCGCGCTGGTGGCGAAGATGACCTATCTGGTCGCATTCTGACGGCCCGCCGCCGGGCCGTCACGTCGCCGCGCCACGAGCGCGCGTCTTCAGACCGCGCTCGCTCTTCCACCACGCGACGAGCCGGTCTTTCGTCTTCGCGACTCCGAAAAGAAAGACGCTGAACAGCGCGAACGCCACGACGGCCTGACCGAGCGTCAGGCGCTTGTGGAGTGCCGCGCTCACCACGCCGTACACCATCTCGACGTGTATCCAGTAGATGAACAGCGACGCGCGGCCGAATTCCTGCAACACCTCCCGGCGGCGGGTTCGATCGCTCCAGGGCCGACGCTCCCACGCATACGCCGCCGGAATCAGGGTGACGAGGACGCCGAGCCGCAGGAAGAAAAAGGTCGGCGAGCTCGTCCAGAAGTTCGTCTCCGCATACAGCGGCGGCAGGTAGGATGCCGCGTACCCGCCAGCCGCCGCCGTCACCCCGATCAGCGTCAGCGCAGGAATCAGCCGGCGCTCGGAGACCGCCTCGAACGCGACGCCAATCGCCCCGCCAGCGAACAGGAACCCGGCCCACGGGAACAGGGTAAACGTCGTGCGCCCCGGCGAGGGTCGCAGGTACCACTCGATCGGATCGGGCAGGACAGCGAGCCACGGGGTGGCGCGGACGATCGGCGTCAACATGGCCAGCGCCGCGGCCACCAGTGCCAGCAGCGCCGCCCGCCCTGCGGGACGTCGCGCGGCGCCCCACAGCGCACCCGCGCCAACCATGGCCGGTCCCATGATGTTCAGGATGTCCACCTTCAGCAGCGTCGCGGCCGGCGCGCCGCCACTCAGAACAAACGACTGCAGCCGGAAGAGAAACGCGAGCCCGAAGATCTCCCATCCGCGGCGCCGGACGGCGGCGGCGGCTTCGGCTTCGGTGGCGCCCCGCCGCATGCGCGCCGCGGCCATCAGCGGAATGGCGACGCCCGCGAGGAACAGGAAGATCGGCGCACCGAAGCCGCCGACGATCATCGCGTAGCCGAACGCGGCGTGCCCCCGATCGGCGATGCGCGTCCACGAGTCGAGCGTGTGCGCCTCGATCATGATGAGCACGGCAATGCCGCGCAGCCAGTCGAGGTACCCCCGACGCCCGGTATGCGCCGGACGCGAAGGAGGAGCGCTCATCCGTGTATTTCGTAGGCCGTCGTGATCTCGAGGTCGGGCCGCAGAGAGTGCCAGACGGAGCAGTACGTGCGGCGCGACAGCTCGATGGCGCGCTCGACGGCGGCCGGCGGAACATCGCCGGTCACGTGAAACCTGAGGTGCGCGGTGAGAAGGCGCTTTGGCGGCTCGGCGGCGCGCTCGCCGGAAAACGTGACGTGCAGCCCTCTCAGCGCGTGTCGTCCCTTCTGGAGGATGGTGACGATGTCGATGGCCATGCAGCCGGCGAGCGCCTCGGCCAGGGCCTGCATGGGAGAGGGTCCGGCAACGCTGTCGCCGTCGAGCACGATCGCCGTGACGCCGCTCGTCGCGCCGAACTTCAAATCACCGGCCCAGACGAGCTCGGCAGTCAGAGAAGGCGAACCAACCTGTGCGGTAGACATCCGGGAGTCCTCGCCTCGATCTTACGCCCGAGGACCCGTTGCCGGCGCTACACGGGAAGATCGCTGCGGCGGCGCTCCACGGCCGGTTTGCGGGTGCCCAAGAGCGTGGCCGCCGCAAGCCACGCCATCGGCAGCAGGACGAGGAAGTAGGTCAGATACTGGCCGTACCGGCCGTCGGGACCGTAAGGCTCGGTGGCCCAGTGAAGCGGCTCGCTGTACGGGAAGATGTTCGCTTCGGTCAGTTCGTGGAACCCGTAGATGAGAAGCTGGACGACAAACACCATCAGGAAGACCGCGGTGACCTGGAAGAACAACGCGAGGTTCACGCGATGCCCGTACCTCGACCAGAGCCACGCGACCAGGCCGGCACAGGCGGTTCCCGCCACCGCGCCCGCCAGAATGTCGGCCGCGCGCACCTGGAAAAGCAGGGTTCCCATCAGGAGCGCCGTTTCCATGCCCTCGCGCGAGATCATCAACAGCGTGAACAGAAACACGCTGGCAAACGCCGCCGCCCGCGCTTTCATGGCCGAGCGCTCCAGCTGCCCCTCGATCTCCCGCTTCAGGCGCCTGGCATGCCGCCACATGTGCACGATGAGCGAGGCCACCAGCACCGCCGCGACGAGCGCCAGCACCCCTTCCCAGAGCGCCTGATTGGACGCCCGCTGGAACAGCCATGCGGCCCCGATACTGAGCACCACCGAGACGGCGATGCCCCAGTGGACCGCCGGCACGAGCTCACGCCGGCCGCTCTTCCGCAGGTACGCCAGGCTGATGGCAACGATAAGAAAGGCCTCGAGGCCTTCCCGGAGCGTGATGACAAAGGCTTGAAGCATGAGGTCGCCGGCCGAAAACTGAGACTCAGTCTCAGAACTCGCCCCAGTCTACTCCGACCACTTTGGTCGGATCAAGAAGGCGCGCAGACAATCGAAGACACGCGCATATGCTAACTTTTTAGCAGACCATCCGAACGCCGGCGCGTCGGCGTCCGTCAAATCCGCACAGCGATGCCCAGACCCTCTCCACACGATCTCTCCCGCCGGGAGCGCCAGATCATGGACGTCATCTACCAGCGCGGCCAGGCGACCGCCGCGGAGGTCGCCGAGGCCATCCCGGACCCGCCCAGCTACTCCGCCGTGCGGGCGCTCCTGCGGATTCTCGAGGAGAAAGGCTACCTGCGGCACGAGCAGCAGGGGCTTCGCTACGTCTTCCTCCCCACGGTCCGGCCTGGCGCCGCGCGCCGATCGGCCCTCAAGGGC
>Ga0073934_10011412_pt1 | contig 10757 bp, 9 predicted proteins | sample LarsenN4metaG_FD_76834 | JGI IMG/M metagenome (GOLD analysis project Ga0073934, IMG submission 76834) | Hot spring sediment bacterial and archeal communities from British Columbia, Canada, to study Microbial Dark Matter (Phase II) - Larsen... ...
GCGGTCACCTGGAACCATTCGTAGGTTTCTTCCGAAACCGGTGGCGGCGCCGTGGTGGGTTCAAAAAAGTCTTTGGATGACCAACCGGTCAAATCATCGTAATTTCTCTTCACGCGATACCAATTGCCATCGGCAGATATTTCAAGCCTTTGCACAACTTCGTTGCGGAACAATAAACCGATGGATCGGAACTGTGTGCCGGGTCCTTCGCGGACGTTCAACGCGGAGGCGGTCACCTTGAACCATTCCTCCGTCGGGGGTGGAGGCGGAGGCGGCGGTGTGGGCGGAGTGGTAAGTGTTAAGAATTGTTTCGAGGACCATCCCGTCAGGTTATCCGATTCGCGCAGGATCTGTGCCCAGCCGCCGTCCGCGGATGTGGCGAGTCCCTTCACCACTTCATCCTTCCGCAATAAACCAACCACTCCGAACGTGGTGCCCGGACCAGACCGCACATTGAGCGCGGAAGCTGTCACTTTGTACCAAATTGGTCCCGGCGGCGGTGGAGGCGGAGTTGTCCCCAATTTGAAACGCTGGCGAAACGCAGCCAGATCGCCGTTGAAATAATTCAGGTCGATGCGCGAACTCTCGACGCCGTATAACGCGCCGTCGCCGCTGTCTGTGAACTGCCAGAAGGTCCACTCGTTCGCGGTCCACGGTTTTGGAACCAGCGGCGTCGTAACGCCATAATTCGCGACCCACAACGGGTATTGATGAAAATATTCGAGGTCGGTCGGGTTGCTCGTTGCGCTGGGCGCATTCCTTACCCAGTAATAATACGCAGTGTAAATCCCGATCTCGTGGTTGCCCACCCGCGATTTGATCCGCTCAAGAAAGGTTTTCCAATGTTTCCAGCCGGTATACAAACCGCCGTAGGATTCTTCGAAGTCCGCGAACAAAGGCAGTTCCCCAAGATCTCCATCGAAGGTTGAGAACCACAGATCCGCCTGCGCTTTCGGTTCGGCGCGGCTATCGTAGAACCAGTACGACCCGCGCGGCAGACCCGCCGCTTTCGCGTTGTTCCAGTTCGTCCTGAAATCTGAATCGACCCACACATTTTGCCCGGAGCGGATGATCACATACCCCGCGGATTGACTCATCTTTACAAAGTTGATCCCCTGCGGTGTATTTTCCGCATCTTGATAAAAACTTACATCGGGTCCAATGAGGTTTGCCATGAATCTATCTCCTCTGCCAGTGCTTCACAGACATTTTACCAGCGAAGCCGGGCAATTTGGAATCTCTCGTGGGAATTCCCCTGTATAATCTCGCGCATGGAAATCCCCTCTCGCTTCGTTTCGGACCTCGAACTGCGCCGCCAAAACGGCGAACGCGGCGCTCGCAAGTTCGTGGCTTATAAAGGAATCGTCTACGATGTGACCGATTGTCCGAAATGGCGGCTCGACCTGCACGAGAATCTGCACTTCCCCGGGCAGGACCTGACCAGCGAACTCCCCGACGCGCCACACAAGGCGGAGGTATTCTCGCGACCGTGTGTAAAAGTCGTCGGCAGGCTTGGAAATTAGACTTTGATGTTGAAATCAAATCACATCCGCACGGTAGCGATTATTCTGGCAGTCTCACTCGCGTTGCGCTGGGGATTAATCCTTAAGGACGGGCAATATTATTTTTCAGATGAGGGGCGCTACGAAACCTCGCGGACATTCGCAAAACTCGCTATTGACGGAAAGCTGAACGAGGCGTTCTCTCAGTTTTTTATTGCTCCCGAACATTTGGGGTTCAAGATTATCGGCATTATCCCTGCTGTATTCGAGCAATTCACACGGGAGAGTCTTGTCATTCCCGCGCTTTTTTTCAGTCTTTTTTCAGTATTAAATCTTTTTTTGATCTACCATATCTCAAAGCGGACTGGCGCAGCAGATCGCGAATCGCTGACAGCGTTGCTCCTCTCCGCTTCAAGCATGTCGCTTCTTTATTATTCGCGCCACCTTTTGCCATACGACACGGCAATGACGTTCGGATTACTCGCCGTGTATGCCGCGCTCGATGAAAAACCGAATTTCAAATCCTCGCTTGCCTGCGGCGCGCTGGGGTTTGCCTGTTTCATCACCTACAACGGATATTGGCCGCTGGCGGTGTTGGGGATGCTGATTTCGTCATTGCGAGGAGGGCGAAGTCCGACGAAGCAATCTCTGAACCGCGAGGCAATGTCTATTTTGCAAAGAGGGCTTTACGCGACCGTCGGCTTCATCCTTCCTGCGGTCTTATTATTTGCAGTGGCAAACGCATCAGGTATAAACATACTGAAAGAATATCGTACATTTTCCACCACGGTCAGTCAGGGACAATTCGACGAAGGCTGGAGCCTCCCATTCGAATATTTCTGGCATGCAGAGCACTGGTTGTTTCTCCTGCTGGTTTTACTTTCAGGTTACGCTGTATTTTCATCAGAAGGAAAAGATGGAGCAATAAATTTCTGGGCAGGCGCGGCGATTTTCATTTATTTGTGCCTTTTGATTCCATCCGTGTTTCTCAACCTCTTCGTAGTCTATGGCAGACTGGCGAGGCAGATGTTGCCATTTCTCCTTTTGCTTTCTGCCAACGGATTTGAACGCCTCGAACAACAAATCTCTTTTGGAAAAAATCTCACGAAGATATTATTGGCAATGATCGCCATCCAAACCGCGTGGAATTATCAGGCATCCTACACGCTGACCTACCCGCGTGAGTTTGCAAAACAGGCACAGTCTCTTCGCCCTGAATTTGTTTTCTCCGAAAAGCGACTTGCCTTCGGCGCGCCGACTCTCTGCCAGAACCGCGGATATGTCATCGAGTACGTCAAACACTTTGAAGTTCCGCCAGAGCCGAATCCGCCGGTGCAAGGTCAACTATTGCTTTCCGCGCCGCATCCCGATAATTTCCTGCCCTACCAATACGAAGGGTATACTTACGACCAGCGTCAGCAATTCCGTACCCTGCAGATCGAGATGAGATTCTACAAAGCAGATGACGAATTCATGTCGGACGGTAACCCAATCTGGAAAACGATGAAAAGTTGCCTGGTGGGCGGAGAATAGGTTTAGAAACGAACACATAAGAACACATCAGCATTTTCAATAAAAGAAATTGAGACTTGTCGCATTTTCATGAATCAAAAATACAGCATCACTGCCGCTTACTACATCACCTTCATATTGCTTGGGTTCACCATCGCCGCCGAAGGCGCGACCCTCCTGCAACTTGCAGAGAACACACTCAGCACCCTCGACCAGATCAGCCTGATCTTCTTTTTCGGATCACTGGGTTACCTTTTTGGCTCGTATGCGAGCGGGAAAATCTATGACCGCATCCCCGGCCACAAATACATGACAATGGTGTTCGCCGTCCTGGCTCCAGCCATCGTCCTCGTCCCAGTCGTCACCGAACTGTGGGCATTACTCCTCATTGTATTAATTCTCGGCGTGGTAAAAGGCGCACTTGATGTTGGATGCAACACCCTCCTCTTATGGGTACATCGAGAAAAAGCCGGCCCGTTCATCAATGGGCTACACGCTTCATTTGGATTAGGTGCATTCATTGCGCCACTCATCGTGGAAGTGATCGTAAAAACCACCGGAGACATCCACTGGGTGTATTGGTGCGGCGCGCTCATGGCAGTGCCGCTTGGGATTTGGGTCTTTCTGAGTCCCAGCCCCACAGCGCGAATTGCACCCGAAAATCAAAAAGATATTCCTTTTCCCGTCGCGCCGCTTGCATTGATGGTATTGTGCTTTGCGTTTTACGTCGGCGCAGAAGCAGGCTACGGCAATTTCATCAAAACCTACATGCTCATTGTCAATTTAGGGACCGAGTCGCAGGGGAACTTCCTCAACTCGGCCTTTTGGGGATTTTTCACCCTCGGCAGGCTGTTCGGCATCTGGGAATCTACACGCCTCCGCGCCCTCACACTCTTGTACATTCACCTGGCGGGGTGTCTTGCGAGCGCATTGATCGTTTTCCTCTTCCCCGGCTCCTCAACCTTGTTGTGGACCGGAACGATTCTTCTCGGAATTTTTCTTGCTCCCATCTTCCCAGCCATGCTCGCCCTTTCAGACGAACGAATGCATGTGACCGGGTCCATGGCTGGGTGGTTCCTCGTCGGCGGCAGCGTTGGCGGCATGATCATCCCCTGGGGAATCGGACAGGCGGTTGTTCGATTCGGCGCCGGCGCGATGACGGGTATCATCCTCGCCTGCCTGCTTGCCAACCTCATATCGCTTGTTATCTTCACAAGGACACCCGTTCGATCTACCACCGCGTAGTGATAATTTCATTGCTTGTTTCTTTTCCGTTTCTCGCTTTGGGTACAATATTCTGTATGATACGTCGAACTCATTATATTATTCGCTGGTTGCTGATCTCTTTTATTCTCGCCTCCTGCTCTCCCTCTTCTTCCACCGCCTACCCGACATACGATCCCTTCGCACCGGTGACAGGACAAGCCTTCACGCCCGCGCCAATTCAACCCGGTGAAATCATCCAACCGACGAATACTCCGGCGGGTCCCACGCCAACCCGGGCGCCGATCACAGTGAAGATTCCCACGCGGAATTCAAGCACATCTTTTGGCGCGCCGACACCGGATGCACCGCATCCGCTACCGCCGCCGCGTGAATATGTTGACCAATACACCATCCAAGTCGGGGACACGCTAGGGAGCATCGCCCAAACGTACGGCATCACGCTCGAGGCGCTGATGCAGGCAAACAGCCTGAATGAAACGTCAATATTGTCCGTTGGGCAGGTGGTGAACATCCCACCGGTGACGACTGACCCGAATCCCGGTTCGTCATTCAAATTGATTCCTGATTCAGAACTAATCTACGGACCCGCCAGTGTTACATTCGATCTCGATTCGTTTTTACAAAACAAAGGCGGTTATCTCGGCAATTACGTACAGGATGTTGACGGCACATACTTGAGCGGCTCGCAGATCATCCTGCGCGTTGCACAAAATTATTCGGTCAACCCGCGACTGCTCGTTGCCATCCTCGAATACCGCAGTGGTTGGGTGACCAACCCTGTGCCATCGAACGTGGATTACCCGATGGGCTATTACGATGATTTTTACGCGGGTTTATATCGCCAGACCGCCTGGGCGGCAGATAATCTAAACCGCGGCTATTATTCATGGCGCGTCAACGCGCTCGGCACATTGCCTCTCAATGACGGAACGTATGTGCCGATGGACGCGACCATCAACGCAGGTACCGCGGGTGTACAATATTTTTTCTCGTTGTTCAACAGCCGCAGTGTATGGGACTTCGATGTAAGCCAACTCGGATTCTTCCAGACGTACAATCTGCTCTTCGGCTATCCTTTCGACTACGACATCTCGCCTCTCGTCCCCGTGAATTTGACTCAACCGCCTCTGCAACTTCCCTTCACGAACGGCGCGACCTGGTCGTTCACTGGAGGTCCGCACGGCGGCTGGGACAATGGTTCCGCATGGGCGGCTCTGGACTTTGCACCGCCCGGCGAAGCCGCTGGCTGTTCGCAAAGCGAAGCATGGGTTGTCGCCGTTGCTGATGGCTACATCGTGCGTGCAGAGGATGGCGCGGTGATTCAAGATCTGGATAACGACGGCTACGAACAGACCGGCTGGACGGTGTTATACATGCACATCGAATCGCGCGGCCGTGTGCAACCCGGCACGTATGTGTACGCCGGTGATGTGATCGGTCACCCATCATGTGAAGGCGGCATTTCGAACGCGACACATCTCCACCTTGCGCGGCGCTACAATGGCGAATGGATTCCCGCGGACGGGAATCTCCCCTTCAACCTTGATGGCTGGGTCTCCAGCGGCGATGGGATTTTATACAATGGCTGGCTCACGCGCGGCACTACTGTGCTTCAAGCAGAAGAGGGCATATTCGATGGAATTAATCAGATTTCGAGGTAATTCCATCGGTTGAACAGCCGCGATCCGTAGCACTGAAATCACAATTGACTTAGGGTGATTTAATCATCAAAGGTATAATCTCCACCGTGAAACGCGCAACAGCACTCTTGATTCTTACAACTTTCATTCTTTCTTCATGCAATGAAAATACATCCTCACTGTGGGGACAATACGAAACTCCTACACCCATCGGTGGAAATCCGGTCTTGGTTTTGCCGAGCACGGAAATAACACCAACCGAAATTTTCTCAACGGGCGTGACAACGATTCCACTGCCCGCGGCTACTGCCACACCAACCTCCCTTTCGAGTTCATTTGTCACCCAACCAGCGACATCAACGCCGACCGAATTCCTGACGCCGACACTTTCCGGCGCGACGGTTCTGTACTACGCTCAAAACGGCGACTGGCTTCCCGCTGTGGCGCGCAGGTTCAAGGTCGATGTGACCGAGATCACGTCGCCGAAAATTCTCCCCAAAAGCGGATTCCTCGACACGGGCACATTACTCATCATCCCAGATCGCGTGGATAGGTCTGTGCAATATACACAGAACCTGCAATTGATCCCCGATAGCGAGGTTGTTTTTTCTACAAGCGCAGTGGATTTCGACATCGCGGGTTACATCAAAGACGCCGGCGGATATTTATCCACATATCGTGAATACCTCGGCTCGACCGGCTGGATGACCGGCGCGGCGGAGGTCGAGCGCATCTCCTATGAAAATTCGATCAACCCGCGCTTGTTACTTGCCATTCTCGATTTCGAAGCGCGCTGGGTGCGCGGCGAGCCGGTGGACGAATTTCACAGGACGTATCCGCTTGGATACGAAAATTTCCGCAACAAGGGCATGTTCCTGCAACTGGCATGGGCTATCAACCAGCTGTCCACTGGTTATTACGGCTGGCGCTCCGGCGCGATCACAGAGATCACCTTCCCCGATGGAACAACCTCTCAAATCGATCCGTCTCTCAACGCCGGCACGGTTGCCATCATGTATTACTTCTCGCAACTTCACAGCCAGAACGAATGGCTGAGGATCATGGACCAGACGAGCGGATTTCCTTCGTACTATGCCAATATGTTCGGCGACCCGTGGTCGCGCGCCGACGCGGCAGGTGCGATCTTCCCGCCAGGATTGACCCAACCGGAGATGATATTGCCCTTCGAGTCAAATACGGATTGGGCATTCACCGGTGGACCTCACAGTGCGTGGGAGAGTCATGGTCCGCTTGCCGCGGTGGATTTTGCACCATCCACTGCCAAAAGCGGATGCAGTGTTTCAGATAAATGGATCCTTGCAATGGCATCGGGTCTGGTCGTCCGTTCGGGGAACGGAATCGTCGTGCTGGATCTCGATGGAGATGGTCACGAACAGACGGGTTGGAGCATTTTATATCTTCATGTTGCGAATCGCGGGCGGGTGGCACTGGGTGAATGGGTGGAACAGAATGAACGCATCGGTCATCCCTCCTGCGAGGGCGGTGTCTCCACTGGCACGCATACCCACATCGCAAGAAAATACAACGGCGAGTGGGTGATCGCAGACGGTCCCATCCCCTGGGTAATGAGCGGTTGGGCTGTCATCGCCGGTGATCAACCGTATCTTGGCAGGTTGGTCAAAGGGAATCAGGTGGTCACTGCAGATGTTTATGGCCAGGCAAAGTCATTAATAGTTCGCGACGACGATGATTAGTTTCAAGCAGGTGACAGTCATCTTAAAAATGACTGTCACCTTAATCGCTCTCTTGCTATCCTCCTGTGCGCCGCGCGAACCAAATACCGCCATCGAAAACATGATCACTCCGCTCGCGCCGACGAGCATTCCCGCGCCGACTTCCGGCAGGCCCCAATACAGCCCCGGTGAACTGGTGGAGTACACTGCCCAAAACGGTGACACGCTCCCCGCGTTGGCGAAGCGCTTCAATACGTCGGTGGATGAAATTCGCGAAGCCAACCCCATCATCCCTTCGGACGCGACCACCTTGCCCGTCGGGTTGCCGATGAAGATTCCCATTTACTATCTCCCGCTTTGGGGAACCGAATATCAAAGCATACCCGATCATGCTTTTGTGAACGGACCAGCACAGATCGGATTCAACACCAGCGCGTTCGTAGAGTCCACAGATGGGTGGTTGAAAGATTATCGCACCTACGCAGGAGGCAAACGACGCAACGGCGCGGAAATGGTGGATTACATTGCAACCAACTACAGCGTGAGCCCGCGATTGTTACTCGCCGTGCTCGAGTACCAGGCTGGTGCATTAAGCGAGCCAGAACCACCGGAAGAAAAATACATTCTCGGTTTTCGCCGCACATTTTACGAATCCCCGTACCTGCAACTCGTCATTGCTGCAAACACACTGAATAACGGATATTACGGCTGGCGGCGCGGCACACTCACAGAATTCGAACTCACCGACCATTCGCTCACCAGACCCGACCCATGGCAAAACGCGGGATCGGTCGCGATCCAATACTATTTTTCGAGACTCTACGCAAGCCATGATTTCCTCGCTTCGATCGGACCGGGGGGACTGGCTCAAACGTATGAAACTTTTTTCGGCAACCCGTGGCTTGACTCATCCATCGTCATCCCCGGCAGTCTTACGCAACCGGAATTACGCTTCCCCTTTCGCGCCGGCGCCACCTGGGCATTCACCAGCGGACCACACACCGGTTGGGGAACGGGTGAACCGTTTGCCGCACTCGATTTTGCACCCGCATCGGATACTTCGGGTTGTTATACGGTCGCGCGCGATCTGTATGCGACCGCCATGGCTGATGGACTCGTTGTCCGTTCGAATGTGGACGGTGTGGTCATTGACCTCGATAAAGATGGCGATGAACGAACCGGCTGGGTCCTGTATTATCTGCATACCGCAACCGATTCGCGCATCACGGTAGGGACAGAAGTAAAGGCCGGTGACCCGATCGGTTACCCATCGTGCGAGGGCGGCTCATCCACAGGAACACACGTTCATGTGGCGCGCAAATACAACGGCGAATGGATCCTTGCAATTGGCCCACTTGCTTTCAACCTTGAAGGCTGGGTCGCTGGGGGCGGTGAGGTATCGCGCGAGGGCACGCTGAACCGCGGTGGGGCAACCATTACCGCTTGTGAATGCTCCGATTTCGGGACGCGCGTACAATCAGAAGCGCGGTAGGGTCACCCTCCAGACTTGTTTTGCCAAACACCTTGATGCACAAGACGATTGTTCCCGCCTACTTCATCTTCATAAATTTCATACTGTAATTCCATGGGGAAAGCCTGCTCGAGCATTGCCTGTGCGGGGCAATATTTCGTTGCGCCCAGTTCAATGGAACGCAACACCGCATCTTCGCTCACCCCTCTGCCGGTGACCACGAATGTCACGACCGCACGCATGAACACCTTCGGGAACTCCGGCGAGCGAGGACCCTCGAACCGCACCTCGAAATCCGTCACTTGCTGGCGCTTCTTCTGCAAAATGGATATCACATCCATCGCCTGGCAACCGATCAACCCTAGCGCGATCATTTCCATCGGGCGGATGCCTTCATCCCTGCCGCCTAATGTAGACTCAGCATCCATTTGAATTGCAAAGCCCGAAGGACCGATGCCGTTGAATTTCAACCCATCCTGCCAGTTGACTACTGCCTTCATCTACTCCTCCTTAATGACCGGCGTAACATATGTATCAAGTGTCCTTCGTTCGATCCCTCCCACCCACTGTAACCGTACCACGCCACTGCGATCGATCACATACGAGGATGGCAAACCAAGCGTTTTGAATGCCTGCTCGGTTGCGATATATGTCGGGTCAAGCCACACTGGAAAGGTCAGCTCGAAATCCTTCACGAATTGCAAAACATCCTCTGATGGATCCCCATCGTTGACCGCTATAATCGTGAAGCCATTTTTTGTGTGTTTATCATGGAATGCCTGCAACGCCGGCATTTCCTGTTTACAGGGTTCGCACCACGTTGCCCATAAGTTGACCAGCACCACCTGACCGCGATAGTCTGCAAGGGAACGAGTAACGCCGTCAATATCGGTTAAAGTCAATTCCGGCGCGGGATAATTCACCACGGCAGGGACAACCCCCATGTCCGCTCGAGGCGGGATGTTGCGATACAAATAATAAGCGGAGGCCGCAATGAGGACCAATCCCAGCCCGATCATAACGAGCGGGAGGGAGTTATGAAACTCTTCCGAAGGCTTGTTTTCGGTCATTGTTCGGGCAAGTATACCCCGCCGTGTGAGGCGAGAATCGAATTCAGGATGAATGTCATCCGAAAAACGATTTTCTCCACTGGCTTGAAGTCGTAGGGCTGGGTACCATCCGAAGATGGATTTCCATTTTCGCCGCCTGCCGGTTTTTGCCGACCTGCGCGACGAGCACGTCAAATTGCTGGAGTCCCTTGTCGAAACGGTTCAATGCGACGCGGGCGAATTCGTCATCCGGCAGGATGCCCCAGCCGATTTTTTGTACATCATCATCAAAGGCAAGGTTCAAATATCCTTCAAGCCGTATGATGGAATTCCGATCACGGTTTCGCATGTGGAGCGCGGCGGGCTATTCGGCTGGTCGGCTGTGATCGGAAGTGAGAAATATACGTCATCTACCATTGCCATCGAGCCTCTTGAGGCGGTTCGAATTCGAGGCAGTGAATTGAGAAAATTATCAGCTGAAAACCCCGAAACCGGGCGGGAAATATTGAACAGCCTTGCCAACGCTGTTTCGGCGCGCTGGAAGGATGCACACGAACAGGTCAAATTGATTCTGAAAAAGGGAATGGAATAACACGTTGGAGCGGGTGACCCCGCCCCAACTTTTTTTACGCGGGGTTCCTGAAAAACCTCAACACGAAATA
>Ga0073934_10011414_pt1 | contig 10755 bp, 8 predicted proteins | sample LarsenN4metaG_FD_76834 | JGI IMG/M metagenome (GOLD analysis project Ga0073934, IMG submission 76834) | Hot spring sediment bacterial and archeal communities from British Columbia, Canada, to study Microbial Dark Matter (Phase II) - Larsen... ...
AGGACTGCCGGTGATCATGTTCAGCGCCAATGGCGATCCCAGAATCATCGAGCTGGCGATGCGCGAGGGGGCCAACGACTACTGGGTCAAGGCGTCGATCGCGATCAACGATATGGAGGCCCGGCTGTCCAGGTTCCTGTCCAGCCCGAATTAAGCGACGCAATCCCCGGCTGTTCGGGCTTTTCAGCGCAGGGACACCGCCCTGGCCGTCTGCACGCTTTTGACTTCGGCTTCGACGATGCGGATGGTCCTGGCGGCGTCGTGGAGCGTTACGATCTGCGGGCGGCGATGCTGCTGGATGCAGTCCAGCAGATACCCGATCTCGTACTCGTAGCCCATGCCCGGCGGCAGGTCGCTCACCGGTTCGGATTTGCCGTCGCGCACCAGTCGCAGCGGAGGGTTTTGCGAGAGGTCGAAAATCGCCGTGCCGCGCTCGAAGTTCACCGTGTACTGCATGCTGAAGCCGAACCCCGGCGCCATGGCCCAGGAACCCTCGGCCAGGACCAGCGGCACATCGTCGTACACGTATTGCGTGACGATGTGATCGATCGCGTCCGTGACGTGCGAGTAGCCGCGGCTGATGACAGCTTTGGGAGGGCCGAAGCAATACTGGATGAAATCGGTGTCGTGGATGTGCAGGTCCAGCGCCGCCCCGCCGGAAAGCTCGCCGCTGGAATAGATCGGCCCGCCGGGATGCGAGCTGAGCCGCCGGAACGTGGCGGCTTTCACATTGCCGAACGTCTTGTTGGCGATGGCGTCCTTCAGCCACGTCCAGCCCGGCCAGAAACGCATGCACATCGCGCACATCGCGATGCGTTTGGATTTTTCCGCGAGCCTGGCCAGACGGAATGCGTCTTTTGACGTGCGGGCCAACGGTTTTTCGACCAGCACGTGCTTCCCCCTTTTCAGCGCCGCCTTGACGTGCTCGAAATGTGCCGGAGTGGGCAGACAGATGTCCACCAGGTCGACCTCCGGATCGCGGATCAGCTCCATGCCGTCGGCATAGGTCTTGACGGACGCCGGATCGAACCCCCCGCCGGCCAGTCCCGCGATGTTCCCCGCGGCGCGTGACTGTCCGCTGAGCCGACCGGGGTTGCGTTCGGCAATCGCGACCACCTTTGCATCCGTGCGTTTGGCATACACCTGAAGATGCGTCAGCCCCATCATCCCCAGCCCGATCACGCCGACTCGAATCATGCGATCGATCCCTCATTTACAGGTGGAAGATTGCTGGCCGCGGTTCAGTGCGCCTCCGGGCGCAGCGGACCGGCGAGCTGCCTGATTAAAAACAGCCGTCCGGGCATCGTCGGCATGAAGCTGGAGGGAATCCACGGCGTGGGCGCGCCGTACTGGAGCGTGACACACAGGCTCATCCCCTGCCAGCAGGCGCCGCGCTCCGGGTACACCCCGTCCGCCCCCCCGATGCAAAAATCGCTCTGAAGGAACAGCCCCGGCCCGATCGTGTTGGCGAAGCATGGAATCAGGGTGAATCGGCTCATGAAACTGTGCAGCGAGTTCTGCTCTATGGTCAGCGGATGCAGCGCCACCCCCAGCCGATGAGTCTGCCGCTTCCATTGGTCCGGCGAATACTCGGCGGCGAGCTGCGGCTCCCAGAAGGCGATGTGACAAACGCGCCCGATACCGTAGACGGTGACCAGCCTGCCGCCTTGACGCTTCAATTCCGCGATCTTCTGCGGATAGGTCGCAAGATTCTGCTTCGTGGCGAAGTTCCGCTGCGCCGGCGGAACGGTCAGCCTGCCCAGCGGATCGAACAGCGCCTGTCTCATCGCGTGCTCGAATCCGCCGGGCTGGTCGCCCGGCATCGTGTTGCCGTCGCGGTCGGACCACTCATCCATGTTGAACGTCGTCACGTGATCGCACTTGACCCGCGAGGCCTTGATACGCCTGACCACCGTCCTGTACATCCCCATCGGCCCGACGGGCAGGATCATCGCCAGTTTCTGCCCGGCCTTGCGCGTCTGCTCGATCTGATCGGCGATGGCGTCACCCATGCGGCGGTCCATCTCCTGCACATCGCGCACCGGCACGGGCTTGAAGTCGCGATGCCAGTACTTCGTCGGCGTCGTAACTTTCTTCAGCCCCAGGTCGCAGCAGGCGTCGATCCGCCGCAGGTCCCAGCCCTTCGGATAGAACCCGTCAAGCAACGATCCGGCGATCGTGCTGGGCATGTCAATCTTCGGCTTCATCCTTCCCTCTGTTGTCCAGAATCTTCTGTGGCCCACTACATCCCCGCGCGCAGGGCGCCCAGGTGTTTGGCAAAGTGCTCGGCAAGGATCGAATCGTAGGTGGCGCGGTGTTCCCTGAGGATCTGCATGACCTGCGGCTTGAGCGTCGGATCCGTCAGCACAGAACCGAAGGTCGTATGCAGGATCTGCCGCCCTGGCTCAGTGAAACCGCCGCTACCGCGAACGTCGCACCAGCGCTCCAGATAGATTTGTTCCAGTCGGGTGGCATCCTTGATGTCGGAGGGCGGGGGCACTTGATCGAGCGTGGCAGACACGTGATACGTGGCCCGGTCCGTTTCGTATCGCGAGCGTGAGAAATCGACGATTCGCCGGAACAGCGGCTCGTCATGCCGCAGCACCACGCGCAGAGCCTCCAGATAGCTGGTGCCGGCGGTCTTGACGTGGAAACGTCCGCGGGTGAGGCGGGCAAACGACGGGTAGATCGTGAGCTTGTCCGAGCCGCTGTGCAGGCTGAGTTTGTATGGACCAAGCTGATGCGCGATCGCCGCGTGGTCCGCCAGCGATCGCTCGAACGCCGCCAGATCGCCCTTGTAGTCCACGCCCTTCTCGAATTCGCCGACGTAGCGTGGAGCGAGGCTGATCAGCCTGATTCCACGGAGCCGGCACTGGTCGGCGATGATCCAGTGCTCGGCCAGCGTCGTCGGCTGCGGGGTCTCGTCCACGCTCAGCTCGATCTCGTAAGGCTTGCCGAGCTTCTTCATCGTCGCGTCGATGTGCTGCGCCAGGCGCTGGGTCATGTTGATCGCCCGGCCGTACTTCACTGCCGCCTTCAGCACCGCTGCTTCGTTCAGGTCGATGCTCGTGCCTGTGGGCAGCTTGATCTGCCTGCCCCTGTAGGTGTCGATCCAGTTCACCTCGCCGGCGACGGCTTTGAACCTGTCGGCCAACTGCGATGGGGAGTAGTCGTCGGCGTGGGCATCGACTTCGCCGGAAGGGTCGATGGTGAAGAAGCAGAACCCCGCGGCGGCGGTGCGCTCGATGTCCTGTTCGGTCTTGAGGTGATCGGCGTCAGCGCCCTGCGGGCCGGTCCAGCCGGCCTCCTGCGCGCCCCGCAGCGCGTCGGCCATCACCTGCTCGGGCGTGCGGTTGGTGCGCGTCATCTCGCGGATCGACTGCTGCGCGAAGATCGGGGCGATGCCCTGCCCGGCGCGCTTCATCGCCGCCACGTGGCCGGGAGTGGCAAGCCCGAGCCGGTCGCCAAAACCGAAACTCGGCGACAACCCAAGGGGAACAGGGATGGGCATGGTCATGATCTAAACTCCTCGTCAGGTAACCATCTGCAATCGTCAACTCTCGATTCACACGGCAGAGACACCAAGCCGTATCAGACCGGGCCTGTTCGTTTCCTCGTGGCTTCGTGGCTCTGGCCCGGCACTCATCCAAACATCTCCGCCAGCAGGTCGTTGCGCGGGTAGGCATGCCCGCGGTGCTGAACGAACGCTTCGGCGAAGTCGAAACCCGCCTCGCTGCCGCGATCGGCGGCGTGACGCTGCATCGCCTCGACGTATTCGTCCATCCCGTGATGCGCACGCAGCCACTGCCGCTGGCTGGCGTGACAGGCGAGCATCTGCGTCTTGCGCGGCATCACAGCGGTGATGTCCACGAATGTCGTCGGCTGCACACGATGCCCCAGCGGATCCAGACCCTCAAGCGGGTCGCAGTAATACAGGTGCGGAACGCACGAGCCTTCCCGTGGCGGCATCGATGCCGTGATGTTCGGCGCCGCATACACGAAGCTCGCCGCCCGCGCCAGCAGCGACACCATCTCATGATCCATCATGTAGTCTTTCGGGGCGTGAGTAAATACCAGCGCCGGGGCAATTCGGCGGAACAGCTCGATCGCCTTGCTCAGCGTCGGCTTGTCATAGACGATCAGCCCGTCGCGCTCCTCCAGACAATGATACTCGCCCCCGATCAGCGCAGACGAACTGCGCGCCTCCTGGCGACGGATCGCCACGATCTGCTCCGGCGGAAGCGTCGTCGTGCCGCAGTCTCCGGCAGCGACTGTGGCGATGTGCACCTCCCACCCCCCGTCGGCCAGCCGGATCAGCGTCCCGGCGCACAGAATCTCCGCATCATCCGGATGGGCCATGAATGCCAGCACGCGCTTGTTGCTCACTTCATCGTTCATCCGCATTCCTTCATCCTGCCTGCCCCAGCCATCGCCGGAAGAACTCGACCGATTTATTGCCGCCCCAGCGGTGATTGCCCTGGAAACAGTCCAGTTCCAGCCGATCACGCGCGCCCGCGGCGGCGTAGATCTTCTGCACCTCCCCAAACGCCCGCATCGACATGTCCAGGTTGAAGCAGCGATCCTGTGTGCCGATCTCGATCAGCAACGGGCGAGGTGCGATCAGGCCCTGCACATCGGGCACGTCGCACAGCTCGAATATCCCTGGGGTAATCTGGCTGCCGCAGAAGTTGATCTCGTGCAGGCCGTATTCGGCGAAAAGAACCGAATAACAGATGACGTTCACCGCCCTGATCCGCCGGTCGCACAGTGCCAGCCACGTCGCCATGGTCCCGCCGAAGCTCAGCCCCATCACGCCGATGCGTTGCGGATCGACGAACTCCTGCTGGCACAGGTAATCGATGGCGCACATGCCATCGTGCAGGTCCATGCCCAGCACCGTCATGCCCAGGATCGAGGCGCGCAGGTAGTGCAGATTGCACAGGTCGCGCTGGCCGGAGTAGTTGTCGTTGCGTTCCCCGAAGCCGCGCCAGTCGATGCCGATGGTCACGAATCCGGCCTGCGCCATCCGCAGCCCGTAGGCATTGTGCATTTCACCCGGCTCGAGTCCCATCGAGCTGTGTTTGGCGCCGGGGCTGTGGCCATGGCACGCCAGGATCGCCGGCAGCCTGCCCCGGGCGTTGTCCGGTCGGAACAGCAGCGCCGCTACCGACAGGTCTTCCTCCACATCGAACACGATCCGCTGCTTGATCAGACCGTCTTGCCGCCATTCCTTCTCGATCTGCGGATTCAGCGACACTTTCGGCGGCATGCGACCCAGTGTCGCCAGAACCTTCGGCAGTAACTGCGACTGCCATGCCTCGAACTGCTGCTGCGTTGTTCCGGCGAAGCGGTATCGCGGACGATGCGTCGCGCCGATACGGTCGAAATAACGGTTGATCGAGAAGTTTCGGTTCATGGCAGAACCGCAGATTTGAGGCTCCAGATCCGAAGTTCCAGATTCGCGATCTCGAGCTTCAAATCTCCGAACTCCGCACGACCTTCACGCCGGCCCGTTGCATTTCCTCTATGGCCCGCCGGGAATCACCCGGCCGCACATCCACGCCCCGGCAACCGTCTTCGATCAGGTACGTCTCGAAACCAAGCTGCCGCGCGTCCAGCGCGGTGAACTTCACGCAATAGTCCGTGGCCAGGCCCATGATGTACACCCGCTTGACTCCGCGTTGCGTGAGGAACTCGCCCAGGCCCGTCGCCCTGCGGTGCCCATTGTCGAAAAAGCCGCTGTAGCTGTCGATGCCCGGATCGGTCCCCTTCTGGAAGATCCGCTGAATGCGATCGGTCCTCAGCCCCGGCACCAACTCGGCGCCGCGGGTGTTCTGCACGCAGTGCACCGGCCACAGAATTTGCTCCAGACCATTCAGATCGATCACGTCACCAACCTTTCGCCCGGGATGATTGGCGGCGAAACTGCCGTGATCCGGCGGGTGCCAGTCCTGCGTGGCGACGATCAGCTCGAAGCGATCCTGCACGCGATTGGCCACCGGTACCACCTCATCCCCGTGCGGCACCGGCAGCGCGCCGCCCGGCACAAAATCGTTCTGCAAATCCACCAGGATCAGGGCCTCGCTTGACGGTCTTGGATGAATCGGCTGACTCATTTTGCAACTCCTCGAGCTTTGAGAATCAGCTCCGTGCGCAAATCGAACAGGCGTCTTTCCAGACCTACCGGATACTGATGGGGATTGACGAACCGCTTGATGCCCGCGTGAAACATCGCGAGCTGCTCGAAGGTGCGCTGCCGCGAGGCGGTGATCGGCGGCGGATCGTACACACGTCTGCCGCCGCGAAGCACCGGCACCAGCAGGTCTTCATATTCGGTTCCCGGCGGTATTCTCTTGCGGCGGGTCATGTCCATCGGATCCACGATCGTGGTCCCACCCTTGCCGCTGTTGCCGATGCCGATCGAGGCCGTGTCATAGATGGCGTCGGCGACGAACTCCCCGCCGGCGCGGAACCGCCGCGACTGGAGAATCCCCGGGATTGACACCTTCGCCGTCTGCTCGGAAAGCTTGATCTTGTATTGCCATCGCCCCTGCGAATCCTGGATCGCCGACAGCTTATACACCCCTCCCAGCGCCGGCTGATCGTAGGCCGTCGCCAGCCGCGTCCCCACGCCCCAGACGTTGATCGTTGCCCCCTGATCCTTCAGGCTGGTGATGATGTGCTCGTCCAGTTCGTTGCTGGCCAGGATCGCCGCCCTGGGGAACCCGCCTTCGTCCAGGATCCTGCGCGCCTCGATGCTCAAATAGGCCAGGTCCCCCGAATCCAGCCGGATGCCGATCATCTCGTGTCCCCGCTCGCGCAGCCGCCGGCCCACCTCCACCGCGTGGCGGACGCCCGCGAGCGTGTCGTAGGTATCCACCAGGAACACGGCATTGTTGGGCATGGCGTTGGCCCAGGCGTCGAAAGCCGCAAGCTCGTCGTCGAAGCACATGACCCAACTGTGGGCATGCGTACCCTTGACCGGGATGCCGTAAAGCTGACCGGCAAGAACGTTGGATGTTCCGGCGCATCCGCCGACGAACGCCGCGCGACTCGCGGAAATTCCGCCGTCGATGCCCTGGGCGCGTCGCAATCCAAACTCGATCACCGGCTCGCCGCGCGCCGCGATGCAGATCCGCGCCGCCTTCGTCGCGATCAGCGTCTGGAAATTGACCATGTTCAACAGTGGCGTCTCGACGAGCTGGGCCTGAAGAATCGGCCCGACCACCCGCAGCACCGGCTCGTGCGGAAAGATCACCGTCCCCTCCGGCACCCCGTCCACATCCAGCGTAAATCGCAGGTTCAGCAGATACTCCAGAAACCGCTCGTCGAACAGCGGCTTGCCGTCGTTGCCCTGCAGATCCGACAAGTACGCGATGTCCTTCTGGGTGAATCGAAGATTCTCGAAGAACTCGATGACACAGGCCAGCCCGCACGCGACGGTAAATCCCCCGCCGAACGGATTGCTGCGGAACGTGATGTGAAACGCTGCGCGGCGATCGGCCAGCCCGGTCCTGAAATACCCCGCCGCCATCGTGAGCTGGTACAGGTCCGTCAGCAGCGCCAGCGAAGGTTTGTACAGGTCGTGGATCATCGTGCCTTGGCTCAGGATGACCACGGCCTATTGTAGCGTCAACCAACTTTTTTGACCCTGTCGCAGGCGAGCAAGGGGCGCGATGCCTTACTCCGTGTCGCCTGCGGGGTTGATTCCCATCACCGCATCGGCGACGGCGATGACCTGGCGATCATGGGCGGCGTCGAATAGCGAGCGCAGGTTCTGCTCGATCCGTTCGGCGGCGTGATGGCAGTAGGCTTTGCCCACCAGCAGATCGCGTTGCACCTGATGGCCCGCGGCGCGCCGGCCATTGCCGTTGCCCCCCACCCCAGTGCCGCCGAGCCTAAGCATCGCCTCGAGCCTGCTGATCACCGCAGCCATCGCGTACAGCTCGATCACCGCCCACGCCACCCGCTGGTGGATCAGCTCCATCTCCAGGATCCGCTCACGATGCCTGCCGAGCAGACGCAGCACGCTCTTGGCCAGCAGTCTGGTCAGCCGCGCCACCGCCTGGCCCTCGGACTTGAGCTCCGGATGTAATCCCTCAAAGCTGTGACCGACCAGCACATCCTCCCACTGGCTGCGGGCGAATCGCGCCAGCCGGCCGAAGTTGTCCACCGGATGCCTGGCCAGTCGCATCACATTCTCCAGATCCTCGCCGACGCCCTTCATCCCCACCAGCGCCACGAACGCGGTCATCACCTCGGTGGTTCCCTCGACAATCCGGTTGATCCGCGCGTCGCGGAGCATTCGCTCGATGCCCGGCCCGCCGTCGCTCTGGCGCATGTACCCCTCGCCGCCCCAGATCTGTACGGCGTCATCCACGATCTGCCAGAGGGATTCGGAGCAGAAGAGCTTGCAGATGGCGGTTTCGAGCATGACATCGGTATCATGAGCATCGACGCGTCGCGCCGTCAGATACGTCAGCGACTCCATCGCGAACGTCAGCTCCGCCATCCGCGCGATCTTCTGCTTGATCAGATGAAACTCGCCGATGGCGCGCCCGAACTGTCTGCGACTTTTGGCGCGCCCGACGCAAAGCTCCAGGGCGCGCTTTGCCCCGCCGACGCAGCCGGCGCTGAGCGTACAACGCCCGTAGTCCAACACGCTCAGCGCCACCTTCAACCCCTTTCCGACTTCGCCCAGCACCCGGTCGCTCGGAACGCGCATCTCATTGAACCGCAGCACCGCCTGCCACGAGCCGCGAATGCCCATCTTGCTTCGGTTGTGCTTGACGATCTCGAAGCCCGGCAGGTCCGGCGTGACGATGAACGCCGTGACTTTGTCGCGCGTACGCCCGTTCTCGTCGGTCACCTGCGTTTTGGCCATGACGGTCATGAAACCGGCGATCGCCGCGTTGGTCGCGTAGCGTTTCTCGCCGCAGAGGATCCAGTGGCTGCCGTCGTCGCTCAGGTGCGCATGCGTTTGCACGCTGGCGGCGTCGGAGCCGACCTCCGGCTCGCTCAAACAGAATGCTGCCAGAATCTCGCCGCGCGCCAGTCGCGGCAGAAACTCGCGCTTCTGCGCCTCGGTGCCCATCAGGATCAGCGCCTTCAGGCCAATTGACTGATGCGCCCCGATCAGCACCGCAGTGGATGCGCAATGCCGCGAGACGTGTTCCAGCACCCGGCAATACGCCGTGTGGCTGAACCCCAGTCCTCCGTACTCCTTCGGCACGATCAGCCCGAAGATCCCCAGCCCGGCCAGGCCATCGATAACATGCTGCGGAATCCGTTCCTCGCGGTCGATCGCTTCCGGATCGACCTCGGCCTTGAGAAACTCATCCAGCCGCTTGATCAGTTCTTCGACCCGCTCGGCCTCGTCGGGGTCCAGTTGTGGATACGGCAGCACCTGCTCAAGCTTCAGTCGTCCATAGAACAGGGACTTGACAAACCCCATCTCCCGCTGCGGCCCGGCTTCCAACAGGTCCTTGGCCTTTTCGATCTGTTCCTGATCGGCGCGCTTGAAGGTTGGCATGGTCCGTGTCTCCTGTGGCTTAACCCCGGGGCAATGCGCCTTCGGCGGCGTGTTCGTTGCGCTGCGGCGCCTGGTTTGGCTCTTGATCGGCTTGAGCGATCTGCGATAGCAACCGACCCTGCGCCGCCGCACGCCGCAACAGCCCCGCCGGCTCGAACCGCAGGCCGCACTGGTGGCTGAGCTGCTCCAGGCGATCGACGATCTGCTCCAGCCCCGCATCTTCCGCAAATTTCACGATCCCGCCCCGAAACGGCGCCAGCCCCGTACCCAGCACCATCGCCAGATCGATCGTCTCCGGCGAATCGACCACGCGCTCGTCGAGCAGCCTGGCCGACTCGTTCACCATCGGCAGCACCAGTCGCCACTGGATCGCTTCAGCTTCCATCCCCGAACCAACCCCGCCGCTGAGGATCCTGCTCAGTTCCTCGTTTACCACCAGCTTCTGCGGCTGGCGACGGCGGCGCGGCTTGGCTTGCGCGTGCAGGTAGAACCCGACGCCGGTCTTTTTCCCCAGCCACTTGCGGTTTGACGCTTCACAGATGGCCGCTTCCACGCCCGGCGGACGCTCCCACCGTCCTCCCAGCTCGCGCAGCACGTGGGCCGCGATGTCCAGCCCGATCTCATCGAGCAATTCGAACGGCCCCATCGGCATGCCCCACTGCTTCATCGCGCCATCGATGTCCGTGATTGGCACGCCCTGGGACGCAACCACCAGCGCCTCGGCCAGGTACGGAATCAGCACCCGGTTGACAACGAAGCCGGGCGCATCGCTGGCGAGCACCGGCGTCTTGCCGATCTTCCCCGCCAGCGCCACCGCCGTCGCCAGCGAAGCATCGTCGCTTTGCCTGCCACGAACCACCTCCACCAGCGGCATCTTCGGCACCGGATTGAAAAAGTGCAGTCCGATCACGCGCTGCGGGTGCAACGTCGCCTGGGCGATCTCCGACACGCGCAGCGAGCTGGTGTTCGTCGCCAGCACCGTGCCGGGCCTGACTACGCGATCGAGCCTGGCGAAGACCTCGCGCTTCGCCGGCATCGTCTCCAGCACCGCTTCGACCACGAAATCCGCCAGTTCCAGCCCCGTCCATTCGGTCGTCGGGCTGAGACGGTTGAATACGTGCCTGGCCGCAAGTCTATCGAGCCGTCCAGCCGAAACATCGTCGTCGAGCATCTTCTGCACACGGCCCAGCGCCGCGGATACGGCGGCGGGGCCCACTTCGACG
>Ga0073934_10011415_pt1 | contig 10755 bp, 12 predicted proteins | sample LarsenN4metaG_FD_76834 | JGI IMG/M metagenome (GOLD analysis project Ga0073934, IMG submission 76834) | Hot spring sediment bacterial and archeal communities from British Columbia, Canada, to study Microbial Dark Matter (Phase II) - Larsen... ...
AAGAACTGATGACAATACAGGTTATGGATTTTGGCTGATAAAAGCATCTATTTGTCAAACACACACCCATGACAAACAAGGAAATTCTAAAAGCCGATTTACTCGATATCATTTTTGAGAACAGGAATAAGGAATATGGCGCTTATGCACTACGCAGGGGCTATAATGTTCGTATGCTTACCGCATTAGGTGCCGGTTTATCCGTCATTTTAGTATTTGCGCTGATGAATGCATTAAAGAAAGAAACCAGCGTTGCTGGTCACCAGGTAACGAAGGAAAGAAATGAAGTAGTAATAAGATCTATTCAAATGCCACAGGAAAAACCGAAAGAACCAGAGCAGCCCAAACAGGCTCCGAAGGCTAAACCTTCTCCTAAAGTAGCAGAGATAAAATTTACTAACCCCAAAATAACTGAGGATAGTAAAGTGAAAGAGCCTTTACCGCCTGTTGAAGATTTGAGTGGCAAACTTACCTCCACACAAAATATAACCGGAATTCCCGATGATGGCAAGGAAAAGTCAGTAACTAAACAGGAAGATGCCGTCGGTACAGGTACTGCCGGACCTTCTCAGCCTGTCGCTGATTTTATTATCCAGGAAAGGGATCCCGAATTTCCGGGCGGCACTGAGGCGTTAAAGAAATTCCTTGCCAGGTATCTTTCAACCCCTGATGAGTTGGAAGCCGGCGAAAGAAAGGTGGTAAAGGTAAAGTTCAAAGTAGATAAAGATGGCAGTGTCAATACTTTTGAGATTGTGACCAGTGGTGGTAACGAGTTTGATGGCGAAGTACTTAGAGTGGTAAAAAAGATGCCCCGTTGGGTACCGGCTATCCAGAATGGCGTAAATGTGCCGGTAAGCTATGTGCTTCCCGTAACATTTATAGGGATGGAAGAATAAATTTTAATAATTTGCCTGCCCCGTAAAGAATTGGCAATGTTTGAAGATTATGAAAAGAGAAAAAGAAAACAGGTTTCGCTGATGAAATCCCTGATGGATTATGGGATGGGACTGATCATACTATTGCTAGGAGTGTTTTTCTTCTTCCGTAACCAGTTCAAGCTTTCTTTTAACGAAAGGTTTCCGCCTGACGATATTGATAAGATACTGGGTGTAATGTGCATCATTTATGGTATCTGGAGAATTTACCGGGGATATAAGAAAAACTATTTCAGATGAGTTGCCGTACAATTACGAATATTTCTGGTTCTCTTGTCCTCATAACTATGATGCTACTATCTTCAGGTGGTTGTAAATCATTCAAAGAACAGGAGGATGAACTTCCTGACAACAGGAGAAGGGGTACGATCTATGTCAGTGCAGATGAATCATTCAAGCCGATCATCGATGAACATGTTAAGGTGTATGAATCCAATTATCCAGGCACTAAAATCAATGTAGATTATAAACCGGAAGCCGAATGCCTGAAAGATATGCTGATCGACAGCATCCGGCTGGTTATTACAACTAGGACTTACCACCAGGATGAAAAGGATTTTATTGTCGATACTTTACGGAAATCGCCCCGGAGCATGATTGTGGCAAGGGATGCTATTGCAGTAATTGTTCATCCGGATTCACCTGACACATTATTTACTATGTCAGAAATAAGGGAAATACTTACTGGCAGGTACAAGAAAAAGTTAATTCCTGTTTTTGACGGTGTAAAAGCAACCAGTACAGTACGTTTTGTCATCGATTCAGTGTTAAGAAGTGATTCGCTGACACCAGAGGCAATGGCGGCCCGTAGTAGTGAAGGTGTGATTGACTATGTGGCAAAGACTCCGGGGGTGATTGGTTTTATTGGTGTTAGCTGGATAGGTAACCCGGAAGATTCAAGTCACCTTAGTTTTTTGAAAAAAGTAAAAGTGGCATCATTGGAAAGTACGGATATACCGGACGCATATGTTAAAGCTTACCAGGCAAACATTTACATTAAACGGTATCCGATGGTACGGGATTTGGTTTATATACTTAAAGAGAACCATAAAGGGCTGGGACATGGATTTGCAAATTTTATGAGTGGAGAGATTGGACAGATGATATTCAGAAGAGCTTATTTAGCGCCGGCACAAAAAAACTTTGGAATCCGGCCTATCCGGCTGAATGAGTAAAGGAAGGAGTTAGTTATATTTACAAACTTTTTAAAAGAAGAAGTAACATGAAGAAAACCTTAGTTACACTATTAGCATCTGGGCTATTGTCGATAGCGGTGCAGGCACAAACTCTGCAGGAGGGGATAAATAACCTCTATGCAGGAAGAATCAAAAATGCTATCTCAGTTTTTGAGAAACTACTTGCGGTTAACCCCAACAACATCGAGGCAATATATTGGCTTGGCCAAACAAAGCTGGAAACAGATGAGATCATGGGTGCCAGGCTAAAGGATGTTCGAAGTATTTACGAAAAGGCGCTTCAGGCAACAAATGGTGCACCGCTCATCAAAGTTGGTATGGGCCACATAGACCTGCTTACCAATAAGAGTGAGGATGCCCGTCAGCATTTTGAGTCAGCCCTGACTATGACTCGTACAAAAAAAGGTGATGATCCTGTGATTAGCACTGCTATTGGCAGGGCCATTACAGATACCAAAAATGGAGATTTCGCCTATGCAATCAGGCTTTTGGAAGATGCAGCTTCAAAAGACCCAAAGAACACGGAGACATTATTACAATTAGGTAATGCTTATCGCAAAGCAAGGCCTGGTGAGGGAGGTGGATTGGCCTTTCAAACCTATAAAAAAGCAATTGAGATTAATTCCGGTTTTGTTGGCCCTTACCTTAGGCTGGCCAAGTTGTTCGAATCTCAGAAAAATTGGGAATTATACCTGCAGTACCTGAATGACGGGGTGGCAAAAGACCCTAAGTTCACAGCCGCTTATTATGAATTATTCTACTATTACTTCTTCAGGGCACAATTTGCCGAGGCTGAAAATTTCCTGACAAAATATATCGACAGCAAATTACCTGAAACTGACATCCAGGACCAGTTCCTGTACGCACAGCTTTGCTGGGCTAAAAAGGATTTTAGTTGCGCCATTAGTAAAGCAGAAATAGTATATGTGGCAATGGGTGATGTAACAAAGCCAAAAGTATTTCGCCTGCTGGCGGATGCTTATTTCCAAAAAGGTGATTTTGATAATGCTAAAAAATACAGCGACCTGTTTTTCCTGAAAAAGAATCCTGATGATTATATCTCAGGTGATCATAAGATAAGAGCGGATATCTTATCCAAAACTGGCGGTACTACTGATGAGATATTTGTGAATTATCTCCAGGGTTCTGTACTGGACACCTTACTTAGCTCAAAAATAGATTTTTTAAAACAAGGCGCTGAGTTTTTGAAAGCAAGAGGGGATAGTATTAGCAGGGTAAGAGAGGGTGATCTTCGCCTGGAGATTGTTAAGTTAAAAGGAGACAAAGTAGGACAAAGAGATTTTTTTGATGCCGGATTTGCTTATTACCAGGGTAAGAACTACGAAAAAGCCGACAGTATCTTTGATGTGTTTACAGAAAAATATCCGGATGAAGTATATGGACCGATGATGCAATACAACATTCACAGGGCACTTGACAGTACCATGGAGAAAGGTATGGCAGTACCCTGGGCAGAAAAGTACCTGAATATTCTCGAAAAAGATACTGCTAAAAACAAAAAAACGATAATCGGTGTGGCCAGCTACCTGGCTTCTTATCATGCCAATATTGTAAAAGACAAAGAAAAAGCATTGGAATACCTGAGAAAGATGCTGGTTCTCGACCCTACTAATGAAATAATTAAAAATAATATAAGTGTGCTGGAAAAGGCTCCGGCAACAAAGCCACCGTCACCTTCCAAGGGCGGGGCAACACCGGCGCCAGCCAAAACGGGCAATCCTAAGCCTTCTGCAAAGACAACTATAAAAAAAGAAATTCCTATAAAGACTTAGAACTCGGTTTTCTTCTTTTACGACAGAAAATCCCTTGCTGTAATGGCTGGGGATTTTTCTTTTTTGTTTAAAAACTGATGATAACCACTTAGCACTATGATTTTTAATTAGGGTATTTTGCGCCGGTCACCTTATTTTTGCCGACAGTTCAAAAGAGCTTATGATTCACCTTCTACAGACCGGTTTGAACACATCAGACGCCGGATCATATCTTCCGGTAGCGCTACAGGTGCTGATAGCAGTAGGTTTAGTGGCCTTTTTAATGGCAGTTACGCATTGGTTAGGCCCTAAGCGTAAGACTTCAGACAAGTTGCAAAACTTCACCAGCGGAATTGAATCTCATGGCGATGCCCGCCAGCCTATGGCTATCAAATACTTTTTGACGGCTATTTTGTTTGTGTTATTTGATGTGGAAGTGATCTTTTTCTATCCTTATGCTGTGAATTTCAAAGGTCTTGGCTGGGATGGGTTTTGGGCTGTTTTGATGTTCGTTGGCTTTTTCCTTTGTGGATTTATATATATAGTCAAGCGAGGGGCATTGAAGTGGGAAGACTGAGCTATTGAAATTTGTTTTATGGAATATTGAAGATGTAGGTGAACCCCGGGTGGTACGAGTTGTTTAGATATTAAATCTTCAATGTAAAAAATGTAATATCATGTCTCGTCCTGTATCATACAACCTAATACAAAAGCCGCTGGTAGATGATATCAGTATGGCTGAGATGCCAGAAGGCCATCAAGGTGAAGGCTTTTTCGCCACTTCATTAGATAAAGTAATCGGGTTGGCAAGAAAAAATTCTATCTGGCCATTGCCTTTTGCCACTTCTTGCTGCGGTATTGAGTTCATGGCTACCATGGGTTCACATTATGACCTGGCCCGATTTGGTTCAGAAAGGGTAGGTTTTTCTCCCCGCCAGTGTGATCTTTTGATGGTAATGGGCACCATTGCCAAGAAAATGGGTCCGGTAGTAAAGCAGGTTTATCTGCAGATGGCAGAACCCCGCTGGGTACTGGCTGTAGGTGCCTGTGCCAGCAGTGGTGGTATCTTCGATACGTATAGTGTTTTACAAGGGATTGACCAGGTGATACCTGTGGATGTATATGTGCCCGGCTGTCCTCCACGACCGGAAGCAATCATTGATGGTGTTATAAGGATACAGGACCTTGTTGGCAAGGAAAACCTACGCAGAAGAAATACTGATCAATACAAAGCCCTATTAGAAAGTTACGGAATACAATAATAATGGCGTTAACTAACGAACATATTAAGCAACGACTGATTGAAAAATTTGGAGAGCAGATTTCCGGCTTCGAAGAGCCATACGGTATGCTGACTTTTGAAGCGCCTAAGGAAATCAACCTGAAAGTACTCAACTTTCTATACGATGATGCAGAATTGAAATTTCGCTTCCTCACAGATATTACAGGAGTGCATTACCCGGACAAAACAGGGAATGAACTGGCAGTTGTTTATCACTTGCATAATCTTGAGGATAATGTAAGAATCAGGTTCAAAGTCTTTACAGGTGTAAGTACACCTGATGTATATACGGCCACAGGATTATTTTCCGCAGCCAATTGGATGGAAAGAGAGACCTATGATTTTTTCGGGATAAATTTTGTAGGCCATCCTAACCTGAAGCGGATTTTGAATGTGGATGAAATGGATTACTTCCCGCTGAGAAAAGAGTTTCCGCTGGAAGACCAGACCAGGATTGATAAAGACGATGAAATGTTTGGAAGGGGATAATTAGCTAATATGCTGATTTGATTATTTGATAATGATTGAACCATTACTTTCAAATAATCAAATCGAAAAATTATCAAATTAAAGAATGTCAGAACATCATATCAAATTACCTGAAGGCTCAATTGAGAAAACGACCACCACGCTGAACCTGGGCCCCACACACCCGGCTACCCATGGTGTGATGCAGAATATATTGGAACTTGACGGGGAAAGAATCGTTTCTACCGAACAAACCATTGGTTATATACACCGGGCATTTGAAAAGCTGGCAGAACGCAGGCCATTAGCCCAGATTACAACACTTACCGACAGGCTGAATTATTGTTCCTCTCCCCTTAATAACATGGGCTGGCACATGACCTGCGAAAAACTACTGGGTGTTAAAACACCAAAGCGGGTAGACTATCTCCGGGTCATCATTATGGAACTGGCAAGGATTGCGGATCATCTGATTTGTAATTCCATTGTAGGTGTGGATGCAGGAGCTTACACAGGCTTCCTGTATGTGATGCAATACCGGGAATTGATTTATGAGATCTATGAAGAAGTATGCGGTGCGAGGTTGACAACTAATATTGGCCGTATAGGTGGTTTCGAGAGAAATTTTAATGATATCGCTTTCCAGAAACTGGAAAAATTCCTCAAAGAGTATCCAGCAGTATTAAAAGAATTTGAAAACCTGTTTCAGCGCAACAGAATTTTCATGGAAAGAACAATGGGTACTGGTGCCATCAGCGCTGAAAGGGCATTGAATTATGGTTTTACCGGGCCCAATCTCCGTGCCGCAGGTGTGGATTACGATCTTCGGGCACACTCACCTTATTCCAGTTATGAAGATTTTCAATTCAACATACCGGTAGGAACTACTGGTGATAATTATGATCGCTGGCTGGTTCGTAACCAGGAAATGTGGCAAAGCCTGAGCATTATTGAACAGGCTTATCAAAAAGTACAAGAGTTCAAAGGTGCAGAAGCAGAAGTATATCATGCCGATGTGCCTGAGTATTACCTGCCTCCAAAAGCTGATGTTTATACAAAAATGGAGGCATTGATCTGGCATTTCAAGATCATCATGGGCGAAACAGAAATCCCGGCGGGAGAGGTATATCACTCAATAGAAGCGGCCAATGGAGAGTTAGGTTTTTACCTGATCAGCGATGGCGGACGTTCTCCGTATCGTTTGCATTTCCGCAGACCTTGTTTTGTGTATTACCAGGCTTTTGAAGAATTGATAAAAGGTTCGATGCTGAGCGATGCGATCATGACGATGAGTAGTTTGAACCTGATTGCCGGGGAATTGGATGCTTAGTATGATTTGTTACCCTTAGCTTGACGAAGGGTGATTAAAAGAATAAAGAAAATGAGTTTGAGTTTTTCAGACGAGAAATTAAAAGAAGTGCAAAATATTGTTGCCCGCTATCCGCAGGGCAAACATAAGAGTGCATTGATACCGGTTTTGCACCTGGCCCAAGAGGAATTCGGGGGCTGGCTTAGTACAGAAACGATGGATTATGTGGCATCAGTACTTAACCTGAAGCCTATTGAAGTGTATGAGGTGGCTACGTTTTACAGCATGTTTAACCTGAAACCAGTTGGCAAATACATGTTTGAAGTGTGCCAGACAGGTCCATGTATGCTGAATGGCAGTGATGATATTGTAAAATACATTTACGAAAAGCTGGGAATCAAACCGGGTGAAACGACGGAAGATGGCATGTTTACCCTTAAAACGGTGGAATGTCTCGGTGCTTGTGGTTATGCACCCATGATGCAGCAGGGAAAATATTACAAAGAGCATCTGACCAAAGAAAAAATAGATGCAATGATTACTGAATGCAGGAGTACTGCAGCAGCTAAAAACTAATACTTGAAAAAGTTATTAGTCATAGTTCTTTTATTGACGGCAGCTGTAGCCGGGGCACAAACAGAAGAGGCAAAACTGGCAACGACGATTAAAGAGTTTCACCAGGCGTTGGTAAAAGGAAATACAGTTTCCATTAACCAGCAAACTGATAAAGTACTGAGTTATGGACACAGCAATGGCTGGGTGGAGACTAAACAGGAGTTGATCAAAAACCTGGAAACAGGTTATATGAAATATAGCAGTTATAAAGAAGACAGTCTGCAGGTAGTGATCAATGGCAATGTGGCGAATGCAAGATTTGTGGCAGATATAGCAGCAGCTCTTAACGGAAAAGAAGGCAACTTTCATTTGAAAGTACTGGAAGTATGGGTGAAAAAAGGAAAGAGATGGTTGCTGTTTGCCAGGCAGGCAGTAAAGTAAAAAAGCTTATAGTTATTGGCTAATGGCTGATAGCTTTTCTAAATATGGGAAGAAAATTATTATTAGACAAAGCACACATTGAAGGCATCAGGTATTATGATGTATACCGTCGTGAGGGTGGTTATCGTAGTGTTGAAAAGGCGTTAAAGTCAATGACGCCTGACCAGGTGACCGATGAAGTAAAGAAAAGTGGCCTTCGTGGTCGTGGCGGTGCAGGATTTCCAACTGGAATGAAGTGGAGCTTTTTGGCAAAACCGGAAGGTGTACCCCGTTACCTGGTGGTAAATGCTGATGAATCAGAGCCGGGAACTTTCAAAGATCGCTACCTGATGGAATTCATTCCACATTTATTGATTGAGGGAATGATCACTTCATCGTTTGCTTTAGGATCTAATCGTTCTTATATCTACATCCGTGGTGAGTATGCATGGGTTGTTGATATACTGGAACAGGCTATTGCAGAAGCAAAGAATAATGGCTGGTTAGGGAAAAATATTTTAGGCAGCGGTTTTGATTGCGAAATATATGTGCAGCGGGGAGCAGGTGCTTACATCTGCGGTGAAGAAACCGCTTTGCTGGAATCATTAGAAGGAAAAAGAGGTAACCCAAGAATCAAACCTCCATTCCCTGCAGTAAAAGGGTTATGGGATTGCCCTACTGTGGTAAATAATGTGGAGACAATCGCTGCGGTTGTACCCATTGTGAACGAAGGCGGGGAAGAATATGCTAAAATTGGTGTAGGCAAATCCACTGGTACAAAACTCATTTCTGCCTGCGGCAATATCAAAAAGCCCGGTGTTTACGAGATAGATATGACCATTTCGGTAGAAGAGTTTATTTACAGTGATGAATATTGCGGCGGTATTGCCAACGGAAGAAAATTAAAGGCCTGCATTCCCGGTGGTTCTTCAGTACCTGTTTTACCGGCTAATCTCTTGCTGAAAACAGCAAAAGGAGAAACAAGGTACATGAATTACGAGAGCCTTGCTGATGGTGGTTTTGCAACTGGTTCGATGATGGGTTCAGGTGGTTTCATCGTGATGGATGACAGCCAGTGTGTGGTTCGTCATACTTATACATTGGCAAGATTTTATCGTCATGAAAGTTGCGGACAATGTTCACCTTGTCGTGAAGGAACCGGATGGATGGAAAAAATTCTCTGGAACCTTGAAACAGGCAAAGGTAAAATGAGTGATATCGACCTGTTATGGGATATACAAAGAAAGATAGAAGGAAATACGATCTGTCCATTGGGTGATGCAGCTGCATGGCCGGTAGCGGCAGCTATCCGTCATTTCCGTGATGAATTTGAATGGCATGTTACCAACCCGGATGATGCACAAAGAAGAAATTATGGATTAGCTCATTATGCTGATCCGATAAAGGTGGCAACACCTGCATAAACGAATTGTATGGCTGAAGAGAAGAAATTATTTAAAGTAACCATCGACAACATCACTATTGATGTTGAGTCCGGCACTACCATCCTTAATGCGGCCAGGCAAATTGGTGGTGATGTAACACCCCCTGCCATGTGCTATTACAGCAAGCTGCAGGGAAGCGGTGGTAAATGCCGGACCTGTTTGGTAGAAGTGGCGGCTGGTTCTGCTGCCGATCCGAGACCAATGCCAAAACTGGTGGCAAGTTGCCGCACTACGGTAATGGATGGAATGGTGGTAAAAAATATCACCAGTGAAAGAGTGCTTGATGCAAGAGCCGGAGTAGTAGAATTTTTGTTATTGAACCATCCGCTGGATTGTCCCATTTGCGACCAGGCAGGTGAATGCCATTTGCAGGATCTGAGCTACGAACACGGTAAAGAAGGTACCCGGTACGAGTTCAAGAGAAGGACATTTGAGAAAGAAGATATTGGTCCATATATACAGTTGCATATGACAAGATGCATACTTTGCTATCGTTGCACTTATGTAGCTGATCAGCTTACAGATAACAGGGTCCATGGAATATTAGACAGGGGAGATCATGCCGAAATTTCAACATATATTTCAAAGGCAATTGATAATGACTTTAGCGGAAATATGATTGATGTATGCCCTGTTGGAGCATTGACTGATAAAACATTCCGTTTCAAAAACAGGGTATGGTTTACCAAGCCGGTGGATGCACACCGTGATTGCGATAAGTGTTGCGGTAAAGTAACGTTATGGCAAAGAGGTGATGAGGTATTAAGAGTTACTGCCCGGAAAGATGAGTGGGGTGAAGTGCAGAGTTATGACGGTAAACCCGGCTGGATTTGTAATACATGCCGTTTTGATAAGAAGCATGTAAATGACTGGGTGATTGAAGGTCCGACTAAGATCAGCCGTCACTCCGTAATCTCACAAGGGCATTATATAGGTATGCAAAAGCCTAAAGAAACGATGCCGGAAGTGATGGGTGGAAGAGCTCCGAAGCTCCTGATGGATATTCATGATATAAGTGAAGTAAACAGTGTTGATATCAGCGCTTTGCCCGGACCGGCAACAAGTAAAACATTTGAAAAGAAAGAACAATAATAGCAGACCATGTACTTACTGGCATTTGACCTGTGGTTGATCGTAGAGAAAGCAGCATTGATACTCTGTATCATCGGCCTCTCCTTTTTTATTGCTATGTACACCACTTTGGCAGAACGCAAAGTGGCTGCCTGGATGCAGGATCGCCGTGGTCCCAGCCGTGCTGGTCCATGGGGAATTTTTCAGCCGCTGGCTGATGGTGGTAAGTTATTCTTTAAGGAAGAAATTATTCCACTGGCTTCTTCAAAATTTCTTTTCATACTAGGCCCAGCCATGGCCAT
>Ga0073934_10011416_pt1 | contig 10755 bp, 8 predicted proteins | sample LarsenN4metaG_FD_76834 | JGI IMG/M metagenome (GOLD analysis project Ga0073934, IMG submission 76834) | Hot spring sediment bacterial and archeal communities from British Columbia, Canada, to study Microbial Dark Matter (Phase II) - Larsen... ...
AGTTGCCGGCGGGCATGTGCCCCGGCCAACTGTCTCGTGGACGACCACCCTCCATCGGAAAGTCGGTGCTCGGGCAGCCCATGACACGCAGAGTCAGTCCATGCCGCATGAGCGGCTGAACCAGAGTCTTGTCATTCCACTGATACGGATAGGGCCAGGAATCCGTCCGCGGATCCTGAATCCGCGGCGCCCATCCTCTGCTCTGGACGGCGTAGCCGAGAATGGCCTGCCCAATTGTGCGCAGGTTGCTGGCACATTGGACGCGGAGAGAGGCGATCCTTGCCTTGCGCAGCGCCGGGAACAGGATCGCCATCAGGATCGCGATGATCCCGATCACCACGAGCAACTCGATGAGGGTAAACCCACCGGGAGATCGACGGTCACGGCCAGACAGGGGACGACGACGCACGGCAGACATGACGGGCAACTCCTTCCGCGCACCGGCGCGGGCACAGAGCAGCGGCACGAAACCGGACGACGTGACTCAGAAAGATTATCTTTAGAACACAAATACGTCAAATAAAAATATCTTCTTATCGAGAACAATTGCGCCCGGTTTTTAGCTGCCCAGCGTGTGTCACGAGCGTCCCGCCCGTACCGGTGGCCATCGCACGGGCGGAGACGCCCGTCCACGGAGCAGTCGCCCGCTCTTGTGCGTTATGCACGATCAAGTTGCGGAAACAGCGGGATTTGGCGTATGCTGGCGAATGTTGTTTGTTGGCAAGAGTGTGCCGCCACGGCCGGTGCACGTGCGCGACCGCCGCCAACATCATCCTGTCTGCACCGAGATGCGCGCCGACCGCTTCTTTTTTTCAGCGCCACCCGCGCGGGAGGTTCGCCATGACCAGCCAGACAGATCAACCCATGCCGTCTGCCAATCCGCAGGCTCCGCCTGTCTCCGGTTCAGCGAAGGTCCACCACAGCCACCGGCTGCTGTACACGATCATCGCGATTTTGGTTCTGGCCAACGGCGTGTTGATGTGGAACCTGGGATCGTTGCGTCCCCGACCGAAGATCGCGATCGTGACCTCCGGAGAAGGACCCTATTGGGACACGGTCATCAGCGGCGCCCAGGAAGCAGCGCGGATCTATGACGTGGACCTGACCGTCATCAAGACCCGAACCGATGTCCAGGCCCAGACGCAGGCGATTCGCTCGCTGCTGGGCAAGGGATACAAAGGCGTGGGCGTCAGCCCGATCAGTCCCATCGGGCAGGCCGGGATCCTCGCGGAGCTGGCCAACGACACCACGCTGGTGACGTTTGATTCCGACAGTCCCGTCTCGCGCAGGCTCTGTTTTGTCGGAACCGACAACTACACCGCCGGTCGAATCGCCGGCGAGCAGGTCCATCGCGCGATTCCCGAAGGCGGAGAAGTCGCCATCGTCATCGGCAACCTCGACAAGGAAAACACGCAGCGACGACGCCAGGGCGTCATCGACGAACTGCTGGAACGCCCGTTCAATCCCGATCAGGCGATGGATCCGCCCGAGCAGATGATCCGCGGCGAAAAGTACACGATCCTGCCCACCATCGTCGATCACTCCGATCCGGCCGCCGCAACCGCGCTGGCGATCGAGGCGATCAACCAGCACCCCAACCTCAAGTGCTTCGTCGGGATGCTCTCCTACAGCACGCCGGCGATCCTCAAAGCACTACAGACCACTGGCAAGCTCGGACAGATCAAAGTCGTCGGCTTCGACGTCAACGACCAGACGCTTGAGGGAATCGAGGCCGGGCATGTCTTCGCCACGATCATGCAGGACCAGTTCGGCTGCGGGTACCACACGGTGCGTCTGCTGGCCGAGACGGCGCGCGGGGATCGTTCCGGTCTGCCGACGTTTCAGCGTCGCACGCTTCCGGTGGAGGTGATCAACCGGAACAACGTGGACACGATCCGCGCGCTGGTCCACGAGGAGGGGATCATGCCCGAACCAGCCCCCCCGACGCAGCCCGCCGCCGGCGCGGGCTGAAGGCCCCGCGTCCGAACGGCTCTCGGCCTTCGCTTGTCTGCAATTGGGACGATGCCGACTGGCACGGGATCACGTAGAATGCAGGCCATGTCGGCAGACTTTCAAGCACTGGATCCGGTGACGCTCTGGCCGGATGGAGCCCCCGGACGGCTGGGCGACGGGCCGGAGGATCGACCCGTGCTCCGCCCATTCCTGCGGCGCGATGCGGGCGCACAAACACTGGCGGCGATCATCGTTCTGCCCGGCGGGGGATACTCCCATCGCGCACGTCACGAAGCCGATCCGGTGGCCCAGTGGCTCAACTCTCTGGGTGTGGCCTCATTCGTTCTGGAGTATCGTGTTGCACCCTATCGACATCCGCAGCCCCTGAATGACGCCCGGCGCGCTGTACGGATCGTGCGGCATCGCGCCGCCGAGTGGGGAATCGACCCCAACCGCGTCGGCGTGATGGGGTTCAGCGCCGGCGGACATCTGGCGGCGTCGGCGGCAACATGGTTCGATCTGGGCGAACCTGGTGATCCGGACCCGATCGAACGCCAATCCAGTCGCCCGGATCTGCTGATCGTCTGCTACCCGGTGATCTCGCTGGCCCGCTTTCCGCATCTGGGCTCGTACACCAACCTGCTCGGCGAAGACCCGGATGAACGAATGGTTCGGATGCTCTCGCTGGAAACGCGGGTGACCACTCAGACCCCCCCGACGTTCCTCTGGCACACCGCCAATGATGCGGGCGTGCCGGTCGAGAACAGCCTGTTGTTCGCCGCGGCGCTGGCACGGCATAAGGTACCGTTCTCCGCGCACATTTTTCCCGAAGGCCGGCACGGCCTGGGTCTGGCCGACGATCAGCCGGTGGTGGGGCGATGGCGTGAGCTGTGCGCCGACTTCCTGCGGTCACACAGGTTCTGCTGATGCTACGCGCCTGTTCCCGCGAGAGTCGCCGTCTTGCCCGAGGATGACGGTGGATTGCGATGTCCTGTTAAATCGTGCAAATCCTCGATCGCGGCACGTTCCGGGTTTTTATGGATTTAAACAGGTCTCTTGAGGTATGAGGTCTGCCCTATCGGGGGAAAATTGGCAATTTTTCGTTGACTTTATCGGTTATCGGACTAACTTGGTCTTCGTTCGTAGAATCGCGTCCCTTGGGGTGGCAGGTCGTTGTTCCTGTTTCGGGGCAGAGCGGAGCGTTCTGGGACAACATCACGGAGAGGAAGGGAAGGCAATGCTCAAAAAGACGATCTGCGCCGCATCCGTCTTGCCGCTGCTGGGCCTGGCGACCGCCAGGGCGGCGATCATCGCGCCGCCTGTCGTGAATCCCGCCAACGGACATATCTACTACCTGATCGATCCCAAGCCGTGGACGGATGCCCAAGCCGAAGCGGTTTCGCTGGGCGGACATCTGGTCTCGATCAACGACGCGGCGGAAAACCAGTTCCTGATCGACAACTTCACCAGCGGCACCGACGCCAACCGCGTCCTGTGGATCGGATTGACCGATCAGAACAGCGAGGGCGTGTTTCAGTGGACCAGCGGCGAACCGGTGACGTACACGAACTGGTTCCCCGGCGAACCCAACAACAGCGCCGAAGGTGGCGGCGACGAAGACTACGTGAGCTTCAACTGGCACTTCACCGTTCCCGATGCGCTTCCCAAAGTGCAGGGAACCTGGAACGATGACACCAACACCGGCCCCAGCGGCCCGCTTCAGGGCTTCACCCGCGGTTCGCCACGGCACGGCGGAGCGCCTGGGCCATTCCACGGCGTGGTTGAGATCATCCCTGAACCCGCCTCGCTCGGGCTGCTGTCCTGCGCGGCCGTCGCCCTTGTGCGACGTCGTCGCGCCTGAGCTTCAACTGACCGCCAGCAACAGCATCTTCAATCCACCGAGGATCAGCCTGCCGGTAGTAATCGCTCGTATGCTTCCACGTCGCCTCGGTTCAGGCAGCATTCGATGATTCGGCGCCCCAGCGGATCCAGATCGCCTTCCAGATAGGGCTTAAGCTCACGTTCAAAAAAGTCGTAGAGGATGGCGGCGCCGCTGTCGTAGGCCTCGTCGCCAACTTCAGGCTGCGTGTTAACCTGTAGGAACCACTTGGCCAGGGCGGTGCCCTCGACGGTCAGGGAGTTCATGGCATAGCCGAGCAGCGTACAGCGGGCGGGCTGGATCTGGTCGGACCTGAACTTGGCGTGTCCGCGGCGAGCCAGGTATTCGCGTGCGATCCACTGCGGCATGAAGCCGGTTTCCCAGGCGCCCACGTACTGGTTGGGGCAGAGGATGTAACGGACCTTTCGCGTTTCGATGATCTGCTTGAGCAGCAGGTTGGCGTGAGCAACGCGCCGGCCCGTAGCGAACGGCCAATAGCTGCCCACCCCCTCGCTGCTCATGCCGGCCTGCTCGACGATGCTGGGATTGGCGAACCCGCGCGGCGCCACCAGTCGCCACAGCCACGCCAGCGCCGGCGGCAGCACGTGGAACAGCCCAAGGATGCCATAGGTGGGTTTGGTGCGTGTACACGGCGGTGTTCGCACGCCGAAGCTGCGGATATCAACCGTGACCGGCTCATCCACCACCCCCGGCACAATCGATCGCGGCAGAATCACCCTTGGGTTGGGACACGGTTGGCCCGGCGCGTCCTCGATATGCTCCCAGATCAATGCCCGGCTGTTGGGCACCGCATCGATGCTCAGGAACGTCAGGGGCTGAGGCGGCTGGGCGGTCAGTTTTTCAAGATACGGATCCGTGCCGTACTCACGAATGTGATTCACGCGCACGAACCAGCCGCTTTCAGCGTCGGTGACGCGCAGATATCCGGATCCATCCTGAATCGACGGGTGGCACAGCGCCATGTCGTCGGTCACCGGCTGCAATTCGCACGTGCGGGGGATCGAAAGATACCGCTTCTCGCCGGTGATGATGTTTCGACCCAGCAGAAGCCGCCCGTCCGGCTCGCGGTGAACCTGTTCGAGCATCTCGGATTTGCCCCCGCCGCTGGCTCCCTCGTGCATCATCGTCACCACGTTGTCATAGGGGGTGATGACCTGCACCGTCGAGCAGTGGGCTGTGATCCATCCTTCGCGCTCTCCACGGTTCAGCAGCACGCCGTACACGCCTTTCTTGGCGCTGGGGCCGGGATACAGGTTGTACGCGAACATCTCGTGCAGCTCATCGACGCGGTTGTGAACCACGACCTGCTTGCCGTTGAAGTGCGTGTGACGGAAGGGCGGGGCGACATAGATCACCGCCGCAGGCGAAAACCCCTGCTCCAGTTCCCGGCCGGCGCAGATGCCCTGAAGCTGTGAAAGGGCAAAGGCGAAGAAGCCCGCGTTGGCGGGTATGACCGCCAGCGCGTCAGCGCCCATGCCGCGTCGCCCGGCGACAAAGCCGAAGGCGATCAGCCGTTGTGTCGCCAGCCAGTCCAGCGTCTCCCGCCTCAGCGTCTGGAAATCGTATCCGAACCGCTGCTTGAATCGCGTCTTGTCGGTGGGCTGGTCGTCGGCGATGAACATGCAGTCCGGATCGCGGCGGCGCATGTACGGCTCGGCGTAGTTCACGACGATGCCGTTGCGAACCCGCGCCACCGTCGCCTCCAGCACCGGGCCTTTTTCCGGAACGTCATACCGCACGTTGAACTTCTCCAGCCCCGGGCCGCCGCAGGCAAGGTCGATCAACTCCTCCCTGGACTGCACCCACAGCACTTCCGGGGCCCTGGCCAGCAGCGTCCGGGCATCGGCGGGAAGATTCAGCGATTTCCAGTTGAAACTGCTCATAGCTTTTTCGAGTCTGCGGCGCTGCGCGTGAAGGCGAATGGTTTACGTCTTGCGGGGCAGGGTAATAACCGCTAAGCCTGTTCGATTCAAGCGGATTGCGGCCAGAACCGCTCTGTTGTGAATGTGAAACCGTTTTGCCGCTCAATCCGGACGAAGCGCCACAAGCTTGCGGGCGACGATGCGCAACCGCTGTGTGCCCAGTCCCGGAAAGCACATCGTCTCGGCCTCCCGCTGCCTGAGGAAGTCCATGATCGCCTGCTCATCGGCGCCGGATTCGATCAGCCGAATCAGGGGTTGGATGTACACATCGTACGCCCCGTGCGCCTCCGGCCGACGCGCAACGTCGTGCGGATCCCAGTCATTCAGAAGGATCTGGCGGACGTCATCGGGAGTTGGTCGGGCTTTGCCTGCGGACATTGGATGCACGGCTGCGGTTGTGCTCTGACTCTTCATATGCCTGATCCACCGCGTTGGCAATCGATGCCCGCCGGGATCTGGGCCGACCGGGCGCGCCGAGTCGGTGTGCGGCTTGTGCGACTCGGCGTTGACCTGTCAGGTCGGTGTGCCGGGTGCGGGCTGGAACATGACCGCGTAAGCGCCGACGACCGGGACGGAATCGACCTCCTCGTCTTCATCCTGTGATTCGATCAGCATCCAGGCGCGACTGGCGGTGGCGACGGCAAGCTCCAGCTTGAAGCGGAACGGCTCGTCAAGGGTCTTACCCAGATCCTGGCGGACCTGGGCGAAAAGCATCTTGATGGCCCAGTGAATCTCCGAGCGGGCGCGTCCGCCGGCGGGGCAGCAGTGGGCGCAGCGCACGATCCACAGCCGCGGAATGGGCACGCGATTGACTTCTGCCCAGGCGTTGACGGCGCGTACGGCCAGTTGCATCGACGGATCCAGCGAGGCTTCGTCCGCCGGCGCGTCCGATTCCGTCGCCGGAAGGACCAAGTCCAGCAGTCTCATCAACGAACTGAGCAACGTTCGTTTGGCGGGCATGGACCAATCCCTCAAACCCCGGCCTGCGTGTTGCCGGCATGCCGATTGGGATCTGCCTCGGTCAGGACTTGCCGAGCACCGGCAGGCTCAGCGCCTTGTCTTTCTGAATCTTCAGCCACCCGCTGCCGAGTTCTCCGATGGGGTCGGGCGGGAGGATGTCCACCTTTTTCTCGCCGAGCCGGGCTTCGCCGCGCTGGACTTTGGCCTGGAACCTGCGGCACTCGTCCAGCAGGGCGTCAAGGATCTGATCCTCCGACACGTTGGCGACTTTCTCGCCCTGCACGTAGATGATCCCGCGCCGGTCGCCGGCGAAAACCGCCACATCCGCGCCTTCGCATTCGCCCGGACCGTTCACAACGCACCCCATCACCGCCACCTTGATCGGCAGTTGTATCTCCTCGGCCAGTTTGCTGCGCACATCCTGCACCAGTTTGAACAGGTCCACCTGAATTCGTCCGCAGGTGGGGCAGGCGATCAGCTCAGCTCCCTTGCGTTGCCGCAGTCCCAGGATGTACAGCAGCTCCAGGGCATCCTGCACTTCGTAAATCGGGTCGGAGGCGTAGCTGATTCGGATGGTGTCTCCGATGCCGCTGGCCAATAGATGCCCCAGGGGCACGATGCTGCGGATCGCGCCGGTCTCTCTGGGCCCGGCGTGGGTCACTCCCAGGTGCAGGGGATAATCGAAACGTTCGCTGATGGCCTTGTAGGCGTCGATGACCAGCAGCGGGTCGATGCTCTTGGCACTGATGACGATGTCGTGGAAGTCGCGCTCGTGGAAAATTTCCAGGTATTCCTCGAGCCTGGTGATCATGATCGCCAGCAGATGCCCGTGCTTGTTGCCGGAGAAGACGGCGCCCAGCTCCTTCAGCCGCCGCTGCTTGTCCTTGCGTTCGATGATCGAGCCTTCATTCACGCCGACGCGGATGGGGATCTTGCGCTCCTTGCAGGCGTCGATAACCTTCAGGACCTGCTGGCGGTCGGAGATGTTGCCGGGGTTCAGCCGGATCTTGTGCACGCCGGCCTCGATCGCCTCCAGGGCACGCTGGAAGTGGAAGTGGACGTCGGCGACGATGGGTACGCTGACCTGCGGGAGGATGTGCTTCAGCGCCTGGGTGTCCTTGCGTTCGGGGACGGCGACGCGAACGATGTCCGCCCCCGCTGCCGCAAGCTTTTGAATCTCCGCCACGCATGCGTCGATGTCATGAGTGTGGCCGGCAGTCATCGTCTGCACCGATATCGGCGCATCGCCGCCGATCTCGACGAAGCCGTGCTGTGGATCTCCGATGACGATCTTGCGAGTCTTGCGGCGTGGAATCATGGTCCAAACGATGACGCTATGCGGACACTGAACGTGCGATCGTGCTCGCCCACCGGATAGTAAGAATCGCGCGTGGGCAAATCAAACGGACGCTGTCATCTGACGATGGCGATTACCTTGCCGGCTGCGACATCCAGCTCGAACGGTTTGGAGACACTGCTGAAGCTGCCGCTGATCCGCCCGGCCTGGAGAATCTGGAATCGCTGGCCGCTGCTGGGGTGATAGTCTGCGGGCAGGTCGATGAACAGCCCTCCGGAGAGCCTGGCGTGGTTCGCGACCACGATCCTGGGCATCGAGCTGCCCGGGTCGAGCTTGACCGTGAGCGTGCCCGCGGGCGAAAGTTCAACGTCCCCCTTGCTGCGAAGTTGTCCACCATTGATCTGAAGCTTGCCTTCATTGACCAGGTTCCGTTGCACTTGCAGCCAACCTGAGAAGATGGTGAGCGAGGCGTCGCGATCGATGTGCAGTGTTCCGGCGTGCTGACCGGGGGAATCCACGGTGACGTTGCCCCGGCGAAGCAGAACCCGATCGTAGCGCGAGGGCTGCCAGCCAAGCTCCCAGTTGTCTGCCAGTTCATAGCGTCCGCCCGTCACGCGCATCCACAGCGGCCTGGGCGCGGGGAACGCCGCCAGTTCGTTAATGTACTCCTCGATGTTGGTATAGCCGTCGTGGTCCAAGTCGCCCTTGTCGTCGGGTGTGTTGGGATCCAGGCCATGGTCCGACTCCCACGCATCGGGCATGCCATCCTGATCGGTGTCAAAGCCGTCTGGCCGCGACGCCGGCTCAAAGGCGGGAAATCCGCCGACGTCCTCGATTTCGTTGATGATTCTTCCGGTCTGGGTGCGGACCTGCTGGACGATACGGGAATCGACCGGATCGCGATCCCACCAGAACGCGCCGACGTGATTCAGTACGTGCTCCAGAGCCTCGCTGGCCGGTTGAATATGACCGGCAGGAACATCGAATGGTTGATCGGCCCGCGTGAAGGTGCCGGTGAACAGCGCCCAGCCGGGATCCTCGCCATCGAACCTGCCGTTGCGGTTGCGGTCCAGCAGGTTGTCGCGCTGGTAGATAACGGTTTGGGCATTGGCCCCGTCGAAGGCCGAATCATCCTGCCGATTCGACGGGCCCATCACGTAGTAGTTCCCGATGAAGTTGGTGCGGTTGGGCAGGGGCTTGCGGCTGTTGACGTCGTTGGCTGAGTACCCGCCCTTGCCGCTCCAGTCGTAGATCACATTGTTGGAGAAGTTGAGGATTACGCCTGTGCCTTTTTCGCTGCCGAGTCGCGGCAGGCGGCTCCTGTTGTGGGCGTAGAGGTTGTGGTGGAAGCTGACCAGCGCATCATCATGGTCGCTGCTGATCAGCGAACCATAGCTGTGCCCCTTATAGTTAAGCCCCTCGGCCATCAGGCAGTACTGGACTGTCGTGTTGTTCGCATCATCGGTGACGGAGATCGCCTCGTCGTCCGCCCACGTCACCGAGACGTGATCGATGATCGAGTTCCGCAGGTAGCTGGTGATCCCGTCGTTGGTGCGGACGCCGGGCGATTGCTGGTCCTTTCCCGGTCGGAACTTGAGGTTGCGGAGAATCACGTTGCTGCCGGTCCACTTCGATGCTTGCCCGATGATCGTGATGCCCGGCCCCGGTGCAGTCTGCCCGGCGATCGTCAGGTTGCTCTGCGACACATCGAGCCAGCCGGCGCGTCCCGGCGGCTGAAGGCGGATGATCCCACCAACGTCGAAGACGATGATCCGCCCGTTCGGCGGAGCGGTCTTGATCCCGTGCCGCAGCGTGCCGGGCTGGTTGGCATCATCGACCAGGCTGGTCACGTGATACACGTCCCCACCTCTGCCGCCGGTGGCGTCGCTGCCGGGGCCTTCGGCGCCTGGAAAGGCGGGCAGGGGTTGGTTGTGCGATGACCGTACCTGGCCAGGACCTGTGGTCGTGGTTCCCAGCAGCAGGAGCGCAACCAGGCCAAAGCACAGCGAGCCGTTTGCCGAAGGGTTTCCGCGATGCTTCAGGATCATGCCTGCAACGTTACCGCGCCGATCGCCGCGACGAAACCAGCGACGGTCGTTCGCAGCGCGAACTTACCCGCTTCATTGCTCGCCGCCCGGTTCGAACAGAAACTGTCGGATCAACCGCGAAGCCACATCATCGCACGCACGGTCTGCGAACACTGCCTGGTTGCACATCACGACTACCGCGCCATGTCTACGTGGCGCCAGCCAGGCCACGCAGTACCAGGCGGCATTGGATCCATTATGCCACAGCGCCGGGCCGGCGCCGGCCCAGTCGCGTTTCACCGCAAACCAGCCCAGGGCGGGATGCATTTGCGTCCCGTCGTCCAGTGGCTGGTGCAGCATGGCCAGAGTCTGTGCTGTGATGAGCCTGGAACCCTGGGAGCGGACCTGATCCTGAACGAACTTGGCCCAGTCAACGACGCTGCAATGAACGGTTCCGGCCGGGCCGAGGGCGGGCGGGTTGTCACTGCCGGGGCCGGGCTCGAAGCTGAGGATCAGCATTTCGTGTCCGCGTGGCTGGTCGTGCCTGCCCGGCTCGCCCGGCGCGCCAAATCCCGCCGACGTCATCCCCAAAGGCTCGAAGATTTCTCGCCGCATCAGCGTTTCCCAGGGCGTTGCGGCGGCGCGCTCGGCCATGTGTCCGGCGAGCATCAGCCCCGTGTTCGAGTAGAGCGTCTG
>Ga0073934_10011417_pt1 | contig 10755 bp, 7 predicted proteins | sample LarsenN4metaG_FD_76834 | JGI IMG/M metagenome (GOLD analysis project Ga0073934, IMG submission 76834) | Hot spring sediment bacterial and archeal communities from British Columbia, Canada, to study Microbial Dark Matter (Phase II) - Larsen... ...
CAGCAAGGAGCCTACTTTCGAGCAGTGGGTCTGTGAGGGCTACGCGATAGGGATACCCGCCAAAGGTGAATGCAGCGCGCACCCTGCGTCTCGGTGGCGCAATTCCCGCTCCTTCCAAAGCCACAACAAGCTGAAGGTTTTCAGGCCGAATAAGGTACAGCGACCTCCCCAAGCCATCGAGTGCGGATTCAGGTACACGGTCATTTATACCATGCATGCTTCTGTGCCCATTTAGCCAGAGCGGGCCAGTGGGGTATTCCACAGCTCGGAGAAGATCCTTCCAGCTTAATTCACCTTGTTTTTCCCAGTACCAATCACCATCTATCACGTGGTTTTCTTTTTGATGGCAATGCGGCCTGTGTGCTTTAAAGGTGATTGATATTTTGTCCAGAATCCTTGGCTCCTGACCATTCTCATAACGACGCTCCTCCAATGATATTTCTTCCGTTGGTCGATCACTTACGGGTCGAATCCAATCACCTAAGCTCGCATCCAGCACTTCGCGGCCGGCTACGCAACGACCTGACGGCGGCTTGCGAGAGTTCGCTAGGCACACAATCGTCTTGGTGTAACGCGCGCTCATTGCAGCTCCAGATCGTGTACTCGCTCCTAACGTTCGTGTCCTCAAGACAACTTCTAGTCCTCTTCTGCTGCGGTGGTCACCTCAGTCCACGTACGGATCCGCGCCGAGTTCCTTGAGGATCTCCTGGCGCTGTTTCTCATAGACCATGAGGTCCACACGCTGGATGTAGTGCCGGCGCTCGGTCCGCCGCTGGGCCTTCAAGAATAACGGCAGGAACTTGTTCCAGTCCATATCCTTGCCCGATCTTCCGAGGGCGATGAGCCTGGCCTGGCGGTGGTGGCCGAGCGATTCCAGCAGTTCGTCTTCCAGCGACAGAAAGAACTGGCAGCTCCCGGGGTCGCCCTGGCGACCGGTTCGTCCCGCGAGCTGGCGGTCGATGCGACGGGCCTCGTGGCGTTCGGTGCCGAGCACGTGCAGGCCGCCCGCTTCCTTGACGGACGCCTCGGGCTTGATGTCCGTGCCGCGGCCTGCCATGTTGGTGGCGATGGTGACCCGTCCTTTCTCGCCGGCGTGGGAGACGATCTCCGCCTCGCGCTCGTGCTGCCGGGCGTTGAGCACCTGATGCGGCACGCCGGCCGCGGTCAGCTTCTCGCTCAAACGCTCAGACTTCTCGACGGAGCGGGTGCCGATGAGCACTGATCGGCCGCTCGCAATCAGCTTCTTGACATCTTCGACGACGGCGTCGAACTTCGCTTCCTCAGTGGGGAAAACGCGGTCCGGAAGCTGTTTGCGGATCACGGGTCGGTTGGTCGGCACGACGACGACGTGGAGCTTGTAAACCCTGCGGAACTCGGCGTTGTTTGGCGCCGCGGTTCCAGTCATGCCCGCCAGCTTCTTGTACATCTTGAAGTAGCTCTGGAAGGTAATCGAGGCGGCGTGGTCGGCAGCCATGGTGATGGCCACGCGCTCCTTGGCCTCGACCGCCTGATGCAGGCCCTCGCGCCAGTGGCGATCCGGCATGCGCCGGCCAGTGTACTCGTCGATGATGATGACCTTGCCGTCGTGCACCATGTAATGCTGATCGCGGCGGAAGCGGTAGTGCGCCTGCAAGGCACGCTCGATGTGCTCGTGCAGCTTGTCCATGGCGTGCGAGTGCGGGCCGGTCGGCGGGTTCGACCAGCGGGCCAGGTAGCGGCCCTCTTCGGTCAACTCGAGCTTCTGTTTCTTGACGTCGAAGGTGAAGTGCTGATTGAGCCGCATCTTCTGCGCCAGGTCGTCAGCCCAGTGATAGACGACGCTTTCCTCCTCCGTGGCGGGGCGGGTGGCCATGCTGATGATGAGCGGCGTGCGGGCCTCGTCGATCAGGATGCTATCGGCCTCGTCGACAATGACGAAGTTGAAGTCGCGCTGCACGCGGGGGTCGAGCGGGGCCTGCCGGTCGCCATTGCCGGACCATGCAGCCCAGAACGGCACGGCGCCCGCCTGCCCCGAACCGCGCTGCCGGAGCCGATCCCGCAGGAAGTCGAAGCCGAACTCGGACGCGACTCCGTACGTGATGTCGCAGCGGTAAGCTTCCGCACGTTGCGGATCGGGCATGTTCATCTGCAAGGCTGCCACGCTCAGACCAAGCATCTGGTAGATCGGAGTCATCCATTCGCAGTCGCGCCTCGCCAGGTAGTCATTGACGGTGGCGAGATGGGCCCCCTTGCCGGTGAGGGCATTGAGGAACAAGGGAAGCGAAGCGGTGAGGGTCTTGCCTTCGCCAGTGGCTAGTTCTGCCAGGGCGCCGTGGTGCATGACGATTCCGGCCGCGAGTTGCACGTCGAAGGGACGCAGGCCGATGGTCCGCTTGGCAGCCACGCACACCGCGGCGAAGGCCTCGGGAGCAAGCTTGTCCAGCGACTCGCCGCCCCGTGCTCGGCCCTTGAGCCGCAGCCCCTTGGCCTTCAACTCCTCGTCACTGAGCTTGGAAAACTCGCCTTCCCAGTAGCGAATCTGGTCGATGTACAGCGCAGCCCGTGCCAATCGCCTTTCCGACGGCGAGCCAAACAGGCGGTAAAACTGGTTCTTCCAGCGGCTGCCAAGTCTGCTCATGCGCGGGTCCTGCGAGCAACGCGTCCACCACTACCCTGGACATTCGGCGCCGGCAGATGCCTGCCTTGCTGCTATCGTCGCCGTGTTCACCGGTTGAATCAACCCCTTCTCGGTGATGAGGCCAGTGATCAGCTCGGCGGGAGTGACGTCGAAAGCCGGGTTGTACACGGCCACGCCGACGGGCGCGGTCTGCTTGCCAAAACCGTGGGTGACCTCCCGCGGATCACGTTGCTCGATGGGAATGCTGGCGCCGGTGGCCAAGCCCAGGTCGAACGTGCTCGACGGCGCGGCCACGTAGAACGGGATGCCGTGGGCCCTCGCCAGCACGGCGACGCCGTAGGTGCCGATCTTGTTGGCCGTGTCCCCGTTGGCGGCGATGCGATCCGCGCCAACGATGACCATCTGCACGCGACCTTCCCTCATGACCTGGGCGGCCATGCTGTCGCAGATCAGCGTGACGGGGATGCCGCGCTGCTGGAGTTCCCAGGTTGTCAATCGAGCGCCCTGCAGCAGGGGGCGAGTTTCATCGGCGAAGACCTGGAACCGTTTCCCCTGCTCCGCGGCCACGAACATGCAGGCGAGCGCGGTGCCGTAGTCCGCCGTGGCCAGGGCTCCCGTGTTGCAGTGCGTAAGGATGCCCATGCCGTCCTGGATAAGACTTGCCCCGCACTCGCCGATGCGCCGGCACATGGCAGCGTCCTCGGTGCGAATCGCATGCGCCTCTTGGAGGAGTCGTTCCCGAAGTGCATTAGCGTCCCGAGGCCATGGCCCCCTGGCAACGGCCGACATGCGGTCGAGCGCCCAGAACAGGTTGACCGCCGTCGGCCGGCTGGAGCGGAGATGCTCGATCACCGCTTGGAGCCGGTCGCTGGAGGCATCCGACTGAAGCCCGCGAGCAGCCTGTGCTTGCATGCCGAGGACCACGCCATACGCCGCGGCCACGCCGATCGCGGGAGCGCCGCGCACCCGCAAGTTCCGGATCGCCTCCCACACCTCCTCCACGGTCCGGCAATCTCGATAGGCAACCTCCGCCGGCAGCAGCGTCTGGTCGAGCAGCCGCAGATGCCCATCGACGCCGCCGACCCACTCCACAGCCCGGTAGGAAGTCAAGGGGCGCTGAGCGTCATTCATGTGATGTCCTCGACGTGCTCCACGACTTCCGGTCGAAAACTTGAGTCGGCCCTGGCTCGGATCAGTTTCAGCACTTCAGCGTGCAGCTTGCCGTTGCTGGCGAGCACGTCGGGTCGATGGATGGTCGGCGTATTGTCCCAGTCCGTGAACGTGCCGCCCGCTTCCTCGACGATGGGCTTGAGCGCCGCCACGTCCCACGGGCTGACGCCGTACTCCAGCATGAACTCGCCGGAGCCCTGGGCCACCAGGACGAAGCCGTAGAAGTCGCCGAAGCCGCGCTGCCGCTGTGTTTGCTGGACCAGTTCCAGGAAGGCATCCCGGCAACCACCTTTCACGAACCAGTTGATGCCGGAATAGAAGCACTGCGATTCGCCGAGCTGAGCGACCTGTGAGACCTGGATGCGCCGGTCGCCGCGATAGCAGCCGTCGCCCCGCAGGGCGCGAAAGAGCTGGTCGATGGCTGGAATGTAGCAGACGCCGGCGATCTGCTCCCCCTTGCACTCAAGACCCACCAGGGTGCCCCAGAGCGGAATGCCGCGGACAAAGCTGCGCGTGCCGTCGATGGGATCAATGATCCAGCGGAAGCCGGACGTGCCCGGCCGTTCCCCAAACTCCTCGCCGAGGAAGCCGTCGCTCGGGAACCTCGCCAGGATCAAGGACCGCAGCAGCTCTTCCGCGTTGCGATCGGCGACGGTGACCGGCGTCTGGTTGTACTTCCACTCGACTTCCACGGGGGTATCGAAGAGTTGCAACGCCTGCCGGCCGGCTTGCTGGGCGGCGTCGATGGCCAGTTCGTAACGAGAACGCCAGGCTGGGTCCAATACTCGCTCCTTTCCGAAGCTTTAGGAGAGCGGCTCGCATGCCGTCAACCACCTGCCTGGCAATGCGAGCCCCCAGGACATTATCGGCCTGGAGCGGTAGAAGGGAAACGGCCCTCAAGTCTGGAAGCCGCCTTCATTATTCAACCGAACCTTTAAGTCCGACGGCGCGCCGCTTGAACCGCCTAGCTGATAAATCAGTTCCTCCAGGGACACTTCGCCGCTCGGCAGATTGACCGGAGAGGTGGACCTGGCGGGGAGCAGCCTGACGCTATCGACAGCCGGCCGCGCCAGTCCCAGCACTTGCCAATGGTAAAGGCGATAGCCGGGGCCGCGCGGCGACGCCTTGATCTCGCCCATGCCGAGCACGAGGACCGGCAGCCTGGTAATTCGTCCGTCGGGGGCAGTGATCCGCACGACGCCTTCCATGCCGGGGCGGAGCCGATTCTGGCTCGCGGGGAACTCGATCGCCAGGTCGCCCGTCACTTCATACTTGCCGTTGATCAGGTCGGAGCCCTTGCTGCCGCCCGGCAGTTCCGCAACTTCGTGCACCTTGACTTCAAGCAGGGCCTCGGCGACGGGCAAGCGCGTATTGCCACGTTCGATGACCAGGTCCACGTTCTTGAAGCTGAACTGCGGCATGGCTTGGGCTCGGAGTGCTCGACGGTCACTGGATCGTGCTGGAAGCTTTGCCTGGGGGCTCGTAGGGCAGGGACTTCAGGTACTCCACCAGGTCGACAATCTGCTCGGCAGTCAGATGGCTGGTCTTGCCGTGGCGGTCGTCCTTGTTGAACGTCGTCAGCACTTCAGCCAGGGACTTCGCCTTGCCGTGATGCAGATAGGCCGTCTGACGATAGACTCCCAGGAGCGTCGGCGTGTCATATCGGGGGCCCATTTTCTCCGTTGGATCGTCATCGCCGGTGCCGACGTCGTGGAGAAGATAGGGCTTCGCCAGTCGGCTATCCGTGAAATAGGGTCCGCTGTGGCAGGTCGCACAGCGGGTCTCCTCGCTGAAGAAGATCGCCTTGCCGCGCTCGGCCGCTGGGTTCAGCTTGCCCGGTCCTGCTGCATGCGGGCTCAGCGTGAACTCGAAGCTATTGCAGTATGCCGCCAGGGCGTCGAGGTCAGCGGAGCGGCCCGCCAGCCTCTCGTCAAGTTCAACAGGTTCGTGGCCTAGCTTGGGCTTGATGGAACCGCGCAGCAGCCCCGCCCCCTGCATGAGCCGGCCGCGGATCGTGTACTCGAAGTCCTGGGCCTCGTCGCGGTCGGCGGACCAGTGCAGCGGATGCGTGTGGGCCAGACCGAAGAGGGCAGTGGTGCGGCGCAGCCCCTCGGGGTTCTGCCAGGTTCGGCCGTCGTGGTTGCCGTCCGGATGGCAGGACGCGCAGGCGATCCAGCGGCGGCTCGTCAAGGGCGGCAGGGCAGTGCTGAAGAGCGCCTTGCCGCGTACCCATTCCGGCGTCTTCGGCGGGTCGCAGACCTTGATGCGAGCCACCGTCCTCAAGCTGGCGGCATCGAGCGCCGTCACATCGAAGTCGAGCGTATTGCTGACGTAGACCAGCCGGCCGTCGGGACTGACCCGCACGGCGCGCGGGTTCTGGCCGAGTCGAACCAGGTTCCCTTGCCTTTCAATCTCGGCGTGATCGTCGTCCAGGACCTGGCAGACGTTCATGTCGTTGGTTCCCGCGTAGACGACGTACAGGCGTCGGCCGTCGGGGGAAAGGGCGCACTCCCAGGGGTTGGTCGGAGGCGTCAGGTTATTGAACGTGTCCATGCCGATCGACTTGCGGCTCTTGCCCTCCAGGGGCGGCACGAGATCGATCACCGAGAGCTGGGGGAAGATCGAGCCTGCGCCGTCCGCGGTTTCGATGCGGGAGCGAATGTGCGGTACATAGGCCTTGGGCCGGCGAGGATGCAGCACGACGTTGCGGGCCAGGTTGTCGCGCGTTTGGCCCCGCCACTCATCCACGACCTTGCCGCTTGCCAGGTCGACCTGGTACAGCACGCCGTTGTGCCAGCCGGTGACGAAGAGCGAGCGCTCGTCGGGCGACAGGGCCAGGCCGCGGATGAACCGGGCGATGGCGATGGTGCGAACCAGCGAAGGCGGCTTGCCGGAGGCCAGCGGAGAGAGAACGAACTCGCTGACCAGGCCAGGATACTCGTGCGTGACCCAGGCCCGTCTGCCCGCCGAATCCGTGACGACGCCGTACGGCTCATCCGCAACCGCGAGGCGATGAACGACGTTGCCGCGCTCAGTGTCCACAACGACGAGCTCGTCATTGCGATACACGGTTGCCAGGGCCAACGGTCCCTTGCCGATCCAAGCGACTCCTTCAGGCTTCTCGCCAACCTTGATCTCACGGAGAAGGGCGTGGTTGACCGCATCGACAACGCTGAGCGAGCCGTTGTCGGCATTGGCAACCAGGAGAAGAGTGCCGTCCGGCGTCAGGTCCATCAAACTGTTCGACGATCCTGCCCACGCCGGCGCCCATGCCAGAGCGACGGCGACCAGGGTCAGGAACAGCCGACGACACAGGATCATGATTCACCTACTGATCGTGACGACCTTCACTGGCTACCCTCCGTGGGCACATCCACCTGCGCCGCCTGGAAGACCTCGCGGGACTTGTCGTCCTGGATGAAAGCCACGACCTTGAGCCTCTTGAGGTCGAGCGGCCGCTCGTCGTCCGGCAGTCGAGCCACCTTGCCAAATTCAGTGAGATACCGGCCCAGCGAGGTGCGGAGCTGGTCGGTATCGATGGTCGCGGCGTGCATGCCGGACTTCGTCTTGAGGGGCGTGCCCGCGACGCCGCCGACGAACCCTCGAACCACCTGGTAATGGAATCGCTGCCCATTCGGGGCGGCGTAGCGCACGCGGTCCTCCACGAGGGCAATCCGCAGCTTGACCTCGTCGCCGGCCCGTTTCAGGTCGTCGTACTTGACCTGGACGTCCACAAGGCTGCCCTGGCGCGAGGCCGAGAGCTGGAGCTTCGCCCCAGGTTCGCCTTCCAGGCGCGCATCCAGCGTTCGCCGCAGGGCCTGGAAGCGATCGCGGGCGTCGGGTCGAAAACCAGCCACGGACGGGCCTTCCTGCCCGTTGATGAAGAGCACGGGAGTGCCATCCACGAGGTAGTACAAGGCGCGCTTCTCGCCGTCTGGCGAGGTCAGCGGATCGGGACCGGGAATGTGCAGGTGATATTGCAAGAGCACGACCTCACTGGGGGCGTAGCGTTGCAGGAGGGCATCGCAGGCCAGATCGGCGGCCACGCACGGCGGGCACTGCGTGCCGGTGAACAGCTCGAGCAGCAGGGTCCGCTGGCTCTTTCCCTCACGCCCAGCGTACTTCTCGGGCTTGAACGGCAAGGCCGTCTTGAGGTACTCCTCGTCAATCCTGGCATTGATCTTCTCCAGCCTGGCCTCCGCGTCCTTGACCGCGCTGGCGTTGCCAGCCTTCGCGAGGCCGGCCACCAGCGCCTTGAGGATACGCCCCTGGACCATCGCCGAGTCCGAAGGTTGGAGCATGCGCTCGGCTTGCTCCGCGTAGGTCACGCCCAGCGAGGCATACTTGTCCGACCGAACGAGCTGCTGAGCGATCTGGGTCGTTGCCTGGAGCTGCATTTCGCGTCCGTACGGCTCGGCCAGCTTGACAGCTTCGTCGGCCTGCTGACGGATGACGCTGTCCGGGCTCGCTTGCAGGGCAAGCTGCTCCACGAGCTGCATCGCCGCATGGAAGGCGACGGGATGCCCGGCAAACTTTTTGATGATCTCCCTGAACGCAGCCTCGCGCTCCTTCGGATCAGCGGTGCTGTAGGCTCGGTCGAAGGCTTCTGCCGCAGGACCGCCGAGAACCTGGGCCGTCTCGGGCGTGAGCGCCTTGGCATCGGTACGGTCGAAGCGGACCAGGTCACGCCGGCCGAGCGCTCCGTTGGAACCGAGGAAGGACTTCGGCTGGGACTCACCCTTGGGGATGACGCCGACGACGTCGTAGGCCACGTCATTGGCTTCGAGCGTTAGCCGGAGGATGTTGTTCTCGAGCTTCAGGTCCTTGATCCTCGTTCCCTTGAACTCTGGGAACGCGGTGGCGACGATCTTGCCCTCGAGCTTGCCGTCTTTCTCGGAGAGTTGAACCAGCCAGAGCGTCAGCTCCGCACCCCGCGGAAGCACCGTGACCTTCCAGGTTCCAGCCAGCGGATGTTCGGTCGGCTGGGCCGCCAGGGCAAGCGAGGGGCTTACAAGCAGGCAAGTTGCAAGGAGGGGGACTATGCGGATCATGACTCACTCCGGCATGGCATGGGGTCGAGTCAGGGCAGCGCCATGCGTCGAGAAGGCAGCGACCGCTCGACCTTCTACCTCAGCATACCAGGGCCGCTTCATGCTTTCACCTTCCGTGCGAGGGCGTCGAGCCGAGCCTGACATTCCCGCCGTGCGGCGGCATAGCCTCTGGCGTCGAGCTTGCCGCTCTTGAGGTAGTCGAGCACCACGCCTTCCGCGGCCATGTACTCGGCACAGGCGTCGGCCACGGCGGCGGCGATCGCCAGGGGAACGGTCGTCACGCCGTTGCAATCGCCGTGCAGCAGATCGCCAGGGAGGATGCGCACCCCGCCGACGCGAACGGGAACGTCGAGCTGTGGCAAGTGGCAGTACCCGTGGGCGCACATCGTGCCGCTGGTAAAGCAAGGGAACTGCAAGGCCGCCACTTGATCGATGTCCCGGCCGGCGCCGTTGGTGACCAACCCGACGGCGCCGTAGCTCTTGTAGGTGGTGCACATGATCTCGCCGAAGCAGGCGGCAGCGATCGGCTCGTCGAGGTCCTGGATCACCACCACAATGGGTCCGCCCTGCCGAGCAAACGCCTCGACCTGCTCGTTCAGGCCGCCGTAGCTCCTGGCGTCCACCGGCGGAGCCGCCGAGCGGAAGGTGGCCGTGCTGGCGAAGCCGACCATCGGCGGGAGCTTAGGGTAGACCGCGCGGATGTGCTGATCGAGATAGCCCTCGTTCCGCGGCCTGACGTCGAACAGCTCGATGACGTTGCAGACGGTCGGGGTGTCGTACTGGCGCAGCCGATCCAGCACGGCGTTGGAGATTGTGGGCCTGGTCATGCTTTCGCCCTGGGTCCTGGGTTTCGCCTCAACCGGTTGATCGTGTTCTACCTTCCAGCGCGTACCGCCACAATCCCCGCTGGTGCTTTTCGCGCGTGAGGGGGCCGATCAGCAGGGACGTCTCACCTCCTCATCCTTCGCGCCGCACCCAGCCATAGGTTGCCAGGCTGCGTTCCAGGCCGTGATGGTGATAGGCCATCTTCAGCTTGGAGAGGTAGTCCTTGGGGATCGCCTGGCGCTTGGCGTTGACGTCGATGCCGTAGACGCGAGCGGCATTCAGCCCGAAGATCTTGTCCTTGATCTCCCTGGTCAGCGGCTTGTAGCCGAACTTGTCCTGAAGCTCCCGCGGGATCTGGAAGCGGCGCAGGGCCTCGATCTGCCATTGCGGCGTGCCCCACCAGATGCTGTCCGTGCCCCAGAGGATGTTGTCCTCGCCGAACGCTTCGAGAACCTGGCCGAGGATGTGTCCGGTGATCAGCGGCTGAGTGACGACAGTGAGGCCAAAAGTGCTGCCTAGCTCCATGTAGACGTTGGTCAGCTTCGGATTGGCCTTGCGAATGCGGCAAAGATCCGTGACCCATGGGGTGTACGAGTCTTCCAGCAGCTTCTCCCGCCTGACGCTGGCCCCGCCGTCGAGTGCGCGGAAGCCGCTGTGGTAGATGATGAAGTTCAGATCGGGGAAGTCGGCGGCACACTTGGCGATGTCCCGGGGATGGCAGTGCTCCTCGTTGAAGCCGAACAGCGGCAGCCCCTTGTGGACGCAGACATTCTTCACCTTGGCCTTGCGAGTGATCTCGAACATCGGGTAGGCAATCTTCTCGTCGTCCATCCACCACGGTCCGGCCTCGTCCTTGCCAAAGAACAGGCCGGTGTACATCTTCCAGGCGTCGATCTTCAGGTCCTCGGCCTGACGGAGCATGTCGTCCTTGTTGTACTCCTTGAGATTGGGGGCCACGAGGCCATGCGTCACCATCCGCTGGCAGCCGGCCAGCTGATTGATCTTGGTCTTGGTTTCGACCATGCGTTCGACGGGGAGGATGTTCTGGTTGGGCTTCTGAGGAATGCCCGAGATCACACCCATGACGGTATC
>Ga0073934_10011420_pt1 | contig 10751 bp, 10 predicted proteins | sample LarsenN4metaG_FD_76834 | JGI IMG/M metagenome (GOLD analysis project Ga0073934, IMG submission 76834) | Hot spring sediment bacterial and archeal communities from British Columbia, Canada, to study Microbial Dark Matter (Phase II) - Larsen... ...
CGAAACGATCATCCAGGACTATCGCAGGCTGATCGAGGAGTACTATCGGTCGGTCGCGGACAGGGGAACAGGCCAGTGAAGTCGAAGGATGAAGGCACAGGGATGAAGGATGGGTGAAGCGGGGTTGCCTGGCGTGTGGATCAGGACTGTCGTACTTTCACTTCTGCTCGCGAGCGTCGCGCTGGCGCAGGACAGCCGTGCGCGCCCGGAGATGCCGATTGCGCCTCGTCCCAATCAGGTGCGCGGCGACGAAATCACCCCGGCCCAGCACGCTGCGGTGGAAAAGGGTCTGGCAAGGCTGGCCTCCCGACAACGCGACGACGGCTCGTTCGGAACCACCAGCGACGGCTTCGGCGCCACCTCCGCCGTCACTGCGCTGGCGGGACTGGCGTTCATGCAGGACGGCAACCTCCCGGGGCGCGGAAAGTACGGCCAGCACGTGGAACGATGCGTGCAGTACATCCTCAACGCCGCGCAGGAATCAGGGCTTCTGGTCTCCGAGCAGGCGCATGCCGTCATGTACTCGCACGGCTTTGCGGCGCTGTTCCTGGCCGAAGTTTACGGCATGACCGGAGATGAGCAGGTCAAGGAGCGACTTCAAAAGGCGATTCGGCTGATCCAGAAGACGCAGAACCCCCAGGGCGGCTGGCGATACCAGCCGGTGCCCTATGACGCGGACATCTCCGTGACGATCTGCCAGGTCATGGCGCTTCGCGCCGCGCGCGATGCGGGCATCAAGGTCGAGAAGGAAGTCATCGACAAGGCCATCGAATATGTCCGCGCCTGCCAGAATCCCGACGGAGGATTCAATTACCAGCTTGGCCCCGGCGGCAGCGGCAGCGCATTTCCTCGATCCGCAGCGGGGGTGGCGGCACTGTATTACGCGGGCGTGTTCGAGGGCGATGACCTCAAGCGTGGCCTGGATTACCTGCTCCGCTTCAAGCCCGGACGCGCCACCAATACCTCCCCCAGCTCCCACTACTTTTACGGGCAGTATTACGCGGTGCAGGCGATGTTCCTGGCCGGGGACGATTACTGGGCCCAGTGGTATCCGGCCATCCGCGACGAACTGATCAAACGCCAGGACCCCAACGGCGCCTGGAACGGCGAGATCAGCGAAGACTACTGCACCGCCTCGGCCCTGATCATCCTTCAGATGCCCAACCGCTATCTGCCGGTGTTCAGCGGCAAGGGGCCGGGAAATTGACGATCGGAATGTGTTGAATGTCGAACGTCGAATGTCGAGAGTCGAACGGATCATCGCGAGGGGATCGCGGGCTGGCCGTTGCGGTCTGCGCGTTGCTGCTGTTGAGCAGCGCGATCAGTCGCGCCGATGAGCCATGGATTTTGACAACCGCGGACTTCCGCTCCGAGCGGGTGACGCTCAGCGGCATCAACGGCGAGGGCGCGATCGTCGATCAGGGCCGCAAGGTCGGCTTCGACCGGCTGCTCATGCTCCAGCGCGCCGATCCACCCGGCAAGGAGCCGTCACAGGGCCGGGCAACCCCCCGGCCCGAGCCGGCCGAAATCAGGTTCGTCGTGGCCCTGCATGATCAGAGTCGCGCCGTCGGGCGACCCGGAGCCATCGCCGGCGAAAACCTGGTCTGGGACAACCCCACGCTCGGCGAGCTGACGTTGCCGCTGAAATCCGTCGCCTGCATTGTCCGCGACGGGCCGGAGGATCAAGTGAATGCGGCGATGAACGGCCCGGGGGGCAACGAGGATGTCCTGACCCTCACCAACGGTGACATGGTGCGCGGAATCGTCACCGCCATCGCCGCTTCTTCGGTTTCCGTGCAGCAGAGCGACGGCGAGACGATCGAAGCGCCGCTGGAATCGGTGGCACGGGTCCGTTTCGCGGCCATCGGCGCCGCGACGACGGATGGATCGATGACGCGCTCGTTTCGTGTCGGGCTTGCCGACGGCTCGGTCATCAACGTCGCCACGCTCAGCCTCAACCAGCAGCAGCTCAAGCTCGCCCTGCCCGGCAGCGGCGTGGCACCCGGGGTTCAGCGCGAACTGCCGCTGTCGGCCGTCGTCTCAATCGAGCAGATCAACGGGCCGGTGACGTGGCTGTCGGACCTGCGCCCGCTCGAGTCGGTGCAGACGTCGATGTTCGACCTCTCCTGGCCGGCGAGGATGAACCGCGCCGTGGACGGCGGGCCGATCCGCTTCAACGACCGCACCTTCGTCCGGGGCATCGGCGTGCACGCTTACTCTCGCCTGGTCTACCCGATCGACCCCGCCTGGCGCGCGTTTCGTACCCAGTACGCGTTTGCTTCCGGTGATCTGCCCTGGGCCAATGTCACCGTGCGCATCAAGATCGATCAGAGCATCGCGCACGAACGGGCCGACTTTCGTGCCGGTGTGCTTTCGTCGCCGATCGTGCTGGAGATTCCGCCGGGCGCCCGCAGACTCACGCTCGAAGTGGATTTCGGCCGGAACTACGACGTACAGGACCGATTCAACTGGATCGAGCCGGCGTTTTTGAAGGCGCGTGCGTTCCCCGCGCTCAGCACCGCGCCAACTCCCGCCACGCAGCGCGCGGCTCAAGGCCCCGGGACGACAAACTGAGCCGCGCCGCTGGCGCGGCCGGATCACGCATCGGCGGGTTTCGGTCCGACCAGCGACAGGCCGCCGTCCATCAGCAGAACGCTGCCGGTCATCTGGTTGTTCAGCGGATCGCACAGGTGCGCGATCTGGCGGGCGACGTCCTGGGGTGTGATCAACCTGCGGATCGGCACATGCGCGATGGCGCTTTGCCGCAGGGCCGGGTTCTGGTCGAACATCCGCCCGCTCAGTCCGGCATCCACGTAGCCGGGCGCCACCTCGTTGACCAGGATTCCGTGCGGCGCCAATTCCAGCGCCATGCACTTGCAGAGCATTCGCATGGCGGCCTTGGCGGCGCAGTAGGCGGGGATGGTCGGATGCGGCGCGTGCGCGGCCCAGCTCCCGACAAAGACGATCCGTCCCTGCCGATGGTGCCCCAGCATGCGCAGCGCCGCGGCCTGCGCCAGGTGGAATGCCCCGTCGAGGTTGATTCGCATCTCGGCCGACCATTGCTCAGGGGTGATCTCGCGCACCGAGGCGACGGTGACGATGGCGGCGTTGGCGATGACCAGCGTCGGCACGCCGAGTTCGGCTTCGACGCCCCAGACCCACTGACGTACGGCCTGTGCGTCGGCCACGTCAGCGTGATCGTATCGCGCCCGCGCGCCCAGTCGCCGCAACTCCTGGAGCAACGGCTGCGACTGCTCGGCGGGTCGAACATCACCCAGCGCAACGTCCGCACCTCGCCGAGCCAGTTCCAGCGCCGTGGCCCGCCCGATGTCTCCGATCCCGCCGCTGATGATCGCGACGTTCCCGGCCAGTGGTTTGTCCGATGCCGTTGCAGGTGTATCTGTGCCCATGATCATGCTTGACGAAAGCGATCAGTCGAGTATAGCATGGCGGTTGCTTCCGAAGGATTCGGCACGTTCGTGCCGGTTTGCTTCGGGTTGGCAGGCATTTCCGGGTTGCCGATTCTGTGACAGTTGCGTTAGGGGGATGAGCGGATTCTGGCCGCTCATGTGATTTGAGGCTGCGCCTCAGGCTTTCAGGCCCGTTGGTGCGCCCGACGCCCACGCTCCACGGCGCGCTCCGCTGCATATCCGCGTCGCGCCTGGCCGCCTAAGGCCTGTATATCTCAAAGGAGACACGTCCCATGCAGCGTTTACTCTTTCCGCCGGGAATGGGGGCGGCAATGAGCGTGCTGTTGACGCTGGCGCTATGCTTGTCGGCGACGGGCAGGTCGGCGGGGAACGTGGTCATCGCCAACAGGCCTTTTGGCATGGATCTGGCGACTTGGCATCCCCACGCCGACGGGTTCTTCGACGCCAGCATCGGTGAACAGATCATCGGCGTATACCTGCTGAATCAGGGGACGCAGACGATTACCAATGCGTCGGCGGTGGCGTCGTTTTCGCCGGAATCGGGCATCGTGCTGACCCAGCCGGTGTCGCATTTCGGAGACCTGCATCCCGGAATCCCGACGCTGGGGTTTTTCAAGGCCAACTTCAGCGCCGCCAGCCCGGACAAGCATGCGCTGCATCTGAATGTCAGCGGAAACTCGGGCAGCTTTTCCCAGAGCACGTCGCGGAATCTGTTCCTGACCAACGATGTGCACGACCCCATCGACGTCAACACCTGGACGATGTTCGCCCCCGAGGGCAGGATCACCACGCAGGTGCTCAGCGAATACGGCGGACACAATCCCGGGAGCATCACCGCTTTTACGGAGTTCAACTGGACGGTGGAATACAACACGCCATTCACCGGGCAGTTCTCGCCGCTGCCCTATGAAGATCCGTTCTGGAAGGCCTTCGCCGCGGGATTCGGGATCGGCGGCTCGGCGGTCTGGGTGGTCGGGGCCATCGTCAAACGCTGCGGAAACGAGAAGGATGGAGACCTGCTGATCAACGTAGGTCAGGCCGAGAAAGGTGCCGGCGGGATCGGATTAGCGCTGGACTTGGCCGACCCGTTCCGCCGCGGGCAGCAGAACACATTTCCCGGCCCCGGCGAGCGAACCATGCGCGAGGCGGTGCACCTGACGGCCAACTACCTGACCGAGCCGGTCGTGGGCACGCCCTGGGACGCGCAGGTGAACTGGACCTACCAGCGGATCACCGATGCCGGCAGCTACACGTTCTCCGTGAACGAGCTGGTGCAGAATCAGCATTTCACCAACACGCGGTTGCTGACGATCAACCAGGGCAGTTTTGTGCCGGGACAGGAGCTGGTTCTGACCGCCAGCGCCTTTGGACCGGGAACCCTCAGCGCCGACCGCGCGATCTTCATTGCCAACATTCTGCCCGCCGACGATGCAAGCTACGACAACATCGTGCGTACGGTTGTGATGCGTGACGACGGGCAGGGCGGGGACGTGCTGGCGGGCGATGGGATCTACACGGGCACAGCCAGCACCGCCGGCTTCCCGGCCGGCGTGCAGTTGGCGGCGTACGTGTTCGGCTTCGACATCAACAACGCCGCGGTGACGGATCCGCCTCTGGTCGCGGCGCAGGAGATCGGCGGACTGATGATCTCGGCGCCGCAGTTCGGCGAGTGCACGATCCAGCCGGATTTTCGCTTCCAGATGATCAGCGTCGGCATGATCAGCTCGGCATGGAACGTCGATGCCAGCGGAACCTGGTCATCCGGGACCAACTGGACCAGCGGCGCGGTACCCAACGGCGTCGATCACATCGCCAACTTCGGCACCATCATCACCAGCTCGCGCACCGTGACGGTGGATGCCCCACAGTGGGTCGGGAACATCAATTTCTTCTCCGCGCCTTCCTACACCATCGCCGGGCCGGGCACGCTCACGCTGGATGTGAGCAGCGGCACGGCGGGGATCAACGTGGGGCAGGGCACGCATGTGATCGCCGCGCCCGTGATCCTCAACGACGATGCGACGATCAACGTGGCGCCGGGCGCCGGGCTGGCACTGACCGGACCATTCAAAGCCACCGGACGAAGCATCACCAAGAATGGCGCAGGTTCGGTGCAGTTCGAACGGGTCGGCGCCGCGACGTTGAACGTCTTCGGCGGCAGCGCGATCATCAGTGTCAAGGGGATGGCCAACAGTCCCGGCGGCACCAGCCGCCTCAACACGCTCTCCATCGCCGGCGGCGCGCGGCTGGACCTGAACAACAACAGCTTGGTCATCGACGCCGGCAGCCTCGCCACCACCACCGCACAGATCAAAACCGCCTTGGAAAACGGCGGGAACTTCGACTGGCTTGGCCCGGGCATCGGCTCCACCCAGGCCAACGTCCAGAACACCGCCGCCGGCAGCTTTTTGTACGGCCTTGGGGTGATCCTGAATGACCTGTCGCAGGTCGGCGGCAGCGGGCCGATCTACACCGACTTCGCCGGTGTCAGCGGCCTGACTGGCACGGAGGTTCTGGTGAAGTTCACCTACTTCGGCGACGCTGACCTGTCAGGCAGCATCGACGCGACGGACTATTCCTTGATCGACAACGGCTACGTCAACTCACTGACGGGCTGGATCAACGGAGACTTTGACTACAGCGGTTCGATCGACGCGACGGACTACGCGTTGATCGACAACGCCTACGTCAATCAGGCCGGTCCGTTGGCGGAGACAGTCATCGCCGAGCACACGAAGCTGTTCGGCGGCGAATACGTCGCGGCGCTGAACGCTATCCGCAGCGGCGTCATTCCCGAACCGTCGAGCATCTGGACGGGTGTCGCGAGCCTCGTAGCCGCCGGCGCAAGCCAGCGGTCGCGTGCGCGAAGAAGATGCAAAAGTGCAGTCGCTTGATGTCTGATCACGGCGGCGGGCGGCAGAACATCGCATCAGAACCAGTTGCAAATGAGTCCGCTCGCGGTGGCGGCGGCACACGAGTGCCTCAATCGTGTGCCGCCTCAATGATTCTCGCGCCGCGGTGGACGCTTCATCGCAGCTTGCCCGACTGCACCAGCGCCAACGCATCCGTGTACTCGCTGCCGTACAGTTTCGTGTGCAGCTCGATCAGTTCCTCGGGCCAGAGCGGCTCGTACTTCTCGGCCCACTCATCGAACAACTGCTCGGCCGCGGCGTGCTGGGGATGGAGATCGGAGCCGACCGTACGTACGTCCGGGGCCGCGTGCGGCTTCCCGAGCGTCGCAACGACCCGCTGTACCTGGTCTGCAAGAACATCGAGACACACGATCGGCCGCTGATGATGCTGAGCAGCCTGACCGTGCAGGACCCGCAGGCCGCCCGGCGCATGCTGGACTGCGACCGTCGGCTGGAATGGCTCCAGCAGCAGACTTTCCCGGTTTGGCCGAAGCAAATACCACCATAGCGTTCAAAACGGGTAGTCGCGATCTGAAGATTTTCTTGATTCTACGTACCCTCAACGCATAATGATTCTGGCACTCTCCCGCCCCGGAGCGAAAGGAGCTTCCGATGCATCCTTGCCGATGGTGTCTGCGTGCTGCTGCGGCGCTTGCGCTGCTCGCGTTACCGACCACTCCAACGCTCGCGCAGTGGAGCTACACCTCGCTGCACCCGTCGGGAGCATCAGATTCCTTCGCGTACGGTACCACGGCCACCGAGCAGGTCGGCTGGGTCAACTGGGGCAGCGGCGCCCAGGCCGCCCGCTGGAGCGGCAGCGCCGGCACCTATGTCGACCTCGCCCCGGGGGCGTCGATGGTCTCCAGCGCCTACGCCACCGCAGGCGGACAGCAGGCCGGTTACTCCTCCTTCGGCGGCGGAAACCGCGCCGGCTATTGGCTCGGGACGCCGGCGACCTGGGTCAACATCAACCCCGCCCTGTCCGTCTCGTCCGAGGTCCGCTCGACAACCGGCACACAACAGGTCGGCGTCGCGCACTTGCTCGTCGGCGGCTTTCCCACGCCGCAGGCCAGCCTCTGGACCGGCTCGGCCCTCACTTGGCACAACCTCAATCCGCCCGGTGCGCTCGAATCCGTCGCCGAATCGACGACGGGCGTGCAACAGGCCGGCTACGCCAAGTTCGCCGCCGGCTTTGAGGCGGGGATCTGGAGCGGCACGGCCGCAAGTTGGATGAGCCTGCATCCGCCCGCCGCCGATCAGTCCTTTGCACTGTCGACCTCCGGCGACCAGCAAGCCGGCTACACGATTGACGCCGGCGCCACCCACGCCGCCCTCTGGAGCGGAACTGCCGCAAGCTACGTCAACCTCCACCCCGCGTTAGCGTTCGACTCGGTCGCGTATTCGACCTCCGGCACGCATCAGGTTGGATGGGCGATGTATACGCCCGGCGTGCCGAGCGCGACCTTCTGGAGCGGCACCGCCGCCAGCGTCTTCAGCCTGCAATCGGTTCTTCCGGCCGACTACGCGTATTCCGAAGCGCATTCCATCTACGAATCCGGCGGCGTCATCTACGTGGCGGGTTTTGCCCACAATGTCACGGCGGGCCGCACCGAAGCGATCCTGTGGACGATTCCCGAGCCTTCAACGCTCTGGCTCGCGCTGCCCGCTTTCGTCTGTCTCCGTCGCCGGAGCGGGTGACTTGCGTCGCATCGAAAGTCGGTGTTTCCGCGCGATCACTGGACATTTACCGTCGGCAACCTGCCAACCTTACAGGCGCGCCGGCCGCGGGGCGCGGTGGCGGCGACGAACCCGTAGAACGGGAAGCTGAACCCGTGGCGCTTCGGGCCGGCGCTAACTGTGGGGAAGCGAAGGGTCGCGCGATTTCATTCGGGCGTTGGCGCTGCGCACGCCCCTGGTGATCACGCCGATGACCAGCCCCGCCGTGGCGAACACGCCGACGAGCATGTAGTAGACCGATGCGTTGAACCCGCCGGGCAGACCGGCGGCCTGCTCGGCGTCGCTGTTGGGGACCGATTCCTTGCACATCGGGCAGGCCAGCGTCATCGCCGCCGGCACCATCAGTGTCAGGGCGACGGTCAACATCCAGGTCATCAGCTGACGTCGGGGCATTGCTCTTGCCTTTCGGCGCTCACGGAGCCGCCAGCCGGGGGAACAGGTGATACAGCATGAAGTACACTATCACGCCGGTACCCGAAACGTAAAGCCAAATCCACAGAGTAGGTCGAGCGATGCGGCGGTGGCTGATCCACTGGCGCGTGGCGGCCTTCCAGACGGTGATGGCGATCGGCGGGAGCATGCCGATGGCCAGCAGCACGTGCGAGGCCAGCAGGATCAGGTAAACGCTGCGCAGCGGCCCGGGCGACAGTCCGCTGCTCCGCTCGCCGAAGGCAATCTGCGAGTAGAGGTAACTGACGAGGAACGCAGCCGAGGTCGTGAGGGCGGCGATCATCAGGCTGGCGTGGGCGCGGACGTTTCCGCGACGGATCATCAGATAGGCGACGATCAGCAGCGCGGCGCTTGCGCCGTTGAGGATGGCGTTGATCGCGGCGAACAGTTCCTTGCCGTCGCCTGCGACGCTCGTCGCCGTCGCGATCACGGCGTGGGCTCCTTGCCAGCGGCCGGCTTCTCGGCCAGAAGCGTGCGGGCGTCCTGCGCCAGTTGCTGCATGGACAGATCATCCGCCGAATCGTAGATGCCGCGGATTCGATTCTGTCGGTCGATCAGCAGCAGCTTCTGGGTATGGGTGATGGGCTGGTCGGCGGTTGCGGGCGCGGCGGCGAGCTTCAGCCCGCGCGCCACCTGGAACATCGTCGGCTCCGGCCCGGTCAGGAAATACCACCGCGACTGATCCGCACCCACGCGATCAGCATACGCCTTCATCGTCTCGGGCGTGTCGCGATTGGGATCGATCGAGAACGAGACGATATTGATCTCGGGCGAGGGCACGGCCTTTTGAAGCTCGGTCATCCGGCTGACCATCATCGGGCACACGCCCGGACATTGGGTGAAGAAGACCATGGCGACCCAGACCTTTCCGCGCAGGGTCTGGTCGGAGACGGTGCGGCCATGCTGATCGGTCAGCGAGAAGCCGGGCGCGTCGTAGAGCGGCTCGAGCCGTGCGGCTGCGGCCACGAGATGCGGGTCTTCGGCATCGCTGCTGGCGTGCCTGCGTGCCAGCATTCCCGTGGCGACGACTCCGATCATCGCCAGCACGGCCAGTGCCCACAACGCGGTCAGGAGAGTTTTCTGCGTGCGATCCATGGGAATGGTAGGGGTTGTGTGCTGAACGTCGGACATTGTACGTTTCGCGCTTATCGCGTTGGCTGCGTCGCCGGCGCCGGATCCGAGCGCAGGCGGATCATCACCGGAAAGTGGTCGCTGGCGACGTGTGTGAAGGCGTTTTGAAAGACCTTCACCTCCAGGATCTGGTCCTGGACATCGCGTGTGACGATCACGTGGTCGATCAGCGCCCGGCGATTGGTTCTCCAGTAGCCGGCGAAGCTGATCTGCCCCGCCTCGGCTAGGGGCCTGGTCGCCAAAATCAACCCGGCTTCGGGTGGGCCGAGCAGGTTGGCGATTGTATCCCCGCCGCCCTCCAGTTCGAACTCCTGGATGCCGATTTCGTCGTTCATATCGCCCAGAAAGATGACGTCGCTGGGTCCGGTTGATTCGATTTGCCTGATGATCTGGTGGGTGCGTTTTGCTTCGCGGTTGCGCCACCTGGTGACTGCGACGTTGTTGCCGCTCTTGCTCTTTTGATGGTTGGTGCCGACCCAGAACCGGTAGCCGCCGGGGGACTGCACGAGCACGAACGCCGGTCCCCGCGCAAACAACCGATCCCCGCGCTGGTTGGATTCCGGATCCGGCTCGAGATAATACTGATCCTTTCGCTCGATGACCTTGAATCCCGGCTTGAGCATCATGCCCAGGTGCTGGTTGCGCTCGGTGTTGGAGGCAAAGACCATCAGCGTCTCGTAGGCATTGTTCAGCCATCGCCTGTTGAAATATTCCAGGTCCTTCTGGTCGCAGCCTTCCTGGATCACCAGCACATCGGGGTTGAACCTGGGGTCGAGGATGACCTGCGAGATTTCCCAGTTCTCTTCGTCGTTCTGGTAGCGAATCGCGTCGATCACCTCCCGGACCTGGGGATCGTCGCTCGGCAGCCAGCTCGGTTTGCTGCTCGAGAGCCTGTGGCCGAGGAAGTGCTCGCGGAAATTTTCGATGTTGTAGGTGGCGAGGGTGATTTGCTCCCCGCGCGCGATTGACCCGGCGCCGATGACCAGCACAACAATGGAAAATGCAACGCGGCGCAGAGACGCAGGCAAGATTTCGTTCATTCGCTCCTCAGTTTCACTCCGATGCGATCCCGTGTTCGAGTGAGCAAGTA
>Ga0073934_10011421_pt1 | contig 10750 bp, 8 predicted proteins | sample LarsenN4metaG_FD_76834 | JGI IMG/M metagenome (GOLD analysis project Ga0073934, IMG submission 76834) | Hot spring sediment bacterial and archeal communities from British Columbia, Canada, to study Microbial Dark Matter (Phase II) - Larsen... ...
CTGCGGGCGGCACGATGGTGCGGCGTGAGGTCGTAGCCGGCGAACCAGGACAAGTAAAGGAAACCGCCACGTTTACGTTTATTGCTGAGCCACCCGCGGGTGACATACTGGTTCAGGCTCCTGCCACCATGGTGTATCGCAGCATCGAGTCGGCGGACAGCAAGAATCTGACGACCGAGGATCTCGGCACGCAGGTCATTGAAGGCGTGCAGGTCAAAGGTACACGTGTGACGAACAGAATCCCGGCCGGGTCCATCGGCAACGAACGCGACATCCTGGTGGTAACCGAGCGCTGGTACAGCGACGAGCTGAAGATGGAAATCTTACGCAAACACAGCGACCCGCGTTATGGGGAGACGGTGTACCGCGTAGTAAACATCCAGCGCGTGGAACAGCCCCGGTCGCTATTCGAGATCCCGTCCGACTATCAGTTGGAAGATATGACAAAGCGTCCGGCAGCCGGAGGCTTTGGCGGAGCGGTGCTCCGCGCGAAGCCGTCCACCGTAAAAGAGTAGTTGATGATCCTGTGGCGGAGCTGAAGCTCCGCGCGGGATAAATCCCGCCCCCCATCGTTTTGGAGGGGAATGCAGGGCGGCTCGAACGCCGCCCCGCAATTACCCGGCAGCGCTGGCCAGCGATTCTTCTCTGTAGGTCCACGTCGCGCGGATATAGTCTTTGTTCATCAGCGCGATGTTCTCGATCTTGATTCCCTTCGGACAGACCGCTTCGCACTCCCCGATATTGGTGCAGTAGCCGAACGCTTCGTCACGCATTTGCTGGACCATGTGAAGGACCCGGCGGTCGCGTTCGGGTTGGCCCTGGGGCAAGAGCGCGAGATGGGCGATCTTGGCCGAGGTGAAGAGTGCCGCCGCCGCGTTTGGACAGGCGGCGACGCAGGCGCCGCACCCGATGCAGGCTGCCGCGTCCATAGCCCGGTCAGAGGACTGCTTCTGAATGGGAATCGCGTTCCCGTCGGGCGCGCTGCCCGTGTTCACCGAAATATAGCCGCCCGCGGCGATGATGCGGTCAAATGCGGACCGGTCCACGGAGAGGTCCTTCAGAATAGGGAACGCTTTGGCACGCCACGGTTCCAGCCACAGTTCCTCGCCGTCCTTGAAGTGACGCATGTGCAACTGGCAGACCGTGGTGCCAGGCATCGGGCCGTGTGCGATTCCGTTGATCATGAAGCCGCAACTGCCACAGATGCCTTCGCGGCAATCATGCTCGAACGCAACCGGATCTTCGCCTTTTTGCGTCAATTCCTCGTTCAGAACGTCGAGCATCTCCAGAAACGACATGTCCGGATTGGCGTCAACTTCGTAACGCGCCATCTTGCCGGGCGCCTGGGCGTTCTTCTGTCGCCAGATATGGAGGGTCAGTTTCATCTCGCGTTCCCCTATTTGTAGCTGCGCTGGGCCAGGTGCACGAACTCGAAGTTCAGCGGTTCAATGTGCCGGATTGGCGTTTTATCGACGCCGGCGTATTCCCATGCAGCCACGTGCGTGAACTTCTCGTCGTTACGCAACGCTTCGCCGTCAGGTGTCTGATACTCCTCACGGAAGTGCCCGCCGCAGGATTCCTCGCGGATCAGGGCATCGCGGCACATCAGTTCGCCCAGTTCCAGGAAATCGGCCACCCGCCCGGCTTTCTCCAAGGACTGGTTCAAGTCGCTGCTCTCGCCAGGAACGTTGACGTTCCTCCAAAACTCTTCGCGAATCTCAGGGATCTTCGAGAGCGCCAACTGCAGACCTTTCTCGTTGCGGGCCATACCGCAGTATTCCCACATGATCTTGCCCAATTCTCGATGGAAGGAATCGACCGTCCGCTTGCCCTTGATCGAAAGCAGGCGTTTCGTTGTGTTCTCGACTTCGTTGCGGGCGAATTGAAATTCCGGATGGTCCGTGCCTACCCCGTCTCCCGCTTTTACTCCAGCCAGGAAGTTGCCGATGGTATATGGAATCACGAAATAGCCGTCGGCCAGGCCCTGCATCAGTGCGCTGGCGCCTAGCCGGTTTGCGCCATGATCGGAGAAGTTCGCCTCCCCAAGCACGAACAAACCAGGAATCGTGCTCTGAAGATGATAATCCACCCACAGTCCGCCCATCGTGTAGTGGACAGCGGGGTAGATGCGCATCGGCTCGCTGTATGGGTCTTCGCCGGTGATCCGGTTGTACATCTCGAAGAGATTGCCGTAGCGCTCCTCGATGGTTCTGCGGCCCAGCCGCTTGATCGCATCCGCGAAGTCGAGGTAGACGCCGAGACCGCCGGGGCCAACGCCGCGGCCCTCGTCGCAAACGGCCTTCGCGGCACGGGAAGCGATATCGCGCGGAGAAAGATTGCCAAAACTGGGATAGCGCCGCTCGAGGTAGTAGTCCCGTTCGTTTTCGGGAATCTGCGCGGCGGCCCGCGTATCGCCTTTTTTTAAGGGCACCCAGATACGGCCGTCATTGCGCAGCGATTCGCTCATCAGCGTGAGCTTGGACTGATAGTCGCCGCTGACTGGAATGCAGGTTGGATGGATCTGCGTGAAGCAGGGATTGCCGAAAGCCGCGCCCTTCTTATAGGCGCGCCAGATGGCGGTGGCATTGGATCCTTTCGCGTTTGTGGAAAGGAAGAACACGTTGCCGTAGCCGCCGGTGGCAAGCACTACTGCATCCGCAACCCAGCTCTCGATCTTGCCTGTCACCAGGTCGCGCGTAATGATGCCGCGGGCGCGGCCGTCAATCACTACCAGGTCGAGCATCTCGTGGCGCGGGTGCATCTTCACACGACCGGCTTCGACCTGCCGCTCCAGCGCCTGGTAGGCGCCCAGCAATAACTGCTGCCCTGTCTGCCCGCGTGCGTAGAACGTCCGTGAAACCTGCGCCCCGCCGAAGCTGCGGTTGGCGAGCACACCGCCGTACTCGCGGGCGAACGGAACGCCTTGGGCGACGCATTGATCGATGATGTTGACGCTGATCTGAGCCAGGCGGTAGACGTTGGCTTCCCGAGCCCGGAAGTCGCCGCCCTTGATGGTGTCGTAGAACAGCCGGTAAATGCTGTCGCCATCGTTCTGATAGTTCTTGGCGGCGTTGATCCCGCCCTGCGCGGCGATGGAGTGCGCGCGCCGCGGGGAGTCCTGAAAGCAAAAGCAGTCGACGTTATAGCCCAGCTCGCCGAGGGTGGCGGCGCCGGCTCCGCCGGCCAGCCCGGTTCCGACAACAATGATGCGATAGCGCCGCTTGTTCGCCGGGTTGACCAGCTTCATCTCGAACTTGGCTTTGTCCCACTTGCCTTCGATCGGTCCTGCGGGAATTCTGGCGTCGAGTTTCATGATGGCGCGGTCTCCTACTTCACCAGCCCTGTCAGCACGGCAAGAGGAATCGAGCAGTTCCCCACAACGATCACCACCGCGAACGCCGTCGCGGCGGCCTTGAGCCCAGGTGTGTACCTCGGGTGATTGAATCCCAGTGTCTGGAACATGCTCCAGACGCCGTGCTGCAGGTGGAACCCAAGCAGCACCATCGAGATCATATAGAACAGCGAAACGGCAGGCTGCTGAAATCCGAGGACAACGTTGTTGTAGACCTTGCCGAACTCGAAGTTCGGATGTGCGCTGCCGACGGTGAAGTGCAGCAGATGGTACACAAGAAACGCCGCGATGATCGGGCCGCTCCACAGCATGGTCCGCGAGGCGTAGGTTGAGGCTACGCTCGCTTTTTTCAGGTAGCCCTGCGGGCGCGCTTCGTTAGCCAAAAGCGCGAGCTGAATCGCCGATACGATATGCAGCACGACGCAGGCAAGCAGCACCGCGCGGATGCCCCACAACGCCGGTCCGAGCGATTGCAGCTTGTGGGCGTAGGCGTCAAGCACCTCCGGCCCAAGGTAAATCTGCAAATTGCCGATCATGTGGCCCAAAACGAAGCCGAACAGAACGACCCCGGTAACGGCCATGATGGCTTTCTTGCCGATTGTGGAAGAGAAGAAAGAAGCAGCCCGTGCAGGACCGCTATTCAACGCTACAGTAGCCATTCGAGACGCTCCCAAAGCCCCTGAGGGAAGCGGGGCAGGACGGCACCCAACCGATGCCAGGTCTGTCTTTCACTTTGAAGGATGCCAAGGAAACCACCATTGTATGAAAAATTTGGCGGGTCGCTTCAGATGGCAGTGGCGGGATCCTGGAAAGAGGGTGCGATTCTCTGTTGCGGCTCTTTACGTTCCTTGAAGCTCTTGGAACTATTTAGGGTCAACGAATGAACGCCGGACTCAGGTTCGGGACTTGTTTGCTGAAACGGCGGCGGAGATGGTCCGCTGCATAAATTGCACAACCCAGGAACACGGCTGCAACCGCGTTCACCAGCAGGACCGCTAGAGCGGTAACGAGAAACGCCGTCGCGTCCAGGCGGCGCATTTTGGGCAAGCGCCGCCAGGTGGACCAATCGAGCAGGCAAAACCCCATCCAGGCGGTGACGCCAGCCAGTCCGGCAAGCGGAATGTGCGCCAAGACACTGGAGCCAAGTCCGAGAACAGCCAGAAGAATCAGCGCGTGGAAGAAGTTCGAGACGCGAGTCGTACCACCGCAGCGTACGTTAGCCAGGCTGCGGGCTGGTATGCCGACGCTTACCGGCGCGCCGAAAATGCCCGCGCATATGTTCGCAATGCCATAGGCGCCCAGTTCTGAATCGGCGTCCGTGCGCCTGAGGGGGCGATGTCGGCCGCGGAAGTGTTCCACCACCCGCGAGGTGATCAGAATGTTGACCGAGGCAACAAAAGCCAGAGTAAACCCGGCAGGCAGCACCGAGCGCACATCCACCGGCGACCAGGCGAATCCAGCGAAATCGGGGAGCGAGAACGAGATGACCCCGACCTCCTTCTCGGTCAGGCCCAGCAATTGGCTGATGCCAAATGCCAGCCCAAGTCCGAGTAAGGGGCCCGGCACGCGCGAATGCAGGCGCACGGCAAGGGTTGAGAAGGCGATGACAATACAGGCCAGGAGCAGCGGTTGCCAGCGTGCTTCCGCAAGGCGGCCGCTCACCTGAAGGACCTGCATCAGAACCGGTCCCGAGGTCACGGCAGGCAGCTTCGAGAGGCCGAAGATGTAAGGCAATTGCGTGATCACCATCATCGCCCCGATGCCGCAGGAAAAGCCCGAGATCACGGCATGGGGCACCGCGGTAACGTACCGTCCAAGGCGCAACACGCTAAAGATCATCATGAACACCGCTGCTACCAGAGTGACTTTGGCGGCGCCGCCGATACCTTGCTGCCGCACGGCTTCCGCAATGAAAGGGACGGTCGCTGAAGCGGTACCGCCAATGAGCACCGGATTGCGGCCCAGTAGCGCGGTGATGGGTGCGGTCAGGATCGATGTGAACAAACCAAGGACGGGCGGCAGTCCCATCAATGTGGCCATCGCCAAGCCGTACGGCAGGGCGATCAATGCAGCGATGAAGCCGCCGCTGGCGTCTCCCGCCAGGGTCTTGAAACTATAACGAAGCTGGATCGGCCGCATCCGGGACGCCTTAAGCCATCACCTTCTCGAATGCTTTCTTGAAGACAGCCATTTCCTCGCGCGTGCCGATCGATACGCGCACATGGGTAGGCCAGGCAGGCCAGACGCGCCCTATGTAAACCTTGTCCTGCTGGAGCGCCTTGACCACTTCGCCGCCCGGCCGCTTCACGTCGACCATGAACTTGTTGCTGACGCTCGGTACAAAGCTGTAGTTCTTTTTCGACATCCAGGAGAACAGATCTTCGCGGATGTCTTTGACGATCTTGCGCCGCTCAGGGACAACGTTCTTCGCTTTGAGCGAGGCCATCGCTCCGATCATCCCGGTGACAGGTAACGCGCCCGCGCCGTAGCTTTGCAGCTTCTGAAGCAGGTCGGGACGGCCGATCGCGGCGCCTGCACGCAAGCCGGCCATACCGTAGAGTTTCGAGAACGTGCGCAGGATGATCACGTCCTTGCCGGCTGCGGCCAGGTCGGAGGCGAAGGGTTCGTCGGATAAATGGATATAGGCTTCGTCCAGCAGAATGACACTTCCGGCAGGTTTGTTCGCCACCAGCCACTCGATGTCGGCTTTAGAGGTGATGGTGCCGCTAGGGTTGTTTGGATTGCAGATATAGATCAGGCCGGCATTCGGATCGGCGGCTGCCATCGCCCTCACGTCATGGGCATAAGTCTTGGTCAGAGGAACGCGGATCACTTTAGAGCCGATGAAGTTCGCCGCGCGTTGGCCCGCTTCATATCCCGGGTCCGCCATGACAAAAGATCTGGTTGGCGAGGTGAAGGCGAGCACGGCACGGTGCAGCGGTTCGCTTGAACCCGGGCATGCCATGACGTAGTTCGGCTTCAAACCTTCCTGTTCGGCGAGCGTACGGGTGAAGTTCTGGGTCTCCTCGTACAGGTAGCGGCCGCCTTTCCGGACGACGGCGTAAATCGCCTCTACCGCTTCGGGACAGGGGCCAAGGGGGTTCTCGTTCGCGTTGATCTTGACCGCGTCCGGCGGCAGCGGCCCAATGTTGGAAAGCTGGGCCAGTGCGGACTCGTTGTAAAACGTGATGCCGGCGCCCGCGCTCAGAAGAGCGCCCATCCGCGCCAGGCTGCGGCGCGAAAATCCGCGGCGGAGGAATTCTGCTTTCTGTTGCTCGCTGAGAATTTGCATCGGGCCCCCTGCAAGTGGTGCGTGAATTTAGTAGTAGCTCACAGACAGGGAGCGGAAGCCGGGCGCGGGCTCGGTTAGAGACTATCTGATGCCTAGACTAAACCAGAACGGGGTGGTTGCTCATCCAAATTTTTTATCGGGTCGATCGGGCTAAGCCATCACAGCAGCGAACGCGGCTTTGAACTTTTCCATCTCCTCGCGCGTGCCGATGCTCACGCGAACGTGATTGGGCCACACCGGCCAGGTACGGCCTATGTAGACCTTGCGCTCGGCCATGGCGGTGAACACGTCGCGCCCGGGGCGGCCCGTATCGACCATGAACTTGTTGCTCTCCGAGGGGACGAACTTGTAGTTCTTCTTCGTCATCCAATCGAAAACGTCCTCGCGGATCTCTTTGACCATCTTGCGGCGTTCCGGGACCAAGGTCTTCACCTGCAGGCTGGTGGCTGCGCCTACCATGCCTGTGGTCGGCAGGTATCCGGTGCCGAGAGGACGCAGTTTAGCAAGCAGGTCGGGGCGGCCAAGCGCAGCGCCGGCGCGCAATCCGGCCATCCCGTAGATCTTTGAAAACGTGCGCAGGATGATCACATCCTTGTCCGCCGCAACCCAATCGGTGCATGGCTGCGCGGTTGAAAAGTGAATGTACGCCTCATCGAGCAGAAGAATGCTGCCCGCGGGCTTGTTCTTCAGCAGGTACTCCATGTCGGCGCGCGAAGTCAGCGTGCCGGTCGGATTATTCGGATTGCAGAGGTAGAAAACACCCGCATTCGGGCCTCCGGCAGCGAGCATCGCTTTCACATCGTGCGCGTAGCTCTTGGTGAGCGGCACCAGTTTGAGTTCTGCTCCCACGGCGGCGGCGCCCCCGCGAACAGCTTCATAGCCGGGATCGCCAGCCACCACGCAGCGTGCGGGCGAGCTGAAGGCCATGACGGTGCGATGCAGTGGATCGCTTGATCCCGCGAAGGCTTGCGAGTAGTTCGGCTTTAAACCTTCCTGCTCGGCAAGGATGCGGCCCATGCGTCCGACTTCGCCGAAGAAATAGCGGCCGCCTTTTCGCAGCATGCCGTTCATCGCTTCCAGCGCTTCCGCACAAGGGCCGAGCGGAAACTCGTTCGAATTGATCATCACGGCATCGGCGGGCGGTTCCCCGACGTAGGAAAGTTGCGCCAGTGCGGCTTCATTGAAAAACGGAAGCGTGGCCGCGCTACCTGCGGCGATGCGGTTAAAGAGCCGGCGTGAAACCTGCATTCGAGCTACCCTCCGTGCGGCGATCTCTAGATTGTACGCCTGCGTTTAGCGGCTGAACAGCCCCGCACGGTCCCACTTCTCAATCGTTTCCCGTGCCAGAGACGTCATCCGTTCCACCACGGCCGCGAAATACTGATCGGCTTTGGCCTGATCGAACTTCACATAGCCTTGGTTCGGTTGATACAGAATGATCGAGGACGGGAACGGGAACGCGGACCACGTCCCAGCCGCGGGCCGCGGCGTGGCCAGCGCATTCGAATAGCGCGACTGCTGCACCAGCCTGCGGTCGATGGCTTGAATGAACGCCGTTTCGTTCCAGCCGGCATGTCCGCCGTCTTCGCCGAAAACCTTCATCGTGATATCGGAGGCGATGGCCCACCAGTTGGTTACCAAGGTGCGCACACGTTCCGTCCGGCCGATCTTCTCGGCAAGGTCATTCAGCACGGCCGTTTGGGGGCCGCCGTGTCCATTGACGACGATGATGTTCTTGAACCCGTTGCGCGCCAAGCCGGTGAGAATATCGGCTACGAACGCCCGGTAGGCGGCTTCCGAAATCTGAAACGAGCCGGCGTAACCATCGAGACTGCCGGTAATGCCATAGGGAAGCACCGGGGCGACCAGCGCATTCAGTTTTGGCGCCATGGCCCGGGCAAGAGCGAGCGGGGCGGTGTTGTCCGCGCCGTTGTTGACGACCCCATGCGCCTCCAGCGTACCGGTGGGAAGCAGAACGGTTTGGATGCGCGCGGGCACAAGCTCCTTGAATTCCATCCAGTTCAGGTCGTTCATGTCGCGCGAAGTGGGCTCCTGCTGTTGGGCGAAGGCAGTGGATACGGCGGCCAAAAGAATGAGTAGGGTTCGCATCGTGATGCAGGTTACCATTCCGCCGGTGTTCCTGCCTCAAGCCGGTGATACAATGCGAGCCCATGCCGCAATCACCGGCGGAGGACCTCGGAACACGCACCGTCCGGCGCATTTCACTGCGGCTGATGCCGTTCCTCTTCGTTCTGTACGTCATCGCCTACCTCGACCGGGTCAACGTCAGTTTCGCCAGCTTGCAGATGACGCACGAACTCGGTTTGAGCGCTGAGCAGTATGGTTTCGCGGCGGGTGTTTTCTTCCTCGGCTATTTCCTGCTCGAAGTGCCTTGTGCCGTGCTGGTGGAGACTTGGAGCGCGCGGCGGCTGATCGCCCGCATTATGGTCACCTGGGGCCTGCTCGCGGCTGCCACCGGATTCGTACAGAATGCGACCCAGCTCAACTTGATCCGCTTTGCCCTCGGCATGGCGGAAGCCGGTTTCTTCCCCGGCATGCTGATCTACCTGTCCAACTGGTTCCGTGCGGCCGACCGGGCCAAAGCGATCGCGATGTTCATGGCTGCCATTCCTCTCTCCGAGGCGTTGGGTGCCCCGGTTTCCGCGGCGTTGATGAAGCTGGATTGGCTTGGTATGGCGGGCTGGCGCTGGCTGTTGATTCTGGAAGGGCTGCCGGCTGTGCTGTTAGGCTTCGTGACCTTGTTCTACCTGACCGACCGGCCACACCAAGCCAAGTGGCTCAAGCCAGAAGAGCGCGACTGGATCACCTCCGAACTCGCCAAGGACGCCGCCTCGCACCCGCGTTCCGGCCACTCCCTGCGTGCAATGTGGAGCGGCATGTCCGACCCGCGGACGATGCTGTTGATGCTGACGTACTTTTCAGCGCTGTGCGCGAGCTACGGCATCCTGATGTGGCTGCCGAAGATTCTGAAGTCTCTGCCCGGGATGTCTGTCACGATGGCGACCCTGCTGACCGCGGTTCCATTCGCGGTGGCGGTCCCGGCCGGAATTCTGGCCGGGTTCCATTCGGACAAAACGGGAGAACGGCGCTGGCATGCTGTGCTGGCGTCCGCGACCGTGGGTGCGGCATTGGCGGCTATGCCGACCCTTGCCTCGGCAGCGCCGATGCTGATCGCGCTTTTCGCAGTTGCCGTCAGCGCCAATTCGGCGCAACGCGGACCGTTCTGGGCCATTGCCACCACGAATCAGTCGGGCACAGCGCGAGCTGCAGCCGTCGGATTGATCAATTCGTTCGGCAATCTGGGCGGCTTCGTTGGACCGTTCGTGGTCGGCTGGATTACCAAGCGGACGGGCGGTTACGAGGGAGGTCTGTACTACCTGGCCGTGATGGCAGGCATCGCCGCCTGCGCCGTCCTTGCAGCGAGCATGGCCGGCATACGGCAACAACCGCGAAGCGAGCCTCTGCCTGCTCCGGGCGTGAGAACGTAACCTTTTGGCATCCGCGAACATAGAATAAGCGTGCCCATGCTGCTACCGGCAATCCTGACTTTCTCGGTGTTTCTAGGCGTTGCGTTCGCCCAGCCAAAACCGCCCGCCACTGAAGAGACGCCCACGTTTCGCGCCACTACCCGGCTGGTGGAAGTGACCGTTGCCGCACTGGATCGCAAGGGGAAGCCGGTCACCGACTTGAAAAAAGAAGATTTTGAGATCTCTGATCGCGGTAAGCAGCGTCCAGTCGCGTTCTTCCGCTTTGAAGGTAGCGTCTCCAAAGACGAGACGAAGAAGGAACCGCTTCCTCCCGGCGTCTTTACAAACCGTGTTGAAGTCACAGGGGGACCGCCACGGAACATCACCGCCATTGTGATTGACTCGCTCAACACCCAGGCCGCCGACAATGCGCGTGTCCGCGCGGAAGTGATGCGTTACCTGAAGGCGCTTGCGCCCGAAACCCGCGTCGCGATTTACCTGATGGGTCCTCAGATGCAGGTGCTGCACGATTTCACGGACGACCCCGAATCGTTGCGCGAGCGCATCCGCAAGGTATCCATCGGCATGCCGCTGCAAAGTGAGACTGACATCGAGAAG
>Ga0073934_10011422_pt1 | contig 10750 bp, 8 predicted proteins | sample LarsenN4metaG_FD_76834 | JGI IMG/M metagenome (GOLD analysis project Ga0073934, IMG submission 76834) | Hot spring sediment bacterial and archeal communities from British Columbia, Canada, to study Microbial Dark Matter (Phase II) - Larsen... ...
AGCATCGGTGTGAAGGTAGGGGCTGACGTGGGTCAGGTACACCCGGCCGCGCGAATCGATGATGACGTTTCGGGCGTGGATGGCACCGTGGACGATCCCGTGCGCGTGCATGGCTGCGACGATCTGCCGGAGCTGTTGGGCGATCTCGGCCATGCGAGCTTCTGTCCGCCCGCTGGACATGAGTTGCTCAAGGTCGATTCCTTCGACGTACTGCCAGACGAGCCACACGCCCTGCTGGTCGCGCTCGACGCCGAGCAGGTTCGCCACCTGCGTCACCGGAAGCTCGCGCACGCGTCGCAGCCGCTCGGCGATGCTGGGGTGCAGTTCCCCGCCAAGCAGACAATCCTCCTCCAGCCGTTTGCGAAAGACGTTGCGGCTGGAGGGTTTCTCTGTGCCCGGATTGCTGTGCATCGTTTGAGCTGTCTGCATTGGTCCGTCACAACAGGCGCTCGGCCTTGCCACCGGGCGTGGGAACCAGGGCCAGGATCTTGTCAATGATCTGCTCGACGGTAACACCTTCCGCATCGGCGTTGAAGCTGGGGATGATCCGGTGACGTAAAACGGGACCGGCGGCGGCTTGGACATCTTCGACCGTCGCGTGCAGCCGCCCATGCATCAGTGCCCGCGCCTTGGCGGCCAGGATCAGGTACTGCCCCGCGCGCGGGCCGGCGCCCCAACTCAGCCAGTGTCGCACGAAGTCGCTGGCCGACGGCTCGTTGGGTCGCGTGGCACGGATGATCTCCAGCGCCAGCTCATAGACGTGATCCCCCACCGGCACGCGACGCACAATCGCCTGGAGCCGGCGGATCTGCTCGGCCGTCAGCACGCGCTGCACCTGCACCTGGGCATCCCCGGTGGTGCGCTTCAGCACTTCCAGTTCTTCCTCGCGGCTGGGGTAGTTCACCAGCACCATGAACATGAACCGGTCCAGTTGCGCTTCGGGCAGAGGATAGGTCCCCTCCTGCTCAATTGGATTCTGTGTGGCCAGCACGAAGAACGGATCGGGCAGCGGCAGCGTCTGGGCCCCCACCGTCACCTGCCTCTCCTGCATCGCCTGGAGAAGCGCCGCCTGCGTCTTGGGCGGCGTGCGGTTGATCTCGTCGGCCAGAATCAGATTCGCAAAGATCGGGCCTTTCTGAAACTCGAAACGCCTCCGTCCGGTCTGCGGGTCTTCCTGAAGAATCTCCGTGCCGGTGATGTCCGAGGGCATCAGGTCGGGCGTGAACTGGATGCGCCGGAAGGACAGATCCATCGTCTGCGCCAGCGTCGAGATCAACATCGTCTTGGCCAGCCCGGGAACTCCCTGCATCAGGCAATGTCCCCGCGAGAAAATGGCGATGAGGATCTCCTCGATGACGCGTTGCTGCCCAACGATGACCTTGCCGATTTCCGCCTGGAGCTGGGCGCACGCCTCTGCCAGAAATCTTGCGGCATCCAGATCGGATTGTGGCGGTGCCAGGGACATGAGTCTCAGGGCTGCCTGGTGTTTACCCGCACGCTCTGGAAAACCACGCCGTCGCCGGCGCGATGACTGCGGCGAAGGAATCGCACACCCACGTATCGCGGCAGAGCAGGATCAAATTCGGCGGGTCCGGACCAGAGCGTGCGGCCGGCGACTTCGACGCTCGCCTGGTCGGCATGAATCGCGATCTTCACATGGAGGTTTGAGCGGAAGTTGTCCGGCAGTTCAGACTGGGCAACAACACGTCCGGACGGCAGGATCAGCCGGTGCGTTTTACCCTCCAGCAGCCAGACGAGTTCGTGTGGCGTGGTGCCGTTCTCAGGGCTGAAGCTGGGCTGATCGGTGATGAATACCTGCGCCAGCAGATCCGGCTCGAAGCGATGCACGCGCAGGTTTGCCAGGACGGCGAACGGTTCGCCCGGTGGCAGCGGGCGGGTCCAGGTCGCCCCGCCTCCGCCGGGCAGACCCGCTGCGTCCATGGCCTGGCGGCTGGCCGGCTTCATGCGACCCTGCTCGAACCGGATGGGCAGGCTGCCGATGATTCGCCAGTCCGGGGCAAGGCCCTGGTCGAACTCGGCGCTGGTGGCGGTATGCACCAGCAGAGCGGCGCCTGGGGGGGGCGGCGGGGGCAGGTCGTCGGCACCGCTCCACAGCAGGTAGCCGACGCTGAGCAACACCGCCAGCATCACCATCGCCGACGCCACCGCGATCATCGTCGCCGTGCTGGGCGGAGCCGAAAGCCTGGCCGCTTCCAGATCGATCTCGGCCATGAGCCGGCGGGTGAACTCCGGCCCGGCGCGGACATTGCGGTACTCGCGTCCGCTTTCCAGTCGCTGCCTGGCCAGGACCAGCAGGCGGTACTCATCGGTCGAGCCGGCGCCCGCCTGACGCAACCGCTGAACCGCCTCGTGCCATTGCGGGCTGCCCGGCCCGGCCCGCAATGCGTCCGTCAGCAGCACCAGAAACGAATCGGACTGGAAGTCGAGCTCGGCCATGCGCACCGCTCAGCCACTAAAGCACCACGCCACCGCGACACAGCCACGCCGGCCGGTTGATTCTACCCTGCCGTTGCGCCGGTGCACGGCGCGGGCTGTGCGTGCGTGGCTGGCCGGCGCGATCAGCGTCGCTGCCCAGGCTGCATCGGGATCTCCCCGAACTGCTGCTCGTAGCGGCGAATAAGCTGCGAGAGCGACGCCGCCAGACGCTTGGCGTTGGCGTAGCTCATGATCACCCGGTCGGTCACCTTGAACAGGAGTTGCGCCTGCCCGGCCTGCGGATTGGGGTTGGGATTGGGCATGTTGAAGCCCAGATCGATGATGACTTCCTCGGCGGCGGTATGGATCCGGTAAGCGTTGGTGTACGTGGTCTTCAGCTCACGTTCATCCAGCAGGACCTGGACCTGCTGCTGGCCTTCCGTCGGCTGCGTCCCTGTGGGCGTTTCCTCAGACATAACGTTCCTTTCGCTCAACTAGAGCATCAAAAAGCTGTAAAGTGGCGGCGTATTGTGTCGCAAACGGCTTCGGTTGACAATATGTCCGTGACCCTGGAACCCAGAGATTTGCTGATCGACGAGTTGCGACGACTGCTGCCGCCGCAGCGGGTCATGACCGATCCGGCCGAGCTGTTCGTTTACGAATCCGACGGCTTCACGATCGCCAAAGCGCGTCCGGCGGCTGTGGTGTTTCCCATCAGCACCGAAGAGGTGGTGGCCGTGGTGCGCGCGATCGCAGACCACGGGGCACAGATCGTGCCGCGCGGATCGGGCACGGGGCTGGCCGGGGGATGCGTCGCCTACGACAACGGCGTGATCGTCTCCACCGCGAAGATGAACCGAATCCTGTCGATCGACATCGACAACCGCGTGGCGCATGTGGAGGCTGGCGTACGGAACGTGCAGCTTTCCGAGGCGGTGGCGATGGTGCCGGGCGGGGCGGCGTACCACTTCTCGCCCGATCCTTCCAGCCAGCGCGCCAGCACCATCGGCGGCAATGCCGCCACCAACGCCGGCGGAATACACGTGCTCAAGGATTTCGTCACCAGCAACCACGTGCTGGGGGTGGAACTGGTGCTGGCGGACGGGACGGTGGCTGAGCTGGGCGCGAAAAACGGATGCTACGAAGCCGGATTCGATCTGCCGGGACTGGTTTGTGGATCCGAAGGGACCTTCGGAATTATCACCAAGCTGTGGGTGCGACTGACTCCCAAACCGACCAGCTTCCGCACCATCGTCGGGATCTTCAGCACCACGACGGATGCGTGCAACACGGTCAGCCAGGTGATCGCCGCCGGACACCTGCCCGCCGCCATGGAGATGATGGACGGCGGCCTGGTGGCGGTGGTGAATGAGACGTATCAGATGGGATTCCCCCCCAACGCGGCGGCGCTGGTATTGACGGAGATCGACGGGATCGATGAGTTGCTGGACGAACAGATGGAGCAGATCGTGCAGATCATGCGGCGCAACGCAGCGCTGAGCGTCCAGACCAGCGCCGATCCCGATCGCCGCGCCAAACTCTGGAAAGCCAGAAAGAACGCCTTCGGCGCCGTTGGAAAGCTCAGTCCAAGTTACTGCACCCAGGATGCGTGTGTGCCGCGAAGCACGCTGGCGGACGTGCTGAACAGGATTCACGAGATCGGCCGGAAGTACGGCGTTACCATTACCAATGTCTTCCACGCCGGCGACGGAAACGTCCATCCCATTTTCCTGTACAACGATCGGGACGAAAAGCAGGTGCAGACGACGCTGTCGGCGGCGACAGAGGTTTTGAAATACTGCATTGACGTCGGGGGCACGCTCACCGGTGAGCACGGCGTGGGCGTGGAGAAGATCCACCTGATGCCCTACATGTTCGACGAGGCGACGATGTCGCTGTTTCAGCGGGTGAAGGACGCATTCGATCCTTTGGATCGCATCAACGCCGGCAAGCTGCTGCCCAGCGAGAAGCTGCGGGTTGAGCTGATGAAACCGGGCCGGCACGTGCCACAGTGAGGCGCCGAGTCGATGCAGATCGTCGCCGTCCAACTCGACATCGTGTGGGAGAACCCGCAGGCGAACTGGGCGACGGTGGCGCAGTTGCTGCAAACCGCCGCGCCGCTCGCGCCGCAAACAATGATCGTGCTGCCCGAGATGTTCTCCACGGGCTTCACGATGGACGTGGCGGCGGCGACGCGCGAGCATGCGCAGACCCTGGAGTTCCTCAAACGCCTGTCGCGCCAACACGCTGCTTACGCACTCGGAGGTCTGGCAGCGCCCGCACCCGGCGGCCGCGCACGAAACCAACTGGCCGTCACCTCCCCCAGCGGCGAAATCCTGGCGCTCTATACCAAGCTTCACCCCTTCACGCTCGGTGGCGAACGTGAGCGCTTTCTGCCCGGCGAGCGTGTCGTCGGGTTCGCCTGGCACGATTTCACAGTCGCCCCGTTCATCTGTTATGATCTGCGTTTCCCCGAGATTTTCCGCGCCGCCATCAGGCGACACCGCGCCGACCTGTTCATCGTCATCGCGAACTGGCCGATCACGCGGATCGAGCACTGGATCACACTTCTGCGTGCCCGGGCGATCGAGAACCAGGCGTATGTGCTGGGGGTCAACCGCTGCGGGCGCGATCCGAACCTGCTGTATCCCGGACGATCAATGCTGGTCGATCCCATGGGCGTGATCCGCGCAGACGCGGGAGATCAGCCCGGGATCCTGACGGCGGATGTCGATCCAAAGGCTGTGGCCGATATACGCCAGCGGCTGCCGTTTCTGAAGGACATGCGTGACGACCTGGCCTGATGCGCGGCCGGGTCGTGACGATTTGGCATTGTCAGTTGGCGCGTGTATCGGGCAAACTCGATCCATTCGGTGAAATCGGTTTACCATCGGCGGCTCTTTTAAGGGAAGGAGTCATCCCGGATGACATCCGTTGCTTGTGCGCTTCCCCGGACCGGAGGAATGATCCTTGCAGGCCCGCTTGTTCTGTTAGGGATATTGGTTTGTGACGCGGCGGTGTCGCAGACCATCCCGGCCACGACACGCGAGTCCCGCTATTCCCGCCAACCGGAACAGGAGATCGCCTTTCAGCAGGGACTGCTGTTCTACCAGAGCGGGCAACTGGCCCGGGCCGAGCAACAGTTTCGCGAGGTGATTCAGGCCGATCCGGGCGATGCCGAGGCGTACTACTACCTGGGACTTTCCCAACTGGATCAGGGCAAGGCGCAGCAGGCGGTGCAGAGCTTTGATGAATCGATCCGACTGGATCCGACCTGGCCGGAGGTGCGCGCCGCGCGCGCCCGGGCAAACATCCGGCTGGGTCAGTACGACGCGGCGGAGACGGATCTGAAGTTTCTGGAACCGGATCCGGCGTGGCGGGGATACGTGCATCACCATCGGGGCATGGCCTACTACTTCAAGGGCGAGCTTGAGCGCGCCGCCGAGGAATTTGCTGCCGCCAAAGCCGCCGGCAGCCCCGAGAGCGCTCCGGCGGAGTTCTACGAAGGATTGACGTACCTGCGGATGCGGGATCTGGTTCGGGCGCGTTCGACGTTTCGCGAGGCGTATCTCGGTGCCGATCGCGACCCCACCGTGGCCGCCGCCTCACGCCAGCTTGACGCGGTTCTGGCCGCCCAGCAGCGCCGCGATAAGCCGTGGGAGCTGCAAGTCACCCTCGCCAGCGAATGGGATTCCAACGTCATTCAGATCGGCGCCGGCGTGCCCAATCCCCAGGGAATCTCCGACGAGGCGGACTTCCGCTACGTTTTTCAGCCACGCGGAAGCTACAGCATCTTTCGCAGTGAGGGACGCGACTTCGAGGCAGGCGTTGAAGCCTCCGGCTATTTCGCCTGGCAACAGGACCTGAACGACTTCGACACCGAGTCGTACCAGGCCGGGCCGTTCGTCAGCTATCGCATCAGCAAAAACGTCTACACGAGCATTCGATATGGATACAACTACATCCGCGTCGGACACGAGGGATTCCTCCGACGGCACCTGATCACGCCACAAGTGACGATCATCGAGCGCGATTTTGGTTACACGTCCGCGTTTTATCAGTTCCAGCAGCGCGACTTCCTCGACGAGCAGGACCTTGGCCCGCTGAGGCGCTCGGGGCAGAACCATGGCATCGGCCTGGTTCAGGGCATCAAGTTGCCGCCTGTTTTCGAGGGTGCGGGTAATGGGAACCTTGAGCTAAGCTACCGGTTTGAAAATCAGTCGGCCGACGGCAGCGACTACGACGGCAACTTTCACTCGGTAGGCGCGACGCTGTACGCGCCGCTGCCGGTCTGGAAGTTGCGTGCTGACTTTGGCGTGAGCGTGGACTACAACGATTACAGCAACCCCAACAGCCTCGACGCAAGCGGCGACGAGCGGCGCGATGTGGAGTGGAACCTGGTGAGCGGCCTGACCCGCGAACTCGGTCAGAATTGGGCCATTCGCGTGGACTACGCGTATACGGACAACGACTCGAACGTTCGTACCGCCGGCGGCGCCGAGCCGTACAGCTACGATCGGCACCAGATCGGCGTGCGACTGATTTTCAGCTACTGAGCTGAAATTGCGCAGTTGAGCTTACAGCTCTGCAACTCGAAATCTGAGGTGCCAATCATGGCAAAGCATAGAAGACCCGTGATCGTTTCTGCGGCGCTGGCGGCGCTGGGTTCGGCGGGAATTCTTTGCGCCTCGCCGGACGCGGCTACCGCGCAACAGGCCCAACCCCGAAACCAGCCGCTGAAGACCTATGGCGCCGTTGAGCCGGAGGCGATCGGGCGCGTGACCGCCAATTTCGGCGACGCAACCGCCAGCGGGGTGTGGGGCACGCGAAGCCTGGACCTTCAGGACCTGATCCGGAATGACGAGAAAATCGTGACCAGCGACGGCGGATTGACCGTTCTGCTGGCCAGCCGCGTTGTGCTCAAGATCGACCGTGACACGGCGGTCAGCGTCTTTGAGGACGCGGATCAGACCACCATCGGGCTGGAGTACGGCACGGTTCATGTCTATGTCGGGCAGCGTCCGGCGCAGGCGGGCGTCGTGTGCGTGGCTGATCCCAACGGCCGGATCGAGGCGATTAAGGGCGTGTTCCTCGCCAGTTTTGATCCGGCGCTGCGCAAGAGGTACTACGCCTGCGAACACATCGCCGCCACGGTGCTGCCGGCGCAGGCGGATCAGCCAGGGCAGAAGCTGACGCTCGCCGGCGACAGCCAGGTCATTTTGGAGGGCGGGCGAGTCGTCTCCAGCGGCGAGCTGGATCGCGCTGCATTCAATCAGCGCAAGCAGTGGTTGGATCGTCTCGGGCAGGCGCAGCTCAGCCGCACCGCCCAGATCTTCCGACTGCGATCGCGCGCTTTCGATACCCAGTCGGCCATCGCGCAGCTTTCGGCGGCGGGATGGATCGACCGCAGCCGGCTCCCAGGCGCCACCGTCAGTGCCAAGGGCAAGAGTTCGCAGTCCTCGTCTGATCCGCACTCACAGGCGTCGGACCGCAACGCCGACAGTTCCGTCTCAGCCAATGACTCAAGCAGCGACACCAACAGTTCCGATCCCCAGGTCGCGCTGGCAGGCGATTCGTCAAAGCATCTCGCACCTGCGGATCCTGCATCGGGCAAGGCTCAGCGCATCGACAACACTGCCCGGCCCGCCGCACCTGAGCAGAACCCCCCGCCGCCGGTTGTGCTTGATCCGGTTGCCTCCGCGCAGCCTTCTGCGATCCAGATCGATCTATCCGACTCCGGCCCGGGCAAGTCACAACAGCCTCATGGCAATCGCGAGCATCGGTCCGGGGGCGGCGAGCCGGTCAGCCCCAAGGACTCGGCCAGGGAATCGTTCAAGCTCGACGCTTCGCCCAAGGCCAACGCACGCTCTGATAATCCGCGCAGGCAGGCGCAAGCGAAGATCGACCTGCCGGGCGATTTGCCCTCGGCCAGGGAACCGTCGCTGCCGAAGATCGATCTGGACCTTCGTGTCGGCACGAAAAAGGGCGGAGGCAAGGACGCCGGCCTGACACTGGCGGAGACGGTGCCCTCGGTTCCCGAGGTCGCCACGCCCAGGATCGAGATCGACCTGCCCAGGGCCAGGGATGTGGCCACGCCTGAAGCTCGGATCGACCTTCGTGATATCAAGCCGGGCAAGTCGGATCGGAAGGATGCATCCGGTGCGGAGGGCCAACTCGACTTACCCGCGGTTGAGCAGAGTCTGCCGACGACCGGCATCGAGATCGCGCCGCCGAAGATCGATCTTGGATTGAATGATGTGAACAGCGCGACAGGCAGCGACGCGGCGGCGCCGCAACCGGAACTGACGTTGCCCGGCGAATTGGTGGCTCCCGCAATCGACGTCGATCCCACCAGGCACCTGCCCGTGCAGATTGAGAATCCTGCCGGGCAGGAGGCTGCGGACGCCGCGGCGGGCACGGGCAAGACCGACGATGTCCCGCCAGCTCAACAGCCTGGGGTAGAACTGAAAGGCCCGGGCGGCGGCGCGGACAACGCGCTGCCTTCTCCTGAGCACGTGGGCGTGCAGATCGAGAGCCCCTCTGCGCCGGCCTCCGAGATCAGCCGCCCGACAGACCCGGACCGCACGGCCCGCAAGCTTCGGCGGCTGGAACGGTTGCAGCGGCTGGAACGCATGCGGCAGCAGCGCGAGCAATCCGCTGCGGCCCCGCAATCGTAGAAAAAGGGGTCGGGAGTCTTTTCCGATGTCAAACAAAGACTCCCGACCCCTTTTTCATCTGGCGGCGGGCTCGGGTTGTTGCCGACGCTGCTCGCGCTGCTGTTCCTCCTGCTCCCGCTGCTGATCAAGCTGTTCCTTGATCGGCGCCAGTATGTTGATGATCGCCTGCAACACCTTGAGTTGGGACATCGTCGCGTCCACACGGGCGATCTTCTCCGGCGGATAGAAGTCCAGCAGGGGCTTGGTGTTCCGCTCGTAGACCTCCAGCCGGTGCTGAATGACTCTGTCATTGGCATCATCCGGGCGATTCTCCTTCAGCGCCCGCCGCCGCAGTCGTTCGACCATCTTGTTCATGTCGGTGCAGACCAGATAGATGATCTTGACCACCTCGATGGTGTCCTCGAGCAGTTTGGCCTGCTTGACGTTCCGCGGCAGGCCGTCCAGCACGAGCAGTTCAGTCTCGGGATGGAATTGATTGATCATCTCCATCCCCTTGATGTAGTTTTTCCAAACATTAATGGTGAACTCGTCAGGGACCAGCTCACCGCGGCTGGAGTATTCCCAGAAGATGCGTCCGGCCTCGCTTTGCAGGTCCAGCGAGCGGAAGATGTCGCCGGTGGAGCTGTGATAGAAACCCGGGATGGCGGCCAGGATTTTGCCCTGGGTTCCCTTGCCGCTGCCGGGGGCGCCAAACAGGAGGATGCTCTTGTATTTCATGGTTTGTCCGAAACAATCGGCACAACAGTAGGGACGTTCGACAGGATGCATCTGCCAGTACTCCGGTTCGCAAATTGACAACCAGACAAATCAGCGAGCCGGGCACTCTAGCCTAAAAGGATCAAAAAGTCATCTGTTCTGGCTCGCACGGTTTGGACAACCGGCCGATTCAGGTCTCATCCTGCTCCTTGAGCCGCGCAATGACCGAAAAGTCCTCCAGGGTGGTAACGTCGCCGCGGACTTCGCCGCTGCCGGCCAGTTCCTTCAGCAGCCGCCGCATGATCTTGCCGCTGCGGGTCTTGGGAAGCGCATCGGTAAAGCGGATCTGATCCGGCACCGCCAGCGCGCCGATCTGCTTGCGGACCATCGCCGCCAGTTCCTTTTTCAGTTCCTCGCTGGGCAGGAAACCGCTGCGGAGCATGACGAAGGCGGCGATGCCCTGCCCCTTGATTTCATGTGGCACGCCCACGACTGCCGCCTCTGCAACCGCGTCGTGCGCCACCAGCGCGCTTTCGATTTCCGCAGTGCCCAGCCGATGTCCCGAGACGTTCAGCACGTCGTCGATGCGGCCCATGATCCAGAAGTAGCCGTCTTCGTCCCGCCGCGCCCCGTCGCCGGTAAAGTACATCCCCGGCACATCGCTCCAGTACTGCCTCTGGTACCGATCCGGATCGTTGAAGATTCCTCGCAGCATGGCCGGCCAGGGCTTGCGGATCACCAGCAGCCCGCCCTGATTGGGGCCAAGCTCCCTGCCGGTGCGATCGACGATGGCGGCATCGATGCCGAAGAACGGCAGCGTGGCGGTGCCGGGTTTGGTCGGAGTCGCCCCGGGCAGCGGCGTGATCATGATCATGCCGGTCTCCGTCTGCCACCAGGTATCGACGATGGGGCAACGCTCTTTGCCGATGACCTTGTGATAC
>Ga0073934_10011423_pt1 | contig 10749 bp, 13 predicted proteins | sample LarsenN4metaG_FD_76834 | JGI IMG/M metagenome (GOLD analysis project Ga0073934, IMG submission 76834) | Hot spring sediment bacterial and archeal communities from British Columbia, Canada, to study Microbial Dark Matter (Phase II) - Larsen... ...
ACACCCTGCGCCGACTATGCGCAATTACTTAAGACGCTGTGTTTAGCTGGTCCCGACTGTGGCTAGTCTGGGGAGTCGTTCACAAACTTGAGAGCAAGCTCCAAGCTGTTCTTACATGTCTGGTCAGTGTTTCGGCATCGGGCCAGGCTCAGTCCGCATTCGCACGTGCATGTCGTCGAATTGAGCTTGGCCAGTAAATGTTGACGCCTGGCTGCGGGCAATCCCTCGATGGGTACGCCCGGCACCGTCTCATAGAAAGTTCGAGCAGGTTCGGCATTGATAGCTCGCCTCGGTTGGAGCGAGTTCTCAAGCCCCCGCCAGATGGCGAACAGCATGACCATCGCAACAACTGCCAGCATGAGATAGCCCGTGGTTCTGTTCGCCCTGGCACTATCCCGATTTCGAGGAAGTATCCTTAGCATATAAATGCCGTCCGGCGTATCACATGGCGAGGCCTTACTGGGCACTGTCAATGGCCATCTGCATAGGTGGCAGGGTGATACGGATGGGGTTAATGCGGCCCTCGCGGTACACAGAGAAGGTGACCGAGCCTCCGGGGTGAGCGAAGAGGAGGAACTTGGCGATTTCGTGGAGCGCGCCCACCTTCTGCTCGTTGAGCACGACAATGATGTCGCCGCCTAGGACGACTCCTTTTTGCGGGCCTAGTGTCACAACTCGACTTCCGGCCCGAATGCCTGCTGTATGCGCGAGGCTGCCGTAGGCGACCTCTTCGACCAGGAATCCCTCACGTACCGGAAGTCCGAATAGATCGGCGACCGGCGACGTGATCTCCGAGCCTCCGACGCCCAGCGCCGGTCGGTAGGGGTGGCCCATCGTGAGCAAGGCCGGAATGCTACGTTTGGCGAAATCAATGGGGATTGCGAAGGCAACGTTCTGCGCGCCCTGGATGAAGGCGGCGACGATTCCGACCACTTCCCCGTGCGAATTGATCAATGGGCCGCCGCTATTTCCGGGACTGACGGCAGCATCCGTCTGAATGAGTTCGTCCTGGAGTTCCGCTGAGAGATTCGGCAGGGTCCTGCCCAGAGCGCTCACAATCCCGATAGTCAGCGTGCCATGTAAAGCCAAAGGATGACCGACGGCAATGACCTTCTGGCCGATCACGAGGCCTTGGGAATCGCCGAAGGGCAGCGGCTGGTAGGCGTCCTCCGCCAGATCAACCTTGAGGACGGCGAAGTCGAGAGCGGGAGCGGTCCCGACGAGTCGCGCGGGAAGATGCTGGCCCGCGTCGCTTATAACTTCGACTTGGTTGCTGTCTTCGATCACGTGGTAGTTGGTCAAAACATGTCCAGCCGGATCAAGGAAGAATCCTGTGCCAACCCCACTTTGAGGAGTGATTTCCTCGAATTTCGTAACGACTCTTTTCGAAGCGTTGACATGTACAGCGGCACGACGTGCTTTCGCGTAGAGCGCGACCGTGTTCCTTTCCTCTTCAGTGACCAGGGCACGTCTTTCTTGCCCGTGGGTCCGGTCGGGAGCGAGCAACGCGAGGAGTTGCAAGACACAGACGAAGAAGCCCGCCCGCTGCCAGCCTGTGGAAGCTCTTAAGGTTCTGCCCCTGGCAGTTCGGACCATGCTCATCCATCCTCCGCGTCCTCAGAAATTCAACTGCCATCCGACACGATAGAGGTTCATCGCAACAGACTGCTCTCGCCGCTGGTACTCGAACAGCATGCGCGTGTACTTCGTGAAGTCGCAGATGATCGCCGCAGTACCCGCTCGCACCGTGTTATCGGCGAGCAGTGTCGTCGGTCGGAATTGATCAAAACGCACCAAAAGTCCAAGGCGCCGGACGGGGATCCAGTTGCCTTCAATGAAAAATCCATATCCCCGACTTTGCTGGGGTTCTTCGAAGTCCAGCAAGCGGTTATCACGCATTAGCGCAACTTCCGCAATCAGGTTCAAGCGCTCAACGTTCCGCTTGTCTTGGAAGGTCTTGTTGGCAAAGAACAGATAACGCTGGAACCGTAAGGATGGCAGAACTTGTCCGCCGAAGTCGACCGGCGTATAGCCTGCGGCATACTGAAACTGGATTCCGCTCAGCCCCCTTGATCCGAGGACTTTCTCGAAAGCGAACCCGTACGTGCGTGAGCGGCGAGCTTCGGGCGCGTCTTCCAATTCCTCGCCTCTACCCTCCCCGACCTCAAATTCTGGAGGCGACTGGTACACCGAGAAAGCCTTGAGGGTAGTCAACCCTGACGTCGTGAATTCCACAGACGCCCCTCTCGCCAGTTCTCCGGGGTTGAATCCGTTTGCGGACTCGAAAATGAGCGGCATCGTTTCAGTCAAGGGACGATCAGTCCCGGCGAACCCCGCATTGGTCAGGTTGAAAATCTGACCGAAACGCACCTGCAGGAATTTGCGCGTACCGCCATAGTTGAACAGGCCTTGGATCATCTCGAAATGGTTCAGGAATCCGTCCACCTCCGCCGCTGGTGTCGGCTGAGCAAAGAAAGAGAAATTGGGGCCCAGCGTTCCTGCGACATAGATGTTGATTTCGCGCTTTTCGAAGGTATTCGTGCTTTCCTCCGGAGTTCTTTCCATCTCGACGGCGGGTAGGTAGGCCGTGGCGAAGTAATCCTGAAGCCTGTTCGGAGGGATGAGCGCCGCCTGCTGCTCTTGGGTTGGCGTGAGCGTCAGGAGGAAGTCAACGATCGCGGCGATCTCAACCGGAGTGAGGTCGGTTGGCGGCATCGCACTGGTCGTGGTCTCATGCGCTCCTGGTTGCACGTCCATGTGCTGCTGAGGGCTCGTGACGTGGCGCATAAGCCAGACCGGAGTTCTTCGTGCTCCCACGCCATCCAACGGCGGTCCGACACTCCCACCTTGCCCGGAAAGGGCATGGCAAGCCGCACAGCCGGCGGAATAGTAGAGCTTTCGGCCTTCTGCGGCAGCGGGCGTCATGACGGCCGGAACGTAGGCAGGATTCAGCACTCCTGGCTCGCCTGGAGCCGGGTGTGGCGTCACGACGGCGAGAGGCCGGTATTCCAGAGTGCGCAAATAAGCGGCCAGTTTCTGAATCTCTTCCGGTGTGGCCGGAACTTGGGGCATGATCTCGCCGCCAAGCCGGTAGTCGGGCGCATACTGCTGGGCGTGCTGAGTAGGATTGGCGATATGGGTTTCGATGAACTGCCATGACCGTCGTCCTCTGACGCCATCCAGCGGAGGTCCGATCCGTCCACCGACGCCTTCGATTTGGTGGCAGGTTGCGCACTTGAACTTTTCGGCCAGAGCTTTGCCCACAGCCGCCTCCTCGCTCCACGGGACAGGCTGATACGCGCTTTCGGCGGGTTGAGTGGTTGCATGGCTCGGCTGCGGCTCGGGACGCGGAGGGGTAGATTTCTGCTTCCTCTCGACTTCCGCAGGAAACCTATCACCCAACCGCTTGAATTCGTACCCCGTCCGATTCAAACGGGGATAAATTGTATGGCAGAGGGTGCAGTCTGCCCTGTACTTCCTCGACCAGCCTGGCATAGAGTTCGCCTTGCTGGAGAAACCCAGCCAGAGTGCGAGCCCGGCCAGAGTCAGGAGCAGTGCTTGTATTCGCCATTTTTCCTGCAACATGAGTTCACCTCCGACGAGGGACGCCTGGGTGCACTGGTTGAAGCTACTTTTCTGCCACTAGCGTCTGGATGAGAGGAAATTTCCTGCCGGCAACGCGAATGTCATGAAAGCCAGCCTCTTGGAGATAGCGCGGGATCATTCCTCTGAAATGTTCACCAACGTGCTCCAACTTCTCCCAGACAGGCAGCAACCCGTGGACGACAAGGCTGTCCGTTTTCCCGAAGTCGACGATCACGATCTCCCCCCCTTCTTCAGTACCCTGTGCATTTCCCGGACCGCCTTTTGCTTTGTTTCTCCGGGCATGTGATGAAGGGCGAAGGTGCTGAGGCAAACATCCACGGATTCGTCTGCTCTGGGCAAGGACTCGGCGAAGGCCCGTATCAGTTCAACATTCTCGTGTCCATGAAGTCGCTTTCCAGCAATCTCGAGCGCCTTCTGATCCGGATCGATGCCAACAACGTGAACACCTGGGCGCGTTCCCTTGAGTAAGGCCAAGAGCACGCCTGTCCCACAACCGACATCGAGAACCGTATCTTCCCCTCGAAGGTCCACGGACTCAAGAATGCGCAGCCTAAAACTCCTTCCTATGCCGAAAAGGCAGCACACCGCGTCATAAGCCCATATGAGAGAGGGCCAAATCGGTGGCTTGTATCGGTAATGCGGCTTATATGACATGTCCACACGCATAGATTCCTCCTTGCGCCTTTATTGGGCTCGTTGTGCAGAAAGAAGCTCCCTGACGCCGATGATCGAAGCCACAAGTACCTGCAGCTTAGAAATCAAGGCGTGGCGGAGCCACCGCTTGCTGCTTCCTTCATCCATCGCTTCCGTTGCGATCACACCGTGAATTCCGGTTCTCCGGCCTTTAACAACCGGGGCTTGGTGCCCAAGAACCTGCGCAGATCAGTGGTGCGATCAATGGCGGTGAGAGCCGCACCCTTTTTTCTTGCTTTTCGCGACTTGCGGCTCAACTTGTTGCTCGGCCATCAAGGCGTGATGCTCAGTGACGAGCGTTCGAAGCTCGCTGAGAAGCTGTGCTTGCTCCGCTAACCCCTCTCGGACTTCGGCAGGATCCTCTGACGCCCGCAACTGCTCATTGAGAACTGCCAATCGCGCCACTAACCCGTGAATTTGTTCCATCTGGTCGCGTTTGGGATCAGCCCGAGGGGATGCCTCACCGGTTTCTCCCTGGGCTCCCCCATGATCGTGTTGGGCCAGGAGGACACCCGGCAAGCACAGACAAGTCAGAAACATAATCAGTGCCACAATTCGCTTCCTCATTTTCAAATCTCCTTAGGAAAGTGATATAGACATGGATTCGGGTCGTCTCCATCTATCGTCGCCTCGTCGAAAACTCACGGATAATCTCCTCGCGGATTTTCTCGACCGGCGTCCGAGCAGATGACAGCTTTTGAGCCAGAAGAGCTTCTTCCTGGCAGATGTCACAAAACTCCGCATGCGGGTCGGCGTAGCAATCGAGGAGGCTCTTATGTTCGATTCGGTCGCAGTAGCAGTAACAGGGCAGTTGGGCCAGTGTCTCCGGGGTCTGGCGCGCGACGCGGTATGCATCTCTGGTGCGCGACGCCTGGAAAGTTTCAGGGTCCAAGGTCGCAGGTAGCTTTTCACGCGGTGGGGCCGTCCTGTAATAAGGAGGTGTGGGGGGAGGCTTTGTGGTTGTTTGGCCCGGCTGGTGAGTCCCGTCGGTCGCCTCCAACCCCACGGATGCTACAAGGAGAATCAATGCCGGGAAATTCCGTTTCATACCCGTTCTCCTTTGTCGAGATCCTGGAACTCAGGGCTGTTGACGGCGACGAGTGGCGGCGTTCTCAGGAGGTGGCGAGAGTCCTCCACTACCGTTCCGTCGATAAGACGGATAATCCTTGACGCATACCGTGCGTTCTCCGGGTTATGGCTGACCATACAGATGGTGAGCCCGGATTGATTCAGCTCCCGAAACAACTCCATGATTTCCTTTCCGGTTTTCGAGTCCAGGCTGCCGGTGGGCTCATCGCCCAGGATGAGTGGCGGATGATTGACGATGGCGCGCGCAATCGCCACCCGCTCCTGCTCGCCCCCCGAAAGCGCACCGGGCAAGCGATGAGCCTTCGTCTCCAGCCCCACTCGACGCAGTGCCTCGTGAGCCCGTTCCGCCTGAGCCGAATTCGACAAGCGCGAGATGCTCAGCGGCAGGGTGGCATTCTCCAGAGCGGTTAAGTACGGCACCAACTGGAGCTGCTGGAAGACAAAGCCGACATATTCGCGGCGAAAGTCAGCGCGGCGTTCGGGCGACAGATCGTAAACCGAGACCCCATCAATCAGAACATGGCCCCGCGAAGGCTGGTTCATCGACCCCAGCACGGTCAGCAGCGTACTTTTTCCAGACCCGGAAGGTCCTACGATAAGGACGAACTCCCCCTCCTCAACTGCGAGGCTGACATCCCTGAGAACAGCAGCCCCTTCCCCCGCTCCATTTGCGGAATAGTGCTTGGTTACGTTATGGATTTCGATAAAGGCCACTCCAAACCTCCTCACAGAGAACGCAGTGCTTCCACCGGGTCGAGCCGCGCGGCCCGGGATGCCGGGTAGACGCTGGCCAACAGTCCTACAAACAGCGCCAGGGTCAGAGAAACCAGAAAGAGCCGTGAATCCGGTCTTACGCGAACTGCTGCCTCGACGAAGTAGGGTGAGGCAAGGACCGCGGAAACAAGCCCTGCAAGACAACCCAGAACACCTCCGAGCAGACTCACTGCCGTGATCTCCGTGAACAGCATTTGCAGGACATGAGTGTTGCGAAAGCCGACAGCTCGCAAGATGCCGATTTCACGAGTTCGCTCTGAAATCGATGACATCGTGGATACGGTCACGACGAGAAAGGCAATCAAAAGGACGATGGCGGCAAGCACGTAGGAGAACTTCACCAGTTTTTCGACGGTCTGCATACGGGCCTTGACGGCCTGCTGGACAGCAGATACCTGAGCGTTGGGAAGGCCCGCTGCGATTTGTCCGACGATGGCCTCAATCGGACAGCCATTGCACAGCGCGCTGATTTCGACCAGCGTAATCTCGCCGGGCGATTGAAACAGTTGCTGCACCAGTTTGAGATCGGCAAAGATGAATCGATCCTCCTGAGTACCCGTTTCGCGAATAACGCCGGAGACTCGAAAATCCCGTCCCGCGATGCTTAGAGGTCGAGCGACCAGGCGGAACGACTGGCCTGATGGCGGAGCGTGGGAATGCTCCTGAGCGGAGATACGATTTTCCGCGACCGGCTCAATCAGCCCGAGTTGCTTCGCCGCCACATAGCCGACGAGGACCTCGTCTGCGTTCTCCGGTCTCCGGCCTTCGACTTCCCACCATTGTTTCAGCCGCAGCTCACGCGGGAAGTCAACACCCGCCACGACGTATTCGTTTCCCGCGAGGACGACCGATCTCAGCAATTTGGGTGCAACGACGCTCAGCCGGTTGCGGTAGGGAATAGATTGGATCCCCTCGACATCCTGATCCGTGAGCGCCCGAACGTCGTAGGAGATTCCGGAGAGGTTGAAGCCCCCGTATGAGACGGATAGGGTTTCCGACCGAGGCAAGACGATGATGTTGGCGCCGTACTGATCAAGCTGGGCTCCCACGGACTCCTGCAGGGCTTTGGTAAGCGAAAACAGCGTGACGACAGTGCCGATCGCAATGGCGAGAGCTGAAGCGAGGAAAGCTACTCTGCCTTTGCGACGGTTCAAGTTTTTCAGTGCAATGTCATAGACTCTCAAGCGAAACCTCCTGAGCACCTTTCCCCACGATTAGAAGTAGGAAACTCCGGCTTCGAGATCGCTGGCTTTGATGACCAGGTCCCCGCCTTCAACGGTGCGCTCCAGAGGAGCCGGGTTGCAGCCTCCCCGCACCACATTGATTTCGGCTGAGGGAAACGCCTTCCCGCATCGGCGGCAGACCATGGAGTCGCCTTGTTGGTAGTAGCCCTTCTTGTACGGATAGCAGACGTCGCAGGTGTCGTACGCGGCTCGGACTACGCCATCGGATCCACGCCGCAGAAAGAAACGAACGTCATTCCCATAAGAGCTCGGATACGAAAAGAATTTCGCTTGATCGAGCGGCAACGAGGCCAGGGAAATCCGGAAATCCTGGCCGGCGGTGAGGCGTGTAAAGTAGTCATTCGCCGCTGACCGCTGGCCCATCAGTGCGGCGTAGATACCCAGCCCGATCAACGTCAGCACCCCGAAAGCAATAATCGGGGAGCGACTGAGCGGCCTGTTCTCGGGAGCATTGAATTTCTGTCGTTTCACCTCCCGCTCGGAGATAGATGGTTGAGGGTGTCTGTACCTTTTCTTGGACATAACTGTCTCCTTTCATCTTTCATGGCTACATTTCATTCGCCTGAAGTTGAGGCGAAAAACCAATCTGGGTTTTGAGACTGGCGAGAATCGCGCTTCGCCTCCGCGGTCTTTTCGAACTCGCTGTGATCGGCAGCGGCCCAAGCGCGCGCGGCGCCCAGTATCTTGGGGACATACGTGGCGGTTTCGATAGGAAGCAGACCCCGCTGGGTCAGCGCCCAGAAGTCCCGAGATCCGCCCTTTTCGGCCGCCGCAAGAACTCTGTCCTCACCAGCGTTGTAAGCGGCCAACGCAAGTGGCCAATCTCCAAAGAGTTGGTGAAGGTCCCTCAGATACTGCGCTGCGGCGAGAGTCGATTTCTCGAAGTCCATCCGATCGTCCCGCCATGCGTCCCGCTGCAAGCCGTACCGAATTGCGGTGACCGGCATGAATTGCCAGGGGCCGGTAGCTCCCTTCGGCGAGACCGCATTGGAGACAAACTCGCTTTCGATGAAGGCCACTACGATCAGCTCACGAGGGAGTCCGAAGCTCTCAAGTATCTGCATGACGCGCTCGCGGAAGGGTGCCACGCGGCGGACAGCAGCCTCCAAGCGCACGCGGCCGCCTCCGGAGAAGTAGATTGTCCACGCCCGGAGCTCCTCGTTGTCAGGGTGGCCCAGTACACCCCGGTCGCGGCGAGGATCGGAAACGGATGATCGAGCATCCCAGGCCTCAAAAGCGCCGGGGCGTGAATTAGTCTCGCTTGATCCCCCAAGCTCCGTCTTGGCGAGCACGTCCTGAATTGCTGAATCCAAACCGCTTCGCACCGCGTGCATCATTTCCTCGTTGCTGAGAGGGGACGCTGACAAAGGAGCAACAAGCCCGTGAGTCCTTGGAACCTTTGTGGCTTCAGCAGCCCTTCCGATGGAGCCAGAAACAATAAGCAACGCGGCCATCCAGATCGTCCCTCGAAACCACATCAGCATCGCCCTCCTTGACGACGCTCGTTTCGGACGGTCTCCAGAGATTCTGCGAACTGCTCCCCGAGCGAGGTCTCGACCGCTTCGAGCCGAGCTGCCACAGCCTTCAACGTTTTGACGGAGGAATCCTGAGCAGAGTGCTTCACGCCAGGCTCCAGCTCGAGGTCACGAGCGACTGCCCGAATCTCCTTCGTGCACTGGCGGATCTCCTTTCCAACCCACTTGGAGACCAAAGCCAAAGCCGAAAGCCGCTCGACGCCGCGCCATTCGCCCACCCGGAGCGACAGCACGCTCCCCACGTGATCGATCTTCTGGGCCAACTGCCCAAGCTCATCTGCCGACGTCACAGCGACCCGAGGTGTCCACGTTCCAAGCTCCACCGCGTGCAGGCCCGCCATGATCCGCCGGATTGGCCTTAAAACGATCTTCTCCACGGCGCAATGGAGCGCCAGGACAAGCACGGCAACCGTCGCGCCCCAGTGGAGAAGATGGGCGGCTTGTGTGCGGGTTAAGGCCTCCCGGATGAGGGCCAAGTGCTGTTCGTGTGCCTGGGTATTGGAGGAATCCGCTGCTCTATGCTCCATCACGAACTGATGGAAAGCGCCCAAGGTGCGCGCTTCATTCCAATAGTCCAGCGCTCCCAAAACCGTCAGCGTTAGCGTGACGACTAAAGCGATGACCAAAAACAGCTTCCCCGTCACGCTCAGCGTCAGCAGAAAGCGAGGCTTACTCGACTGGCGCATAATAGCCCTCCCTCGTGCGAACGCTGAGCTTGTCTCTGTCAAGGAGCCCGGGCACGTTCACTTCGACCCGGAGTGAGCGCCACCTGCCATCCCGAACCCTGTTCGTCGGGTAGTAGCCGAGGCTGTACTGCTTGCGCAGTTCGTTGGCGATGGCAATGCAGGCCTCGTCGCACTCCTTCATCGATCGCGGAAAATACGCCTTGCCGCCGGTGGCTTGTGAGATCCTCTTCAGCGAGTCAACCTGGAATGTATCTGCGAATAGCGGGGACGACGAGCTCATTCCTTCGAAAAATCCGACCACATAAATCGTGACGTGTCTCTCACGAATGAACTCGAGAAGATCGTTGAACTTCAGCGTGCTGGCGTTATCTGCCCCATCCGTTACAGCGAGGAGCGCTCTCTTGTCATGCCGGCCGCGCTCGACATGCTTTAGACCCGCGTAGATGGCATCGTAGAGAGCTGTGCTTCCGCGTGCGTTTACCCCTTTGAGCCGCCGCCCCAAGGCTTTCCTGTCGGATGTGAACTCTTGGAGGAGATCCGAGCGCTCGTTAAAGGTGATGACGAAGAATTCGTCATCTGGCTTGCTCGCGCGCACCGTATGAAACGCGGCGTTATAGACGTCGTCGATCACCGGATCCATGCTCCCGCTCCGATCGAGGACAAGGCCCATGCTGTACGGGTAGTCGTCATCGCTGAAGTGGCGAAGCTCCTGCTCAACGTCGTCCTCAAAGGCGCGGAAGTGCTCGCGCTGGAGGCCTGCCACGGGCTGATTTCGCGCGTCGGTGACGGTCGCGTTGAAGCTCACCAGGTCGGTTTCAGCTCTCAACCTGGGGGCTTGCTGCGAAGCGCCGTCGTGGTTCTCGGCTTCCTGTGCAGCGGAGGCATTCAGGCAGGCCACGCTGAGCAGAACCAGCAACCCGAGCCCTGGTCGGCGAACCGGGTGATTTTCAGCTTCCGAGATGTGAGCGGTTACGAGGGCATTCATTGCTTTCCGCTTTCAATCCACTTCCGCATAAACTCCGCAGTGTTCTCCGGGATGGCTATCTTGATGTAAATTCCTGTCCCAAGCTCGAAGCCCGCCATGGTGGTCACGCGGGGGCGAATCTCGATGTGCCACAGGAA
>Ga0073934_10011425_pt1 | contig 10749 bp, 6 predicted proteins | sample LarsenN4metaG_FD_76834 | JGI IMG/M metagenome (GOLD analysis project Ga0073934, IMG submission 76834) | Hot spring sediment bacterial and archeal communities from British Columbia, Canada, to study Microbial Dark Matter (Phase II) - Larsen... ...
AAGGCCTTGACCTTGGCGACCGTGGAACGGTCCATCACGAACTGCGCCCCCAGAAACCGGCCGATCTGTTCGTCGTCACTGAGGAACACCCGCGTCATGTCCACCAGGCTGCCGCCCGGCGTGTCGGCGATGATCGGCAGGGCATAGAGCACACTGTCCGTGTATGCCAGTTTGACCGCATTCGCCTCCGGGCTGCCAGGCTTGGCCTTGAACCGGACGTTCTTCCGCAGGACGTGCATCTTGTCGCCCACCTTGCGGAAGTTCCAGATGACGTCATCACCCCACGTCATGCCGCCGATGACCATGCCGCTGCTGACGCCGCGGGCGATCGACGTGAGGATCAGATAATCCTGATTGAGCTGGCCGGTCTTCAGGTCGACCAGAACCTGTTGCTCCTTGTGATAAATGGTCCACAGCCCCTCGACCTTCTTGGCCCCTTTGGTGGCCTGTTCGAATTTCGACGGGGCCGACGACGGTTTGCTTTCCTCGGTGGCAGAAGCCGCCGAAGCCGGCTGTTGCCCCCACGCGGCGGGCGCCAGGGCCCCGGCGACAAGACAGACGAGGTACGGCACGCACTGGCGCATGACAAGGCCCTTTGAGCACTTGGTCCGATGAATGGGATTCTGCGGGATCTGCCGATTACCGATCCGCGTACCTGAATTATGGCATCAGGCAACGGTTCGGGATACGGGGTAGTTTAACAAATCCTGCTTAGCCCCGTCGAGTTTGTGGAATCTGCCGAATCTCGGATTCCGCCCCGGAAGTCGGCCTGGAATCGCAGAGCGTCTTTGTGGCCGCGGGTTTCCACCGTCCGTCGGGACCGGTGCCGCCGGCGCCGGACGGTGCTGAAAAGTCTCGACGGAACCGACCGGGTCGCCTAGAATTTTGAGACACGGGACGTGGCAAGGAGTGGCTGGGCCATGCTGTTGAGTCTGGAGTTTCCGGGGGACGAGGAATTCGCCAGGCTGCTGGCGCGCCAACCGGAAGTCGACCTGACCCTGGTCGCGCTGGAACTGGCGCGTGACGCCTATCCCCAACTCGATTTTCAGCACACTCTGGACTGGCTAACGCGACGCGGCCGCGAGCTGACCGACATCGCCATCAAGGCCCCCACCGACCGCGTGCTGCTGCGTAACATCGGCCGGTGTCTTTCCGGCACGCATGGCCTGCATGGCGACCGAGAGGCGTTTCACCGTCCGGAATCCAGCTACCTGCACCGCGTCATTGAAACCGGCGTGGGCATTCCGATCAGCCTGTCGCTGGTGTACATCGCCGCCGCCCAGCGGGCGGGCATCGACATGGTCGGCGTCGCTTCCCCCATGCATTTTTTGGTGCGGTATGACGGCGCCGACGGCACGTATTTTGTCGACGCCTTCCATCAGGGACGCATCCTCAGCCGCGAACGCTGCCTGAGATGGCTAACCCAGATGACCGAACTTCCTGCCGACGACATCGACGCCATGCTGGAGCCCGCCCGCCCGCGGGAGATCGTGGTGCGGATGCTGAACAACCTCAAATCGCTGCACATTCAGCAGGACGACTGGGAGTCCGCTTGGCGCGTGCAGCGGCGGCTGACCGCTCTGCAACCGATGCTGTTCGACCAGCGCCGCGACTTGGCGCTGGTGGCGCTCAAATCGAACCGCCTGGGACTGGCCGTCGACCTGCTGACGGCCTGCCTGAAGGACAGCCCGGACGAAGAGACCACGCGGTTTCTGCGAAGCCATCTGCACGCCGCCGAACATCTGCTGGCCGAATGGAACTGAGCAGCGACTCATGGTTCTGCCGGGCTGTCGGCCGCTGACGGCGGCCGGTTCCGCAGGCAGGTCGCGGTGATGCGGATCTGATCGTACGTCACTGTCCCGGCGAACAGGTCGAACACGGGTTTCAACCGATCCGTGCCCAGCGTCGCGATGGCCGCTTCGATCTGCGCGGCCGTGGCGGCGTCGACCCAGGGCTGCGGTTCAACCCGACCGGTCAGCGCGAGGAATTCCGTAAGGTACTCGGAGACCGTCGACATCGCCCGTTCCACCAGCCGGGCCACATCCGGCAGCGGGGTTTCCGCCGCGAAAAGTTCAAACGCCCGCTGCTTGGCGGAGTTCAATACCGGCCGCGTCGTCGTGGCGGTCGTCGTCCGCGATTTCAAGGCGATCTCGACAGCGAGCTCGTTGGCCCGACAGTACTCGCGGATCGCGGCGGTGAATCGCTCGCCGTAATCGGCAGCCTTGCGGTCCCCCACGCCGTACACGTCGCGAAACGTGGCCGCCGACGCCGGTCGCCGCCGCGCCATGTCGCGCAGCGATTCGTCCCCAAACACAACATATGCCGGGACGTTCCGCTCGGCCGCCACTTCCCGCCGCAGGACGCGCAGCATCTCGAACAGGCCGGGGTCGACCCCTTCCCACAATTCGAGTGCCCGCGACGCCGCTTTCGAGGCGCGACCTTTCGCCTTCGGGGGCTGCAGCAACCGGGGAACCGCATCTCCTTTCAGGACCGTCCAACCCAGCGGCGTCACACGGATCTGTTGGTACTCGCCGTACCGTTCCAGGTACTGCTGGGAGATCAACTGCTCGATCCACATCCGCACCGCCGTCGCGCCCTCCACCTTGAGCAGGCCGTGGGTGGACAGCTCGTCATGGCCGTTGTCCAGAATCCGTTTCTCCTTCGAGCCGCACAGCACCTGGGCTATGTACTGCGAACCGAACGACTCTTTCACCCGGACCACGCAGGACAGGATTTTCTGGGCGACAATCTTCGCATCCGGCGTGAGCTCCAGATCGGACAGGCAAACATCGCACGCGCCGCAGTTCTCCCCCGGCAACTGCTGGCCGAAGTACTCGACCAGTGCCCGGTGCCGGCAGGTCACGCCCTGGCAGTACTGCTCCATCGCTTTCAGCGAGGCCTGCGCAACCGCGGCCACCTCCGCGGGAAGTTCCGCCTGCATCTTCCGCCATACGGCAAAATCGCCGCCGCTAAAGAACAGGCAGCACTCGGCATCCAGACCGTCACGGCCCGCCCGGCCGCTTTCCTGCTGATAATGCTCCAGCGACTTCGGCGACCCGGCGTGGATCACGAACCGCACGTTCGATTTGTCGATCCCCATGCCGAATGCCACCGTGGCCACAACAATATCCAGCTTCTCGCTCTGGAAGTCGTTTTGGGCCGCTGTCCGCTGCGCATCCGACAGCCCCGCGTGATAACACGCCGCCCGGTGGCCCATCTGATTGAGCGCCGCGGCCAGTTCCTCCGTCTGCTTGCGGGAGATGCAGTAGATGATGCCCGACTGCCGCGGATGACGCTCCAGCACGTTGATGATCTGCGACAGCAAATCCTCCCGGCGTTCGACGCGGTACACCAAATTGGGACGGTCAAACGAACCGACGTGGAACAAGGGGGAGGACAGATGCAGTTGCTCGGCAATGTCGCGGCGGACCTGCTCGGTCGCGGTGGCCGTATAGGCATGGACGGCGACGTTGGAGAACTGCTCCTTGAGCAGCGACAGCATCCGGTACTCCGGCCGGAAATCATGGCCCCATTGGCTGATGCAGTGGGCTTCATCGACGGCGAAGAACGACACCCGCGCCGCTTGCAGAAACTCGATGGTTCGATCCGCGCACAGCCGCTCCGGCGACAGGTACAGCAGCTTCAGTTGACCGGCGCGAATCGCCTCTGCGACGGCCAGCCGCTCCGCCGTCGAATGCGAACTGTTGACACTCGCCGCGGGGACGCCGTTGGCGATCAGGGTATCCACCTGGTCTTTCATCAGCGAGATGAGCGGCGAGATCACGACGGCGACGCCGTCCATGGCAACCGCCGGGGCCTGAAAGCACAGAGACTTGCCGCCCCCCGTCGGCAACACCACGACGGAATCGCGACCGTCCAGCACGGCCTGCATGGCCTCCGCCTGCAGCGGGCGAAATTCGTCGTAACCCCAGTGCTTTTGCAGGATCGGCAGCAAATCGGCGGCAGACATGGTGGTGGGCATGGCAACATTCTTTCCCGGAGCGCCCGCTCGTGCAACTGGCGTGGTGCGACCGTGTGCGACCTGCCATGATGGACGTGCGATGTCACTGCTGCCGCGATCCCCCGCCGTTCTGGTTCTTGAACGCGACCCCTATTGGTCCCCGGAACTGCAGCGACGGTTCAGGGACGAGGCGGTCGTCGTCCGATCATGCCGCCGGTTGGGGGACCTCGACGCCCTGTTGACCGAATGCGACGCCGCCGTGGTGGTGCTTGTGCTGTCGGCTGACCCAGCGGGTTGTCTCGCCTGGCTGGCGCGACGAGGAACTGAGGTTCCGGTCGTGGTGCTCGGCTCGCCGGAGTCGGTCGGACTGGAGCCGATGTTTCGCAGTGTCGGCGCGACGTCATTCCAGGCGGAAGTGATCGCCGGGGGGGATTTGGCCCGGTTATGCCGGGGTTTGTTGCGTGCATGACGGGGGTTTCGGCTGCAGCGCGTTGTCTGTCCCGCAGCCGAGTGCTACAACTCCGGTGCATTGCGGTATCTCTGCCTTCCGCAGATCAGCGATTGCTGATCCGTTTCGTTGTGGGGTCTTTCCGGGAGATTCGATGCCGACGGAATTTCAGATTCTCGAACGATTGCGTGGAGTTCGCGATCCGGCAATTGGCCGCACGCTCGGGGAACTCGACATGCTCCGTGGGGCGACGACATCCCCAGCGGGGGTGACGGTCCGCGTGGAGTTGCCGACCCCGGCCTATCCCCGTCGCGAACGACTGGTCGAAGCCGTCGCCGCGGCGCTGGCAGGCGTGCCGGATCTGGGACCGGTGAGTGTCGAGTTTTCTGCCGTGGTGAAAGGCAAGAACACGGGCGGGGCGATTGGTCTGCGGGTGAAGAATGTCGTCGCCGTCGGCAGCGGCAAAGGAGGAGTCGGCAAGAGCACCGTCGCCGCGATTCTGGCCTGCGGCCTCAAGACACTCGGCTGCCGGGTGGGTTTGATGGACGCCGATGTGTACGGCCCCAGCATTCCGCACCTGATTGGCGGCGGCGGCCAGCCGCTGGCCAAGAAGGAAACGCTCCCGTCCGGGGAAACCATCGAGCGGATGGTCCCCGTGGAAGTCGACGGACTGAAAGTGATCTCCGTCGCCTACTTCATCAAGCCGGACCAGGCCGTGATCTGGCGCGGTCCGTTGCTGCATCGGGCGATCACGCAGTTCCTCAAGGACACCGACTGGGGAGAGCTGGATTACCTGATTATCGATCTGCCGCCCGGCACCGGGGACGTGTCGCTGACGCTTTCGCAGCTGCTTGGACTCGCTGGGGCCATTGTCGTCTGCACGCCGCAGCAGGTGGCGCTGTTGGATGCGGTCAAGGCGGTCAACATGTACCGACAACTCAAGATTCCCGTGCTGGGGATGGTTGAGAACATGTCGGGGGAAATCTTCGGCCGCGGCGGCGCCCAGCAAAAGGCGGCGGAATTGGGCATCCCGTTCCTGGGCGAAATCCCGATCGAGGCGGGCATCCGCATTCGCGGCGATGAAGGCCGCATCGCCAGCCTCTTCACCGACGAGAATCCCTCGCGCCCGTATCTGCTCAACGTCTGCGAGCAGGCGGCCCTGCAGATCGCGAAAAGCCTGCTCGAAACCCCGCAGATGCCGACGCTGGAGATTCTCTGATTCGGTCTGAACCGCTGCACGCGAATTGGGCCTCGAAGAGGTCTAGCCGCAACAAGCGCAATCAGATGCTTGGGGAATGGTCAGCCACACGAGCCACAAAAAAATGTGAGATCAGCGGCCTGTCTTTTAGGGTCTTGTGTGCCTCTTCTGGCCCAAGCCTTCTTCGTCCTGTTTGCGACGTTTGCGCCTCTCTGCGGCCGATGTTTGCCTTCAGCCTTTCCTGCGAATCCTTCGCGAGATTGTGGTTTTCCTCTCTTCGGCATCCGTGAAAACGGCCAGTCAGCCGCGGCGGTCGGCGGCGGCGGCGTGACGGCGGCGGAACTGGCCCGGAGGCATTCCCACGGCCTGGCGGAACGCCACGCTCAACGACTCAACGTAGCTGAAACCGGCTCGGTCGGCGATCACGCCCAGCGGCAGGTCGGTCTCGAGCAGCAACTGCTTGACCCGCTCGATCCGCAGCCGGGCGATTTCCGCGTGCGGCGTGCGGCCGAGCGCCGCCACAAAGCGGCAATCGAGCGCCCGCCGGGAGGCCTTCACGGCGCGGGCGACGTCGGCCACGGTGATGCCGTCGCGGAAATGCTGGCGGATGAACTGCAGCGCCGACGACACCAGCCGGTCGTCCACGGCGAACGTGCTGCTCGACGGCCGGGTTTCCACGCCGATGGGGGGCACAAGGTGCGTCTCCGGTTGCTCCGTATCCCCCGCCATCAACCGGTCCAGCAGTTGGGCGGCCGTGTAGCCTGCCTGAAACGGGTTGAGAATGATGCTCGACAGCCGCGGTTCGCAGAGGTCGCAGACCAGGTCGTCGTTATCGACTCCCACGACCGCGATCTCTTCAGGAACGGCGATCCCCTCGCTCCGGCAGGCGTCGAGCAGTTGCTGCGCCTTGAAGTCATAGCAGGCCAGGATGCCGATCGGCTTCGGCAGCCCGCGGACCCAGCGGCAGAGCGCCTGCAACTCGCGCGTCCAGGCCAGTGGCTTCCCGCGCAGGATTCGGGACTGATAGAGGAAGCAGGGGCAATTGTCGGCGGCGGCCAGGGCCGCAAACTGCTCCCCGCGCCAGTTCGACCAGTTGAACCGCGGGTCTCCACAGAAGCCGAACTGCCGGAAACCGCGCTCACGGAGGTGTTCGTACCCCATCTTCGCGACGGCAGCGTCATCGGTTTCGACCCACGGCACGCCGGGGACTGCACGGGCGGCGCTGACGTCGACCACGGGCCGCTTGAGCGACTTCACCACGCGGGCAATTTGCGGATTCTCGATCCGGGCGATGATCCCGTGCCCCTGCCAGGTGCGGAACCACCGCGGCGGTTCGTGGCCCCGTTCGTATTCCGGCAGAAAGACCGACCACGATTCGTGTTCGCGGACGTAGGCGCTGATCCCCCGCAAGAGCCCGCGGGCGTACGCGTTGGACGACTCGATCAATAGGGCCACCGACGGGCGGACGCGCATGACGCCCCCCCCTCACGCCAGCAGGTCGTGGACCACGTTCCCATGCACGTCGGTCAGCCGGTACTGGCGGCCCTGGTAGGTGAACGTCAGCCGCTCGTGATCGAGCCCCAGGCAATGCAGGATCGTGGCTTGGACGTCGTGCACGTGAACCGGGTTCTCGGCGACGTGGAAGCCCAGATCGTCGGTGCTGCCGTAGGTCAGCCCCGCCCTGAAACCGCCGCCGGCGAACCACATGGTGAATGCCTGCGGGTGATGATCCCTCCCCAGGCTGCGGCCCAGCGCGGGGTTGGTCTCGACCATCGGCGTGCGGCCGAATTCGCCTCCCCAGATGACCAGCGTCTCATCCAAGAGTCCGCGGCGTTTGAGATCCGTAACCAACGCGGCGCAGGCCTGGTCCGTCTTGCCGCAGTTCTGCTTCAGGTTTCCTTCGACGTTCGAGTGGGCGTCCCAGCCCTCATGATAAATGTTGATGAACCGAACGCCGCGCTCGACCATCCGCCGGGCCAGCAGGCAGGCTCGCGCGAACGACGCCTGGTCCGGTTCGGCACCGTACAGTTCCAGCGTTTCCTTGGACTCGCTGGACAGGTCCATCAGTTCCGGTGCGGAAGATTGCAGCCGGAATGCCATTTCGTAAGCGGCGACGCGCGTGGCAATTTCGGGATCGCCCACCGTTTCCAGCCGGCGGCGGTTGAGCGCCCCCACCAGGTCCAGCGACTCGCGCTGCAACTGGGCATCCACGCCCGCGGGACTGCTGACGTTGAGAATCGGGTCTCCCTCGTTGCGGAACCGTACGCCGGAGTGCACGGTTGGTAAGAAGCCACTCGACCAGTTGGCGGCGCCCCCGCTGATTCCCGAACCGGTGGACATCACCACGAACGCCGGCAGATCGCTGGTTTCCGCCCCCAATCCGTATGTGGTCCACGACCCGAGGCTAGGCCGGCCCGGCTGTGGAAAACCCGTGTTGAAGAAGATCTGCGCCGGGGCATGGTTGAACTGGTCGGTCCGCACCGACTTCACGAGGCAAATGTCGTCAACGACGTTCGCCAAATGCGGCATCACTTCGGAGATTTCCGCGCCACACTCGCCGTGCTTGGCGAACTTGAACCGCGGCCCCAGGCAGGCGGCGTCGGGCCGGATGAACGCATACCGTTGCCCGCCGATGATCTCCGGCGGGATGGACTTCCCCTCGTACTCGACGAGCTTGGGCTTGTAGTCAAACAGGTCGAGCTGACTGGGAGCGCCCGCCATGAACAAATGAATGACGGCTTTGGCCCGCGGCCGAAAGTGGGATGGCCGGACCCCCTGCGGATCAGCCGGGGTCGTCGCGGCGAACGAAGCGGCTGGCGGACGGAAGGAATCGGTCAGCAGCGACGCCAGCGCCATCTTGCCGACGCCGACGCCGCAGTCGCGGAAGAATTGCCGCCGGGCGAGTGACGAGACCATGGGACTATTCCTTGGTGATCGTTTCGTCGAGGTTCAGAATCGCCCGGGCGGTGAGTGTCCAGGCGGCCCGTTCAACGGCGTCGGGTGAGTCGCCGCCGGCGATGTCCGCGGCCTTCAGTGCCCCACTCTTCAGCCGCGAAAGCTGAACCTCGTGAAATCGGTTCAGCAGGGCAAGTTCGTCGGAATCCGGCTGACGTGTGAGACACCTGCGGAAGAGTGATTGCAGGCGATCAGGCTGGGGCCCGCTCTTTTCGGCGAATTCCCGGCCGAGGGCCTGCGCCGCTTCGACGAACACCGCGTCGTTGAGCAGTGTCAGCGCCTGCAGCGGGGTGTTGGAGGTTTCCCGCCGCGGCACGCAGGCCTCGCCGCTGGGGCCGTCGAACGTGAGGAACATCGCATACGGCGCGGTCCGCTTGGCGAACGTGTACAGTCCGCGGCGGTAACGGTCCTCGCCAGGGCTGACGGTCCACGTCAATCTGCCGTAGGCCCCTCCCGTGGTGACGCTGGCCGGCTGCGTCGGGAACACGCTCGGTCCCAGTTGCTTGTCGGACAGCAGCCCCGACACGGCGAGCAAAGTGTCGCGAATAAGTTCGGCCTCCAGCCGGACCCGCGGTCCGCGCGCCAGACGCTTGTTGAGCGGATCGCGTTCGGCGAGTTCCGGAGTGACTCGCGACGACTGCCGATAGGTCGCACTGGTGACGATCAGACGATGCAGGTCCTTGATCGACCAGTTGCGGCGGACCAATTCCACCGCCAGCCAGTCGAGCAGTTCGGGATGGCTCGGCAGTTCCCCCTGATACCCGAAGTCCTCTGTGGTTCGAACCAGCCCGCGGCCGAAAAAAGCGGCCCAATGACGGTTGATGGTCACTCGTCCGACCAGTGGGTTCCGTTCATCGACCAGCCATCGGGCGAACGTCAGCCGGTCGGCGGTCACTCCCTGAGGAAGATCGTGCAGAAAGCCTGGCACGCCGGGGGTGACATCGTCCGTCGGCTGCAGAAACTCCCCTCGTTTGTGGATGTGCGTCGGCCGCGGGTTGTCCGCGGGCCGTTCGCGCAGCACGAGCGTAGTGGGCAACTCGGGAAGTTGCCGGCGAAGCTGGTCGATGGCGGCCCGCTCCGCAGCCAATTCCGGGGCCGTCGCGCAGAATGCGTCCAGAAGTTTCTTGCGCTGTGCCGGAGTCCGCTCGGTCTCCGGGATGGTCAGGATGGTTTCGATTTCGGTCAACATCGCCGGGCTGTTTGTCGCTTTCGCGTCGGTGGTGTACGACACGCGGAAGCGCCCCAAGCCGGCGGCGTAATGCTTCTCAAAGATCATCCGCAACGTGTGGGCCGCAGCCGCCGGCAACGGTTCGGCAAAGCGAAACACCGCCACGTGCAACTGGCCCTGAGCGCCGTTGATCATCCAGCCGGTGAGCGGGTTGCCGTCGATGGCATTGGCCGCGAAATGCGGCCCGCTGGCGTAAGTCTGATGCGCGCTGGCGAACGACCGGGGCCGGCCGTCCGCCTCCCATTGCACCTCGCTCAGGAAGAAATCGCCGATCGGACCTTCGTAGTACACATGACCGGGACCGTGCTTCGGCAGACGCTCGTCGGGAATCGCCTCCAACCGAATGGCCGTTGCTCCACTCAACTCCCGGCCGAAGGTGAGGTCATACACGTCCCGCTTCGTCTGGTCTCCGGAAGCCAGCAGCGACCCGTCGTCGAGCAGTTCCAGTCGGGGCAACGTCGTGGTCCAGCGCTCGGGACGCACCACGGACCACGATGCGGCTTCGGCCCCGCGAGCCGACAGCCACTCCCGAAACTTCTGATCCAGATGCGCCTGCCGACGGACTGCAACCGAGCGGTTGTCCGTAATCCGCCCCAGCTGCAGACGAAATCGGCCCAGCGTATGCTGTTGCCCGTGCGACTGTTCGATCCGAATCGTCCACCGCGCGATTCCCGGCGTGCGAATCGTGCGATGGAACCGGGCGGTCAACGTGCGCGGCACATTCCAGTTCCCCTCCCCGGCGATCGCCCAACCCGTGCCGGGATGGTCATCGATCGCCTTGGCAGCACCGAAACCCTCTTGGGAGAAGTCGGCAGAGGCCGACTGAAACCGGATCGGAGATGGCTGACTCGCCGCCCCGTGAAGTTCTGCGTGCAATTCCGTCACGACGAAGTTGCCGTGGGGCGTGCGGCCCGGTCCCTGCCCTCCCAGCGAGGGGTCCGTTAAGGTTTCCAACTGCA